>OHSP01000010.1_pt1 | contig 195226 bp, 247 predicted proteins | sample 1578711 | NCBI WGS metagenome assembly OHSP01 (sample SAMEA3879584, study PRJEB24766) | human gut metagenome | biome: human-associated habitat; feature: feces | place: USA | collected 1985/1987
TTACAGAAATATTAAATTTCTCCTTTATATATTATATAAATATTACATATTAATGAAGATAATGACACTTTACTTTACTTTACTTTACTTTACTTGTTAAATAAAATAAAGCATCTTTATCTTCATTTATATATGTTCTATCAATAAGACTTTTTTATCTTTAGTAATAAGTTGTTGTATTAACTGCTAATGCTTCTTATACATGTATCAGTTAATAACTAACTTAATATGTAGGAGTGGTATTTGAGGTCGTAACTCCAGGACCAACTTCTTTAGTTTCTTCTTTAGCTTTAGAATTCGTATCTGGTGTTTTATCCTGATAACCAATTCTGCCTAATTCATCAGCCCAACGTCCATCTGGTACATTCTGATTAAATAGCATTACACCGTTCTCGTCAACATAGTAATCACAAGTATTATCTGATGCTCGTATATAACGACTCTTTACGATATTTCCATTTTCGTCAGCATAATACCAACGTCCATCTGGTTCTTTAAACCACTCATTAATGTCCATTGCACAGTTCTCTTGATTATAATGCTTTAATGAACCATCGACTACTCTAAATCCTACAATAGCTTCTCCAGAATCGGCAAATACATATCTATCATTTCCAATCCACTTTTCACCAGATGATACCATATTACCGTCTTTATCAATAAGGTACCATTTATTGTTATCACGTATCCACTCGTTATTAGCAAGTTTACCATCTGACTTTAAATAGCACCATGAATTAAGACTTTGATACCATCCAGTTTGCATTATAGGAAATGTATATGTTACTTCAATCTGGTCATCAGCATCCGGACTACTATCTTCATTGTCCTCCCAAATCTTTATTTGAGTATCTTTAAAGAAGTATTGCTCTCCTTCAATTACTAACCAACCTTTCTTAAATTCACCATTATAGTTATCGTAAAATAACGTACCAATGTTTTCTACATCCATCCAAATACCTTCATCAACATTCTTAGTTGACAGCACTCTTAAGTTCGGATAATCATCTTCAAACTTATCGTATGTACCAGTATTTGCTTCAGATACAGAAATATAGAACTCAAGCTCAAATCCGCCATCGTCAGTAACAGCTTTAACTGTTGTATCACCTTCTTCATTTCCATAAACATAACCACTCGAGTCTACTGTACATATATCTTTATCTTCTACAGTAAACTTAATATATTTATTTGAGGCACTAGAAGGTTTTATTGTATACTGTAATTTAACCCGTTTACCAACAACTACATTATACTCCTCTTTTTCGGATTCAAATTCTTCGATTGGTGTAGTTGGCTCAACAACCTGTACATAACAACTCTTATATACACTTGCATTGTACTTAGACGTTGCAGTAATAGTACATGAACCAACTTTCTTGGCTGTAATCTTGCCATTATTATCTACTGTACAAACTTTAGTGTCACTTGACTTCCATTCAACTTCTTGTTTGGCAGTTTCCGGAAATATCTCTGCAACAAGCTGATACTTAGGTGCCTTTTTAACAATAGTAAGATTTGTCTCTGATAAAGACATTGTCTGTGGTAGCGTCAAATCAGATATTTTGTCATTATCATTTGCTGCAAATACACTCATAGGTGTAATAGATAATAACAATAATACTAACAATAAACATAATTTATTTTTCATATTATTCACTCCTTATCGTTATTATATGGTTATTACTAAATCACACCTATAAGTGTTAATATTAATTTATTCTAATTACTGATAACTTCTTGCACTTATTATCTTCAGAATTATATGTAATTTCTACATAATCTCCAACTACTGTATTTTTATAATCATCTTCAGATATACGTATCACAAGTCTATCTTTTGATAAATCTAACTTTAATACGATAAAATATTTACCAATTATTTCAATTTCTCCAGATGAATATTTTTGGTAACCACTGTCGTAAATTATTTTATAATCTACAACAGTACCTTTAACAGTTATTAACCTCTCATCATCTTCTGCATATTCAACACCTACACTTTTATTTATTTCCATAACTTCTTCTATAACTTTCTCTTTACCATCACTATTTTGTAACGGTAAAGAACAAGCAGCAAGAAATGGTATAACAAGCTGTACAATTAATATGCTTTTAAGTATTTTCATAAGTAGTACCCTTTCTATAGAAATTAATTAAACGTAAACGTAATAATCTCAGTAGCATCTCTATTCATATGAAAATCAATTATATCTCCAACTACTAATTTTCGATATATGTCTTTCTCAGCCACCAGACATAATCTGTTTACACCAGTTTGTAAATTAGGCACTTCGAGGTTAACATAATACTCATTAATTACTCTCTTATTTAATTGCCCATATTCCTCAGTAACGGCTACTACAATATTTTTTAAATCAATGACTTTTGCTATCATATTTTATACCTCACAAATCTTGTTTAATAAATATGTTATTATACTGCACCACTTTTCTATTCTGCCCAATTTGATATAAACACTATTTCCAACAAGATTTAATAAATAGTTTTCTTTTATTCATTATTATTCCATTTCATCACTCTTAATAAGAGCACTTCCAATGTTCCTTCTTAAAACCTCAATTCCACAGTCATGTGCAACCAATCCACCAGTACTATAACATAATCTTTCAATAACAGAAAAATCATAACCTCTATCAAATAAATCCATAGCAATCTTGCTTACACAAGCTTCCGTACTTATGCCAACAATATCATAATGAACATCTTTAGATAACACACTATAATCATCTAAACCATATCCATACTTTACTATGACTCTATCTGATTTTATTAACGGTTCTTCTAACTCCATTATTCTTGACCAGTTAATATACTTAATATAATTGCTGTCCTTATGATTAATAAATATCGTAGACACCACTTCATCGTATTTCTCATGTTTAAGATACTCATTAATCTTATCTACCAATTCATTATTACCACGTGTAAAACCTTTTTGAACATCTACAACGAGTAATACTTTCTTCATACTCTTATATAACGTCTAAATAGGTTAATTTCTTTGGTACAATACGATTAAATTTATATATACCAAAAGTGTCAAGTAACTTACTAATCAATGTAGCAACAACTCCTTTATTGATAGTATTTATATTTACACAAAATGTATAAATTACATGAGAATCATCGTTTGACTCTATATTACTATATGCCTCGACAATAATAGAATCAAACTCACTATTTTCTTTTAACACTTTGCCAATTACTTCCGATATTTCAAATCTACTACCTGCATATTCATTTGTTTCATAAACAGGTATATGACTAACAACATGCTCCTTAAAGATACAAATTGTACCTTTATCCTTTGTTACAAATGCTCGCTTAAGAAATGGACTGCCCTGCATTTCGGCTGTAAATACCTCATACTTAGTGCCCAATGTTATTTTATCAAACTTCAAATCCAATACATAAGAGTCTAAAATATCTTTACTGCTGTCTCTCTTTTCTAAACTCTTTACTTCGATTAACTTTGTTTCTCCATTACCAAACAATCTGTTTAGAATGAATGGTACTTCTTCATTGTTAAAGTCTCTTATTTTGTCTGTTAAACAAATAGATAATGTGACAGACACTCTTTCTTCCCAACCAATAAAAGAATACTTGATAAAGAATGGTTTATGTTTTAACATTGCTGACTTTATCAAACTATCAGATTTCTCTTTTACATCAATAACATCATTTTTATCCGCTTGAATGTTAAATGTAGCAACACTCAAATCATTAACAATATTATTAGTAACCGGATGAATACAAGTATATATTCCGTTACTTGATTCAAATTCGGAACCAACATTATTAAGCTGAATCTTTGACTTCAAATCAAATAATGTAGCAACAGGTGCGATGTTAATCTGCTGCTTTAACATTTCAGCTAAAATCAAATAATAATTACTAGCAATCACTTAATTATCCTCCTAAGAACATTGTTCTATATAGAACTCCATCAGTTCTTTCTTTATAATGCGCTGCAAATCTGTTCCTGAATCAACAACCGTTCCATCATTACTAGCAATCTCACGGTTTAACGTTTGCTTTAATATATAAATATACATTTCTGATAAAGCGCTGCTAAACTCCTCATTTGGATTAACATTGCAATATCCAACAGCTTTTAACATACGAAGGTTATTAATAGGTACTACAATGTCAGTTTTTCCAACTACTGTAATAACGCCTTCATCATCCTGCTGTGCAATAGTATTGAATACATTAATCACATTCGTGATTAATGAAATCTGATTTGGTATTCTTCTACCATTAAGTTTCACAGTCTCACGTTTATCACTTACTCTTGCTGTTTCAGAAATCTTCGCTTCTTTAAATTTCTGATTAGAATACAATACAGACGGCGGAGTAGATGACTTTACAATATCATCAATAACCTTTCTTTTCATATTATTTATCTCCTTTATAATTAGCACATGGCTATTAATTATTATAATAACCATGTGCTTTATTATTTAGTATCTACTCTTAGTTATTTCAAATACATCATCTTTTAATATTACAACATAATCTGCATTACGCGATAAATCTGTATAAACATTACCTTCTTTATCACAAGCGATTGAATCATCACACACATAAATAACATTTATATCTTTTTCAGATGTTGCATTCTCCACAAAACTAAATGCTCGCCTTATAGAGTTAAAATTATCTAACACTGATTTAGTTCTGCAACAACTATCTTCTATTATTAATGTGTCTTCATCATATATAGCAGTAATAACCTCAGACGGCCAAATATAACTATCGTTTCTTTCAATTACCTTTACACTACAATTAGTGTTTGCAAATAAGTAATATGGCTCACTCTCTGTACTAAACACTAATGAAGTGATATTATTTTCTATACAATACTTATTAACGTCTTTCAAATTGTTAACAACTAACATTGTCAATGTTGTCATTCGTACTCAACCTCTCTTTTATTATTCTACAAATTTCCATTCATCCTGTTGAATTTCAACAAGAATAGCATTTAAGTTCTCCCATACAACAGGATTATTTCCAGTTATCTCTCCAATAGCTTTAGATATTGTTCTGTGTACAGTAACAAAGTCAGCTTTATTTGGAACTGCAAACTTTCGTAATTCAAATGTATACCTTTTGCCATATACATTTACTTCTGCTGTACTGTAAGCCTCTTTTAAAACATAAAGACCAATCATCGCTCGCATAGTGCATTGTTTAAACGTCAAATCATTTCGGTTTATTATAATCACTCGCTCTTTATCGAAGTTGGTGACAGAGGGATATACCTTTTCAATAAATCCATCTGCCAATACGGCTGAACCGTCAATAGAATCCAATTCTATCGTAGCAGCTTGCATATTATCAGTTACGTTTTCTTCTACAGGTGGGTTCATAAAATCATACATAATAAATTTCCTCCATTAACTTGTTATTACTTTTGCCATCTGGTCAAACTTACTTATTGACAAATCTGATTTAACAGGAACTTTGTTAAACCCTTTAGCTCCACGTACTTTATCTGCTGTCATTAACTGCAACGACGTAGACTTTTGTTCTTCAGTTTGAGTGGAATAAATATTATAGTCTGTATACTTATGAACAGTCTGTCCACCCTCAATATCTCCTTGGTCAATACTTTTTCCTGCTTTTGCCTTTAATGCTCCTTCCCTATTATATTGATTTATAAATACCCATGCTAATCCAGTATTTGTAGAAATCTCTCGTGCTGTCGCATAAGCTTCTTCTATAATTTCTGCTTTAATAGAATAACGCTTAAAACCTTTTGGATTAGAACGGATTAAACCTGCATAGTCAATAATCCATATTTGAATATCCTTATGAAGTCGTAAAAATCTCATTACTTTACTTCTAAAATCTTCAATATATAGAACTTTATCACTTATATAGATACTACCATACTTACCTTCTTTGTTATTAAACAAATCTTCTTTAGCCGCATGATAATATCTAAGCTGTGTTTCGTCCAATGCATCTTTATTCATCAATGAATCAGGAATTTTTACTTTAAATAGTGTAGCGATATGCATAGCTATTAAAATATTCTCAACTTGTGACTTCGTAAGCTCTAAAGAATCTATTCTTACACTCACTTTAAAGAATACAGCTGCTACATATCCAAAACATCTAAATATAAACCTCGACTTACCAGAACCAGTAAGACCAGTGAACGTAAGAATCATACTCTTAAATATTCCGCCAACATCTCCGTCAATAGCAGGAAAATGTGTTTTAGAAATGAATATCATCTCACCAGAACCAACTTTATTAGCCGATGCCTTATTACCTAAGAAATCAAGCTCCTCAAGTTTCTGTTCGTTATAATTATTTTGAATTGCTTCCAAATCAGACATCAAATCAGCAGTTACTTCATCAACATCTTCTCCCTGTGAAGCTCTTGGGAAGTTGTTTGTCATGGATAACTTCAACAATTTCAATTTTTGATTTTTCATCCAAGTATCCATAACAACCTTAAACTCATTTTCAGTTATGTCTTGTGCAATAGCATTTTCGTAAAATTGAATTGTAGTTGAAGTTATAACACGATAAGCTTCTTCCAGAGCAGCCGGGTCGGTATAGTCGTAAGCTGCCATGTTATCTAACTTAATGTTATTTTCAAGAATCAACCTTTTACCATCTGTTCTTAAAAATGCATTAAGATAGTTACGCTTAGCAACTATACCTAACCTAGCACAATATTCAAGATAGAAATAAATAAACTTATCCAGCCCACTAAATTCTTTTGCAGGAAATGAATCTACAAACCAAATTATACGTAAAGCTGTTTCTTTATCTTCTTCTACCGTAAAATATTTAAATATACTCTGCATCATTCATACCTCAATTCCTCAGTAAGTTATTTATCGCATTACTTCTTCATAAAGTACGAACAAATCATGCGTATTATATTTTACATCAAATCCAAGTTCCTCATAAAGCCGTACTGTGGCAGCAAGAATTTCCTCAGCTCTTGCATCACTTACAACAGACTTGAAATCAGATTCACTACTAGGAACTCGACCATTGAATACATTATTGATTTCTTTTGCGAGATTAACTCTATCGACATTCTCAATTTCACTCAATCCTATCTGCATGGTCATAGCCATATCTTAACTCTCCTTCTTTTTAAACAAGATAATATAAACATTTTTATCTCGCGAACTGTCTAATAAATAATTGTCTAACCTGTCATAGCAAGCATAAGTAACCAACGGAGTATTAAATAAAGCATTATACAACTCATCTTTACTATATTCCGCAGTACCAAATAAGAAGTTAGTTTCTGCTACATCATCTTTGCTATCATAAGAGATTGCAAATACTGGTGCATATTTATCATAGAACTTATCATTAATAATTGAATTCAAAATATCTCTTAATTTAGCCGGAGTTGTTACAGAACTCTTAACTTTTGTTTTTGTTATAGATTTATTACGTTCCCAATCAAAGATAAATGATTTGTTTAAATATGTTTTACAACAATAACCAAATCGACTTCCTCCTTGATAGGACATGCACCCTAAAACACGAGCTTTAAATGATAATCCAGTAAACATAGAAACGCGTTTAAACTGCTCAGCACCATTCTCAACTCTTGATAAATACTTGTTAAACAACTCAGGTGTTGTATTAATTGGATTAATATTAAAATACTTTTGTCCATCAATATCTTCACAGTCTTTAACAAACTTCTTTGTGTCAGCTGGATACATAGAACATCTGTATCCAATTTTATCATCAACTGTTATGTTTACTTTAAGGAACATACGTTTACATAAATTATATATCTTATAACTTAAAGCACTATCAGTAGACTCATTACCATTAAATACAAATGATAAATAATAAACATCTTTATCGTCTGTAAGCCAATAGTTTAAGCACTGTGATTCTTTAGCTTCAATTTGCTGCATAATAGTAATACAAGCATCATCTACCATTCCACCTAAGTTAGAATCCGCCCATCCATCACCAATTCTTCTCATAATATCATCAATATTCATTGCTGGTATTAACTTAGACAATACAATAGCTTGAATCCATGGTGTGCCTGACTTTTCATCAATAATCATCAATTCACCAAATTCACACATAACATCTACTGTACCATCGTTATAAACACCATCATTACCAAAACCTGCTAACTTTACTTTAGCAATATTTTGTACTGTAACTTTCAATGAACTCTTTGATGGTAAATTATTTACAGCTTCTTTTAATCCAGTAATTATACTAACAGATTCAGACTCATCATCTTCATCACTAGCACCAACTACTTCAACATCATCTTCTTTCTTTTCTTTAGGCTCATCATAAATTGATTTACCATTAACAGTAAGAATTTCAAACTCTTTATTAAGTTTATATTTCTCCAACTGTTTATTATCGTTTAAAGTTACAAACTCATATCCTTCTTCAGTTACAGTAATAGTAGATAATACAACATTGCTCTTTGTATATCTTTCTGCCACGTAATAATCTGTCTCCGGATTCTTAATAGCAATACCATTCTCTAACTCTTTGATAGGTGGATACTTTGTATTCTCAAATGCTGACTCACAAACTCTTCCAGAATCAGTAACATATAACCTATTTGTAATACTACCATTTTTGCTCACCATAAGCACAGGTGATACTTTTGGAATAGTTTTACAGATTTCTTCTACTGAATCACCAACAAATTCGTAAATCAAACAACTTGTATCATCAGAAATATTTTTACCAGTAAGCGATGACATCTTATTTAACTTATAGATAATCATTCCCTTTTCAGTAATAAAACACTTCTTACTTCCATTAACAGACCAAACTGGCCAACCTTGAATATTACCATCAGCCGGTCTCTTATCATTAATACCAATTTCTCCTGATTGACCGTTTAATAGTCCATTATTCTGGTTTCTATTTTGTCTGTTAAACATGCTATTATTTTGTTGACCATACGGCATCTGATTATTATACCCATAACCATTCTGATTATTATAGCCATTATATGGTTGATTGTATCCATTATAGCCGCTGTTATAACCATTATAGCCATTATTATAACCTTGATTATTTCTTCCGAATAAACCTCTACGATTAACATTACCATACATATTATTTGTATACATTCCACCAGAAGATTGGTTTCCGCGTCTACCAAACATGGAAACATATATCCAAGTATAAGCAGAACCATTCTTTAATGCGAATACACACTCAAATACTTGAATGAACAAGATTACAAATAGTGCTAATGCAAACGGTAAACATACCTTGGGAAAGAATAGACATACAAAAACACAAACCATATCTACATATATTAATATTCTTTCTATGATATGTAATGCACTGAATTGATAACCATTACTTCTTGCCGCTGTTATATTCTGCTTATTTGCATTTGCCATCTCATCATTTCTTGAAATAGCCCCTGCAATAGATAGAATAATCATAGGCAGTAAATATCTACAAAATAGAACTCCAAGTATTGTTAAGATTATCGATACTAACATAGTCCAGTTAACCTCCATATTATTGTTTATGTGTACTTAACAAGACTAATGTCTAGTACACTCTTACATACTCATACACAACCTCCAAACCTCACAATTAAGTGATAATATATTTACTTTTTAAATGTAAGAACATTACCAGTATAATATAAAGTAAAACTCTTTATCTCCTCTACTTCAGTATTAGAAACAGAATCTCTAGTTATTATGTCTGTCCACAAAGTAAGATAACCTTCTTCATCAACATCAAATAACACTTCAATTCCCATTTCATCAACACTATCCGCCGGTGGCATACTTGCTTCTACAGTATATCGCATTCCTTGCCCATTATTAAGCTCATCCTCATACATCGCACCACAAGCTACAATCAATGCTTTATACTGCTCAACACTTATATTACCATATGTCCAATTTATAGTAGAAGTATAAACTTTATTTTCCTTTTTAATCATTGACTGTATTACTTCTTTATCTTCAGCCAATTTACCAATTATCTGAAATGCATCTTCACCAACACCAGAGAAGTCAATTCCACCAACTCCAGTGGCTTTATTATTTGTTTTTAATTCACCAGTTATTTCTCTTTCAACTCCATAGCCACTTGGCTGTGCATCAGAAGCAGAAGCAACATTAGCAATTTCAAATTCTGCTTCTTTTGTTTCAATTACTACGTCATCTTCACCAAGTCTATTACTTTTACTTGATAAATATTCATTAATAGAATAATATGCACAACCAATAGCCACAACTAATAATATTATAAGTGCTAAACTCTTTACTATTTTATTTTTCAGAGTTCTACACCTCCAAGTAATACTTCTTTCCATTCAGATGGAAGCCGGTCTGGTAATCTATCATCATTACCATAATATCTACTAATGAGATTATTCATACTAAGAATTATCTCATAGATATTATCTTCTACATACTTTTCTTTGTAGACAAGTGCTACACATATCATATAAAGAATATGTGTACAAGATATAACACTAAATTCCTCTACAAACTCAGAGATATTACTTACTAATACATTAGCTACTCTGTAAATAGCTTTGTAACAATAACTCTCTGGCTCCTGAAGTAACTGTGCTATATCATCGGCCTTAAACACCACATAGGCATCATTAGAACCGTCTCCATCAAATTCATCCCATGAGTCCTGCATATAAATTTCAGACTCACCTTCTTCTAAAGAGTGTGACATACAATCAACAAACTCGTCTTCACTTTCAAAGATGTTGATATGTTTACGCATCTCTAAAGAAACACCATGCTTACCAAACATTTCAAAGATATCTTCATCGGTGATTTGCTCATACTGACTTTTAGATAAGTCAATCATTTTCTCTTCACCGTTCTCCACGTATCTAACAGCTAACATTAAAACGTTATCTCCTTCCTTATAACTTTATCATAAGGTCCTATCGGCCAATATCCTTTAGCCAATTCATCAACTACTTCATTCCACTTATTACCAGAATGAGATTTAATCCACCAGAAGTTAATCTGCGTAGGATATCTTTTTCCTAACTCCTTAAAGAAGTTCTTATAAAATACACAACCGTCTTTCTGCGACTTAAATATTTTACCACTACTAGGGTTCGGCCTTACCAAATCATTAATACCAACCCAATCATGATAAACATCTAAGCAATCTGGTACTTCTAATCCAGCCACCTTAAATTGCTGAATTTCATTTAACGCCATATTCAACCCGAATTGAGCCGCTATCAGTTCACCACCAATATTCCACTGGCTAACATAAATATTTCTTTTTGTTACAATCTGAATAAAAGCATATGGCTCATCATTAAACAATATAACGACTCCACCTCTTGTTATGCCTTTAATATCCTTATTGTAACTTCCATCAGTATATATTTCTGCTTTTTTAATTGCTTCCATCTACTGCTTCCTCCTGATTTTTAGAATAACTGTGGATTTTAACAGTATGATAATTTCCGTCACCTTCCAAATACTGCAACTTTTCATACTTATCCTGATTTGATAAATCAAACTTTGACCCATCAAACAAAAATATAGTGTGTCCGGAATGTCTACTTCTTATATCAATTATAGACATCATCGTTTCTACAAACTTAGACGGTACATCCATTGGTATCTTAACCACTGCCAGTTTAGCACCTATAAATAAGTCATATTCTTCTGACCTATTATAAGTATCTGCAAACATCTTACGAATCTCATTTAAGTCGTAAATATTTGGCATCGGTATACCAGCATTATACAATATTCTAAATATCGTAAATGCAAATGTAGTCTTTCCACTATTAGGTGGTGCACAAATAAGCACATTAAGCTTGTAGTCAAGTGTGGTTTTTATAGACGATACTATTTCTTGTAGCGCCAATCCATAAGCAGGATGTAACCACTTAGGTAAGAACGACCTATCAAACATCGACTGCTGATATTGTTCTGGCATCTCTAATATAGTTGGTAATTCTATTTCTTGCCCAGCACCACAATCACAAGGATTACCATCTAACATTACACCAGTACCACCACACTTAAGACATGCCATAATTATTGCTCATCCTTTCTATTTCCAATAGAAGTGTATTTCTTGTTCTAAAGTCTATATTCCATTCACTAAGACAATCATCATTGATATCTACTTCTAATTCATAAATATTAAGAGGGATGTCTTTAGCATTAAATGTGAAATAAACATTAGTCATTTCGATGCCTTCTTCATTAGTATACACTTCATGCACCTGTGTTAATGTATTGCTAGCCTTCACATAATCTTCATCATTTCTGAATAACAATGCAAACGTTCTAGCAGCCAATTCCACATAACTCATTTTTCTTTGTTTAATATATAAGTAACCAATACAGATTGGACGATACCCATCCAATGAAGAGTTGTCATCTTCACATGTATCAATCACCAATTTATCTTCTCTTATAGGAAAATAATAGAATCTACCAATCATAATAGATTACACTCCTTTAATACTCCGTACTCCAATGTTTCTTCTCAGCCAGTTCGTTTACTTTCTCAACCATTTCATTAAACGGTAACTTAGACCAAGAATAAATCTCTGCCATATCATCAGTATAAATTTCAGCTAACAGAAGTAATCCTTTAGGAGTTACAGAACCACGTAATACTCTAGGAACTACTTTTGTATTTCTACCAATTATCTGTTTAATATAACTTCTCTTAATTCTATCGTCTAAGTCAACAATAACACTTTCCCATTTTATCGACTGAATATATGGGTGGTAACATAAGTCATTAAAATTATCAATACTAATGTACTGACAATCTAAACGACCATCATCAGGTTTGTCTGTAATAAACAATCTCATAAAACGCCTCCGAGATATAATATTTCTGCAATCGTTGCAACAAGCTCATTAAACCCAAGTTCATAAGCAACTACCATAATCATGAATAATCGCTTCTCTCTACATATACGAATCATAACAAGTCTGTTCTTAATTAAATCAACAGACTCAGCCGCAGATTCACCAATCTGTAACTTCTCTCTTTGTAACAACTTAAGAACTTTAAGTAACGATTCCTTCTTATAAGACATGTAATTAATAGCAGACAAAGATACGTAACTTGTTGTCTTAAACCTCTCAATCTGCCCAAACGCACATAACCTTGCATGAATAGATGCAACATTATCAATAAATAATGATACAGCCGCTTTGTAAATACCAGACTCAAACGAAATATCATTAACTTTACCTAAGGACAAGTCAATCTGATACATTCTGTTGATACGCTGCTTTACATTTCCAATAACCGTATCAAAACTTGCTTCTTCATAATCTTTACCATCAATCTGAAGCGCTGCTTCTAACTCTGTAATAATTCCATCAAGCCCAATAGTTGTATATAAACTTTGAATATTCATTATTCAATATCTCCTAAATCTTTCTCAAGACCGAAATAATAAGAGTTATCAATACAAACATCAATGATAAAATTATACACGCTTGTTAACTGCACATTAAAATCAAACTTATGTTCTGATGTATAATACTTACCAGCCACAACACATAAGAGATTAAGTGCCGTCATCATCTTATCATTAATGAACTCTTTTATTTCAGTGTCAGTTTCTGTAAAGCTTCTATCCGCCATTAAATCCCGAATAAGAGAAACAACATTGGAGATATTAGCCGTTATCTCCGTAATATTTTCTCCTGTGTCTTTCTTAAGTATAAAAGATAATGCCATTTTGCAGTAAACTTCAATTGCTGTACAATTTACTCGCTGTAACTGCTCCCTAGTACCTAGCTTGAGCTGACTCTTTGCATCAACAAGACACTTAACAGCATTTATTAAAAAATCATTGTCCTGCATCTTTTACATGTCTCCTTTCTTTAATACTATTCATAACACCTTTGACTTTAAACATAGACTTTTCAACACTGTCTCTAGTAATATTGTTTATCCAATAAATCAGCAACATCACTATAAATGCTATTGTAGCGTCCTGCCAAGGCATAAATGTATTTAATCTTAATATTGTCAGTAAAATGGTTACTGGTATAAATGAAAATACAATCAACAGTACCCATTTAAGATTTTTACCGCCAACATATGTCATACAATTAAACGACTCCTCTAAACAGTCAATAATTGTTGTAACAATAAGTATAGCAAAATCTTTCAATTTATTAAGTATTAAATCTGTTACATCTTTTTCTTTATTCTCTCCCAATAAACCACCACCTTTATATCTGTTTAATGTTTACACATATAAGAAAATTACTTTTTCTTTTCATTTATATATGTTATAGGAACGACAGAATTTTTATACGGTTTAGAGATTGATGTTAAAATCTTGTCTTTCGTGTAATATAACCGATAAACCTCGTCATCTTTCGATAGAATCAAATCCATATAATCTTTTGTATAAGTTGATTTCTCTAATTCAAATCCATTATCTAACAATGAATTTACTGCATTAGATACTGCTGATAAATCACATTTAATGATATTATCAGAATCGACTCTTTCTACAATTGATGTTGAATATGATTTCAAATAGTACATCTTATTACTGTTTATCGTTATATTAACATTATCACTCGAGTAATAAATATAAGCACAAAATAGTATAGCTACTACAGATATACAATTAATAAAAATTCTTTTCATATATTAACCAAACAACTTCAGCATAGTACTGTACTGTATATAAGATACAGATAAAACTACTATTGATGAAATGACAGCTACCAAAAACAACACATACATGTTAAATTCTTTTTTGTCTTTAGTTTTCTTGTACATCAACGCATGTTGCCATAATCCAATGGAAGAAACAACTACCATTATTACAGCTAATATAATCATTACCATAATTTACTTTCCTCCAATTATACCCATTTACCATAAGTAAACATATTTAAACATATTATTAAGACAAGCAAAGCAACACATCCTAATTGTCTTAATAGATACACAACATTAAGCAATGTTTTCTGCCTTTGCCTATCTCTCACTCTATCAGTAATAATACGCTCCAATTCATTTAACACTATTACTAAGATAACCACAACAGTTAAGCTTGTGGATAACTGTTGTGGCAGATTTAACTCTTTAAATATTTGCATCAATTAACTCCTTATCTGTAAAGACTACTCTCTTACGTATAAGTCTATAGGTTCATCATTGTAATAAATCTTATATTCGCCGGTTTCTTCATTCTTACGAACTTTAATATGAATACGTTCAAGTGCATTTAAGACTTCATCAGTATCCAATTTCTTTTTGTCAAATTTAAGACGTATCTTTCCAAACTCAATTTCAATATCATTTTTCGTATTGTAAAACTTTATGTCGTCAATACTTTTAACACCTAAATCATTTTGGAAGTCTACTATCTGCCCTCGTCCGTTTATATGACTAGCAATAAAATCAATAGAACTCATAGTTCCATCTTCTCTTATCTGACTATACCATACAAACCATGTAATACCAACTGCGAATAAAACAAGTGCTAATAATAATTTTTTAAATTTCATTAATCCTCCTAACTTACTGGTATAGTAGGTAATAAATGACTAAGCTTATTCTCATCCTCATATATACCTAATTCATAAAGATATTTATACTTCTCTAATTCATCAGGAAATGGATTAAGAATATTACCATATTCATCATACCAGAATACATAAGGTATCTTATTTCTTTCATTAAATGGTAACTGTTGAGAATAAGAATACATCTCATATGGTATTATATAATTACCATACGAATCTTTCTTTATTCCATCTTTATCAGGAACTTCAACATTAGTTCTATACTTTGGCTGACCAAATGAAGATGAATACATATTTGGCGTATCTCCCCAGTCTCTTGCAGTTGTACTAGGCTCAGTATAAGCTTCAGTAGTATTATACTGTATAGTAGCCACTTCTTGTGTAGTATATTCTTCTGTTGTAGTTTCTTCTGTTGTTCGTTCAGTAGGTCTGGTCGGCATTACTAACTGACCAAACCTACTATTCTCCTCATCACTATTACCATCTATAGAAATATCACCTAATGATTTTCTGGTCTCCGGCTCAATTAAACCTTCTCCACTGGCTACAGTTGTGGTCTCTTCTGGTTCATACTGTTCAATAGCTGACGTAGTAGATTGACTAGGTATAGACTCTCTAGGCTTTATACCAGCTATTGTTGAACAACCAGTTAAAACCAAACAACTGATTAAAACTATCATTACTTTATACTTCATATTATTCTACATTCTCCTCTGTTGACGCTTCTGACGAGTTCGTTAACTCATCAAATAAATCAATAGGTGACTTCTTTTCCGATGGCGGTGTTGCTTCAGTAGATGGTTCTGATTCAGCAGCTTTAGACTCTTTTACTTGTGGCGCAACAGTTGTTTCTTCTTCTGTTTGCTCTTCAGTCTCTGACTGTGATTCATCTTCTTCATTTTCATCTGTTTCACTCTTTGAAGGTAATACAACTTCTGGTAAAGAACTACTATCTCCAATTAATTCAGCCAGCATAATGATTCCATTAGAATAATCATCGTAATTACCTGCTGTATTAATTCTAAATAAAACATAATGTTCATCACCAATAGTATTATCTTCTTTTAACTGACCTGTAACAATATAAAATGTATCATCAATAACTTTACCAGCATAACCAATTCCATAATTGTTCTCACCAAGCATATTAGCTGATAAAGTATTTAATGTAACATTTTTCTTTGCCTCATTTAACAGATTAAATACTTTGTCATAATTGTCGCCAAATGTAGATTTCATAGAAGTAATTACATTATCTTCTAATTCAACTTCATCATTCAATAAACCGATTATTTCATTATACTCCTCTGTCATCTGAAATTCTGATAATGTCATCTTTACTTCTTCAGGCTCAGATTCTACAACCGGTTGAGTTTCTTCTACTTCCTCCTGTAATAGTATTTCTGTAATAGAACTTATAAGAAACTCATTTTCCTGAAAATAACCATTCCAATTTGGATTAGTTTCATTTGCCGTACCAACCCAAATAAACGCATGATAGGATGGCTCTAATCTTTTATCATAATTATTCATATTAATAAAATCAATAGTTTTTGTAGTTTCATCTTCTATAAATAATACATTTGATAAAGTATCATAGCCAGGTAATACCTTTGCAATCTCTTTTAAATCATACGTTACTTGCTGATTTATATTGTTTAAGAAATTCTTATAATCCTTCTTTGACAATATACTCTTTTGCACATCAAGAAACGGTTTCATTGAGGCATTGTTCTCTAAATTGTACGTATCAAGAACAATTGAATTTCCATTTCCCATCTTATCATTAATAAAACCAATAATATTACTCCTGAAGTAAACTCCTGTACCAACTCCAGCAATAATAAATAAAACTAAAATACCTATTAAAACTTTTTTCATTTAAGTGATATCATTCTCCTTGTACTTAAAAATCGAACTCCTCAACAACATGAATAGTCTTATTTACTTTATCAACATATAATATACCCTTCATTATACGCTTTTCACACTTATAATTTATGCTAACTTCATTGTCTCCATTAACATAAGTCATTGCATCAAAAACGTAATCATCCTCTGTACATCTATCAAAATCATCTTCAATTAACGTACATATTTTAATATTAGGATAAGCTATATATGTTAAAAAGCTTTCCACATTATTAAAATATTCCTCATTTATTTTTATTGAATTCGTTCCACCAGTAGGACCTTCAACAATGTAATCTATTAATGTATTAGTCTCTTCGCTTATAATAGATTCTTCATCTTCTGATACTTGTTCTTCAATATCATCACTTTCTTCCACTTCACTATTTTCCATAGATGATACAATTTCAGTAGTGAAATCTTCATACTTGCTGTTTGACAAATCAGTATTATTACTGTTTACCCTGCTTACTACAAAAATAATTATCACCAACAATACTACTCCGGCAATAAATAACATTATCTTTTTCATATTAACTCTCCTTAATTAAAATACAATTCCCCAAGAACAGAAGTATCTCGCCCACTATTTCTAGGTGAATAAGATATTTCTTGTTTCTTAGAACCATCACCAACTATACTAAAATGCATTGGGTCCATATAATCTGGTGTCCACATTCCTCCCCAATTAAGACCATACTCTTTAGCTAACTCAAACCACGAATTGTCCCAAGTACAACACCAACTCAGTCTTGGGTCATCTAATCCAACTGATGTTTTAAATGGAGTTCCATTTACCATTCCTTCTTTGTCACCTTGATGCGCCCCAGCACTACCCATACCATCATACCATGCATTTATATCTATAGTACTTCCGAATGTATGTGCACTCAACCCACCAGTCTTATTATTCTTTTGTCTAGGTGCAAAACCACCAACACTCATAATAACATACTTTTCAGGTAAATTGTATAAATCGGTCATAAAATCGGTCCAAAATTGAGTTAACTTTTTATTAACTGTTATACTTACTGTACTTTCTACTTTAGTATAATCGCTATTATTATAATCTTTAAACTTCCAACAAGGTACCTCAACACTTGTCACAGAATTATTCCAATAATCTTTTTCTGCTGTAGGATTAGACGTCCATGCTGCACCAGCTTCAGCATAACTAGAAAATCTATCGTCAGTTAAATACTTCCAAAACTCTTCTTCTGTCATAGCAATAATCTTTTCTGTATCTTCAGATTTATTACTATCAACATTGTTAGTAATCTCTTGCTGCTGTTTATTTTGATTATCTCTTATCTCAGATTGATAATTAAACTCTTTCTTAGACTCAAAACCACTCTTAGAACTATTACCTAAACTAAGATATTGATTGTAAATATCACCGCCTGGGTCAAGCACTAAGAATATCATTGTACCAATAATAAATAGTGCTAATAAACCTCCAACAAGTTTTACTTTCCACATTTAGTTTGGTACCCACTCATAATAAACATCATTTGCATCATACAGTTTAATTGCACTGTTAGAAAATTCAACTATCTTAAATGGCTGTACAGCATCAGGTGCATTCTTATCAGCCTGTTCATAAATATAATCCCATTCTTCTGCTGATAGTCCATTACCGATTAAGTTTTCGCTTACTTCTTGTGTAGCAGCTATTTCTGCAGGAGATTGTGTTGTTTCTTCTTCAATTGGCTTAACAGTCTCCGCAGTAGCAACTTCATTTTCTGTTTCTTCATACACCTCTGACTGTTTTACATAAAACTCTTCAGCCATTGAATTTGATAAATTAGTTTTTGATTCCATGTGTAATGATAACATAACAAATATCATTACGATTATCATTACTATAAAACATGAACCTAATACAATCAATCCAATCTTCTCTTTAGATGAAGTATTTTTATCTTTATTATTCATAATTAGATCACCTCTTTGTTTTAGGCACTACTTTATAATACCATAATAATTAAGATTTGCAATAACTGTTACTACTAAAAGAGCAACTGTAAATGCAATTCTACACTTTTCTTTTATTGTTAAATCTTCAGTCATAAATATCACCTCTTTATAAGAATAGTTGTACTACATATGCAAGTGCTCCTACTAAACAAATATCTGTAAGAAACTTAACAATGTAAATCATACCACCACTAAGACTATCTAATTCATCTTCTTCAATAGGCTTACTAAATATATCTTTAAATATAATAATCTACCTCCTTTAATTCTTTCCAATTACCCATTCATGCTTAATAAGTGATTGCATTTGTTCTGGTGTGTACTCAACATTCAATTGAGTCTCACCCCTACCATTTGGATTATTAACTAAGAAGTTACCTTCTTCAGTAACACCACGTATAGCAATAATATGAGCACCTTTAGAAAATGTATTCATTGAATCATCCGTTGTTCCAACACTAGCACAAGCTACTTTACCAGATTTTAATTCTTCTGCTAATCTTGTAATATCATGACCAATATCTATAACATTACAACCATACCAAGTTGGTACAGCAGTAAATGCATCCCAACCAATACCAGAAGATGTTGTGTGGAACTTACCAGCTCCATCTTCTAATACTCTTTGAGGTGTTATATTTTGTCCAGTCAAATAAGTAATACAAGCGGCTAATGAAGTATACCCACAACCACTTGCAGCAATATTTGTACCACCTTTTAAACCAGTTGGCCAATAAGTAGACCAATCGCTACCGCCTTGTAACATAAGTGGCATAGCAGGTCCTTTTTCTCCAGCTTTATAGGTAACGCCATCATAAGTGACGATATTTCCAGAATAATCAGAATATGTGCAACTCCATGTATAATTGTCTTTGTCTGAATTATCTATCGTTCCTGCCGGACTATTTCCATTACTTTGTACTTGCTTGTTTTTATTATCATTAGCTAACTGCTCATTATGATACTCAAACTGTTTAGTAAATTTACCTTTTGAGTCATAACCTTTACCACTCGTATTATCTAATGATAAATATTGATTATAAACATCACCAGTCGGGTCAGTAAATAATATAGCAATTACGCCAATAAGAATAATTATACCAATAGCTATAAACGGTTTTAACTTTGACATTAACCACCATCTACAACAAAATATTGTAAGTAATCGTTATAATAATGAGGCATAGGATTTACCATTATACCATTATTATCAAAGTAAGAAATATATTCTATTACTCCGTCATCATTTAATGGTAAATACTTTTCAGAAAACATACCTTCAGTAATTATATAGTTACCATACGCATCTTTTTCATAGCCATCAATATCTGGTAAGTCATAATTAGGATATCTACTAACATAAGCTTCTGTTTCAGTATAAACAGAATCAACATAAGCATATGTTTCGTTAAATACCTCATTAGTTTCCAATGATGGTTCCTCATATACATAACGTGTCTGTTCTACAGTTTCATCTACATCCTCTTTAACAGTTTCCAATGTTGTTTGATTAGTGGACTCTACCTTAGAACACCCAACTACTTGAAATATTAATATTGCTGATAATACTATTAAATATTTTACTTTCAACTCAACCTCCAGTTATTCTATTCTCTGAATGTCTTTATTGACGACATTTGTCTCCTTTTCATCTCTTTCTTTTCTTGCCTTATAAAACTTGTTACTCATTATTATATCAATTTCATCAATACCCTTACATACTGCAATAATTAATATAATAACAAGCACAACAACTCCTACCGCTCTTAAAAATCTAATATTGAACTTATCCAAATCAAAATAGTCAATATTGATTAATGTAAAATAACTTATAATAGAAATAAGTATTACATCTATTGCAATAAATACAAAACTACTAAGACACCTATGATACTTGATTGACACAATGTCTTTGCAATAATCATATACCAAACTACTTACCAAACAAATTGTAGCAGATAAACATAATGCTCCAATGCCCAATAAAACGGGCATATACATTCCAATATCTGAACCTAAAGCAGTAAATGTAGCAATTATTCCATAGCAGAATACAGCAGCTGATGCAAAATACTTTGAAATTTCTCCTACCAAATCACTATCGTATACCATATAATTTCCTCCTTAATCACCAAATAGCTGTCATGTGCCTAATACCATTACCACATCCGTCCGCAAATGGATGTCTAATATTCTGCCACACTTCAACTAAATCCATTGGCACCTCTAAATAATCTTTACGCGAACTATCATAGATATATGTTTTACCATTATTATAGCCATGTATAGCCACATAATGCCCACCAGAATAAGACCAAATACTATTTTTAACGTTCGGTCTTTTCTTAACAAGTATTTGTATCCAATGTCCTTGTTCTAAATGCTTACGCATCCATTCAACTTCAATGTCTTGGTCTAACAATCTATTTTCATGTACTTGATTACTTGGCTGTTCATAATTAAGACCATATTTCTTTGCTGCCTTAATCCCACAATTATGACTAGAACCATTTCCAGTATATAATCCAGTATCACAAAAATATTGAATTGTTTCTTCAGGTGTAATCAATTCATTTCTACAATTAGATGCAATAATAGCAAACGATATCGGTCCACATCCACTCATAGTAGGACTTGACATAACAGTACTATCGCCTTTATAGTATCTATTATATCCATCCCAATAACCTATTGATTGTTGGTCTTGGTAACCTGATTGACTATACCAAATATACCCCATAGGCGTATATAAATGCTCATTTGGAATATTAGTATAAACAGTACCATAAGCGAATACCTGATTAGAAAACATAATTGCACTTAAAACCGATGCACATACTGTTTTATAAATACTTCTCATTTGTACATCATTCCTTATCTTTTGCATATCTTATTATTGTATGATTTATTCCATCTTTTTTAAAGATACATTCGTCACACAATAAATCTTTAAAAATTAGTCTAAGCCTACTACCAAATCTTGTTATAATAATATAATAAGAGTATTTGTCTTTACGTATTAACTCATTAAATTCTCTTGTTATTACAAAATCACAATCATCTATTATATAAATAGATTTCCTTTTATGTTCTATGCCATACGATATTATTTCCTTCCAATTTGCGTTAATCACATAAAGTTCATAATCACAATTATTAAGACTAATCTTATATGAACGACTATCATCAGCTATAGACTTAGCAAACATTGTTTTACCAGTTCCACTATCTCCAGATATAACTGTAACTTTTTTATGCAAATCTACTACACAGTTATATTTCTTTGATTCAATAACTATGGTTATCATACTATCACTCCATAATCGAATTAGAGATATGCATTAACTCATTAATGTAATCTTTATAATTAGTTACAATTTTGCCAGTATTATTGAAATGGACTTTAAACTCCATATCTTCCGGAAACTTAATAACATGATTAAGACTTATAGTTATGTCCTTTATATCCGCAATCTTTAACAACCAAATAGCACAATTATCGCCAAATCTTTCTCCACGTACTACTATATCATCCTCATTCAATAGAAGTAAAGTAGCTTTGCAGCCAGTAGACAAATCTCTTGGCGGTATTCCACCAAATACAGGTGATTCAAAATACTCACCACTTATATATTCAGTATTATCAATTCCTTTGATTATTTTTCTTGCCAAGTCAGACTGAAACCAAGACTGCTCATACGTAGCATCAAAATAACCGCCTGGATTTGTTATTTCATTCTCTATTTCATTGCTAAAGGAATCAACTATTATATTTAACACTACTTCATACCTCCATTTAGCAAAGCTTTTGCTCTATCTTTAATAACATTAGATTTAGCATTGTCCCAACTCTTGATATCACTAAATCCAATTATTTTACCCTTACCAAGAATATCTCTAATTTGCCTTTCAACAACCTGTTCCATAACTTTAACTCTTGCCTTTGGAAACTTATCATCTCCTTCAAAATCAAATTTATATCCCTGCAAGTTAATAAGTTCAAGTCTTGTTTTCGATGTCAGTAACTCTCTAGCAACACCAACCCAATCATTTCCTATTCTAGGACCATGACCATTTGCCAGATAAGTGTCCAAATCATTAAAATCAGATGACATTGCATAGGCCAATAAAGATATATTATTATCGTATACAGGTGCCATTCCAATTATTTCTAAAGTGTCATTGTTTATTAAAACTCCATGATTACCAAAATGTCTGTCCTCATTAAAACAAACTGCATCTGCAACCATCATCGCTCTAAACTTATCAGAATCTCCAAACTTATTATAAAACTCTAATGCTCCTACTAAATCTCGTACGCCTTCAGTATCAGAATATGCAACTAAACCAATAGCTTCATTGGTAAATATTTTACATTTAGAAGCTATCTTATCATGCAGTTTACATAACTTATAATCTACAGCATTTCTTGTTATTTTTTCATAAATAGAACTTGATAAACATTCGCAATATGGCTCTAACCCAGCATTGGCAAAACCAGTAGTTCCACGCTTATACATAAACATTTCATTATCTATACCTTTTGTACAACATTTTGCATAAGCCCCCGCAGTCCCAAACTCTGGAGTTGTAGATGAAAACTGCTCTCCAAATAAACCAATTCCTTCGAATGCTAATTTAGCTACAACATCATTAAATTCGTTAGTATACAAAGACACATTTTCCCAAGCAATACTTTCATTCTCCTTCATAACCCAAAATGTATCGTTTATTGAAGTACAGTGTGTTACTGATATAAACCCCTCAATAGTTTCGCACCCACAACTCTTCATAAGCTCTTTTAAATGTTCACGATGTTTAGCTGCCTGTCTCTTATCTAACCAGCTTGTTATATCTTTAAACCCATACGGTAAATCACCATATACATTTCTAATTCGATATATAGAAGTACCATATTTATCTTCTTTAGTTATATCAGCTATTTTGTTATTTTTATTCATTAAATAATATAACTCCATAATTACTACCTCCATATGTTAAAGTTTACATATTTGTTATTCTATTTCAAATTCTATACATAACCTATCATCATGTTTATAATTAATAAGCTCTTCAGTGCTCATTAATAATTTTCTTTTACACACTGGACATTCATAAATCCATATACCATCCGCAAACCAAGTAGAATATGGTGAGTTATTCTTAAATAGAATTCTTTCATCATACCTACTAACTTCCAATAAATTTTTAAGCCTACCTCTGTTAATAGCATCTGACAATGTAGATAATGCTATGTTTAAAAATATTGCCAACGAACTATACGAACTATAAATGTCACCGTTTATATTTAAAGAATCAACTGCTTTTGTTATGATTCTTTCATTATCTTTTATTTCGATATTTGATTGCATTATTTCATGATACTTTTCTATACCATTATCCCTAACGAATATTGCAATATATCTTTTAGTCCTATTCAACCTTTTAACGGCATCTTCTAATGTATACACAACCTCACCGTTATCTGTAAATAATGCGTACTTAAACTCTTTTGGCTTAATATCATATTTCAATGATAGATAAGCATCTTTTAATCCCAATTCTTCAATTCTATACTTTGCTAACTCATAACCATATTTATCATACAAATAGTCATAATCTATTCTAATACCATTTAATATAATATGTTCAGACTTTTTACTATTCCTATTATCACACTCTTCAATAAGACTTTCTAAATTACCACTATCTATAGCTTTTCTAAGTCTAGTAAAGTCACACTTTAGTTTAACTCTAAGCTCAGACAAATATAACTGCTCACCATGGTAGTTATATTTCTGTTTTGTTCTTGAATTTACCATACGTCTACCATAGTAACAATCTTCTAATCTTGCTTTACTAGCATAATACCTGCATTTTACATTACATACAGGTATTCCTAATACATTTGATATCTCTTCAAATGTGTGTGTTTTGTTCCATCAGAAAATTCTATATAATCTAGTTTTTTCATTTATTTATTTCTCCACCTCTAAATCAAAAATTGTGTGTTTGTTTATACTTAGAAACCAACCTAAAAGATTTAGTTATTCCTAAATGCATATCGAATTCAGTTAATTTATCCTCATCTCTCAACACGTCAACAGAATCCAAATATTCTAATGTTGCATATTGATTCATACCAGCAGCCTCACCAGCCAATATAACATTTTTATTTGGGAACCTTCTATAAAATTTAACTACAGCAGCTAAATTCTTTGCTTCTAAAATCTGTCTTTGATTTTTAATCTTAGCAACAATCTCAGCAGCTTCTCTTTGCTTTGGAGACATTCTAACTCTTTCTCTATCAGTTTCCCTCCATCCATTATTTTCTTTACCAGACTTAGCAAATTGCTCTCTAAACAACTTTGCAACTTTATTAGCACAATAAAACTCGCTATCCATATTGTTTACTCTGTCTAATACAAACATATCATTTTTATTCATAACAGACATACATCTACCAACCTGTTGTGTATAAACAATATTAGACCGTGTACCACTTTCCATTATAATACCAGATAAATCATCAAAATGAAATCCCTGATTCATCATATCAACAGCTAAGAAAATATCTACAGCATTTGGTCGTTTATTATAATTAGTTACTTCTGCTATATTATCCTTGTGGTCTATATGTGACGTAACCGGAATAACATTGCTTTCCATACCCGAAAATAAGCTTTTACAAACTTCCTTATATTGTTCTATCCTTACTTCATTAATATCAGTAATATCTTTACAGAATACAATAATCTTAAAATAATCACTATTTCTTATTCCACATTCTTTTAACGAATAATCAATAAGTTCATCAATATTATTAGCATCTATAAGGATATTATATTCACTTTCACTAAGATACTGCTTTATAGAAGAAATTCCATCATTATCTATTGCAGTACATACATAAAGTGGTAATTTTATTATTTCATCTGATACTGCATCTTCTACATCATATTTAAATACTTCAATGCCATGAAAATATTCTTTTGTAACATCAACACCACTTGAACGTATCTCTGTAGCCGTTCCACCAATTACTTTAATTCCACTTCTATGACAGGCCTCAATTATATCAACCCATTTCATGTCAATTGTTTTTGCGCCTACAGTGTGTGACTCATCAAATAGAACTACTTCTATTTTATTAGTCTTAAGATAATCTACAAAAACATCTTTATTATCCCTAAACATCTTTGCATAGGAATAAGTATTACTCCTATCTAAGCCATAATTACTTATAACACGCTGCCTATTAACATCCTTATCATACAAATATAAACAATTAAGTCCATATTCTTTTACGTAACGCATCAAAATATGCGTCTTACCAAAACCGGTAGGTCTTGCTACATTAACAATACCGTGTTTATCAACTAATCGTATCATATCTTTATACGTTGCATTTTGAATTTCTTCTAATTTATTTGAAGCTGCAACACTTAAATCACCAGCTAAAATACTACTTCTATTTTTAATAGAATCTAATCTACTCATAACATATTCCCTCCTCATTGAAAATATTATGCTAAAGTTTACATTTTGTCTTTTTAAACAATTATTAAACTAAGCATTCAATAACAGACTGCTTAATTGCATTATTTAATTTTTCCATACTTGCTGTTCTTACATCACAATGTACTATCTTAATACCATGCTTCTTACAATAATTCTTTACACCATAGTATGCAGGATGATTGATATACATAGTAAGGAATACAACAAAATCTGCACCATCACATCCAGTAACAGTTTTAGGTTGATTAGTTACATCAATGACTTTAAACATATCAGACTTACACCTATTCTTATCAGCTATTACAACAATATTATAACTACTTAAATCATATATTGCTGCCTGCTCTTCTTTAAGCTCTTGAAGAACCTTAATATCTTCTTCAATTCCCTTATTGCCTTTAACAGCTTCTTCAATTTCAGAAACTCTTTCAGTAAGACTTACCAACTTCTTCTCTAACTCAAAGTTCTCAGCTAATGCTTCATCATACAACGGCTTATAAGTATCTACTTCTTTTATCTGTGTAACAATCTTAGGCTCTTTTCCAGACATCTGTTCTAACTGCTTACTTAACTTCTCTTTCTTACGAGTTAAATTGTTTATTGCTGTATCTTTCTTTTTAACACTAGCAGTCAATTCTTCCAACTTTATCTTATCAGCTTCAACTCTACACTCATAATGGTCATCTAACACAGAGAATAATGCTTCTAAAATATTTTCTCTAATGTTTATCATAATTAAACTTTTACCTTCTCCAAAAGTAATAGCTCTTTGAACTGACCTATTTAATATAGCAGATACTAAAGAAATATCATTATCAGCTTTTTCCGCATCCATAATAATTTCAATTATAAACGCTTCAGATACATCAATCTCTATTTCTTCTGGTATAACTAAACCATTCTTCTCAAGTAATATTTTATTTTCTCTGTACAGCAATGCTAATAGAGATGCAACTATAGCATATTCTGTATTCTTAGTTTTCATTTTGCAGAATGTACAGATTGACTCATAAGAATAAGTGCATTCAAACACTTCTTTTACTTTCTTGTCATCAATGAATGCGCCTAACGACTTTAATATTCTTCTTACATTTGATTTCTTGTCAAACACATTCTCTTTTATACGCAACTCGTTAAATGCAGACAACATCTTTAAACCTGCAATCAACGTTCTTCCAGCCGAATAACCTCCATACTAATTCTTTGTCATAATAAATTCATTAAAATTAATTTTCATGTTACTTTCTCCTTTGTTTTTAAATTATTATCATATGCTTTTAAGCATATTAATATGTAACAGTACCATATTGATAATATAACTCTTTGTAAACTCATCAATCATATTCATTCTATTAACAATATTATAAATATCATTTTCACTTACGTTTACAAATTGCTCTATTACAGCATCTGCTATTGATTTATCTTTTATTATAAATGTATAAGGAACTATTCTTTCCTCATTGCATTTTAAATAATTAAACTCTTGCCATGTACATCGTCTCTCAAATCTACCACTAGCAACTATCTCTTTCATAGTAGCTAATTTAAGACATGAATCAAATGCCATTGCTCCACCAAATATAGGTGCTGATTCTACAAATACTTTACTTCTAACAAGTATGCCAAATCCACATAATCTCCTGTTATAATTCCCTGTTATGAAATCTAATACTATAGTTTCCATAAATCTTTTAAGTATTGTAAAACTACCACCTAAATATAAATTGTCTAACTCTGTACAAACATCCATCATATTGTAAACATCCATTGAAGTAGATAAATCGAATCTACCATTAATATCTTCCATAGAATAGAACTTTGCATTCTTATCTACTTCAAAATCACGACACATAGATGTTATAATATTATCATAGTTTACGAGTTTCACATTTTCATATTCTAACCCAAACAATTTAGCGAGCTTTGAATACAGATAATTTGCCACTCCATGCGTAATAGCTACACCATCTACTTCTTTTTCGGTAGGTATACGTAACATATAATTAACTGACTCAAATTTCACACCTTGTTTAAGACTAGAATATCCTTTATAAAATAATGGTACTTCTCTTAATTTAGTGCCATCAATAATTTCCATAGTTTACACCTTGTTGAATATTAATAAGATACACAACGCTAATGAACCAACAAAACTTATTTTATACATAATATCAACTAATGTTCTTAATGCATTGTTTTTAAACTTTGACCTAGCATAATTAGTCGATACTGATAACAATGCTAATGCTCCAACCATTCCATGTGCTGTTGAAGTATTACTTAATTGTAAATAAACCAATGCAATGTCAAACATAAACAACTGTTGTATATAAAACATATTATACTCAACTACTTCTTGCTCAATAGAACCGTCGTCATACACAACAATATTTGACTTATTAGAATAAACTCTACCATTTAAATGATAATAGGCATCATTTATTTTTATTGCACATGTACCATTAATGACATCATCATTTGTTGGTTCTACTGACTCATACACACCAGCTTTATACCATTTTGACTCTTTAAGTTTATTAGCTTTCTTCTTTAACATCTCTACATTATATATTGACATTGATAATACAATAACAACATAGAGAAAATCATTTTTGTGCCCTGTTCTGTGCTCGTATAAGAAACTTAACAATAATATTACAATATTAAAGATATAAATCAACTTAATATTAAAATATAATCTATATCTATTATTTGTCTTAACAGTTCCCAACGCTGTTAATAAAGTAATTGCAATTAATGTTAATACAGTAAATAACAATTTTGTTATCTCTCCTATCTGGCGGGTAATTGGTTCTACCACCCGCCATTTGTTTTTAATTAATCGTTTACAGCCGGACCACCTTTAATGCTTGTAATGATTGACTCAATCGAATAACTATTATTGTTAATAGCATTCGCATAATCAACCATCGTCTTGTTCTGTTTGTAGATACAGAACGTTAACGCCGCAACTGTAACCAGCAGCATAAGGAAACCAGCAGCATTTGTTGTACTTACACCTTTGATGTCTTTCTTATTATCGTCACACATTTTCTTCAGCTCATCAATCTGCTTTTCCTGTGCTTCAACTTTCCCTTTAAGATAACCAAGCTCCTGTAACACATTATCTGTGCTGGCTTTCTGGTCTACATGAACTTCTGTACCCGGCTCTAATTTTGTGTCTTCAGTTTCTTTCATTATTATATCCTCCTTAATTAAACCAACTTATGTTGTCATCTTTTACATCATCTGATGTTTTATATTCAATATATTTAGTTATATCTTTACGCTGTATATTAGCTTCGGATGTAACAGTATATATCAAATCAAACACTTCGCTACAATGTTCATTCATTACATCGACTGGTAATACAATTACTAATTTATCAGCCTCTAATAAACCAATATGCAATTTAAAATCATGCGATAGTTTACTACTAATTATATCATGCAGTCTATTAACCATAACTTATACCAGCTGAATACTAAATATTATCAGGCTTAATATACTGCTGATACTCAATCTGATATTTAGTTTGCTCTCTTCCAGATAGTTCTTCAAACTCTCTTCTGCATATTGAATAATATGTTATAAGCCATTGATGAAATTTCATTTTTGGCTCACTCATCATTCTTCACCCTTTCTCCATTTTGTACAACACCACTTTCAGTTATTACATTCTTTTCTTTATCTACTCTTACATACTTATCAGAACCGTTATTAGTAAAGTAAATATACCAACAACAATTACGTTCTTCTATAGAACAGATAGAAGCCTCGTCTGTATAACCCGCATCATGTAAATAACTTTCAAATGTTGCTTTCTCATCAGGAGTATAACTATAGATAGGAGTTCCCATCTCAGTAATTGTTTTAACTACACTACTTTTAGTTATCTCCTCACTTATTTCTTTTGTTTCTAAATCTATACTTATAACATATCTATCATTAAGACTACTAATAACAGATACATCAAGTATACTTCCATTTTGCTGACTTGATTCATATAACACTAAATCAAATCCATCATCAGGATATGCTTTTTGTAATGCTTCAGACATGTATAAGCAATCAGCTAATGTTAATCCATTTTGCTTTATAGTATCATTAGGTAATATAATATCGTACCTCGAATCATACTGAACATTATCTTCAGCAACCTCGTCTGTAATTACTTCATCAACCCATTTAGGTTTGTTAAGTAAAACTCCACACGCAATAATTATTACTAATGAAATATAAACTAATACAGTTACATGTATCATTCCTTGCCTTTTAAGTGAAATATAAATTATTATAAATGCAATGATAGATAATGTTGCAATAGTAATCACAGCTATTATCTTATTTACTGGAGTTACCAATAAATTACTTCTCTTAAAAACACTAAACAGTAAACATGCTGTGTACAATGTACTAAGAAGCCAATGTTTCAGCAATAATGCAATATTAACGTGTTTCTTTACTTTATCTGTATCAACCATAATATTACCTTTCTTTAGTTAATCATAGAATCCGGCATTTAATCTTCTACCAACTACTGTTTTGTTAGCGTCAAATTCTGCCGTAATAGTTTTGATTCCATATTTAAGAGCACATTCATACTCTATCTTACACCCACGTGCATCCTGCCAGCCTTTAGCAAAATAAGCAATATCAGCTTCCGCTAAACGCATTATAGAATAACCTAGATAGCCAAGTGGTGTTAATCTCATCTCTGTATAGGAATCGATTACTTCAACATCTTCTCCTAACAACTCCTTTGCCGCACGTATTGCTTCTTCTCTTTCAGCTAATATCTCTTCCTCAGTCTTATTAGACATCGGCTGACTTATAAATAGCTTCTTCACATATATCTCCTTTTATTAATATTTGTAATATGAACTACAATCTTCAATATGGCTATTAGGTACTTCTACTTGATAAGTATCTCCACCATTCTTGTAAGTCCATTCAGCATAAAGATGTCGACTATCATCATTCTTATTGTTAAATAACCCACGATAATACGTACTTCCATCATTACCTGTACCCTTTTGGAATTCTACACCGTACCATGCAGACGATACCATAGCACCTTGAAAATCCATTCCGTCTGCATCATATCGAATCGACTCCCAAGAAACCTTTAATCCTTCAGAATCTACTACAGCAGCTTTTGATGCTTCTTCAGCAGCTCTTGATTCCTTATCAGCTACAATGCTCGCATTAACCTCATCTACATAAGTCCTAAAATTAGCCTCAAGAGAATCTAACACAGATAAATCATTCCTAACTATACTTGTATAAGATAAGTTAGGCGACTCATCAACAATCTTTTCATCCATTGCATTGACAATAGCTAATCCAAGTTTAGATTGTACAGAGTAATCGTTATACTGACTATCCAAATATTCACAGTAGTAAGCGATAGTAGCATCCAAATTGTTATTACATAAGAAATCAACAGCCTTCATTAAGTCATCTGTATAACCGGCACGATACCCATATGTCTCATAAATTCTACTTGACATTTTGTAAATGAACTCATCTTTATATGTTTTATAAGATGATTCTGCTGTATCAATAAATGACACATCATAAGCTATATCGTCAATATCAGATACTACAATATCGTCTGAATAAACAAAACCTTCACCTGATATGACCCTCCTTAACATACCAGCCATATCAGAATCAGACTTATTTGCTTTTAAAGCATTGTAATAATATAATAAAGATGCATCATAATCTTCTTCGACAGCACCTTTGACCATATCAGAATTAACATCAGGATACGTCGTGCTAATTCTTTCAATCAAATCATCTGCCGAAATAGCATACTCAAGCTCTTCTTTTGTTTCTTCTGTCGTTGGTTCTGTTGTTGTTTCAATTACATCTTCCTGCTTGTATGCTTTATTATCATTTAATGCTGTACTCTTACTTCCACATCCTGTTATCATAAAACACATTAACAGTAATAATATTAACTTTTTCATTTAACATTCCTCCTAATTACCAATTAATTATAACAATATTATTTCTTGATATATCATTTCCAATTATCTAATTCTAATATCAAATCATAGTATTCAGAATCCTCTCCAGCAAATCCTCCAGGTGTATAATCTAAACACTCATCATTATTCATTTCTAAATCATATATTGCTTGATTAGCTATAATAACTACCTCTGTATCACTTGGGTACAATAATATATATCCAATATACTCTTCATCTTCAATTACATTAACTTTATTTATTGCAGATAATAAATATGAATCTGTTGGCTGATAATTATCATTAGACACAATAATCAATTTATTATTATCTAACATTGTTTTAGTTACATTACCAACAAAACCATATTTCTTTACAGGTTCATTTGTCTCAGTACTTACTTCATCTTCTGTTGCACTACTTTCAGTATTTACATCTTCTGTAGAATATTCTGTATCTATATCTTCGTCAACACTAGCCTGAGTATCAAATTGCTCAAATTTATTGTTGCTGATATTTACTTTGTTTTTATCAACCATATTAACTACCACTGCAATTATAATTATTAAAATTACAATAGCAATAACAGCTAATAATGGCTTTAAAATTTTCTTCATATTAATAACCTTCCAATCCTAATATTTTACCATATGCTATTTCACCTTTACCAACTACATTATTTGATGCATATGCATCAAAATTATTATCAGCAATAGCATTTAATGCAGTTTGTTTTTCATTATCGCATCTAGGTGCATCACCATTCTTTACAGCTCTTCTTCTTTCATACAACATATTTATTATTTCTTCATCAGTCATAGAGCTAGTAATCTTTGTTATAGTATTTTTACAAGTATTAGAACCAGCATATATATTTATAGAATATATAGCTGCTGGTATCATTGGATTAATTTCATATCTATCTTTTCCTGTAGCTGCTTCAAGAGCTAATAAATCTCTCTCTGGTAAATATTCACTCATCATTATTTTTAATTCAGCACTTAATAAAGATACAAAATCATCTTCTCTATACTTTATTAATAATTGATGAATTCCATTACGTGAATCAAAATCCATATACTTTGAATCACCTGCTGGTAATATAAACGGTTCTAACTCTGTGTACCCAAAACCTACCAAACCTGTTAATAAACCATTTAATGAATATTTACTATCTGCCTGATAAGCACCATGTGCAACACTAGAACTACTATAACTTTGTTTTACATTAGGTACCGCAGTATCACATGTGCAGTTATAATGCTCTTGTAAAGCAGCTGGATTTAATGTACCTCCTTCATATACAGAAGATAAATAACCCCAAGATATTAAATAGCCATCAACATTATCAGTTCTCCAATTACCTTCAAGTGTTACACCATCAATAGTTACAGAACCACCTTTATTTCCATTTTGATTAGCTAATTGATTCTCCTCTTGCTTCTTCTCATTAGCATACTCAAACTGTTTATTAAATTGACTTTTTGAATTGGCTTTTCCACCATTTAAATCTGACGCCTGCCTACCGTAGTCGTCAACCACATTACCAATGTCAGCTTTTAAAAATATAAAAACTGATACTAATGCTGCCGAAACGACAACAAATAAAACAATCTTCACCCAATCAAGTACAGTAAGCTCATCTTTTTTCTTTTTTCGTCTACTGCGCTTTCTAGGCATCTTAGGTGTATATGCCATTTACCTAACTACACTTCTCCTTTGCTCTCCAATATAACAGCCATAATCATTTCATTTCTTTTTCTTACTGCGCTTGCTACATCACTATAGTCTAACATATTATAAGTACAAGAAACAAATGTTCTAAGCATTTTTACTATATAGGATGTTATATTAATATAATCAATTTCTTCTTCAACCTGCTCTATCATTTCTTTGTACCATGCGTAATCCTCAATAAAACAACTAGACGGTGTTATTTTACCAATTACCATATCATGTATCGTATGCTGACACCACAACAAAATCAATCTAGCTAATATTCCATTACACTTAACCAGCGGTTTTGACTTATAAATATAGTAATGAATAATTATAGATTTTATCAAACTACTTACATGCTCAATTTTACTTTATCCTTAATTGCACGATTAAACTTTTCGTCATTATTAAACATAATAGCATTATTAAAGCAAGACATAACTACATCGTCTTTCATTAATGCTAAGCCAGTCCTACATTTATCTGTTATACCACCAGACAGTTTACTATCAACATTGTTTAACAACTCAGCTGATAAAGTAATTAATTCGGTCTCATTAAATTGATTTATAATAAGACTTTCCAATAACTTATGCAGATTATTAATTTCTGTTTCATACACTTTATCCGCATTATTCCAATCATATAACTCATGATTCTCTTTAAGATACAGTTTAAAAGAGCCACTAGCTTCTTCATGAACAATATCACGAAAATCAATACCATCCATCTTATTTACTCTTTCAATATTTCTATCAGCCGTCGTAGCTAAGTCTAATAGTTCAGCACTTAAATCAAATACGATAGATTTACCATTTATATCTATAAACGGTAACTTTATAATATCATTCATATAAACTCCTTTATGGCAGAAGTGCTTACATTAATACTACTATCAATACAAGCACTTCTGTCAATATTTAATTATTCATCATCTCCAGAATATTCTTCCAAATGCTCTAAGTCAACAAGTTGAACTTCAGTTAAATTAGAGATTTCATCATCTGTTAAAACATCAATATTGTCCCACTTCCATTCCTCTAAATGATAATCACCACTTACGTCATCATATATTAAAACATTTACTCCAAACACAGAAACTCCAATTACTACGCCATGATTAAGACAATACTTATTCTCTACAATATCTCCCACAGAAGCCTCATAATCTAATGACTTTCCAATAAAACCAACATCTTCGAGTTCGTCATCAGCAATTGCAATAACAATATCGTCGTTATTTGTTTTCATCCTGCATATATAGAACAATGAACCATTAGCTTTACGTACAGGTATCTCAGCTACACCGCTAAACACTTCGTGTGAATACTTGTTAGTATACCTTACACAGTGTCCAACTTTTGTAGCACCGTTATAAATTCTGTCGCTTAAAACGACACAATACTTCGGGTTTAATGATTGCTCATAACCAGTAGTGATATTAATACCATAGATAATTCCGGTATCATTTTCAATTTCTGTTACTACGTATTCTTTATCAGTGTCTTTGTCAAACACCACACAACCTATTTTAATTAAATTATTCATGTATTTACCTCACTTCATTTGTTTCTCTCGCTTTTGTAATATTTACCTTTATCGGTAATCAAAATACCATTCATGTGGTCTATCTCATGACAATAAACTCTTATATCATGTTTATTAGCCTTTATCTCATACTTAATACCATTCATATCATAATATGAAATAACTCCACGCAATGGCCGTTTAAGTTTATAATAATCTCTTGCTGCAGAGCTTTTATCTGTAGATAGACAAGACTCATTAGAAACCTGTACACCTACTGTACTTTCTACAACTGGATTAATAATTACAAACGGTTTCTTTCCTAACTTAATTATAGCAAATCGTTTAGCAATGCCAACCTGTATTGCTGAAATACCCTGTGCTGTAGTATGCTCAGTCAACAAGAAATCTTTTACAGCTTCAATTTCTTTTACATCATTCTCTGTAAGCGGAAACACCAGCTCTTGACTTATGACTTTTAATAATCCGTTGCCTTGTCTTAATACTTCCATCGTTAGTTGCTACCTCCAACCTTAAATCGTTATTTTTATACCAATAAACGAGACATCCATTATCATCTCTCTTAACAACGTACTTCTCATAAGTTTCATTATCTGCTTTCTCAACTGCATGGATAGTACCAGAAACCATAGAATTGTTTATTACAACTCTCTCACCTTTACGGAATCTTCTTCTACCAACCAATTCGAGATTTTCTTCCCAATAGCCAAGCGTAATAGCAATGTTATTATCAGGCTTAACCTGATATCTAACATGCTCAGACGTACTCTGCTTACTCAGTTTAACAATTATACCAGTATTTCCAGTCTTTAAGATACGTACAGTATCACCAATATTAAATTTCATCGAGAGCCTCCAATTCATCTTCAAACGCACTGAAATTAAACGTTTTATGTTCTACATTATCCGGCACAAGTAGTACTAAGTCTTTAAACTCTACACTGTAACCAATAACAGTTGCCTTTTCATTTTCAGATTTAATGAGTACTCTGTCTCCCCATTTAAACATTCACTTCACCACCTTTAATAAAAGATGACCAAAGTGTAAGTTTATCTACACTGAATTTTATTAAATAATTAGCACACATAAAATGTACTAATACTTTTTTCTCATCTTTATCATCAAGTCTAATGACCCGGCCAATCCTGCTATCCCAATAGCTACTCATCGAATTTACAATTACATCTTTTCCCAACAGCTCTTTAGCCTTCATATCAAATACCTCCAATTAACAATGTATACTAATTAAATGGAGCTGTGAAGCATTATAAATCACAGCTCCATAGCCTCGCTTACTTTTTCTTCTTGTTTTTATTCTTGCCCGTCTTTACTGACTTAGGACTCTTTTCCATATCCCTCTTAAGCCACAGCTCATTGGTTGATTCATTCACTTTTACAAAATAGCAAATTTCATCAGCCGGCAAATAATCGACTTCCGCAAGATAGTTATTAAGACCACATCTAATTCCGAAGTCAGCTTTAATATCTCCCCACGGCACCGATTCAGTAGGTACATTAAGATTTGTAACAGTACTAACCGCCTTCTTAGTCTCATCCTTCTTAAGGTACCAACCAAACTTCGGTGACCTTCTAACGAAATAGAACTTATTTCTGTTAGGTTTAACATCAGCCATACCTAAAAAGTCAGAGATTAAATTCATAACATCCGGACGCGTCTTAATATCGCTGTATGTAAACGAATTCGTTCCGCTTATTACTCCAACAATAGGGTCAATGATAACCAGTGGAATAAACCGGCAGTTACTTAACACATGCAACATAACCTCGTACTTATCCCATTTCCCATGATTCTTAAGAATCTGAACAACTGCTTCCATACAAGATACAATGCTGTCACCATCTTCTTTATCAATAGCATCGAACATTATTGCTGCTGATTTATCGTATCTGATTACATTATAAAGGTTGCTGTGCTCAATATTTTCGTATAAGAGCTTCATTACCTCGTCACGGCTCCCGCTTACATTAAACTCAAGCACATGCTCTCTGCAACTATAAGTAAAAAGAGCGATAAAGGCTTCTTTATGCTCAGAACCATCCCATACGCAGACTCGTGACATGTTATCAACAAGAAACTGCCCAAACTTGAGCGAGTCATTGTCATAAGCCTCCATACTGTAGATTTCTTCTTCTGTACATTTATGAGAGCTAGCGTTCTCATAAATACTTTTGTAAAACTCGAACTTGTTTCGCATCATATCCAAATCCCACCACGCATTATTAACACTTCGCATCGGATATGGCATTGGAGCAAACATATCCAGCTCTTCTTTCGGTTCCTCCTGTAATTTTTCGATTCCTAAGTCTTTTAATACTTCTACCGGAATAATCATAGTACTCTCCTTTTCATCATCTTTTGAAAGATTAACAATATAGTTACATTGTGTATACTGTGGCCCGCAGTTTTGTGAACCACAGTATACGCACAGCAATTATTTCTCATGCCCTACTTTCGTAGCACATGAACCAATAATACAATAATGCTTACAAATAAAATTATATGTAAGCAAATTTATAAACAGCGCACTAAGACGCAGTTTACCTAATTAATAACAAACAATGACGTTATCGAATCTATCTGAATAATCGAAAAATGATATTGCACTTTCATCTGTAGGACTAAAGTATTTATCTACTTCTTTCTTTGACAAGTACATCTCAAATAATTCTTTCATTACCTCATCATATCCTTTAGAATTAACATAAGCAGATAAGTGAACACATTTAGTTGGAACAGGTGGTCTATCAGGTAATTTATTTTCTAAGTTTCTGTCCCAATCACTTCCAGAAACCCAATAGCTTTTTAATATTAATGGCTTATGATAATCACTAATAACTCTAACTTTGATATTTCTCTTATTATAGCCAGTTTCATTGTTTGAAGACTCATGAATTGCTACTATCCATTCTCTCCTAATCTCATAAAAGATAGCATCTATATCATCTTCATAATAACCGTAAATATCTTTTCTTGTAAGCTTAATATTAGAATTACTACTTCTTATCGTAGCAACAAAGTTGTCTGGTATTTCCAATTCAACCATATCACGCTTATCTAACTCATAGAACCCAATAAGTCGTGACCAATTCCGCACAATAGCAAATATATATTAAGTGCACAACCTTTACGGTATGGCATTGACACAAATCCATAAAATGGATACAATCCTTCTTTTACATTACAATCTTCTTCTCTTGACCTACGTCCTTTACTGTTAAATTTATATACATCAGACCTAAGCATATCTTTAATAACATGTTTACTCTGAAATGTAACTATCCTCATACGTTATCACTCCGTCATCTTAACATTAAACCCACTCAATATTACTTACTATACCATCATCAAGTAACGTGCATCTAAATGAAACTATCTTTTTATCTTTTACTATGTTTTCTTCTTCAAAGAATAAATCGCACAGTTTCATAAATGTTTGATAGTTTATATTATCAAATCTACTACTTATAACCTTTACATCTTTTTCACTCTTTACAATATCCACCAATCTATTAAAGTATGCAATCAATATATTAAAGAGTTTGATATAAAAGTCATCTTTTGAGTTTTTACTCAACTTACTAAATTCATAGGCTAATGACATATAAATACTATAATTTACATAATATCTATCATAAACCAACAGTTTATGTGCATTCCAATTACCACAGAAGTCTGCAATCTTATAAATAATAGATTGTCTACTGTGACGTGTGCAATGTCTTAACATTTCTCGTACATCATCAATAGTTACATAAACATCATACACTTTAGTAATCTCCTAACAAATTAATCTTTCGTACTCATCCCACGCATCTTTATCTTTAAAGATAAGACCCATTATTGTCTTTTCTTCAACCATATCACCAGTTTGATTTCTAAATTGTATGTAGACAGTAGATGGCTTTTCTATTTTTAGTATTTTTGCATAACAATGTTCACCACAATAGTAAACAACATTTCCAATTCTAATATAGTTAAAATTATCACTACACATTATATTAACCTCCCCAACAAGTTTATAGTTCGCTACTAAAAATATACTTCTTTCTTATCATCTATATATGTTACACAATTTTACTTTCTTTATAACACATAATTTATTTTTGTTTATTCACTTATAGGTATTATATTTTCTCATATAATACCTATAAGTAAATTTATTTTATTAGATTGTTTATTATTTTAATTTATTTTTAATTTATTGTTTTTATTTATTATGTTTATTTTAGTATGGACCATATAGGATTCGAACCTATGACCAATCGGTTATGAGCCGACCGTTCTAACCACTGAACTAATGGTCCTTGTGTTTATCATTTATTTCGTTTATACAGTTTATTATTATATTATTTGTTCTTTTTATACAATCTAATGAAATAGTACCACTCCATAAAATATAAGTTCTAAAACTCTCTGCAAACCACTCTTGTCTTATTTGATAATAGAAACTATTAAATAGCTTCGGGTCAAATATATAATTACGAATTACATATTGCCATCTTTCTATATAGAAAGCTATTATAAATTTAATACTATTAAATTTATATCTACAAACAGCATCTACAAAATGACCAAACTCATGAACTACAGCTTCCGGATAACTAGCTTGTATTTCTATGTATGGATGACCACTTTTCTCAAATGAGAAATAACCACCACATTTCTTTTTATAAAAACGAGTATTTACTGTATAACATTCATCTCTTATATAAATTTTACCACCATACTTAGCATATTCTTTTAAAATAGATAAAGGAATTAATTTTAAATAGTACACTACATTCTTAGGCGCATTACTATCAGATGAATGATTTACTACCATATCATTATATCCTACAAATTTATCACCTGTACAACTAACCATCTTATTATAGCAATAGTTATATACTCGTTTAATCTGTAGACAATGTGATATAATATAAAATATTCCTATGATTAATGTAGTTTTGTTATAACAGAAACAATACAACATTAATCATAGGAATTAGTTTATAAAACTTTAATATCTTGTTCATTCTATAATATAAATTAATTACTTTTACATTATTTAATGATGATACAAAATCAAATATCATTCTATCTCCTTAGTAGATTTGGCTAGCTACTATATTGCAATAACCAGCCATCTGTTTATTACAAATAATCTTTATACTTGTCTTCCAAATAACTATCTTCCGGAACTTCTAATTTGTCATCTAAATCAATTGATTCCTCTGGCATCTTATCTTCTGGTATGTATACATAAGTTTTCTTATTCCACCAAACTAAAATAAATATACCACAGATAGCAATAGTAGCTGTAATAACCGCCATGAAACTAAACACTGCTATTCTTCTTTGATACTTAGCTTCATTTTCATCTTTATTACTTATTATCTTTGCTTCAGCTTCTTTAATTGCATCACCATCGTCTATATCTCTTTTATAATCAGTTTCATAAGAATCGTAAAACTCGACATCTGATGGCATTTCAACAACTACATGAATACCTATCATACCAATTCCATCTATAAACGATAGTAAAATGTCTCTATCATACTTTTCTGTACTCCATGATGCTGTATAAACATTATTATATTTATCACTAACATATTTAGGCGTACCAAGTATAGTTTGAACATAACTTAACGAAGATAACAACTTAGCTCCGTTTAATTCAATATCAATAGAAGTAGTATTATCGCCATTTACATCCATTGTTATTTCATAAACATCGCACTCATATAACTTCTTATTTACATCAGTAGAATTTACGAAGTCTAGTGTAAGTGTATCTCCTTTACTGTTATAAGCATAAACCATCGTATAAAAAGACTTTGCTGGTATTACCATATTCTTTTCATATTCTTTAAGCTCATAGCCTAAATCTTCAATTAATTTAAAATTACATGGTAGTGTAAGATACTTACCTTCAAGTTTTATAGTATTGAAAGAATTATAACCAGTATCATAATCTTCCATTACTTCTTACACTACCATAGAAGCTCCTCTAGTCGTATAGCCACATAAGAATAAACTAAGTATGAATAATAAAATTATAACATACTTACTATTCTTCATCTTACTTTCCCATTTCAGCCTTTAACGCTGCCAACTTAGCATTTACACCGTTATCATCGATATCATACTTTGAAAACAACGGGTCATCTTCAACTCTACCAATAGAAGCTGATTTATCCTTTGCTTCAGCCTGTGCCACACGTGCAGCAACTCTTCCTTTTGCTCTTGCTAATTTGTCGTTACCATCCGATAAGAAGCTTCCTCTAAACTCTGCTTTAGCTTCCTTTGCTTCAGCCGCCGCAAGCTGACTCTTGAGGTTCTTCAATTCCACTTTACTGCTCTCAATAAGCTTTGCATACTCCAGAATATCCATCGACATCTCATGTGCGATAGTTTCGTGCTGGTCAAGAGTAGCTTTAGCAGTAGCAAGTAAAGACTCATACTCTGTTTCTTTCTCCAAAGCTCTAGTAGCATCCAGCTCATTACCTTCGTTTAATGCCGCACACGCAATCTTATGGTACCTGTCAACCAGTCCCTGATACTTGTTGACCTCTTCTCTTGCATCCTCAACACGCTGCTGCTGAACTCCCTGCTTACCAATAAGCTCACTATACTCCTTAAGACCGTCCTTAATGTCCTGTTCTAAGTCGACAATCGGGTCTGTATGCTCATCAAGCCACTTATCAAACCCGCCTTTTACCATGTTAGATAATCTCTTTAAACCGTCAGCCATCTTTCTTATCCTCCTCATATTTACTTAACAAAGGGTCAACAAGATTTGTATCTAACAACTCTTGCTGCTTCTTTAATGATTTCAATTTTATCTTTCTTGCTACTACTAATAAAACTGCTGCTACAATTAAACATACAGACAATACTACAACTCTCATAACATCATACTTGTTTGTAGATACAGTCATAATCTTATCTGCTGATTTCCTAAATACTGTGTTAAAGTAATCATCGTCTTCCATATCACTTGTGGCGTAATAATCTAAGTAAGACAATACAATTTCACACGCCTCACTATCCATAACTACGCCTGCCGATACTCCACAATAATATCTTGTGAACCATGAACTACCATTATCAAAGTATAAGACAATCATATGCTGCTCATCTTTAAACATCTGATTATACAAATCATCCAGATATTTATCTGTTTGACTCGGTGATGGATTAACACTTCCATCAATATTATCAGCTATTACAAGATAAGGTTGAACACCAGTTTTATCGAAGAAATACTTCATTCCATTTTCAACCTTTTTACCAGACGTTAACCACCCAAGTCTATCGTCATAATATTTTGTTACTACAACTTTAGACTTATCCAGTGCTTCACGTTCAATGGTACTATTTGGTATCTGCGGAGTAGTCCTAAACATAACTACTGCTCCAACCACAAATACAAGTATCATTAATGCTACAAACTGAATTAATACAGTCATAAATGGTACTTGTCTATATGGACTACCATACCTAGTTCCATAGAATGTATTTCTTACATATCTATTTCCTGAACCATAATTACTTCCATACGAATTATAGCTATTATCGTATGACCTCCTAGAACTTCTACCACTACTACTGTAATGACTTGAACCGCCAGAATAATTACTTCTAGCACTTCTAGAACTTGAACTGTGAGAATGTCCTCCAGAACTTCTGTGACTTCCTCCTGAACTCCTACCACCTCCTCCACTGGAACCACCACCAGAGCCGCCGGCACTTCTTCCCATACAACACCTCCACTCTTGTTTATATTAAGCAATATTAATATTGCCTAATTTCTTACATATGCTACACAAATACTAATCTAACTGTATTTAATATTATCGTATTAACAATTAAATACGTAATCCATTTACTTTTAACTTTTAATCTGTACTGTTTAACAGCTCCTTCTTTCCATTTAAATCCAACATAAATGTATCTGAATATAAAATACAATATGCCAATAAACATTACAAAATCAATGTCATCTACAAACGGTGTAACTAATAAACAAGATAATGCAATACAATATGATATAGCCATATCTTTATACATTTTCTTAACAAACATAGTATTCTCCTGTCTTATAAATTACTTACATCCATCTGCCACATAATCATTATAAAACATCTTATTCTTCCACGCACCAACTATTTCAGGATTATCACAAATATCTTTAAACACTTCATAATATTCCTGTATAGTCATCTTTCTACTAAGCTGTTTCATTTCTTCGTTTATTACCATTTTACCACCATGCTCTTTTAATGCAGTTGGAGTAATTCTAGTCTTTGCATAAAACACTAAAGTACGCTCAAATATATCTACAAGATGTCTGATAAACTCATCCCTAACTTCAACGTTATCAAGCACCCCGCGTGCATTATCTTCTTCATAACCAAACTTAACAATAGCCTGTTTGATAACACCTAAACTTTTAGGTAAATCAAAATTTACAATATGGCCATAAAACACAAATTGATTCTTCTTAACTCTGGTAAGTCTCATTAGCCAAATATTAGCCATAAAAGAATCCTGAAATGCATCATATACTATTTCCGGCTTTGTATAAAACTCACCGTCTTCATATCCAATATTTCTTAAATCTATTGTATAAAGCTCTTCACCCATAAATTACACCATCCTTATCTTAATTTAATCTTACTTCAAATATGATAAATAAGTACCTACAACAAATGGTACTATAATAAGTAACATTATCGAACTTATTCCTTTGACCCAATATATTAATGATATGTATAAATTACTTTTATCTTTTACCAAAATATCTACTCTTGGTAACATCATAATATGCATCTCAAATACTTTTGGATTAACAAAATACAACATTACACATGCAGAAACAAGCATAAGTGAAGTTATATAAATATAGAGCAATAAAGCAATAATAAACTTTGCTAAGTATATTGACTTCATTTCAGCCAATCCACCAAATAACAAAGAAATAATAGGTACTGCCTTTACAACAGTTTCTAAACGCTTCATACTGTAAGCTCCTTGTAATTAATTTAAACCATAAAGTCTTTCTAAAACTCTATAATTCCAAATAGATTGAATAGGATACATAACTTTCTCCCAATTACGCAATGCATCGCCAGATAAACTTGTATTTGGTGTCATATTACCTAACCAATGAGACTTAACGTAACGACTCCAATCTATATTCATTTTATAACTAAGAACTCTACAATCAGATATTGACTTGTATAGTGCTCCAGATTCATTGCCATTTCTAAAATCATTTAGTAAATTGTCAGCATAACTATCAGCATCTGATAGTATTATCTGTAGTCTTTCACCACTTGTAATATAAGACACATAATCAAATACAGCTTGTGAACTTTTCCATGGATACCAATTCTTGTCTAAATAAAAATCTTTAGACGTTAAATGCGTGCCACCAGAATTATGTGCAATAGATGTATGAGCAATTACTTCATACTGATTCTTAAACTCATAATCTTTATTCCATGAATTCTTTATCTGTTCACACTTATCATGAAATGTCCACTGACACGCATCTGGCCATGAATAATAATCCATAGGTATATATCCACAACTATATCCTTTATTACTATTAGGCGTTAAATAGCTTTTATTAATCTGCAATGGTCCCCAATAAGAATTCTCTTTGAAGTTACAACCCATTGCAGAATAATATTCAGCATTTACCTCAAGTGGATTAATTACAGACATTGGTATTCCACTATTCATCAGTTTCTTTGTTGCAATAGCTGGTGTAAATGAGTATCTTAAATCTCCATTACCTCCCCATTCAGCTATACTAAAAGCTAATGGACATAACGGAGTAAAATACTTTTTAAACGAATTGAATATTGGTGTATTAACATTACCATAACATAAATCAAAATGTCCGCTACTAAACACAACAGCAGTTTGACCATAGATAGCCAAATTTATTCTTCTTTGAGTATTTGTGTATAAATCACTTGGCATTATACACTCACTTGCATAATCATAACAAGTATCAGAGTATAACATCATTTGATTAAACTGTCTAGTCACAATAGCAGCATCTGATTTAACTGTCATAGAAATAAAAACTGTTAAAATTAATATAGCACCAATCTTAAGTTTCTTTACCATATTTCTTTAAATAGTAATCTCTTGTCTCCCATGGGTCTTTCAACTCTTTAGGATAACCCGACTCTATCAATCTAGACCTATAAGCATCTAAAATATGAATATCATCTACTTCATGTCCTAAATAGTACAAAGATTTTACAGACTCAAGCTTACAATACTTCTCCATATCGTCCCATGTTATATTAAACCACCATTGTACAAGAGCCATAGACCAGCCCCACCAATAAGCATCAGTTCCTGCACATGCCTTTTCATAATTGTCTATTGTTAGATCTAATCTATCTACCAATATATATTTAGCAAATTCATACGTATTGCATCCGCCAATATAATGAGGATGACAAGTATCTAAATAATACTTATAATCACTCCTTATTAAACCGGTAAATACCTCTTGTGCATCATATCCTTCCACATCAGCATATTCAAAAAACATGCCTAATAAGTTTCTGTAATCACCAAGATAACACCCATCATATGGCACATCTTCCTTATCAGCGTCTATATCCCAAGTACTATACTGTAACATATAAACACCACCTTTCAACTATTTGTTGTATACATAATCTCGTATAGTTTTACCATTCTTAATAGAATAACTATCTCGTTGAACTTCAAATAAAGTATCTCTAGCAATTCTATCTCGCTTCTCTGCTAATCTTTTCCAATATTTGAAATCCAACTCATCAGAGCCTATAAACTTAATTCTGCTGAATGCTTCTTTAGACATTAAGACAAACTGCTTTCCTAAATTACCAGCATTAAGCATTCTATTAACCTGTCTATCAGTAAATGTTCCACTAACAAACATGTTTACAAATCTATAGTAGGAGTCATCTGCTCTCATACCAGTTATGCAATCATACTCATTAATATCTTTACGAACATTAGATATTAACCAGTTATGATAATCTGCAGTTACCACTACATCTTGACCAGGTCCTCTGTTAGCATACAGTATAGATATCCATTCGATAGTATTTCTACTATCTAATTCTAATATCTTTAAACCACTCATATTCAACATATAAGTATTTAAATAGCAAGAATTATTATATCCATACAATGCTGCCCACTCACAAGCTAAATTCTTGTTTAATGTTAAATAAAATCCACGTCCATAGTCATTATCAGGCTTTCCTTTACCGTAAACAGGTTTATCAACTATATTTTTACTACCATGATACAATAATATATCATTGTTAGTCGATAATATAGAATTTGCTCTATCGGTTATCATATTCATACTATCACCTCATTACCTATTTAATCATTACTATTATTACAACGTCTAAATCATTAAATGTTTTCTTAATTATATTAGACACATCACACCAGTCTAATCTATCAAGTCCACATCCAATCATAGGCATTGCAATGTGACGTATACTTTCTCTTATAACAATAGCTTTCATTTCATCTAATGCTTTTGTCATAGATAGTATTGTTGGTTTCTCATAATATTTCATCTTTGTTACAAGATTTAATACATTCTTATATTTAATGCATCCGTAACCGTAATAACCATTAGGATACATTTCCATTAACATTCTTTTAACATTAAAATGCTTATTAAACTGGAGTGATATTCCGGCTCCCATTTTTAAATCTGCACTTATGCATTGGACAAATGTATACTTCTTGTCCAATTCAAATAAATCTCCATACTGCTCATGATAAATCATTTATTATAATCCTTTAGTTCATCTCTAACTTGCATAAGTATTTTACCTAAATGATTCTCACCACACCCATTGCATATTCCCCAATAAGTATCGCTCCAATCATTATGTTCTTCTATTTCAGAATCACCAGTATCAATTAACTGTCTACATATAAAATCATTCTGCTCAAACTTAGCTTTAATAATTTTATACATATAGTCTAGTTTAACTGATTCCCAATCGTCTCTAAGTCTTATTCGCTTCCCAATCTGCTTAGCCTGTGTCCCAGTTTTACTAAGAAACTTTATTCTGTCATCATAGTATCTGCACTTCATAGCTTGAAATGCAGATTCTGCGTTGTTATACATTAATCCTTCAAATGTAACTTTAGTTTCATAAAAATTACTTAAGAAGAACCATTCTCATCTAAACTTAGTAATCTTCAAATATTATATCCTCCAAACTTATACGTCCTTTACAGTTACATTCTTAGCTACAGCACCATTTACCATTACACCTTCAACCCATTTAACAATTAATTTCTTATCTTTACCTTTCCCTATCCAGTAAGAGTGCCAATGAGCCTGTCTATAATGAGTACATTTAGTAGAACCATTATGCCCACTCACATGATTTTCATCATGTATGTATTTAACTTTATTACGTGGTTGCTTTACATACCTAAAACCTACATTATAGTCCTCAATTTCTTTATAAGTATTAGTTGGCTCCTTAAGTCTTACTGTATCCTTATTACGTTTAGAAAGTTTAATAGACCTTTCAGTCACTTCCACATCTTTATTTATAACGTACATATAAGTGAGGAAATTCAATAAAAACTTTTTGAAATCTCTTTCCTTAAATATACATGTGCCAGATTCTAATTCTAATTCTATACTTTCTGATGTATCTTCTACAGAAAGTAATATACTAGTATTTGAATCTACATCTTGCATATTTACGCCAATAGACATAATGACAGTATTCACTCTGACATTATCCAATAATAAAGTACATATTATAGATATAGTTTGCTCAGACTTATTCATTGCAATCATACAACCTTTATCATTGCCGCAAAATCCTTCACACTCACTATAATCTATATAGAAATAATTAGATGGCATATTAGTTATACATTCCATACTAACCAACTTATTCATTTTCATAGAAATAAGTGTTTCTTTAAACGCAGGACTTATACGATATACTATCTTACGCATTCTCCATTCATTACGAATATGAGTAAACAATACAGTATTCATAAAGTCCTCAGTTGCTTCAGTCATAAGCATTGTAGCAACCATGTAACATTGTGCTATCTTATCCCATTCATCTTTAATCCACTGCTTGGTAGTCGGTACATAACCATTAAGATAATCCTTATAATGAGAATAAGTATCAAATACAAAATCTTTCTTATATTCCATAATCCTAGTAATTGTATCAATACTAATCTTATTAATAGTATCTCTTAGTTCTGGTCTTTCTACAATATTTATATAATTATCAATCTGTGTAAGAAATCTAAGTGGTAAATACATCTAAATCTTCACCTCCTTATTTATCACGACTGCTTCTACGTGTATCAAGATATTCTTTATATTTAGAAACAAAATACATCTTATCTTTTGTTCTTGTGTGTTTGTTGTAAACATCTTCCATCATTGCAATAGCCTGTTCAATGTTTACAACTGCACGTATCATGTCAGTATTCTTAGCAACACGTGCTTTTAATATTTCAAAGTTAGCTCCATTGTTAAGTAAGAAGTATACCGCATTACAAGTATAATCAAATCTACCAGTTACTTTACCAACTCTACAAGGTGCTACAATTTCCTCTATCTTCTCTAACATTGCGTGAGCAATATTATACTCATCAATAGTCAATGAAAAATCTTCATTAACAAGTGACTTTAATGTGTTGCTTTTATATGTGTTAGTTACCACTGCTACAATAGTATTTTGTGGTAATATCTTTCTTGTCTTTACAAACTCCTTATATAACTGTACAAACTTTCTACAATTATCATTTCCGCCATCTGCCATAGAACATATGTAACCCATATCTGTCCACTTTCTTGATGCCGCACTCATATCACGTAATGCTTCTTGTGTTACTTCTCTGTCCTCAATAATATACTTAATACCAATACGTGCCCGACATGCCGCTTCTAATCTATGCTGTCCAGCAATTACATACATATCTTTTGTTACAGTAATCGGTTCACCATACCATCCATACTTTTCAAAGCTACGCGTAATCTTTCTTATGTTAGCTTCATTAAGCTGCCTGTTATCAGGTCTTAATTTAAACCTCTTTCTGTTCTCCCAACTTTCCTCGTAAACTTTCCCAATAGCCTTCATTTGTATTACCTCCTTAGTTTAATCAATAATCTTTTCAACTATTTAATATTTTACGTTATTGCTTTATAAATATTAATGAATTACCATTAATATCAACATAATAAGAAAATATTTAAAATACTTTTCTTTCATCTTTATATGTTCAACTACTCTATTAATTTTATACAGCGGATATAAAATAAGTATACCCGCTGCACTTTACTTAATGATTAAAAGTCTCAGCTGGTCTAAATTGTTTATAATAACCTGTTTTAGCTTTATTTTCATCAAGAATCAATTTAATAATAGGAACTAATGGTTCTGGTTGCATACGATTTACAAATACAAAAGAATTATAATATTCCTCTGTCGTACCAACTTTCATAATCATATCTTCCAAATACCGTAAATCAAACTGATTAATTACTTCTTCTCTTGCATCTTTTGGCAAATCACCTATTAATAACGCTCTTGTATTCTCAATAAGTGGTTTTGAAATATCATTATCCAACAATGCCTGTATCGAGTTACCAATAAGTAATGTTGTCTGTCTTTGCGCACGCCTTAAAGTAAACTCCTCAACATACTTCTTAAGAACATCATTCGGTACAATCTGTGATTCCTCAAGTACCTTAAATGTCTCAAACTTGTTGTTATAATTATAAGAAATATAAGCACCATTAATTCTTTGAGAGTAGGAAAACTTAAGTCTAAATAATGGAGCATCAATTCTTGACGTTTCAGTACCATATAATAACATACCGAAATTAAATACAACCATTTTTGCTGAATAAACTCTTGTCATATCAAACTCTTTTAAGAACACATATGATTTACTTCCTTGCCTATACATATATGGTTTAAGATTATCCACCATCTTCTTGCCACATAAATTATACTCTGCAAGCATAGGAGCTGTCATGTAATCCACAAATAAATCGTAAATTACATAAGCATTTAAACCATTTGTTCTGTACCATGTGTTTTTATTATCAGGCATTACACCCATGTTATTATACACATTATTAAGAAATCTATCTACTAAAGCATTAGCTTGATTAATTTCTTCAGTTCCAGTTAAATCAGAAAGTATAAGCATAGTTTCTTTAGATAGATTAAAATTATCTTTAAAATACTCTTGTGCTTCTTCATAGTCAACATAATCAGCTACCATTTTAAATGAGTTAATATACTCTCTTGACTTAGGCGTCAAATCAAGTATCAGTCCATTAACTGATAAACAAAGATTAGACAACTCATTCCCTTTAATATCCATAGCACATGCACGCCAATTTGGTTTCTCTAATGCTGAACTAATTATGTTATTCGACATAACAGTTTTACCAACACCAGACGGTGCAATAAGATAAATATTTCTAGCTATGGTAATAGATTCAAAGTCTACATTATAATGCGAATTATTTTCAATATTCACACCAAACCATAAACCTTTATTACCATTATAAGCACCAGTATTAGGTAGCATCTGTGCCAATGTTAAATCTGACGTGACAAGAGCCTTAGCATCTTTCACCTCTCTTGAATACTTATCTGACAAAATACTCATAAACTCCAATGTATCTTTAACATTAGAAGTTATCGGTAAGTAAACAATACTTGACTGCGCAAAGAATTGTCCAGCTAATGTTTCAGCTCTCTTTAATTCACTACCAGTCTTAGCTCTTAATGTAATATAAACTCGCGTATAACACAATTGCTCTCCAGACTCAAGTAAATCTGTTGTATATAAACATCTAGCGGAAATCTCTTTCTGCTTATCTGTTATATAATCTTTATCCATCGTATTTTCCCAAGTTCTTTTACGAGACGTAAGACCAGAATCATTTATAGATAAATCCATCCGCTGTCTTTTAAACGTAGCATCAACCACTGCTCCGCATTTCTTATCTCTTAAATAACGAGTTAATTCCTGTACAGTAGTAATTGGTACATTCAAACCAGCTTGTGTAATCTGTATAATAGAACTAAGATATAACTTAGTAATATACATATTTGACGTAATAAGAATCTTATTACCAATATTACTTGGAATAGTACCCCTATCCTTAGCAATCATTGAACCAATATAATAAACCCACATCTTAACTACTTCAAATCGTTCTTTCTTAGGTTTAACGGCCTTCTGCTTCTTAAGCCTATTAGAAATTGTCTCTTGCTTCTTCTCTTGAACTTCTTCCTCATTCTGCTCAGAAGCTTTCTTTTTCTCTAACAACTTCTTATCTTTAAGCGTTGGCTTATTTTCTTTCTTTTCTTTCTTCTTAAACATCTACACCTCTTAATTGTTTAATACATCAATTATCTTCTTAACAATAGATAATGATGAATATTTACCAACTTTAGCAGTAGGGTCTAATTTATCAAACCCACTTATAAGCGGTATGTTTAATGTTGTAGGACTATAACTAATAGTTCTAGCCTCCGGCACGTTTGACGGTCTATCTTTTACATCTGACACTGTGTAGAAATATTCTACGTTGTCATCAATGATATGTGGCACCTGATAGCCAGCTCTATCTAACACAATAAGAATACTAATATTACTTGGATTCTTAAGAATATCGCGCATTAACTTTGGCTGAACACCCAACATTAATATGTCTCCAGAGACAACATCTCTTTCTTTTAACTTATAATGTGGTGTTAAATAAGGATATAATTCAATCTTCGATGTAGCATAGTAAGACTCAATTGTAAGAACACGCACAGGCATCTGATACACCACACGTAAAATCTCTTTAAGGTAGTAAACTAACGAGTCAACGAATTGAACTCTTGTTACTTCCTTAATGTAAAGAACTCTATCATACCTATTGTTTTCATTTACAAACAATCTTTTCTTATCAACTGTTCCACCATACTGATTATTTATCCTGCTGATAAGACTATCTAACGCATTAACGTTGTATGTCTTATTTCTGTACTCAATATCAAGCTGATGATTTACATTATCTAACTCTTTCTGTAAAGCATCATTCGCTTCTTTCTGTTTAGCAATTGTGCCACCAGCCTGAACTAACCGCATATTTATATCATTAGAATGCTCTATCAATGTCTTATAACATGAAAAGAACTGTTTCTCATTCTGAATGGCCAAGTCAATTAATTCTTCTACAGAACTAACTGCCATCATCTTCTGAATGAAATTATCTAACGTATACATTTCAGCTTCTTTATCAACTACAAAAATAAGATTAGGATTTACTATTCCACAGTTTTCAATATACTCACTAAGACTTTGTGGCGTAAAATTCTCAATAGCAAAATCTTTTCTTATAATAACTTTGTTATAACTTCCTAATGTAGCAACTATCCTATCAAGTTCTTCACGAGTCTTTATAGGATAATACCCATTCATAATATCTTCATCTAACTCAACTAATGATGCTGAATATATCATAAATAACTGTATCCTCCTTTAATTTAATTCCACCACTATAAAGAACCTGACCATCCAATCCATTCTTTTGTAAGATAGCAGAAATGATTGACAACATTTCTAACGTATTAACATAGCATGGATTTAATGTGTTCATTTGCATACCAATAAACTTTGTCTTTTCTGGTATTACAACTTGTTTAATAGAAGTAGCCATTTTAATAATCTCTGGTACAATATTAGATGTTACATAAACAACATTCACGTTATATGGTAATTCATGATAATCACACTCCATTATCATGTAATCAACATAACCACGTAAATTATTGTATAACAATGTAAATAAGAAGTTATAATCATACTTTACACGCTCAATAGTACCGATAACTATCAATCGCTTATTTGTATTCTTTATTCTGTTTATAACTTCTTCTACATTCTGGTAAATCTCCATAACAGTTATAAATAAACCATCTAATTGAGACTTTGTGTAGAACTCTGTCAACCTGTGATACTTTCTATCATGTTCAATAATGATAGTTTTACTTGATAGAGATAAATACTGAGATAACAGAAATACCATTGCAGTTCTTTCTTCTCTATCTTCTCCACAGATATACTTTATCTCCAAATCTTTAGTAGCTTCAGGAATAACATCTTCCGGTATTTCTTCTTCTGGAATACCAGCCATATCATCTTCGTCAGTAATATAGTCTTTATCTAATGTGTCATAAGATAATGTAGACTGCTGTTTCATATACTCACTTGCACGTACACGATAAACAACATCATATGTCTTATTTTCCTGAACATCACGAGCTTCACCTGTAACAATATTTGTAACATAACGTAATGACAAATCATTTTGATAAACAACAACTTCTACACCAAGATTATTACTGTCAAAAAACTTGTTTACTACTTTCTTATCAAATGATTTATCAATTACATAAATTACTTGCCCATCAATTCGTAAGAATGGTGAACCTACAACGTTTGATAGTCTTGTCATATTAGAGTTATTAAATGGTAACTCACGCGAAGTAACAACTAATGTGTTAATTATAATAGGAGTTCCTTCAACATAAGACTCAAACTCAACAAACGTTTTAAATAGTCTAACATCAAATACGGCAGTTTGAGACTTAATAGATTCATCAAGTATCTCACTTACCACAAACATTTTCTCTCTTGAAATCATTTAACTCTCATCTCCATAAATATATTCCTCTATAGTTTCTTTATCTAAATAATAACACTTATAACAACATTCTCTTACTACTCTTGTAAACTTCTCAAGTGTTATTTCTTTACGCTCAAATTTACCTGCATCCATATAAATAAACATAGCTAATGTAAAACCAAACTTCTCAGCTAGTTTATTTAATCTCTCACTACTGCTACCGAATTTAAGTATACAAGAACCATTAGCATTAGTGTAATAACATAATACATCAAGTGCTAATTTATCTGCATATTTAATAAGTTCTTCTTTAGCAAACTTATATACCTCATCTGCACCATTATTTATTGCATTTATACTCATAATATCAAATGAGCTACACACTAATAATCCATTAGCATAGTAATAAATATTGAACACAGATGTAGTAGCTATCTTCTTTTTACACTCATACTCTTTTACAGCAGCCTTTAATGCTATCTTAAGAATATATTCATATTCATTAGATAAGCTATTATGCATAAGCTTATCTTTAACAATCTCACTGACATACTTCGACATTATAGCAGTTACAATATAATAAATATCTACCTCAACATCCATTATTTTGTTTAATAGAAGTATGTCAGGCTTTTTATTAAACTCTGTTACTAAGACAGATTTACCTATAATTCTGTCATCTTTAATAACATCTGCAATATCTTTAATTAACTTTTCATCATTCATCTCAACCAACCTCCGAATCGTCATAAGTCACTCAAGTGTGTAACTCTTTTCTTCTTTTAATATATGCAAACAGCAAACTTAATAACTTAGGAATTATTACTCTTGCAACATATACGAATGCGAAGAAATCAATTATGCCAAATATACTTAATATTCTAATAGAAGTCTTAATTTTATTCATCATATTATCTACTGAAATCTTTAAATCAACTGAGTTTTCTTTATTAGCATCTACATCTACTATGACTTTATCTATTTCAGTAAATAATTCTTCTATTTCATTATTTAACGAAACACATTGCGGCAATCTATCTATCTTATAAATACTCATATCTACTAGCTTGTCTGAGTTTATTTTATTTTCAACGTTATTATTAACATTTACTACTTCCTGAATTTTATAAGCTATATTAGTTGTTAAGTCAATTACTTCAGCTCCAGTAATAACTAACATCTTTGTACTAGCTAAAAATATTTTACCTGCATTTAAATATTTAGGCTTAATATACTCAGTTAAATTTGTTTTATGCGATATTTCATTATAAACCTTATTAATAGAACTAAGGTACAACATATTAACTAAAATATTAATTATTAAACAAGTTAAACCTATATACTTCAATATAGTTTTAATCTTCTTTAATAAAACATTAAGTTCACTCTCACTTTTATCTCTAACTAAGAAAATAAATGTGGCTATTATCATTAATACGATAATCAAATCAGCAATATTTTTATTTGAAAGATAAATAAACAAAGTAAAGATTGACCATAGTGCAATAGTAATAATATTATTACGTTTATATTTAATCTTAGTTACGTATTTATTTAACATTGTTATTGTAATAACACCAGCTATGTATGTTGTAATACAAGATATAATATTTTCCATATTTTCTCCATTAATCGTAATTATAAGCAGGTACCATCATTACTACTAATAATACCTGCTCATATCCTACATGATTTTTTACTATACCATATAATTCTGCAACTATAGTTAGTGCAAACGCACTGTTTAACCAACTTTGAACATTTACAGCAATACCATTAATTTGCAAAATTAACATTACTGCAATAACCGTTCCAGGTACAAATAAGAGAACTACCAATGTCAGTAGTATAAATCTTAATATTATCTATTATCCTCGTTATCTTCGTCATAAACAACTCGTCTGTACTCTAAACTGTCATCCAATTCTTTTTCTTTATATTCTTCTGGAACTTCATCACCATAATAAAGAACTCTAGAATCATCATAGTCATCATTAGCATATTTCTCACGTAACATATCTGCAATAGATACATACGTACAAATATCTCTTGATGCAATATCAGAAACTTCTTCTTTATCAGCAATTTTCAATGTAAAGAATACTTTCTTGGCCGAATCAGAATTTACGATTGCCTCAATTTCTTCTCTTGTTGTTTTCCAATTATGCTTATAAGTCTTTATGCTAAATGAAAATCTCCACAACTTAGAATTTGCATTTACATACTCATCATTAAGCATATAGATTTCCATTCTCTGACTCATTAACTCTTTGTCATCATAAATCCTTAATCTTTCTGATGTATCCTGCAAATTATTTTCTCCAGTAACCTGATGTAAGTAAACATCTGGTGTATACTTATCTAATAAAGATAAAAACTGTTTCATATCTGCAGAATAAACATTATCATTAAAATAAGTCCTAGTATAACCTGTTATAATTATACTAATTCTACCATTTTCATATTCCAATAAACCATCATCATAGCAATGTGCTATATTGATTAAGCTTTTTGAACTTTCATACTGATTACGCCTAGAGACTCTATATTCCTCAAGCTTTGGTTTTTCTTTACCAATTATCTTTAATGCAAATCTTATAGTCCATAATACCTGAAAGACAATATAAATCTTAAACGGTATAATTGCCATGAACATAAAGACATACAATAAAAATGGAGCTACGGCAACACCAAGGAAGATTATTACAGGTCCTAATCTTCCTTCATGCGTACCAAATATATTGTCTATAGGAGTTAGCATATTTATTCGTTCTTTCTTACTAACATCTTCTATAGCCACTTACTAATTAATACCTCCTGTTGTAATTATTATTTACATCATTACGACGTAATTCATCATTCTGCTGCATCCTAGTATAAATATCATCACCAGTTAATCCAGCCGTTCTTCTGTTACTTAAATAATCATTACGCATACTATTAGCTGTATGACTAAACGGAGCAAATATAGAATTAGCCATTAACTTATTAGCACTCATAGTCATAGCCTGTACTTTATTTGCCATATGCGCATCATAAAATGTTTTATAAGTAAAGAATCCCAAATCTCTACCATTCTTAAGTACTACATAACCTATTAAGTACAATATACCAACATAAGCCGCTTGTAGAACTATCTGCATAAGTATTGAGAATATTTGGTCTACTCCAAAATCAGGTAACATAACAGAAATCTTAATTACCAATGCATAAATTAAATTTACTAAACAAATTAACGCACATGATACAATATAACCTTCTAATGAATGGTTCTGTTCATATCGCATTAATTTCTTCCATACATAAGAGAATATCAATCCTCCAACTAATATTATCATTACTACTGGCTTGATTAAACTTGTAAAGTAGTAAATAAGTAGTAAGAAAGCCATAAGTATTGTTCCAAATGTTCCAGCCTGCGTGAATGTAAATCGACCAAATGACATAGATATGCTGTGCATTACATCAGCCTTAGGTGCTAAAGATAACCTAATAATATCTTTCGTATCAATCTCCATTAATTCAATTCCACGTGCTGCTGGTACTTTAAATAAATTGTTATGTTGAATACTCATATATAACGCAAACACTTTAATAAACGTTTCATCAGTTACTTTGTTTAATAGTGTTCTGTTATCAACAATAAACTGTTTACCAAGTTCATCAAGCTTTTCGAGTTTCAACCTAACTTCTTCTTCACTAAAAGCATCTTTGTTATACCATAGCGATTTAGACATTGTATCAATTTCAATTTCATTAAAATAATGTTGTCTAAAATCTGTACTATATGGTATATTGTACATATCGTAGAAACCAAATAAGTTCATCTCATCACTTTGTAAGAATTGATTACTCTTAAAATATGCTTCTAGTAAACCTATTGTACGTACATTACCATTTTGTAATATTTTTGTTCTATAAGCAGATGCACTATATGATTTATTATACAACTCTGCGTCGTACAATAACTTATCAATAATAGCATAATACGGTAAGACATAAGACATCTTATTGTTCGGTAATACCGCCTGAACTAAGTGTCCCATTTGATTATCATCATTACCAGTATTTTCGTCTGTATCAGGAACAAATCGAATTTCAGAAGACTTAAACAAATCATCTGTATTCACATAAATACCATTTCCTCGTTTCATAGCACCAGGAAATGTACTATAGATAGATGACCCGTAAGCATCTTCATACACATCTTCCATTCTAGCAAACATTTCAGATGAATAAACATCCTGAATAACTGTCCACCACGGAACTTTTATCTCATTCAACTTAATATAAAACTTTGTAGTAGACGATGGAGCTTTAACTTCTTTAACTCCAACTTCTTTACCTTCTGCGTTCTTTTCTGTATTAAGTATTAATAAGTAAGCTGCTTCATTTTGCAACAATTGTTTGTTTGTTTGGTAATACGAGAAATTAATAAGTGTAGGAATAAAGATAATTCCAATTACTACACTCGATATTGATAACATAAAATCAATACCAGTTCTTATACCAATACTATTTGTTGCACCATCCGCATAAAGCTTAAACCATAATAAAAATATACCAGCTGCTAATAAAATCTTAAACACAATAACAACTATATATTCTATTCCCTCCATAAATGCCAAATTAGGCATCTTAAGAAGACTATTTCCTTCTGAACTACTTAATAACATATCTCCTAGTTGCTCTATTCGATATGCAATATAAATTCCTGTTTTATCAAGATTACGATAACCAGCTAAACCTTCTTCTTCAAAATTAATATTCTCAACTGGAGCACCACGCATTACTTCCATAATCATGTTTACTCTAGGTTCAAATGTATTATTACCACTTATTGCACCAGTTCCAGAATTAATATATGCATCATTGTACAATGCTCTCTTAACTCCATCTGACTGTAATGGTAAATTTGTAAAGTTAAGTTCAACTGTTTGTGTAGCTTTGTTTTGTAATTTATAAGTATCTGTATTTGGGTCTTTAACAAATCCAGAATCTAAAAACTTTTCAACATTAGCAGAATCAACTGGTATCTGCCAAGAATCAACATTAGCAGCTAAAGAAGCTAACCCAGCCGTTACGATACTATACTCATTTGGCTCATACAACGTAGCATTACTTGCTGCTGGTATTACTACCAACCCAGACTGCGTTGTAATATTACCGTATACATCAATAAATAAAGGACTATCTAAATCTAATTCAGTTTTATAATCTAATCCCAAATTAGCTTTCAAGTTCTTTACCATTAAATAATTATAAATGCTGTTAAATTCTTTCTTACTTACTCCTTCTACAAATGGTAGAGTAGGCGAACTGATGAATACAGGTTTAGGATTTGCTGATTCTTTTTGACAAATAGTAAGTAACGGTGCACAACGATATATTCCAGACACAAAAGCAAATGATTGAGTATCAGAATATTCATCAGACTTATAGTACGTATTTATTCCATCAGTTGATAATACATAATGATTCTTACTCTTTGCATTCCAGAAATTATTTTCCTGTGCATCCGTACCATATGCCTGTACAGCATTATTTCCTAAAGCATCAGAATAAAGATTAGCTCCAGCCGTTTTACAAATAGAAGCCGCATCTAGATTTCTCCATTCTGACCACATATCCGCAACTCCTTGTATTATTCCTGTTTCTCCTTTACCTGCTTCTTCTGTATTCTGTAATTTATTATATGATAAATTCTGTTTCTCTGCTAATCCTTTTATATTATAAAAATTTGGGTCAATATAAAGAACAATATCTTTGTCTGGTTGCATCATGTCTTCCAGTGTAGCAACTTTTAAAGAGTCTTTCTGACCAGTAACATAAGATTGTAAAGCAGCATTAGAGTTGGAATCAATAAATAATGCTTTTCTATGGAATCCATATTTATAATGAAATTCACTTACAAAATCTGGGTCATCGATAACTGATATAGCATCATAGTCAAATGTATTAGTAACTAATGGTAAATAAGTAGCACTTGCTCCAATTCCCATTCTTATATAGTCACTAAACCCTCTTTGCCCTCCGCTATTATCAGTAGCTAAATTAAAAAATTCTCCAAATGGTTGTGTTGGTGGCAAAGCATCTAAATTATAACTCTTTTCAGCCACTACATCTTTCCAATCTTTAATCCTATTGTAGTATTCATATATTGCTCTCAATTCAACAGATACCCATTCATCTTTTATATCAAGACCTATGTAATCTATACCTTCATGAATACTAATATAAGACTTAATAAACATACCAACTTCTTTATCCGGTGGTAATTTTTTCTTTTCATCTACAGACAAAGATTCTTTATCTTTTAAGAAATCTTCTATTTTTGGGTTAATAACATCTTTATAATCCAAGTTAGAATAATCTTCAAAAACAGAATCTTCTCTATACTTAAGACCTCCTATTGAAGTTGTATTTTTTACATTCCACCATCCATTAGTATTATCATATTCTTTAGGTATTGATGCATACTTCTTTATATACATTAAAGATAAATACAATTGTGATATCTTACCTTTAGAAAATTTGCTATTTGCTATTTTATTTATATTACTCATATCAGGTAACCCAAATTTACCGAAATCAATACTCTCAGACGAGATAGTAGTTGTATCATCATTTGAATTTATCAACCCATCTTCGCCATCTAAATTTAAATTTGGTATAATCTTTGGTATAGCCTCAGAATAAGGTATATTAGCCGTACTAGACATAGAATCTGCGTATCTACCATTTGCATCATTAGTAATAATACCATATGTCATATACTTCATTACAGCATTAAAATTTTCAGCTAATACTCTAACATTTGGTGAAATGTCTCCTTCAACTTTTGCAAACTCAGACTGTGCTGCTTTTGCTGCATCTGTCTCTATTTCACCTTTATCTTTAAATATATCGGGCGGATTATCGGTATTATTCTTCATACCTTTAAAATAATAATTTGGCGTGCCTATTCCATCACCTAATTCTTCCGTACTAAAAGAATTATTAACAGCGAATTTAGAATCAAGCTTAAGATTATCACGTTTTCGCTTTATAGTATCCTTTAAATTTCCTTCAGGATACCTATATTGACACTGTATACTATAATAAATTCTTAACTTTAAATCTTCATAAGGGTCCAATTTATATCGAGTAATAATAGTATCTTTATTAGTTTCTTTTTCAAAAAACTTATCTATTGTTTTTAAATCTCCCGAAATAGTGTTATCAGACCCAACTATAGCTCCATTGTCAGTAAATTCGTCTTTGAGAAATTTCCATCCGTAATCTTTTAAGTCCAACATTTTTATTTTATCGTACATATCTTCATCAAGACCTAAATATTTATAATCACCAGAAAGTATCTTAGAATTGCCAGTATTAAAGAAGTTATTAATAAGTAACATCCAAGCTTCTAAAGCACTTTCTCCACTTGTTAAACTCTTTATAGCCTTATTAGCATCATCAGTAGTTGCACTTCCAGCAGCTTCTTTTTCCATTTCTTGTTTTTCTTGTTTAACTGCCTCTAAGATACTACCAACACAATTATTATATAACTTATAACACTCTGGATATTTCTCTTGATTACTAGAACTCCACTTTGTGTTAAAAACAACTCTCATATATCTCTCTAATACAGAATTTTTCTGAACATAACCAACACTATCTGACTTAAAATATAATTGGCCTGTTTCACTTACACTAACACTAGCATTAACAGTATTTCCATCTTTATTTTTATATTCATATTTATTTAAAGTATTATTTAAGTTCTCTAAAGTAGTACAATTATCAGAGCCCTGTGATGTTGTTTTTATATCTAATAAACCATACGGTTTACTTATAGTTAATATAGGCTCAAATAAATCTAACAATGCAATATTTGAACCACTATTATCATCAACATAATTACCAGAGACTACTGGATATAATGAATAATTGTTAGAGTTAATAGTATAATTCTCTGATAAAGAATTATATAAATTTCTTATTCCAGATCCATATATTGTACCAGAACCTTGGTTTTTCTCTTCTACAGTACCAGAACCTTTAGTACCATCATAACCACCAACAGGATTTAAATAATAATAGTAGTTTTCAGGATTTTGACCTATATAATAACCAGATGCTCCTGGAACTTTTAATATTAATTTGCCATCATTTGATTTACTTGCTTTAGTTACCCATTCTCTAAACTTCTCCCAACTTATCTTATGTATTTCAGTTACAGTACCAGTTGGACCAGATGGTATAATAATAACATCACCAGAGCCTATCTCCACAGTTGAACCATTACTATATGGAAAATATATATTTATATAAAAAGTTCCAGAATTTAATGTTCCGTCTGATTTTTGTAAATATCCACATAGTGTTAACGGCCTTACTAATTTATGTAGGTATTCCGAACCATCTTTAAAATAACTAAGCTCTCCATCATTTTTAATTCCATCTTCTTTATCTATTCTTAATTTTACAACAGCACGTTTATACAAATGCCAACCATCATTTGCATTTCTACCATCTTCATCAGGTTCCGCAGCATAAGAAACAAAAGGCGCAAATACGCCAATTGGTACAACACTCATAAAAGTTATAGTAACCAATAAAGTTGCCGTAACTCTTTTCACCAATCTTTTTAATTTAAATGACATATATCACGCCTCCAAAATTTTTAATAATGTCAATCAAACAGTCGACATTATTTACTCTGGTGGTATTTCTACCACCAGAGCATAATTTAGTTAATTGCTGTTAACCACATCATTTGGGTCATCCGTCTCTGGCTCATTGTCTTCATTATCATCGTCATCATTTTCATTACTATTCTTCGATGCACCTGTACCAGATTTATTTGACGGGCCTTCACCCCAATGCCAAGAATCAACAGACGCAGAACCATTCTTTGGTTTAAATGTAATAGAACCGCCTTGGTCTCCATTAATATTAATTGTTTTAATAGCATGTGTCTTACCACCAAACGAATAATATAAACCTGTTACTTCTGTAACCTCACTAAGTGAGTTCGGGAACTTATTCTTCTGATCCTGGAACTTAACAGTCAATTTACTTCCAGTAAATGAGATATCAACAATATTTCCTTCAACTTTACCACGTCCTGTATTGCCTGTAATAGTGGCATCAGCAGTGGAAACTCCCAAATCAATAGTAGCTTCTTTACTTCCTGTTGCCCAAACACCACCATAAAGTACGCACTCTACCGCTGTTGTTTTGTCCTTAGCAGCTACCTTCGTAAATGTAACATCGAATCTAAGGTAATCAGTTCCTACATTTGTAGACGCCGAACCAGTATCAAACTCCGAAATTGGTTTTTGCCAAGCAAACGTAAACTCAGTTTCTTCTGCATTTTTTCCACCATGCACTTTGCTTAAATCAGAAAATTCTGGTGTTGTGCGCGCATTAAACTGCATATCCCAATTATCAGTATCAGTATACTGCCTTACCTCTTCCATACATGAGATTACCCAACTTTCGACTTCAAGTGCAACTCTTGGTTGTTTCTCTTTTGTAATATCTCCAAGATTAGTCTTAAGCGCACCATAAGCTTTTGATGTAATCTTATTTACTTCTTTATCAAAATCTGCCTTTGAACCAGAAGTAGACAAATTAACCTTAGCGAATGAAGTAGGAATCTTAGCTGCCCACTCTAATGGGTCAATCTGTAAGAAGAAGTTATCAAGTAACTCAGTACCAAACATCGAAATCTTCTCACCAACTTTTGTTGTATACCCATAGAAAATGAATACGCCGATAAACAGATATAAACAAGAAATCGGTAAAGATTTTGTAAAGAATGTTTTTGGGTCAACTGTATCACCATCAAACTCTGTAATTGCTTTAATATTAGGTATTAACGAGAAGAAAAATGATAAACCAAACCCTAAAATCATCTGAATCTGATTACCACCTCTATCTACAGTAGCACCTAATTTCTGTCTGTGAATCTCATCAACCTTATCCCAGAATTGCGGGTTCGTTGCATAAAGCCCATGCACAGCCTGTTTAAGTATTGTTGAAATAGTTATCGCTAAACCAATAATTGAAATAATCCAAACTGAAACGGTTTGAACAACTCTAACTATCGGTTTAATCTTTGATAAATCGCCTGTTGTAAATTCGGGATTAAACAGGTTATTATCACCTGCTCCCAAACCACTAGCAAGGATTAAATGATTTCCATAGCCCATGCTATACTCTCCTCCTATTTACATATTATTTAAAATGTTTATGAACTCACCTGCAAATCTAAACAACCAAGCGAGTGCACGTAGGAAGTTACCATTAGCCCATAAAGCAAAAGATATTGTTGTTATACAAACAGAAGCAAAATATCTTATACCATTTGCTGTCTCTATATTTCTTCTACCAAACGTAAGTATCTCAATTGGGTCAAAGAATTTCTCACACAGCATCCTAATAGCCTTCCATTCTCCCATTAATGAAAATAGGAGTACAATCATAGACAATGTAAATAATGTCAAAGGTAGTACCTGCATTGCTATCAATATTACAAACGATGTAGCTTCATCAATCTTTTTAATTAATTCATTTAGTTTAAATTCTTCATAAGCTCCAAATATATCACTGGAACCATTATTGTTGAATGTAGAACGTCTTTCATCATCTTTATTTCTATCATAAGTTTCATATGATACCTCAGATGGTATATTAACATAAATAGTTGTACCAACATTTTTAGAGCCTAACATATTTCTAGACTGTACTCCATATCCTCTACTTCTATAAATGTTAACACCTATGTAATCTTTATAATTAAAATCTTTTTGGTCAACCTTAGCTATATCATTATAGTGGCTTATACCATCAATAACATACTGTCCTTTAGTATCTTTATAAAGTCTATTTTGTCCAAAATAAATTAAAGATTCATCAGACAAATCTTTATCAGAGCCTGCTGAGTGACCTTTAGTTGTAATATTATCAAGTGTTACTTTATTATTTTGCGTATTATATAAAAAATACGCTAATGCACCTATTTGAGGATGCAACACATTAATTTTATTACTGTCAGTCATAACAGTAGCACCATAAGTCTTACCTTCTATATATGGAACAGATTTATCAACAAGTTCACCATTTCTTGATACCATTGGAATAGGCCATTCACCACTCAGGTACTTACTGTAACCATCATTCGACTTCCACTCGCTATCAGTAGGTAAGCCGTATACTAAGCCATAATCCTGATCAAAATAGAATTTACCTGCTTCTATTGTAACACCTTTTGTCAACGTAGAAATACCGGCTCCTTCATCTAAATCAAATAACCTATAACAATAACCTTCAAACTTAGGTGTTCCATCTTTTGTTTGTAACATACCCACTAATTTTCTATAATCATCCGGCCTAGAATCATCAGTGAACATGTCATTATAATATGATAGCACAACTTTATTTGATTCTGTTGATTTTCTATTAGAATTACGTATAACAGCCCAATTCGCAACTGGATACATGTTACTTAATAATAATAACTCTCTAGAATATCCACGAACCATTAAAGAATTAATACCTTTCTTTCCATTTTCAGGATAGCACATAACACTACTTAGTTTTGTAGTAGCCTGCGGGTCTCTTGCTTTACCTGTTGTAACAAAGAATTGCCCAGTACTATCTCTATAAAATGACACATTATCAGATGACCAACCAAATGCTGCTCTTAAATCAATATACAACATTTTTCCATCACTTTTCTTTAATTTACCGTTTTCGTCAACATACTCAAATGTAGTGGTCTCTGAAGCTGGCAGATATTCAAATAATGTTATTTGGTCAGATAATCTATAGATAGTAGTTCCGACTAGAACAGTCTTATTGTTATTATCTAAAACTATTCTACCAAAACTTCTAAATAAACTTTTATCTGGATTAGACGGGTCTGTCTCTGTCATACCAGCATCAAGTCTAACAATTTGACTTTTTGTATCTATTGTAACTCCGCTAAATACACCAAGATTATATAAATCAATATAAGGCACTAACATTTTAGAATCATCACTTATATTTAATACTCCAGAAACTCCACTTAATATATTACTCTGTTCACTTTCTACTATTGTAAGTAAACTAAGTATATTAGCTTTATTTCTTTTCGTTACTATCTTATAATAAGAACCTCCATCTGTTACATTTTCACCGGTTGCAACTCCTTCACGATTCAAAATACTCTTTATTTCATCTGCTTTTTGAGTAACCATCGATTTAGGTATTTTATGTACATACCATCTCTCATCACTATTCACTAAAGAAGATGCGTCCTGAGGAGTTACTTCATCAGCTGCATATGCCACCATAGGGGAAAATACTCCAGCAAACATTTTATATACTGCTGAATTTTTAAAACTTAATTTCCATTGTCCAACTGCACGACCATTTTTACCACACCATGTTCCGTCAGGCGTTGTCGAATTAATATACATATAACCATCAGATTCATCAAACCAATACCAATAGTCATAATACTTAACCCAACCAGTACGCATATAGCCATCATCGTCAAATGCATAAAACTTATCATTTATTCTGTAAATTTCACCAAATAGCCAGTTACCATCAGTTAGCATGTACCACCATTTATTATCATCTTCTAACTGCCAAGTACCCTCAACATTATCATACTGTGCCCAAATATCTTCATAATCTTCAGGAACATTATAAACCATGTCAATCCAACAGCCATATTGGTCAAATTCATATTCAACTTCATCAATGGTTAATGTTTTAGAATAAGTCATGTGACCATTCTCATCAAAATACAACCAGTAGTAACCATCACGCCACCAACCGGTAACCATGTAACCATCATTATCAAACGCAAACATATTATCTTGTGGATTACCTACAATCTCATCTCCACCTAAATAGTATACGCCACCTTGCAAAAACTCTTTATCATAGCCTTTGTCTTTATAACAACGCCATCTACCATTCGTCTCATCTTTTGCCCAATGAAAATCAACTACCTGGTCAATAGCCGCACCCTTCCAATCATCAAACCCAAGATGATCCAAATTTGGTCTTTCTTCTTCATCATCGTTATCATCTTCATAACCTTCTTCTGGGTCTGATGTTCCATTACTACTATTCCAAGCATCCCAATCAAACTCTTTAGTTGGGTCTCGTCTATTCTCATCTACATAATCTTCAAACTCTGTATCAAGAAAAGGACGACGCTTAAAGAAATTAACTTTACTTCCATCAGCATCCTCTTTGTAAGTATCATAGAATAAGATACCACCACCTAATTGTAAATAAATAGCACCAGGCTTATCATTGTTATCAGGTGTATCAATTCTGACGTAAGAGTTATTGTATATTTGACTATCAGTAAGGTTAATTGGAACCTTATAATGATAATACTTCTGTTGTTCAATACCTATATAAGCACTACCAGGTATAGCACTTCCAATTCCAGTAGGACTATCAGATGCAAACATTGTATTAACTGTTCCGCCATTCTGACTTTTAAATCTACTAAAATCTGTAATAGGTACTAAATAATCATAATATTTTGACTTAGAATAATCAACTGTTGTACTTATAGGTGATTTATCAAGCTCTGCGACTGTAACACTATTTGATGGAAAATAACCTTGATTGATTATTGCTTGGTCAAGACTAATAGTAACCTGAATATCTTTATAGTTTACCCTTGAGTCTTTATCTTTAATACGCATAAGAATATCAAACATATCTTCTTTAGATAAGAAACCGTATAAATCTAAATCTTCAATATTTAACACTCCACGCGCTTTAAGGTATATCCAAGCTTCTTTCAAACTATCTTCCATTCCAGACGGAACTTCTTCACCATAAACCTGCACGAGCTGATTCATCTCATTCTTTGACATTTCCGGCTCACCATAGAATTGCATCATCTTAGAAGCCAGTTTAATAAAATCAGCATTTGTTAAAGTCATAGACTTATTTGTAGAAATCGATACATTAAAGTCTTGACTTACTTTCTTCATATACAATTGCGGATTAGTTCTACTAACAAATACATATGTTTCAAATGGAACCATAGTATCAGTAGAACGTATAGGATTATCTCCTCCACCACTGTAAGTTATTGTACTTCTATTAAGTAACGATGCAGCAGGAGAATTGCCAGATGTATAGTTAGCTTTCTTGTGAGTCATCTTAATATCAAATAACTCAATGCCTAAAGCTTTGTACAAATCCATAATAGCAGTTTCTTCTGTTATTCTATCTTCACCTAAAACTATTTTACTGTACTTCTCTGTACTAGGGTCATATCTTTCTTCTTTAAGTAAGAAATCATAACCCAAAATCTCCAAAGCTCGTGAAGCTTCTCCTTTTGGCTTGTTTGGTGAACTATAATCTAAGTCAAAGAATCCGGTATACGCTGCCGCATAATTACCCATCTTTAATACACGATTAGCCAATAAAGGGACTTCGTCAACCTTTGGTCTATAATAACAATCTGCCTTTTGATTATTGATAGAGTATATCTCGGTAACACGCACAGAACCTGAACTAGAATTAATATTAGGTTGAGAAACCACCAAATCATTCAAATTACCTAAATCAGTATTATCTGTGTTAGGTTTAGTTGGCGATAATGGTTCTTCTGTTTCTTCTTCCTCTTTTCCAACTCCAGGACCCTGTTCATCCTTATCTAATGCACCTCCACCAGAAATAGGCTCTTCATCATAAAGCTTAGTTAGTTTATCTTCGACCTCTTTAACTTGCTTATCAAGTTCTTTAATCTTTTTATCTAACTCTTTTATTTCATCTTTATCATCAGTAGAACCGTATCCATCTTCAAGCTCAGAGATTTTGTTATTTAATTCTTCTAACTCTTTCTCTAACTTTTCAATTTCAGAATTTATTTCTTCTTCTGTTCGTGCATAAGATGTAAATGGTATATTACCAATAGGAACACTACCAAACGCTAGACAACCTGCTAAGACGAGAGTTAATATCCTCTTTTTTCTCATGCAGTCTTTTTCCTAATAACACAAATAAACTTGTGTTTTACATTGATTGGAATATCTGTTTTATGATACTCGATATCATAAAATCTTCCCCAACCTGACTTTGAACTTATCACCTCATCTATATATGGCAGATAGGACGATGATAAATTACACGTAACACTTGTTTGATGTAAGCGCTCCATTTTATCAGTTGCCCGTTTGAAAAAATCATCCAACGAACCTAATTTCTTTAAACGTTCTTTTGACAATTTTTCTACAGTCTCAAGCTCTGCTGCTTCATCCTTATTAAACGTAGAAATTACTAATCGCACCATATCAGGAAAAGATAACATAGTAAGATTAACATTATCATCTACAACAACTGACCTTGAAACCTCTTTTAAACCTTCCATAAAAGATACAACTCCTTTCTTTTACAGTTACTTTGCAAAATGGTCTGTCGAAATCTGTTCTAATGTCATAAACCAATATTTGTCTACTCCATTAGACATATCATTCCAGCATATATCAAAATAGTAATCTATTCCACATAAAACAACTTTATTCCAAGCATGTGGATAGATTCCTTGTGTGTTATTTGCTGTACCAGTTACTACATCACATTGAATTCCAACTTTATTGCACATAGCTTTAAACATAGAAGCATAACCACTACATACAGACTCATTATAATTTAACGCATCGTAAACTGAATACATATTATTATAAGAATAAGTAAATTTACTTTTAATCCATTCACTTATATACTTTATTTTATCAGAATCAGAACTGTAAATAATTGGTTCCACAATCTTAGTTATCATTTCATCAGTAACAAGATATTGCCTTAAGACTTCTGAAATAATTTCAGGACTATCAATTATCATTCTTTCCTGTAAAGATTCTTTTTGTTGCGCGTGCAGTCTCACGTTTGTAAATAACCTATTATGGTTTAATTGTGATAAAACTGCTGTACCATCAGTATCATTGTATATCCAAGATATTTCACCTAACAATAACTTACCAATAATTCTATTACACTCTTTATCAACTTCATTCATTGGAACTAATTTACCATCAATTGAATAATAATCATCTCCGATTATTTCATTTGATGCCATATATCCATCTTGTTTAATAAAGTAGGTTGCTCCTTTATAACTAACCGAGTTATTATAAACTCGTCTAGAATTAACATAACAAACCCACTTACTGTCATATAAATCCCATTTTACTTCTGTTGCATAAGAAGTTAATGGACATATAAGTGACATAGTTAAAACTAAAGCTGTCAACTTAGATGTATTACGTTTAAATGATTTAAATAAACCATCTAAACAAAAGAGTCGTTTTCTCATAACTATTTACAATATTGCCTATAATAGGTTACAATATTGTACCTAGCCTCCTTACCTTGTCCGAGAAAACAATTACTCTTATTAACTGTTTTAGAATGTACCAATATAGTAAAATCACCAAGTTCAATATATCTTGTTCCTTCAGTAGAACAAATAGCTGTTATTCCAACTTCACCAAACTTAGCAACATTAACACGATTGTACATTTCCTCAAAAGCATCATCAAACCCAAGCATAATAGCAAATTGAGTTAATTGTCCATCTTCAAAATTATATTGTTTAGTACCAGCACTGTTAAACTCATTAGGTGACACAGTAAATGGATAATCGGATGAAACAGGTATCTGAGACGGTAACGAATATTCCTGACAATCTTTTACTTTTGTAGGTGCACTATATTTAACGTCTTTAATTCTGTTTCTTTCCACTCCATCTAACAATGTTGCAAATGCTACTGGATTGTCGTAACATGTAGCAACGACTCCAATATCATCAACTAATAAGATACCAACAGCTTGTGGCTCTTTCTTACCTTCTTTTGTCTTTATAATTGTATGTGTCAACTTTTCAGTATTTTTCATACTAAACATATTTTCCATATTATCTTTAGTAACACCTTTAACTACTTGAACAGCATAAGAGTTATCGGCATTATAGATATATGTACTATAATCAGTTAACACAACATCATCAGCAGGTATATTAATTGAATAGGACTTTCCATTTCCTAAGTACAACTGAATTGTTCTAGGATTTATGTCAGCATCAACTAATACTGTGCTATTCTTAACCTTTGGTGCCTGAAAAATGTATTGTCTTCGCTCTTTTACCTCTCCAGCAAATTGACTTACAACGTCTATTGGATTTCTTTTCTGTAAATAAGACTTATATCCAAAATATCCAGCCACACAAAATAAACCAACTGAAATAGTTACAATTACAACTGTAAAAACTTTCTTCAATTAGCCTCCACTTAATAACTTAGCTCTTTCAGCAATACTTAATGCTCTGTTAGAACTGTCATTAAAACAACTTAATAAGTAATCATACTGCGTTCCTTTCAACAATGCTTCCTTTCCATCAGCAAATAACCAATCGAAATATTCTTCATCTCCTTTAGAATAAGTTCTATTATACAATCTTTTACTCTCATCATTTAAAAGAGATGTCAAATACCTTTCCAAGCTCTTTACTTTTTCTGGATAATCATCTAACGTTAAATTACAACGACCATCAAATTTATTTGTGTTAAGAATTAACCATTCTAATGAATGACAATTTATAACAGATACACCAACCTGTACATACATAAACCATAGCTGGTACACCATTTGTTTTAGTCCACATAAATCAACTAACACCAAATCAGTATTTTTGTACTTATGCTTGTCTAACTGTTCTTTCCCAAATAATGGAGTAATAATTTCTTTATCACATAATCTTTCCATAAAATATTTACCAGAGGCAGAATCTTCAGTAAATACTCTTTCAACCTTAGATATTCTATTAAAATTGAAATATGGTACAGTTATATGATTTAGTCCATTAGCCTTTAATCCATAAAGGTTGTTAGTTCCTGTAGATACTCTATTAACCTCAATAGTACCTATCGCTTCTATATCTCTACTTATTATTATAATAAGTTTATGCTTTACAAGTTTATTAATATCTACAGACTTAAGTACTCTTAGCAATTCATCTGTTTCATCAATTATTACTAATTTAGCACTTGACTCTAAAGCTGTTTTAATCTCTGCAAAAATATTTGTAGATACAGCTATATAGTCATCCATCACATCAATTCCATTTAAAGTAGCCTCTGTAAGAACTATATCATCTTCGTGTAAGATAATGCTTGTCTTGCCAGTAGCTGAATCACCAATAATAAAATTCAATTTATTATTAAAATTCATATGATATTCAGAATTGTTAGAATACTTTAAAATCACACTGTAATCAGTCATATAAACCACCAACTACCTTAAGCATATCGTTTCCAAGTTCCGCGTTATCTTTATAAATCTTACCTGTCTGTAATAACTTTACACCACTGTTTGACTTACTAATATCAATAGGACGTAAACAATCAAATTCAACAGTAATATCACATTTATCACCAAGTTCTGGTAACAATGCAATACAGTTATCTCCCAACGTTCTTGTTGCAACAGGTCTATCTGTTTTATATAACAACACAAGACCTCTTGAACCAGTAGATAATCTAGATGGATTAACATATCCAATTGGTCCATACATAACCCAATTAGATTGCCAGTCACCTTCTCCATCTTTCATTCTACGAAATTCATTCTTGTCTATAGTTCTAATTATGAATTGAACTACATTATCATCAAACCAATCTGGTTTAAAATCTTGTCTAAACCATACATTAGGTAAATAACGTTCTTTTGGTGGTTTAAAATTCTCACCTTCTCTGTATGTTAAATTTATTGTCAACATTGTATCAACCTCCAATATATCCGCATTTATACATTGCAAATATAATTATACCAATTACCCAAATTGCATTAATTATATATGTCCTCACCTTACAGTACAAACACTAAGAGTGCTCCAATAAATGAAACTGTTGATAATATAAAGCTAACAACAACTCCAGAAAATGTAGAACGCTCCCCTTTCGTCTTTATTTTGTTAGGGTTCATAACATCACAATAAATGGTTATAATATTTCCTACTTTATAATATTCCCTATTATACCCTATTTCTGATACACTATTATAAACCTCTCCATCTCGTTTATATTTTATCACTGGATGATAAAGAATCCTTTTATCCTTTGAATTTGCTAAAGAATGTCTTTTCTTTCTGTAATCTATTACTTTGCCTTTTTGTTTAGCACTAAATCTGTTAGCATCGTACTTTAAACTCTTAATCCTAACAACCGCCTGGTATAACATAAGAAGACCAATACTTAGAAATGTGAACCCAATAATGCATTTAATAACCACATCGCATTACCTGCACACAATTCTGCTTATCAAATACTTTTCATAAGGTAGTAACTTATCTTTTCTGATTGATAACACTTTAACACCATTTTCTTCATGTGTATAGTATAATCTAGCAGTTTCAGTGAATTTAATACTTTCTTCTGTACATTCTCCTGATTGAAGTTCCTTAAGTAAAAGTAAATGACAACCTGCAATAGAACAATGATGTTCATCTGTTAATTGTTCATAATACTCATTCATCATAAACAATTCAGATAAACTGTCTATTGGTTCACATTTCTCAGTTGATATAAAATCTAACACTTCTTTGTTCACCATAGTTATTTACCTCTTAGCAAAAGCAGCTTCTTCTGGAACCGTTACCCATGTTCCGAGTAATACGCGCGGCTCCCAATTGTCATATTCAGTAGATGGAATCTTACCGTTACAAATTTTAATGCCAGCAGGCCTTCTACCAAATACGAAATCATGTTGTCTAATACATTTAAATAAATGTACACTAACAACTGTCTCAGGAGCCATATTATAAGCTTCACCAATAAAGAACGCAACCTCACCATAAATGATTTGGCCACGATAAATGCCATTTACCTCTTCATCAGTAAAACCATAATCTTCTTTAAGCCAATCCCTGCAGGACCGAGTATCTTCTAAAGCCTGAAAAACAACTTCCTGTTTTTCATTGATAAAGAATGTAACTCTGTTACCATACCATTTTTTCTCATCCATTACTCTTCCTCCCTTAATATATCAATGCAATAATCTTTAACATGAGTAAAGAAATCGCACATATTATTAACAATTCCATTCTCAATTAAAGTAGGACAATGTGTCGGCTCTAATACAGAATAATAAAAACATAAAGCACCCACATTACTCTCATCTTTAACTGGTTTATGTTTATAAGACAACATCGTAGCTATTGACATAATATCAAAACAATCTTCATTTCTAACTGTTTTAATCTTGCTCAATAACCCTTTAACTTGTTTTAATTGTGCACCAGACAACCTATTACCATTTCTTGTAAACTCGATAATAAGTCTCTTAATAAATATATCATCCATTTAACTGCTTTCCTCCAAGTATGTTATTTGCCCTCTCCAAGATGATAGTAGAACGATGGCCAACACGTACACCAGATAAATTACCAATACTGATATCACGAGACATATCAATAACAGATACTCTATTTGATTTACTCGTAAATTCTCTTATTTCATCTTTAAAGTAATCCTCTAAAGAATACTCAGAAAACTCTTCAGACATGCGACCATTACTGTTCATCATAAGATAAAAGTTTTTGTATTCTTCAAAGTAGGTATCTAAATCAGCATTTACTAATATAGTAGGTGTCAACTCTTTGTAAAGAAGTAACCATGTATTAAAATTTACAAATGGCACTCTACTTCTTTCTGCTCTAAACATCGCTCGTATCTTGTCAGCATTACGAGGTAACGTGTTACTAAACTTTTCTATGTTCCAATCATAATGTGTGATATCAACTTCTACTTCAGTATCTGAAGTAAAACCAACTTTCTTTAATTCATCAAGTTTGCTCATATAATACCTCCATGTTTTTACATTACAGTACACGAGCATAATACTTTAATTAACAATGTTGTTCCAACTTATTCCTTATTGTATCTGCTCTATCTCTTAATATGTCTTTTTCTTTTCCTCTTACTTTCGCTTCTTCAATCAATTTTAATATATCAGCAGTATTTAATTTATCTTTGTCTGTAATCAGCTTAAGAATTGGTCCCTCATATTCATAATCACATTTATTACAAGTTACTATTATAGCAACTGCATCTGCTGGACTTCCAATAGCGACTCCAACTAATGTAGCAATGTCAACTAATGTCACTCTACATAAATTACATTTTTCTAAGAACAAATCATATACATTAGATTCTATATCAGACAAATCACATTTTAATACTGTCTTTAGTTTATTACTATTACTCTCAAACATACAGTTTACTAACTTTGATTGTTTAAATACAATATCGCCATAAATATCGACATTGTCTAAATCACATGATACAATAGTTGCTAAGGCACTTGTTCCTCTAACTCCAATTCCACAGTTATATAATGTGCTTGCTTTTATAATGCATCTACATTCAATAGAAGAATCTCCGTATATCTTTGAATTAATAACTAATCCATCTTCATCATATACCCAACTTCTATCAGTCTGTGAAATACAATCTTCATCTGTAACGTAACCGCCTAACTCTCCTGCTTTAACATTAGCAAAATCTTTAAGCGCACGTATTCTATAAAGAGTTAATGAATCAACTTCTTTTGTAATATCAGTTAGCTCATACTTTTTAGAGTTCAAGATTAATCACCTCCACTTCTACTGAACTTATAAATACCATTTGTAACAGTAATAGAAATATTATTGCACTCACATAACCATAATATTTCTTTTAAATTATCTTTATCCAATCCATAACAATAGTAATACATTATTTCTCCAAGAATCAGTTTAAATAACGCAACACCAGTCGAATAGTAACAAACTACTTTCTTCCAATTATGCATATTTGTTGCAAAGTCAACAACATTCTTGTTAGAAACATCATCTATTGCCACTAATTGAACATTCTTTGGTTTCTTTGTATAACGTAAAGAAATATGTTTATCCTTAGAATACATCTCCTTAGAATTAAATGTATATAATATTAATTCATTTACATAACTATAAACAGCAATTAATTTCAATTCTCCGTTTTCATAATAAGTCAATTGACTCACAAATGGTAATCCTAATAAGTAAGCCTCATAATCGTCTGCTACAGTTATAATAAATCCGTCTTTAATATCATCCGACCTAAAATCATAGACTTTTGCGTCTTTGTCTACTTTCTTCATGAAATTCTTAAACTTATTGATAGTATTTAGTTTGAACCTATCAACTTTATTAATTTCACCACCAGTGTTATTTATTCCGTAATCCACAGCATCTTTAAACACAGTTAATAATTTATTTGCGTTAAGCATCTCTACACTTCCTTAATATGCTATTTTAATACCAACAACTTTGTTATCGTTTAGATATATAGAAACATTTTCTTTACCATCAATCTTATTAAATTCTCTATCTGTATAAAATGGTTCATCGACTTCAGTATAAGAAATCAATAAGTCTTTTACTTCATCATAAGTAGCAGAACTATTTATTCCATCATATTTAAACGTTAAGTCATTACAATTCAGCAACCAAATACTTTTTATTACACCATCTTCTATATAAATAGGTATATCAGTTGGGTTATAAACGGCTACAGTAAAATATCCATTACTCGTTTCCCCACCTAATATTCTTACATTTGTATTATAAGAATAACCTTCGATATAAGTATTTAGTTCATCTTCTGTTGCATCAACTTCACCGGACACATACTTATAATTCTCACTCATAAACCTGTTCAATGATTCTTGTGTTCCAAGTTTTGAGTTTGTATCATTTTTATAAGCTGACTGATTTCCATAAAAATTTTCTAACATTGAAATTATGTCAATTCCTAATTTATCTCCTAACTTTAAAGAACAAATAGATTCATCTAACTCAAGAGATAACTCTTTGTTGATATTCTCGGGTACAAAACCAGTATTGTGTTCTTCTTTATTACTACACGCAGTAAACCATATAAGTGAAAAACACACTAACACAAACATTGCTACATCTTTATATTTTCTCATATTACTTTCTCCATAAGTAAGATTTTAAATATATTACTATATTAAAGTTTGACTTAGTGACACACAGTCACTACAAACTACGTTGGGCGGCGTTAAAAACCGCCCTCCGTAACCAATGCTTAATAGCACTTTACCAGACATATGCCAGGTTATTACTGGCATATAAAGTTAATCTAGACAATATCACTAATCCAATTAAAAGTTTGTTATCACATTACTTGGATAGTAACATTGCCTAGACGAAATGTACTTAACCAAGTAGTATACATACTAGCACATACACTACTGATTCATTTGAGGTTGAGTGGTGAGCGTGTTTACCCACCACCCGGTTGAGTATGAATTTATAATAAACCGCTTTTGGCGGAATACTATCTTACGTCGGCGTACTTGCAACTCATGCGTCTTTCTGCCGACGTTGTCATGTTAGAAACACGTATGGAGGTTACCAGACGCCACACATGGAAACACATTGGGTTTGTATTTTTGTATACTTGAAGGAGCGTCTCTAACATGCTTATATAATAAATAGCTACTCAAAAGTTGTTAAATAGCTAGTTACTACCTGCATTAACACATTAAATAGTTAACATGCTAATTCAGAGGTGAAATTTCTCTCACCTCTAATTTAATAGAAAGGAAGAATCAAATGACTTCCTGTGCACACTTTTAGGTAGGAGTTAAAGTGTGCTATTGGAGAAAATCAACATTCGTGCTGTATTTAAGTACAACACAAATTCAATAGTTATAAATATCTGCGTTTGTTAACTCTTTAGCTCCAATAGCTTCACCAACTAACTTTCGGTGACAATGTTGATAATCACTGCAATGACATAATAAAACTGGCATCCTATCAGCATTATATTCTGATATTTGTTTTAACTTAGATAAGATAATATCTTTATTCTTTTCTAAATCAATTTCTATATCATACCATTGTAAATACTGCTCCCAAGTACATAATCCATTCTTCCACATACTTACTAAATGAAAGCTAGGTGCTACATTATTTAGATAAGTATAATTATATGGAAACCAATTAGGAACTTTTCCTCTAGTTATCGCTACATAAACAAACCTATCGTCGTTTATAGTTTTTACTTTATTAAAATATGAAGTAAATATTTTCATTTAATACCCCTCGTTAATAGCGGCAGCTCTTGCAAGAATCTCTTCTAATGTCTCAGCACTAGCAGATTCTTCTTCCTCTGACAACCTAACAGGTGCTTCAGAAGACTCAGCCGCATACTCAATAGTTGTTAAATCAGACGCCATAGTTTGCTGTAAATCAACTCGTTCTGGCTTTTGTACAAGTGACCTGTTATTCTTAATAAATGCAGCCATAATATGCTTATTAGTTAATCTATTGTAAGATAAAACATCTACAACAAAATGTAATAAGATATTTATGTCTTTGTCTTTAAGAATTCCAAATAACTTTCCTTCCTCGGCTGGTGTAAGAAGTTTACTTTTACCTCCCATAGCAACTTTTAACACTTCTGATAATGAATCTTGAAATACATCATCAATTTCCATTGTTGATATATAATCAATACCCAATGTTAAACTACCATAAAGATAATTAACAAGCTGTATAACAACCATTGTTTCATTAGCATTTACGAATACAGATAAATCATCGGCAGTTACAACTGAATTATCCTCAAAATTATCAATAAGATTAACAGCGTCACGTGCTTGGAAGTTACTGTAGTAACTAATAAGAGTAATTACTGTTTCTAAGTTCATTGTAAACTTAATATTCTTATATTCAATTTGAGAACGTACTAATTGCCCAATTTCCATTCTGTTTAAATTATGCAACTGAAATTTAGAACGACACCTTGACCATAAAGCGTCTTGTAGTTTTGTTCTATCATTAGTACACATAATCACGTAAACACCATTTTGAAGATGTTCAAGTTCTGTAAGTAAGCCGTCTTGTGCTTTCTTTGTCATACCTTGAACTTCATCTATAATAAGAACCTTAACGCCAGTTGTTGAAAAGCCTAATGATAACTCTGATTTAACTTTTGCAATCTCATCATCTTTATCAGCAACATCTGTCATTCCTATTAACTTAATCATTTCATTTGACTTACTGTTAATAATAACTTCGTCAATCAAACGTTTCTTTAATACTTCATCGTCTTTAGCTACTAACTCAACAGCAACTAACTTAGCTAATGAAGTTTTACCAAGTCCAGAACTACCATAAAAGATACTAACATCTCTTAAAGTTCTTTTCTTCAATACATTTTGTAAGAACCTAACAAGATTTCGATGACCAATAATCTGGTTAAATTCTGTAATAGGCTTTGCCATTGCAACCTCCTATACAACCATTTTAAGTAAACAAAACATTACAATACAGTTAAACACAAAATCTGTAAGAATGTTAATCATTTACATTCCTTTTATATATTGAATAAATTTATATGCACTACCATCTACTACTAATAGAGATGTTATAGCTAAGATTAAAAATAATAACACATACCATGTTTTCAATCTTCCATCTTCTGTCATAGTCTTTTGCATAAACCATATAAATAATCTATTCATATTTGCTCCTACTCAAAAGGATATGCAATTTCATCAAGTTCAACTAATTCATTATTAACAATAGTATAACCACTTCTATACAATAATCTATATAAAGCTGTTATCTGCTGCATTGAATTATCAACTTGAGATATGTAATAGCAATCCTCTCCGTGCCACTTTAACCCAACTTCTTTCTCCGAACAACCAATAGCAAAATTAAACTTGGTTGTATAAAGAACACTTGGTTTAAAGTTTACTGATTCTTGTTGAACCTGTATAAGCGGCATTTCTTCTATAAGAACAAATTCATCAGAAATATTTCTAAAGAACATATCAATTTCTTCTCGTAAAACACATACGATATCAGAATATGATAGTTTACTTCCGAATAACTCTGATAAATAGTAAAATATAGAATCACCTGTCGCTGCAACTAATACTTGTTTACCAGTACCAGTTTCTGTTATTTTCATGTTGTCATACAAAAGACAACCTATTCCACTTAGATGCAACATATTTGATTTCGGCATCCAAGGACGAATATCTTCTCTTCTCTTTGTAAATAAGTTTTTTGTATCGTTAGATAAAGACGTCATACAGCTATTAACATAAACATCAGCAGAAGCCTCTTTATCTGTTAAACCGAATCCGATACTATGTTTATCCTGCTTAACGTAAGACGCCATTTCTTTCTCCTTAATAAAATACGGCGGAGTAGTGCGGAAAAGATTTATTCTTTTTGTTTGTGAGAGAAATACACACTCCGCCGCATTAATATGTCACAGCCCACATCCGGCGCATATGACTTTCATTTTGGAAAACCGGGCCGCCAACCCTAACCTAGTTTAACTCGCGGCCCGCGTACATAAATATACCCTTTTCACTTAAGGGTTTAGGGATACTATGTGCTCCTAAATTATAACCCAGTGTTGGTTAACTTATAGAATCGGTATACACAATAGTATAATAACAACCGGTGTTCCCGGCCGAGCAAATAAAATGGCTCACCCGGTTGATAGTAAACCGATTACTACCAATTTAGCCTTTGCCATCTACAGCATTTACCGCATGGCTATCTTAAATTCCACTCACACGGCAAAGCTGTAGTTTTATATGACAAAATGTGGCTATGCAGCATATAATATGCTAATTAGTTATTTTTGCACAGATTAGAACTGGCCGTTAGCCGCCATTCTCTGTGCGTTCTCTGCTTCAGCAGCCTGGGATTCGGAATGGGTCTTCTGAACCTCATCCTGAAGTCCGCCGTCAACCTTGTTGTTGATGATAGCATCGGTGAACAGCTCAATCATCAGAGTAGCCTGCTTGTCCGGGTCAAGCTTGGTAACAGTTCTGCCTACACCACGGGAAACCTTAAGCGGATCATATTCTGCAGATACCAGAGCCACGTCATACTGCGGAACCTGCAGCATCAGGTTTACGTTGGTCTTTCTGTCGGAAGCCTTGCCATCTGCGGATGTGCTCTTCTTCAGATACTGGAAGCTCAGTTTGGAACGTACGCCGTTTTTGTCGTTTACAACATTCTCAGTAGTTCTGTAAACAAATGCAACGTGTGCATTGTCTTTGATTGTGCCGGTCGTTGTGTCGATCAATTCATTCTTTCCTACTACGTTAAGAACCAGCAGGTCTGCAACGGAGTTGATTTCCTTGTTGTTGTCTTTACGAGCTTTGCCCAGCTGAACCAGGACGCCGTCAGAACCTTCAACAAACAGCTGACACATAGTCTTATCGTATACCAGAGTCTTAAGATCACTCCATTTGATAACTTTCTCAACGCCGTTCTCAACCAGCTTAACGCCCTTGAACGGAGCCAGCTTATCGGATTTCTTGATTTCGAACTCATGGTCCGGGTTTTCACAAGCCTGCTCAAGCTCAGCCATGAATGCGATATAGCTCTGTGCCTGGTTAAGAGCTGCAACTGACTGCGGGATGATATACTCACCATTTACTTTTCCGTTTACCATGCCCTGCGGCTGAACTTCGCCTGCCCATACCTTTGCCAGAATGGAATCTCTCTTTGCTTTCGGATCAGCACATTTACCGGTGGAGATGTTTTCCGGAATTCTTCTGGATAACGGCTCCTGTCCGATAAGGAAGAGCTGAATCTTGTTGGTTGCTGCATAAGCTTTACGGTCCTTTTCAGTTGCCTGTGCATATGCCTGAGCGGCCTTCTGCGCATCGTCCTTACTTGGTGTACCAACGCCCGTTGTAATCGGAGCTCCAGTTGCCCCCAGAATGCTTGCTGCGTTTGATCTTGCTTCGTTTGCTGCCTGCTCTAAGCCTGTTCCCATAGCTTCACCAACAGTCATGTTTCCTTCTACTGCCATTTGTTTTTCCTCCTGTAAATTTTTATTATTTATTGATAAAGGTGTATTAGCTTCTGTAGCATTAACCATCTCGGATACTTTCTCTTCTGTCTGTTGGTCATCCCGTGTAACACTACTTTCTGCTTCATCCTTATATCCAGTTGTAATTGGATGTTTACTTCCATCCGGGTCTACCTGTACATATAATTTGTACAGATTAAAGATATTCCACCAATCGCCTTCAGCTTTGTTGTAAACACCCAACTCTCTGAAGTAATTACATAAATCAGAAATATCTCCTGTAACTGCCTTCTTATCCATCTCACGCTTATTAACAGTATCTGTATCATTTGTTTCACCAGGAAAATATCCCTGCCATCTACAAATGTCTACCGCCGCATGGTTAATAATGGCATCGTCTTTTGCTGTAAGCGAATTTCCTTCAACAATGTTGTAAACTCGCCGATACGCTTTTTCAATTGCTTTTCTTGACTGCCTAGACAACGTATATTACTCCTTTCATCATTTGATATTGATTGGACTAAATCTTCTGGTACTGCTTGTTGCAAAGTAAGCCATGTACATATAAGCAAGATAAGAGAAGTATTGTTTATTATGCTCATTTAAATCATTAAGCACAATAGGTGTTGCATCTCCAATACGTCCTATTTCACTCATCGCCTTTTTAAAAGCTATACGTAGCTCCTCATCATCTTCCCAAGCACGCTGAAGACTTATAAAAGCATCGTTGAAATTAATTTCTTCAACATCTTTGTAAGATAACGTAATAACAGTAGCTCCACGTTTTCTTGCAATCGCTTTCTTCAACTCCAGAACACCAACTCTAAGACAATCAAGCGTATAATAAACTTTGATAAGCCCTACGTTACCTTGTTCGTACTTAGCTAATGCCTCTGCATAATTGTCTAATGTAAATAACGTATCAGACAATAATACTTTTGAATTGCATTGCCCAGACATAAAGTAAACATATTCTTCAAACGGAATGACTATCTGCAATGCTGGCTGTAGAGAATGCGGTTGCAAGATTCTATAACCATGAAGCAAACACAATATATTATCTGCTTTTGCGTTTACTACCTTGCGTTTCATTCTGTTTTCCTTTCACTTATCTTCATTTATATATGATTAGCCACTCACAACGCTTTATGCATTTTATTTAGTTGATGTACAGAATTGTGTATATTTCTGAATACACACTTTATTCTCCTACACGTTGGAGAATCGGCAAATCTTCCCACAGGTTCTGTTCAAGTTCCAATTTTGTAGCAACAGCCTGTAACTTATCCTCGTATTCAACAGAGTCAACATCTGTTATACCGTCTTTACTAAATTCCATAAAGAACATCTCGTAAACCTTATTGACAACAACACGAGTACGTCTTTCTGTAAATCCTCTATTCTTACACAGTAGCATGAAGTTATCAACCGGATTGGTAATAGACTTCGTAACTTCTTCTGTCATCTGTGTAACGAACTTGTCAGCCACACTGTTGTCTTTAAATACTGCCGCACCCTGCTGTGATAATGCATTAAGAGTAATAATACCCTCAGCATCTTTCATCACACGTTGCATAGCCTGCCCAACAGCCTGTCGATAAATGTTTTCTCGTTCAGCACGCTTAGCATCTGACCGTTTCTTTAATTCGTCAAGTTTTGACATTAAACATTAGTACCTCCTAATCATTTATTTCTTCTAACTTATTTAGAATAGTTGATTCACCTAATTCATTTTCAGGTAATTCAAAATTCCTATATGCTGCACAGCTAAATGCCACAGCATAAAACATAAACAAATTCCAATCTGGTCTTTTATCTACGTTTATATTTGTTCTTTCATCCAGAATTAATCGAGGAATAATACAATCACAAACACACATTGCTCTTTCCTCATTTTGTGACAATGCTTTAATGATTGTTCTTAATAAAACCGCGTCACCTAAATATGGATAAACCACGTCCGGCACACATCGGTCTGCATAATCAACATACGTAGGACCAAGTTGAGGAACGTTATCTTCAGGCTCACCATATAACATTTTATTTAACATTACTTTGTTATAAGGCGTATTTCGCTTTTTGCTACAAGCTTCAACATAGCCGGAGAAATCAACATCTCGTACAGTAGATGAAACAGCTTCACATCGTATATGCTTCTCGATAAGATAGTATTGGTCACTATCATTTGTATGAATAACAATCTCATCAAACACATTCTTATATTTATAAACAAGAGATGAAATTAAATCATCAGCCTCATACGATTCTTCTTTATAAACATTAAAATTCATCTGATTTAAAAGTTCCATAGCAAATTGATATTGTTGATTTACATGAGTAGGTGCAGGCGGTCTTCCGCCTTTATACTCAATACCAAATACTTCCCTAAGAAGTTGTATCTTGTAAGTTGGTTTGCTATCACAGCATAAACAAATAACATTATTATTGTCATGCCGTAATTTATCAATCTTGTCAAATAGGTAACAAATTGCGCCAACTCTTATTTCATTAGGTCTATATCTTCCTTGGTCTTCAATTACACCACGACACACTGTTTCTTTTCTACTTTGTCCGACGTAAATTGTTTGTTTTACGTCAAATATGTGTAGTATCATAAATGCCTCCATGCTAGTGGAGATATTCCTTTTTCTTTCATCCTGATTAAGAAATCTAGTCCGGGTCGAATAACGGATAATCTTTCCTCCGCATAATTAATTATTTTGAACGGTGTTCCAACGGCTCTTGCATTCACAGGCTCACTAAATAAACCTTTTGCAGACTCAAGCTTCTTTGCTATATCTTTAAACCCACCATCTTTATATAACTGAATAACATCCTTAATATAAGCACTCGTTATAGCTGAACGGTAAGGTTGAGAGTATTGACAGTTCTTTATCTTCTCAAGACACTCTTTATAATACTGTAAATCAGTCATATCTACATCAGCAGACACGTTGTCGTATTGTAATGACTCAACTGTCTTGATAGCATCCATTAGAACTTTATCTTTAACTACATCAGCTAAGAAAAGTTGATTTGCAAATACCTTTTCAACTAATCTTGCACAATCTGGATTTTTATTTGGGCTTGACAAATATCTTTTAATATCTATCAAAACCAACTTAGTACAACAAGAAGATAACTTGCTGAAGTACCACTCACCAAGTCGTAGAACATCTTCTTCAGTAAGTCTACCCTGAATAACGTACATATAGTCCCTCCAATTACTTCAACAAGTCTAACAAATCATCTTCAAACATATCGCCACTATCAAGACCAGTAAGAGATATAACTGTAGTTTGATGTACGGGCTTTTCTTCAACTGCTGTTTCTTTCGTAGCAGAAGTTTCACTAATAGAAGAGCTTGCTGACTTACGCTGAATAGTTCCATCAGCAATCTCTTCAATTAGTTTAATAACTCTATTGATGTCATTCGTATTTGCCCTTACCTGAGCTTCATCTGCTCGAATTGAGGATTTGTTATAGATACCTTGTCTTATCAAATCTTCTAAGATTTCAGATTTCATGTTATTCGGTATGTACTCTATTAAACGAGCGACTTCATCGCTCAACTCAAGCTCAATAATCATAGCATCTAATTACTGGCTTCTTTTTTAATAGCCGCTCTTAACATAGCCACCGTATATGGGTAAGCCGAGTTGATATTAGCGTAACGTACATCACCTTCGATTTCCAAAATATCGGCATTTTTGATGTCTACCGCATCTTTGATATCGTATGGCATGTAACCTGTATTTGAATTGCTCTTCATGGATGCACCAATCGGAACAATGTTTGAAATCTGTGCCGGCTTAACACCAGTTGCATTAAACAACTCAATCAAATCGGGCCGAATGCAGTTGGTAACAAAATCCTGTTTCGTCTTTCTAACCAAATCAGTCACGTCAATCTCTTTCTTGCCCTGCGGAATCGTCCCTTCATTAAGCGCCTGTAATGCAATCTCTTTGTTTACCATAAATCCAGCGTCTGTAAGTCTGGACTGGATTCTTGTAAGGAGTGTAGAACCAGCCTGTCCAGAACTCTTTACATAGCCACCATATGGCTGTGTTCCGTAAAAGATTGCCAAATCATTTGACACATGACCCATGTCAACAAGCAGCGTATACTCTTTCTCACCAATCTGCTTCTTTAATGAGTTAATTACTACTCCACCTTCAGGTAAGATGCCAAAGTACGATTCACTTACAACGAACCGTAACACCGGCTTATTTGGTAACAACGGGAATTCAACCGCATATTCACCAGTCAATCTCTTTTTTGTCTTTGCAGGCAGGTCCTGGTCACCGGCATACTCCTTAATCGGAATATTTGTAACGATAACCATCTGATAAATCTCGTTAAGTTTCTCAAACATCTCACCAACGTTATCCCACTCATCTTCGATACCCACAAACTCTTTATCAGAGATGAGCCCGAGTGCCATACCAAATACAAAACGCTGGAAGAACTCCTCCGAAGCAGTCTTGTTGCTCTGACTTGTCATTTCAATTTCGGCACCACTGTACATCTGTGCAGTAGTACCAACGCCAAAATAACCAAGGTAAGAATCAACCGGTGCTTTCAACACGTTGATAATATGAAATTTATTTGTCACATCTTTGACACGGAAACCTTCTCCATTAATCCGATAGAACGGACCAGGACACTTAATAATTGTATCGCAACCTTCTTTGTCCGCCTCAATCTGACTGAACATCGGTAACCCACTCTTATACTGTGCCAAACCGGCTACACTCTTTGCAATAGTTCTGTTGTCGTCCATAATCGGCTTAATACGAAGTTCACTTCCGCCATTGTCAATTGTTAATGCTTTTAACTTTGCCATCATTAGATTTCCTCCAAATTTAATTTTTTAGTCTGACCATCAAACAGTTTAACTGCGATGTCATAATCAGCATCGATACATACGGTGCCACCATCATAATAACCACCAAAGCATAGAGCTACTTTATCTTTGTCATAAATACCAGTAGATAAGAAAATCTCAGAACGTAAAGCGCTCTTTGCCTTGCCGTTTAAAATAATCTCATCACCAGCACTCATAATCATAGAGTCGAAACCCATCTCCTCACCAAGAGCACAAATTTTAATAGCTTTCCTACCGTCTACTCGATTTATACTCCTAAAGATATCATAACTCCTTCTACTCGGCTTCATACTTATATGTTCACAATCCGATAACTTTTTATTTTCGTTATTGAATTGATGTACACACCAACCTGCACTGTAGTAAACGTATCCAGTCCGTTTACCATTAATATATAGATAATCACCTTCGCACAAATCATTCTCCTCGTCAAAATAAACAATACTGTCTATTCTGATTAAAGGAGAATTATCTCGTGCTAAATGTGCTAAATTATACTTAGAAACACAAGAAGGACAATCAGCTAACACTACATCTACGATTTCGTTATCAGCTGTTACGCCAATTAGTTTCATACGTCTAATATCCTTTCCCTCTCCTTAATATCACTGTCAATAAGTAAATCCAACCACGTCTCAATATCATCTTCCAACTTAACAGAATGAATCTTATTAACGTATTGCGATAACTTATGAGCAGTTACTATCTTAGTATGACGCTCAATATTTGCAGATAACACAAACGGCTCTTCAACTAAGTGAATATAACCATTAACCTTAGATTCTTCAACCTTATCTAGGATATTGACTGAATCTAAGGTATCAATGAGTGTCTTGTTAATTATACTGTATACACCAAGCAACTCCACAGAATCAATCACCATCCTCCAACTCAGCTAAGATATTATATTTTTCTCCTCTTGTCTTATCAAATAATCTTGATTTAACAGAGTCATCAAATCTTAAAAATCTTAACTTCGGCTTTATTGTATCAGTCGTCTCATCTCTTTCAAGCGTTTGATAAACTACAGAATGAATATTTACTAATAGCTTATCACAATCTTGATTCGTTACATCTTCCAATCTATCCAATATAAACCGAACCCCGTTCGCATGGATAGTAGCAATTACGCATTTACCAGTATTAGCAATCTTCATAACAGACTCTGCACATTTATCGTTAATCTCCGTTATGTAAACCAAATCCGGATTCATTCGAATAAGTGCCGCACATACTGATTCGTACTCTTGGTCAGTCTCACAAGATATCTGCTCTACACCAAATAGCTCCTGTTCAACTGGTCGTTCAACAGAAACTATCTTAATATAATCTTTTTGTGCAATCCTCTTTAAACAAGCTAGTATAGTAGTATTCTTTCCAGACATAGTGGCACCACAAACAATGTGCAAACCTGGTTCTACATTCATGAACTCGTTTATTAAAAAGTCCTGGGACTTCTTGCTTATATTTAAACTATCAAAAGTATCATCAAATGCCTTCTTAGGTAACACTCTTATTGTAATCATATATCCTTTATACTTCTTTGTGCAGGATACACGACCACGATATTCTGATGTTAAGTCACAAGCAGTGTCTTGAGGTATACTACTTGAATACTCGAATGTTGTACCCTCTCTGAATACATAATCAATAATATTGGTCATATAGTCAGCAGACAGTAAACGTTTGGAATATACTTTCTTCTTTCGTATATTATAATAAATTACACATTTCTTTTCAGTAGAAGCAATCGTTATGTCTGACGTACCAAGCTTTACTGCTTCCTCAACAATCGCATCAAATAAATCTTTTGCAGCTATTGGGAATAGATAAGGATGGTTACCAAACATATCTTGATAAACCTTAAAATAGTACGATGCTGTCGTAGGCTTACACTCGATTAAATTATATCCAGTAAGTTCTGGCTTCTGCCATTCAATATCAGGATGATAAACACAAAGAATCTCTCGAGCCATAGGTTTGTTCATAACCGGCACTAAACCAGTTCCTTGAAACTTAGAAACAATATCCTGTGGCATATAAGATACAAGAGGCTCAAACAATTCTTCTCCTTGAACTTCCTCACATAACTTCTTGATAATAGGATTATCCAAGTAGTTTTGTTCATATAGTGCCACTGCCTCAATGTCTTTAATGTTTACATCATGTCGCACTCTTATCTGAATATAATTCGATACTTCTTTTGTAAGCTTAAAGTCTAAATAACCATCAAGGTTAAGCATACTTAGACACCTCAACTAATTGCTCGTTAACAAAATCAATAGTCAACGGGTCAATTGAATTGAGAGAACAAATTTCAACCTGACTGATATGCGGCAGTGATAACAACTGACAATCTAATCTGTCAAGAAGATTAAAGTAAGTTGCTAAATCATTTAAACTAAGTGATGAATCATTCACAATCAAACGCTTAGCCACATTTTCATACTGTGTATCTGCCATGAAATCTTTTATTTCTTTCATGTTACGCTTCTTTGTGTTTGTCAAATAGTTAATACATAATACATCATGCGCTAATACATCAAACACATCTTTGTTATCCATCGGCAGCACAATATTAATTACACGATAGAAATCAGCCGCACGTGTAAGAATAGCTGTAAGATTCTGTGCCGACTCAATACTTGTACACGTACCTTTAACAACTACAAAATTTTTCTCATAACGATTAGCTCTATAGTCATCCAAAGTATACGCGTCAATACCGTAGTCATCAAGTTTACTTGTTCCAGTCAAATCAACTAACAACACATTGGCATTTTCTTTTGACTTACGCTTAGATAACATATACGGAATAATAGTTCTTCCAACGCCTTCTGCACCAGTAAATACACGTAAGGATTTCTTCAACAGTGTATTTGCAACAACTGTGTCTTCTACACTATGAGCCTGCATATACTTAATCATCTCATTCGTAGCCGCAATTTGCTCTTTATCTAACTGCATTAACTTGTTATAAGACTCAAGCATCGCAGTAACACAATGAACGGCTTCTTTAAACTGCTCTGTAGAGGAATCAGCTGTAGTTAAAATACTACGCAGAATCTCAATAGAATCTCCATCAACAATAAATGTACCATGAGCTTTGATGTTATTATCGAGCAACTCATTACCAGTTAGCTCCTGATTCTTAGCCGCTACTTCAGCTGTCGTCTCATGAATGATATCTGCCGCACGTACACCAATCTCCTGAACTTCATACTTAAGAGTATTAAGCTCCATGATTGTACTTGCACGCTCTTCGTTGATACCAGTAAGACGTCCGAAGTTCTGCGTTCCTGTACCATATCTTGTAGACAGCTTAATAGACTCATCAATTTCTTTAAGTCTGTCGTTCAACAATCTAACAGTATTAGAAGTAAATGCTTCGATAATCTGTGTCACATACTGCTCAATAAGAGTATTTGACTGAAGCGCAAAATACTTCTTACTGTAAATAAGACTTCTGATTTTTGACAATCTTTCTTCCATAGGAAGTCTGCCATCAATCATAATCTCATTGATTTCATCTTTAAGAGCCGCCAGCTTATTCTCAATAACAACAAACGTTGCGTTCTCATGAGCAATATCTTTAAGTAACTGCTCAGCCGTAGTTTCACGCATAAGAACAGCAATATCAGCTACAGAAGAAGCATTTCGCATTCTTGTTACTAACTCAGGTTCTTTAGAAGTATTGTTATCTGTTACCGCCTCATGCTGTACATCTTTTTCAACAGGCAAGTCATCATCAGTAAATTCAATCTCTAATTCTTCGCCTTCTACTTCTTCCTCACCATCAGTAGGTAAACCTTCATGCATAATAGATTTTAAATCTACCTTAGCCTCTTTTGGCTGTAACTTCTGTGCTTCTATTGTAGAAGATGTAATTACTGGTTTCTCAGATAACTTCGCCGATAACTGATAAATCGCGTCAGCAAGTAGCTGACTTCGCGGTTTTACCAAATAAGTATCAATTCTGTTATCATTTGCAAAGTTATCAGGTTTTCTATCTTTGCAAATATAAATTACCTTTGCGTCCGGATGCTTATCGTTTAAAGCCTCCTGAAATTGTTTAACTACATTTCTTTTATTAACATCCCTAGAACTAACTACAAATGCATCAATTCTAGGATTTCTTGCTTCCGGGTCAATCTTCATATAGTCGAAAATCTCTGCAGGTTTACACAGAGCGACTTTATTCGTATCCGAACGCGGAATTGCACTAACAAGTAAAGCATTTACGTCAGACGTTGCGCAAATCATTTATCGTATTCTCCTTTAATAAAATTCTTCGATTTTGTAAATAGCTACTGCTCCAGTAATTCTACTCTTAACCTTAATTTCATCTCCAACTTTCTTTCCAATCATCTGTATTCCAACAATACTATCACTGGAAGACATTATACCAGACTCAAGCTGTGAAATTCCATAAGGGAAGAGCTTAAAGATATATTCGTCTTCCACATCCTGAAGTACTTTACCACCATCATTACCAACTTTCTTGATATAAACAGTAGAATAGTCAGTAATCATAGTTCCGTGCTTATACTGAGCAGCTCCTTCTCTACACCGTTCAATAGCACTCAACTGTGATTCTGCTGAATTCAAATCAGCATTAAGTTCAGCAATATCTCTAAGAGCCTGTTCAAATGCAGCATTCTCAGACCTATCGCCATCTTCTGAAGCTTTGATAAACTCAATATTAACTTCAGCCAATCGAGTGCTTGTTCTTTCTTTATCAGCTATCACGCTGTTTTCGTAACTGACTAATTCACTATCAATACGACGTGATTCATCTATTAAATTAATACTAGACATACTCAACAACCTCTCTTTATGTTAATAGTTGTATTCTATCAACTACAAATCTATTTCCTTCTTTTTTGACTACCCATCTTTCAGTATAATCACTAGCAATAGCAATCGCTAACTTACCAGCAATTTTAAGATTATCAAAAGTAACCTCTTTTCTGATGTTGAATATCCCTCCACCATCACCCTCATTTATCCAAACAGTAGTACGATACTTAGGTTCACCAAAATAACGAACGTTTACACTACATACAGCAGATGACAACCTGGCTGCACATTCTCTTGTTAAGAACTTAGAAATGTCACGTGTACTTTTCAATTGATAGGCGGCCATGTATAGTTCATCTACTTGCTTTAGATAGTTAAGTAACTCTCGGTCTATATCAACAGATTTAGTTCCAGTAGAGGAACTTTTGAATATATCAAATAAACCCATAAGCTACTCCTCTCATTTAACTACTGGGCGGAACCTCCAGTATTAGAGTTGTTGCTTGATGAATTATTACTGCTGTTGCTTCCACCGTTCTTCTTATCTTTGCTTGTATTCTTAAAACCAACATACATAATACCAATGATTCCAGCAAACACCCCAAAAGATATTACTGCTTTAATAATACCACCTAATTCTATCATAACTTAATCCCTCCTTATATTGTAAGATACTTATTTACATCACCATCTTGATAGACAGCATAAATACTGTCATCTGTCCTCGCAAGTTGCATAACGTTCATAGTTCCAAAATTTACCTGCTCATCAAATGTGTAAGTAAATGGTTTAATTCCATCTTTTGTCATTATCATCCAACCACCGTGATACTTAAATACATTAAGTAATGCCATTGGTTGATACCAATCATAATACTCTGGGAATGTCTTCACAAATCCAATTGACTTAAATGGTTGTGGAAATAATGTAGGTTGCTTCGCTAAGTCTGGTATAGAGAATATTTTCTTATCTCTTTCAATACTACCAAAACCATAGGCAAATGTAGCAGTCTTAGTTATAGCCAGCGTATGATACATAGAATCTCCAATTACTAATGATGCTTCAGGAAACATACCAAACGTCTCTGCAATATTCATCCAAGTGAATTGCGTTGGCATAACCATTTCTCCACTTGACATATACTGATAAATAGCCGGGTCGTTTCTCAATTTAATAATATCATCTGGCACACCATCAACCGTTTGTGTTCCATAATCAAATAAAGACCTAATTGCTGGACCACCAGGAAATGCTCTGTAGTAACACCCAATCTTCATTTAATCACCTCCATTCGGTCTCACAAACGTAGCATTGTCAAAATTATAGAACTTCTTAACAACTACAGGTGTGTTTGCTGCTGATGCCATATATAGCAACCTATCATCGCCAAATTTCAAATCTGGCTTAACAGGATTTGCATTTGTCTTACAGTATCTGTAATAATAAGAGTTCTCATCTACATCACAACCTACAATAGCATTGTTATCACAGAATAAGAATACTCTATCATTAAATCGAATCAACCAACATGCAGTTATAATTTCTTTAACTGGAGTATCAATGATACCACCATTCGTAACTAATTTATACGATGCAATATCAAACTCGTATGCTGGTTCTTTTTGCCGTCCACGACTAGCACAAATACAATTATTGTGTGCCAGATAAACAGTATACGAGCCATCCCAACGTAATACAAATGTATATTTTTCATTTTTAAGAATACATTGAATATTACCATTGTTAAAGTTTATATGCTGCTTTTCAAATGTCAGACCATTAAGACAAGTGTCAACTTGTATATCAGGAATAAGACCATCTTCAACAGTAATTACTCCATCTTTCATACTACAAGCCACACTTCCCCAATCTCGCCTAAGCTTAAATGACAATCTTAAAACACCCCCTTGCCAACTAATACAATTATTACTGCAATTACAAATAACAAACATAACGCAGCAATCGCTGTATATCTATAATACTTCAACTTGTTTGTTTTATCTCTCGTCTTTAAGATATCTTCCTTGACATCCTCAAAATAAGACATATCAACTACTTCTGGTGTATTGTAGAGGTAGCTATCAACTACCTCTCCATCACCATCATATTCTATTACACGTAAACCATTAGGCGAATCTTTTAATGCATAATCATGTTTAACATCACGCTCAACTCCCTGTGACGTAAGTATGCTATCTAAAAGTTCATCGTCTAGTTGTAATCCAGAATACGTAGAACCCATTTAATTTTCACTCCCAGTATTTTTATACCGATATAAGTCCATAAAATAATCCAAATTGTAAAATTCTCTTGGCGTACTCTTATAGACTTCATCAAGATAGGAATATTCATTGTGTTCAGGCTGACTGATAAGATGCGCCAACTCTGTAGTATAACAAATATGAACCTCATCTCTTGCACGTGTAGCCGCTACATAAAGAAGATTTCGTTCATTACGCAACATCCTTGCTGCTTCATATAAACATTTCTCTTTTACATAGCCATTAAGATTTTTTGATGACGGAATAACGCCTTCCTCACAGTCAATAATATAGACTGCGTCCGCCTCAAGACCTTTGGCCGAATGTATTGTGTAACACCGCACACCATCAAAATGTGCCATTGCTTCATCATTCTTGTTTTCTTTATCATACTCCTGACTACGCATCTCCGGATAAGTTTTGTCGTTAGCAATTGGAGCTACTAAATTGAAGTAAAACTCCTTAGAGAACTCTAACATATACCACTTGCCTTTGATGATAAGATTTTCGTAAACAGGAAGTAAGGTCTTAAACAATTGACCAGCTGATTTTTTAGCCTTAATTCCTTCAGCACATATACGTAAGATTTTTATTACATCATGCATAGCAGGTTCTTTGTATTGATAATTCATATCAAGCCAGCTCTTACCATACTTCTGCATTACCATAATGACACCACAGCTGTCTTTTCTTGAGTATTTAAACTCATCGAATAAACATAGAGCATCCCATACTTTGTCTACATTATACGGGTCTTCAGCCGCATCTAATAATTTGCACAACTCTCTAAAGATTGGCAAATCCATTACTTTCTTAAACTTACTACATCTGAACCTAACACCTTCCCTGTAAAACATCTCCATGACAGACATACCAGAGAAGTTATTACGGAATAAGAACATAATATCTTTCATCTGTGTGGTTTCCAAATTCTGCTGATAGTTGTAAATTTCTTTAGCAATATCAATAATTGGAAGCTCTCTGTTACGAATAATATCAACAGTTCCGCCTTTACCAACACCTTTAAACCCATAAAGTGCTGGTTCATTTGGTTTAATTAAGTTAGTAGCAAAATCAACAATCTCATCTTTATTTCTAAAAGATTGTGTTAGAGGACAAATTCTTGAATCCGGATAACTAGATAAGAACTCATCTACTATTTCATCACTTGCTCCGTTAAATGCGTAAATCTGCTGTTTCATATCACCAATAACAACCGGCACCTTACACAGCTCTTTCACAATTTTAACATACAAGTTAGACATATCCTGAAACTCATCAATTACAAGTAAGTCAAACATCTTGCCATACTTACGAGCAATCATCTCATTTCTTTTCAACAAATCAAAACAATGCAATGGTAAGTCCCCACGTGGGATTGTCTTAAGAGCCTTCTGCCTTAAGAACCAAGACCGCCGTATTCTGTTGAACGTTGTAGGACTTATATGCAACTGCTTAAATTTGTAAGTTAACTCCATTTCGTTTGGGTCAAATATAAATGAAGCATTCAATGCATTAATAGCCTGGTACAATCTCTTCAACCACATATCAGAAACATCTTCAAGCCCTTCTTTAGCCGCATAACTTCTTAAATCCGCTAAATCATCTCCATAACTAAAGTCTTTGATATTCGGCCTACCCCATGCGTCAGTAATAATAGACATACATAGTGCATGGAATGTAGAGAAGCGAGCTTTTGAGCTTAAGAACTTAAACTGACTCATGATATCATAACGCTCACTAATTTCTCTAGCCGCCTCACGTGTAAACGATAACACACAAATCTTTGAGCCGGGAATCTTGTGATACGTTTGTGCATGCACCAGTCCAACAGCAACAGTATAAGTCTTACCTGTACCAGCATCAGAGAACGAAATCGTTGGTTTTGTAAAATCAGATGCGAATATCATCTGTTCTTCTGTAAGCTGTCGTCCTGTTGCCGCACATATAATATTCATATTATTTATTGCATCATCTGAAAGATTAAAATTTTCCATATTAATTATCTCCATATTGTTTGATTAAACCAAGAATAGAACGTGCATGACTACTCCTGCTCATCATATCAACAGTCTTTATCTGTTTAATAAGTCTATTTCTTATTTCTAATCGGCGTTGATTACCAATTATACTCTCTGTACCAATCCAATAAGGAATTACACCATTCTTCGTAATAAACTCCTCTTTAGAAAATGTACCGATACCAGGTATTGTAACTTCACCTAATCTGTCTACTTCTGTTCTTATGGCGTAATTACCACCAACAATATACCAGAATGTATTAGCTTCATCTAAATCAACAATGTCTAATACAGAACGATAAGTAATAAATAATCTCATCAATCTCTGTCCAGAGCTAACATCAAACATGCGTTTATAAAACTGCATATTTAATAAAGCCATTATGACATCATGATTTTCAGAATAACCTTTCTGCTCTGATGTAGCAAACCAAACTACACCAGGGTCGGAAGATTTTATTTCAGCTAACAAATTCTTAACTGACTTCTCACCTGTTGGTTCAAAATCAAGCCAAATTCTCTTTTTAACAACATCGTTAGGTACATCACCATTCTTAATTGCACTTACTTTTCTGTTATGTTTAAGAATCTCATCTAACAATGGTTCTTTAGAATTGATTATTCTTAACGAACTTGTTTCATTTGCCAAATCAATAAGATAAGCACAATCAGGTCCAAGTCTGCATAATGCAATATCTAAGATGTCGTTATCAGCTTTAGCTTTTTCAATGATTTGTTTTAAATCATCTTGGAACCCATTCCATACATAAGTAGTTCCGAGTTTCTTTTGTAAATCAATCACCTCATTCAACTATGCTTTCTTCCTTTCTGATTCTTGTAGTCTTATCTTTATCTTTAACAAATTCATATCTTATTACTCCAGGTATTCCAGCAAATATAGAATCTCTTTGCTCAATACCTATGATTAACAAGTCTTCTGAAAATGCCTGTAAATACTCTTTCATCTCATTAGACGTATTATCACTAAGTGTAAAGAATGACTCATCAAGCAATATTAATGGTAAATAACCCATTTGAGCTGTTATACTGGTATAACGCATAAGCATACCAGCCACAGAACGTAAAGCTGAACCCTCTCGAGCATTTACTGAGTGCCCATTCCTATCAACAATTACTGCTCTGTTTTTCTCAATCTTAAGTTTAGCTCCATCAATATCACTATTCTTTACAATATTAGCCGACTGCTCAATAGCAGCCAAATACCTGTCTAATGAATATTGTTTCTTTTCATCCAAATTCTGCTGTACGTCTTTATAGATAGCTGTACATCTATCAATTGTGTTTTTAAGATTAGTACGTCGTTTAGTAACTTCTTCCAATGCTGCTGTTAATTGTTGAATCTCTTGTGTCTCTCTAGCAGCCTGTTCAACTAAACCCTCAAGCCTTGTTGCCTTTATTAAAACATCTGACCACTGTTGCTCTGTCATAATACACCACCTTAAATTTGTGTAAGTCCAGTAGTAAGCAATAAATTAGTTTCGTCTTTAAACATAACATATCTATTATAAGCATAAACCTCAACAGTAGATGCTGTTCTAAACATATTATTGATTAATGATAACATTGGAATAGAAGCATCAATAACATAAATCTTGTTACTGGTATTTCTTGTTCCAAACACTAACTCATTCTCTGTTCCTACACGTATAGTAATGAAATACGTTCCTTCTCCAACAGCCATTGTTACTTCTGCCTTCTTGTACACCTTTTCAATTATCTTTATTTTATCAGATAAATCTCCAACGCATATAGAACATATTTTATTTAACTGCTTAATAACACTATTAATAGCATCAATTTGAGTATTGTGAGTAAATCTCATACTAAATGCCATATCACGCCATTTACCAAAATTGATTACACCATAAACACCACTTTTATTGTTAATGTTTAATGTCGGCCTATCAATATGGTTTACATTAAAAACACCACTCATAGCTCTTAATACTTGCCGTAACCAAATACTATCTGGAAAATTCAATGTAGTCTTTATGGCAATAGGGCCAGACAAAATATATGCTGTTCTATTTACTACAATCACACCAGGTTCTTCAATTTGCATATACTTACTAAAAGTTGTTACATATTGACTTATCCTAACTACATTTTCCAAATTTCTTCCGCTATCAAGCATTTCAAAGCTAGACGAAAATTCAGTAGGTATCTCAAACCTATCTTCATAAGCCGATTTAAACCTACATTCATAACCAGGTGCTTTTATTGTAAGAATGTCTTTACCAATATCTAAAGATACTGTACAATTCTCTGGTATCAAATTGTAAGAACTGTTAATTTCAACCGATATTGTATAATAAGTATCATTTTCATACTGCTTTGATAAATCAACAATATTAATTGGAATACTCACAATTATCGGTTCAAATACTTCAACATGCAACATTTTATTGTTTACAGTGAAGTTTACAATTTGCTTATTAGAGCACAATGTATCAAGTACCTTTATAAATTCCGGTCCTTCAACTCTAACAAGCATCGACCAACCTCCTCATCGTTCTCCTGCCGCATAGCTTCCCATGCTTTGATGAATCTATTTACAATGAAAATTTCTTCTGCGTGTCTCTTTCTGTCCCTTGTTTCCAAGTCATAAAGAGTAGGTACAAAATCTTTGAGAGTAACTTCTTCACGCTTAAAAATCTTTGAGCTAACATTTTCTGGTAACTCAATAATAGCCGGTTTCATCTTATCAAATAAATCTTCAGGTAACTTGTACAAGCTCTGAATAAGTTTCGTTATTTCAATCTCTGAACGAGTACGACGCCTGATAAGATTACTTACCACCTCATCATACTGCTTTCTATAATCTACCGTAGGCATAACATTTACTCCTTATAATATACTTATTTCTTCAGTGTATATTTTAATCAATGCTGTAACATCTAACGGATTGTTAAATATTACATCAATCATTCTTACATCCTTATCGTTGTATCCTTTTCTTACAATTAAGTTACGCATAGAAAACGCATCAGGTGCAGTTCTATCAAATGTAGTACCTAAAGAACCCTGCTCAACTTTCGTTTCTTTTCGTCTTGCACGTATTCCATCAAGTTTAGAATCTTTCTTTGACTCACTGTCACTCTTAAACGTAACTATGTTTGTTAATAAATCAAAATCAACAAACTCTAAGGAAAATGTTCCATCATCATAAACCTTTGTTAACGGTAAATGAATGTTATAGTGTCTTGAATTTCTATCAACACTGCTATTTGTCAGCGAACCAGGTACTACCATCATAGTGGAACCAAACTCATGTTCAACAACAAACTTACCTAATGGCTTATGAATATCTCCACATATCGCTAAATCAACATCCTTTAAGCACTCACCTATCACAGATACAGTATAAGTGTTTGCTTCCAATCCAGCTTTTGATAACTGTTGATTTGGAATAATCCAAGGAGTGTGGAAAATAGCAATATGACTCTTTGCCCACTCTTGCCGAACTGGTTTATATCCACCAAGAGTTTTACGATTATAGTTAAAATGCATAAGCGATATTTGAACATCACCTACACGAATATATTCTGGTGTACGTATAATTTGATTCTTACGGTATACTGGATGTCTAGTTACCAATGTAGGATGCGGCTGTATAAGAAATAACTCAGGGTTAGAGTCCATCTTCAACCGAATATGATTGCCGATGATGCCATAAAACTCACCATGCAACATATTACTCATCTGTGTATCTAAATCTGTATCAGAAAATCCAGCTGACATATCATTTATATAACCTCTGTCATACCAGTCACCTAATGATACAAACTTTGTAACACCTTTATCTTTTATTAACTTCATAAGAGACCGTTGAACCGCAACATTACAGTCTACATAATTTATAATATTTCCTGGGTCTTTAGCCTTCTTATGTAAATCCCCAGCATAAAGAATTACATCAATTACATCCGACATGCTGTTCCTCCAAAAACCTCTTTCCACACGTAGGGCACACACCACGAGCTAATTTATTTAACTCGTCGAACATTAAATCGTAACTTGAAATTTCTTTTGCCTCATAATCTACAAAGTAAGGAATATATTCTTCTTCCACTTCTTGTATCTCTGGTATATCAAAATGAAGGATAGGTACAAAATCAATATCTATTTCTTCAATATGAGGCATTGCTCTATTTATAGCAAAACATCTTTTCATTCGTCTTGCTAATTCAGAAAATCCATCAATGTTAATTGGCTTTATCATATCAAGTCTACGCTGATGAGCAGCAATAGTATCGTTATATTGTTTCATCATCACTTTTGCTTCATTAAATGTTATCTTATAACTCTCAATGAATTGCTCTGATGGAATATCCGTTATAACAGAATTAACGATTTCACCATTACTTGCATCAGATGTGTTTACAAATGGCATAGCGCCAAATGTTTCACAAAACTGTAAACATATTTGTCTTTTGTCATAAATAAGGAAACCAAATTCTCTAAGCATTTCATCAATGCCATCATCAAGAAGTTTCCTTGCTACTTTACTACCATCTTCTCTTACAAGTTGATAGATACAATTATCCATTATCCTATGAATAACTACAATTAATTGTTTTCCACCATACTGAATACCAAATAAAGCATCCTGTGCATTATCGTTTATCAGTGGTAATCTTTCATCATCATGTTTCAATTTCTGAAACACAATAGCACTTAATGCTTTACCCAATATCGACTTACCATTTGAATTGTCACCAAAGAACTGAACAATCCCATGGTCCGGGAATCTAAACATATATTCCCCAATAGCCTGAATATTCTTAAGATACACTTGTATCATACTCTTCACCTCAAAATAGGAGGCTTCATATCCAACATAGAAGCCTCCATATCTTTATTTAATCATTACAGACTTGCAGGGTCACTGAAAGCCATTGCCGCAGCGTTAAGTCCATCTTCTCCACCAGCAGCACTAAGAACATCCATAAGACTCGCGCGGTCATTGGATTTCTGCTCTTCCAGAATTCCACTAACAGCTTTTGATGCCGCACTCTCCTCTTCATCTTCTTCAACACCACTCGCCGGCTCAGATAAACCTTCCTCATATGCATCTTTAAGCTTCTGATAGAACGACGCATTGTTCTTAAATCCGTCAATCGCCAACATATCAGCCGCCGCACGCTTAACAGCATCTGCTTCATCACCCTCGAAGTTGATATAGCTTCCAAGCACCGCATTCTCAGAACAGTACTTTAAGAAGTTCATACGTACCTTATCTTCGGTCGGAGCCATGGACAGGTTACGGTTCTTAGCAGCCATGGTATCCATGTCATAGATAAGCTTGCCAATAACCTCATCTTTCTTCTTGGACCAATAATCCGGGAACTTCTTACACGTAGCATCAGATTCCATTCCACAATAAGTGAATGACGCTGAACGTCCAGCCTCCTGTTTGTTAGTACCATGATAAACGTACTCTACTTCCAGATAACCTTGGTCGAGCATGTGGCGGAAGTTCTCTTCCTCTGGTGTAACTGTATTACCCATCATCTTCTTGCGAGCGATTGCTTCCATCATATCTTTACGTTCCGCCATAGCTTTAGTGATAGCGGTTTTCAGCTGTGTTGCTTTTGTACCGTTCAGCTCAAGAGAAAATCCGATTGTATCCTCATTAAGTGAAGGTTTTGTCTCGCCTTCCAGCTTCCAGATAACACCGGCCGTAAAGATACAAACACGCAATGGATTAACTGCCTGCTGTTTAGATGGAGCAACATTCTGTCCGTTGATTTTTGCCCCATAGTACGCCTGCTCGATTTCTTTTAATGCAGTGTTAAGAGTTACTGGGTCAACCTGCTGCCCCATATCCGCAGCGTCTTTTGCAACCTGCGCTTCTTTGTTACTACACTCTCTGCGGTACTCCGCATCGAACAGGATTTTTGAGATACGTGCATAGGTCGGAAGAATACCGTTGTCGATTACCTTACCAACTTCGTTGATATCGTAATCGTTCAGCGGGAAGAACGTTGTTCCCATCTTATCCAGGTCAGTCTTGTATCCGGGAAGAGTGATTGCCTGAATGTCAAATTCGTCATCGAACCCAGGTTCCGGAGTAGGCACAAATGTTCCATCTTCTCTGTAAGAGCCTGTTTTCTTAATTACCGGAAAACAAATCCGGTAAGTGTTGTTTTTATCAACCGCCTGCGATAAGAAGGTAAACGTTCCCTGGTTCTCTTTGGTTTTAATACCGGCCTTCATGCCGCCTGTTCCCATAAATTTCATAGTGTTTGTCTCCTTGTTTGATTTTTGATTGTTTGAGTTTGTTTGAGTTTGAAAATGTTTGAAAATGTTTGAAACTATTTTATAATAACATAGCTAGTTGGAGTCGCTATGATACTACCGCATAAAACTAATAGCAATAAATACTACAACAAATGTTATAAATAACTGCATACAATAAACTAAATACATGTTTGATTGATACTTTTCAGAATCATAAACACCAAACTTACTCTTAGCATATGCAATTCCTACCGATATAACAGTAACCATAGCACATAATGTTAATGCATATGGCACACTGTGCGATTTAATTATCATACCTACTGCAAATATAACATTACATATAGCAGTAAATATGTAAGAAGTAATCAAATTAAACCTTTCCATAACCAATCTTTCTCCATGTTGGTTTCACTCGTTGTCTTATCTCTTTGAAATCATAGAACATATTATCTATGTTTAACAAATCATTAACAAGTGATTGTCTCTTTTCTTCAGATACCCTAACTACATCATCTAAGTCCTTTGCCGATATAGTCTGATATACTCTTGCTTTTGGTAATTTATAAAATACCTGCTTAGCGAAACCTTCACCAGCAGTCTTGTCTTCCGCTTCACCTTTAAAATTATCATTATCTGGAAAAACAATTAGCCTTTCTCCAAATCTTGATAAAATTGTAATAATATATGGCGTTAATAATGAACCAAGTAATGCAAAAGCTTTTAATCCTAATGACCGTAAGAATAAACAGTCAACGATACCTTCAACTAAAAATACACTATCAGTTGATCTGTAATATTCTAAAAGCTTTTCCATACCATACATAGTATTATACTTTGCCTTATATCCGTAATTCTTTGAATCAAGATACTTTACTTCACCTTCATCTTTAGTCCAACCACACAATCCCATAACTAGGCCAGTTGGTGATTTCACCGGATATACAATTCTACCTGCATAAATGATATATTTCCATTTACACAACCCTAATGTCTCATCCCAATACTTTTCTGGAATACTAGACCTTGTTACGTCTTCGTCAATAAAGAACACATCATGCTCTTTCAAAATAGATACTGGTAAATGTCTTTCTTCAGCTAACCACTCAAGTGGTCCTTCATTCTCTGGTAGACTTGTAAAATATTTAACCATTTCAGTCATTATCTCACGCTGATTACTTATTGTTACAATTCCACCAGAGAAATCACTAACAAATAAATCTGCCATATTTACTCCTTACAATGTAAAGATTACCCCGTCAAATGACATACGATTAGATGTTAAATCTTTTACCTGTACATTAGTTGTCATAAACTGCTTAGTCACATCAGTGTTAAACACTTTAGAACTAATAATCTTATAGTTACTAGAACTTTCTCTTGCAAACGAATTCTTCCTATAAGACGCAGCCATATTTACCTCATCTGTACTGTAACCTAACTTCTTTGCCTCTCCCATAGTCTTAAAAATATCACCATAGGATTGACATGCATCAAACATTTCTTTTAATGATTTTTTAATCCTTGCCATTATAGGCCCTCCTTATATCGTTGCAGCAACTCCTCTCTTAGAGATATTAACCACAACATCACTTTCATATTTAGCTTCTTCTATAGCTCTCATGTACTCAGTAAAACATGAAAGTACGTCTTCCAAATCGTATCCTTCCTCTTGCATCTTGACACAGCAATATAAAGCCGCTCTTGTTGCACACTGTGGTAACTCCGCATAATAATCTACATCAAATATGATACATGCAAGCTCTTTTACAAGAGTCATGTCTATACCAAAATAATCTGCAATGTCGTAACTGGAAGTTACCTTTTTGTTTTCAGATACTTCGTCGACCAACTGTCTTACCGGTCTATTAATATCGATAAATAATTTTCCGCCATTAAACTTCGTTTTACGCAGCTCTCTAACGAGCTGATTGAATAATGTGATATCACGACGATAGAACCCAACAATAAGTTCTCCGCCTTCTTTTATATTGTCTAGTGCAACTCTCATTCTGTTCTGATAATCTGTAATACCAAAACAATTTCTGATTACCGGAAGCTTTGATAACATCTTGCTGAATGAACTCTGATACGAGTCATAACAAGATACTGAAACACTCATTGCTCCGAAATTATTTACTACTACATTGATACTTGCAAAACCTTCGATTGATTTTGTATAAGCCTCTCTTTGACATGACATTGCTGTAAACCTTAACATTGTGATTTTCTCCTTTTCACTTAATAAGGACTATACACAAGCTCCTACCCTCATGTATAGTCCGCTTTTGATGTACTAAAACTCTGTGTTGTAGATACACTCCAGCTCAGACAACAGAGACTCTGAATCGATGTTCTCTACACCGGCAACAGAAAATGTATCGGTCGCCTCATCATACGTAACGAGTACATCACCACACTGGTCAAACTCGCCGGCCTTCAATCCTTCCACGTCTGATAAAACTCCGGTAACGAAATCTTCACCTGCATCAATCTCAATACTGCCGGGTTCACCGCTAAGCTCAATTACTAAGGTATCTTCTTCACAATCGTAAGAATAACCTTCAACTGATAATATTTTCTTTTCTTCACTCATTTAATTCATCATCCTAACTTATTTAATTATTTTCTTTCATTTATATATGTCAAACAACTTATACTTTTTTATATAGTTATTTAACTTATATACAATTTTAAAATATTACTTTGGATTAAATGTTACTCTTGCTGAATAAGCAAGCCATTTTAATGTAGCAAATGTCATAAGCGTATCATACATTGCTCCATGCGCCTTAAATCTTTCGTTGACTTCAATGTTATTTGCAATTGCAAAGTTCTCAAGTATATCTTTTGTAAAGCCACATACTTTCATATAATCTTCCAACGTACCCTTACTATGACCATTCGTAGGCATAGCATTTTCAGACATATATTTTCTGTAATAAGGTGCCATATAATTCTGCACGTCAATAGATGCCTTAATAGTAAAGTCTCTAATACCTTTCTGTTTATCAACATCGAACTTATATCTGTTGATAAAATTACTTATTACAATATTATCAAATAACATATTGTTTTTACCAACAGCAATAGTGTTCTGTAACGTAGAATACATAGCCGCTAAATTCTTAAAGAAATCTTTAGCATGTGGCTCAAGTACATCTTTTGTAAGTCCGTGAATGTTACCTGCTGTTACATTCCATTTACTTCTGTAGAAATACAGCACATCAGATTTTATGATATTAAATTCATCATCCAATCTGATGTAAGCAAACTCATAGATATCACTATCTCTTTCAAGTCCACTCGTCTCAATATCAAATACAGTATAAACCAATTGTTGTCCTCCAATCTTATTAAACGTATCTAGGCGGTAATTTCTTACTACAAGATACTTCAATTTGATTTAACCTATCCTCCATCAACCGTAAATTTATAATCTTACCATTATATGGAGTATTAACTAAATTTATTACATCAACCAAATTATCTAATACCGCTGGTCTAATATATTCTTTTTGCCATTTACTTCTTTTATCAGATACTTTACACTCATCAACAAATACTACAATAGGCTTTATATATTCTTCATCACCATCTGGCAACGCTTCAAATATTCCTGATAGTAAATGTCTAGCATGCATTTCATTCTGATGTACAGGAGACTTTTCAGTTTTAAAACAGCCATCTATTCCTTTATCAGTTAATGTTATCTTTTGTGCCTTATAACTCTTAACCTCAATAGGTATAACTCTAAATGGAGAAATGTAGAGTACATCAATCTCTGTAAACTCCCCTAAACGCTCAAGTCGTAATCCTTCACTATCACGTTTAATATTACCTGGTAAATTCTTGTCAACCTTATAAGCATAAGAATGATATAATATACCACCATGCTTTTGGTATAACTTCTCACAAATAGTAAATACAGCCATTTCTCCCATATCACCTTTGTTCTTAAAGTCACCAGTTTTCATTTTACCAAGTATTCTATTTATATGTCTGTTAAACTTATCTGCCATTTAAAATAATTCTTCTTCACCTTTCAAGAAGTTAATCAATACTTCCTGACTATCTTCATTTAAACCAGTGAGTTCACACGTTAATGCATCAATATTATAAGTTATTCCAGCTGGAATAAATGCTATGTCACCAAGTTCTACAACAACATAATAAGTTAAATCTTCAATCTTACGTTCGTTATTAATTACCTTACTGTTTACCAATACAATACTTGTTGTACAATCATCTGAGTAATCAATACATAAAGACTTAACATCATTCTCAATTGCATCCAATACTCTTGCATCCATCAAATTAATGTCTGCAAATCTTGCACAGCTTGTAAACATTGAGCCGTTCACATCAAAATAACAAATACCACTTTTATTTACTGGTAAGTACTTAAAAGAATAACGTTTAATCATTTTACTTGCCTCCATTAACCATAGATAATAAATCATTTAAAATACTATCTAATCGTTCCATATATTGTTTATCGTTTCGTTTTACCTCACGCATCATATCAATAATTATGTTAGCAGCCAACCCATCAGCATCTTCATAATCAAACTCTGTACCAGCATCACTATAAGCAACAAATTGATTATAAACAGTAATACCATTCCATGTAAAGCCAACTTTAACAATCATACATTTACGTATTACTATTGTTTTATACTCAATTTGACTTACTATATTTCTTATTGCTTCTAATAATGGTACATCAGTTGTAAATACATAACCAGCGTCTTCACACTGTGATATTTCTACAACTAATCTTTTATGGTAAGTAAGCCAATGCTGTGTTTTCATTCAATCACCTCATTCTTACACGCCGTTGACGTATACTTTCTTCAAACTGTTCTTTATTAGATAATTTCTTTTGTTCTTCATTGCTATCAATTAAAACATCTTCATTTTTAAGTTCTTTATCTTCACCATATTCATTATCTTCATCGTCTTCATCTTCGTACCAATACTCATCTTCACGAATGTCAGCCGAAATAGTAAACACATAAATTGTGCCAACTACAGCTAATAAAGCTAATAGTATAAATATAATATAGATAACTGGTTCATCAAATCTAATGTTATACATGATAGCTTTTACGTTTATCCAACCTTTTAAAATCTTACTATTTAATAACATCTTTAAATCAGATGAAGCTTTTGCAGGAGCATAAGAGAATGTAACCATAATATTAGATACATTTCGTAATGTTTTATCTTTTCCATTATAGCTTAAAGATTGCCATGTATTAATAGCTTTATTTTCTATTTCATATTGTTTGCTCCTAACAATATTTTCATTTTGATAACTATTGATAAAATCATCTGCTGTATCTAAAGAACATTGAATTACTATAGCATACTCTAAACCTCTACCACCAGTATATAACCCATCATATGCTGAGGCTAAAGTTTTAACAGCAGAATAAGTTTCTTTGTCTGTAAATATCATAGGTGAAAATACTACCAATGCGAACAATAAAACGATAGAAAATATAACTATCTTAATACCTAATACAATCTTATTAAATACTTCTTTCATGCTTTGTAATCCTTAACAGTATAAGATACTCCTCCAATTCTATTTACTATATAATCCTGAACTCGTTTTATTATTACATCTTTACCACGATAATTAGTAAGAGCAATATAAACTGACATATCAGGAAGTATAAAATCTACGTCAACAAACTCACCAAGAATATTTAGAATTCGTTGTATAGCAATACAATGATGAGCTATCAGTGAATTATTAAGAACAGTATTTAATACTTTTACCTTAATAAACTCTGTTCTATTATCAACTAATATACCATCTTTATCATCCGGTATAATTCTTGTCAATCCAAACTTCTTTAAGTCTAGATTATAATAAATATTATTTCCGTCTATATAATACTCAATCTGAATAAAACCACTAACAGCAGTTCCGCCAAATTGTTTAACTCTAGTACCATATAAACCTCTTTGATTCTGCCTTATCCAATCTAATGCCTGATTTTCATATTCAAAATACTTAGTCTTTGCATAAGGATAAATCATCATGAGCTTTTGTAGCTCAGTTTGTGTCTTACATATTGTAGTTTTTCCTGAAGCTATAAAGCCCCACATAAATTATCACCACGCTCTCGCAGGAAAATGTGTGATAGCAACCTTAGATAGTCTATCAGCCACTTTATTTGTATTAAAACCATCTTTATGAGCTTTTACTTTCTTAAAGAATAACTGTACACCAGTTTCCAATATATTCTCTATTGCTTCTCTTGTAGGTTGATAAAATGGAGTCTTAAAATCCTCATTATCTTCTCCATCAATAATAGCATTACACATTCTTAATGCCTTTACACTGTCTACACTTAATGTAATACTATCCTCACTACTAAGCTCTACATTATCTTTCATGTACTTCATGCACATAATAATACCGTAAAGTTCTGCCTCCAATGCATATGTGCTAGTAATAGCCGCACACTCGGCATGTATATATTTTTTCTTTGTAAGTATTATACAAGAGGCTCCAGCCTTATTTAAATCAACTCTACAACTTCCATCAGTGTTGACATAATACTCCATTATCTTCTCCTATATTAACTGCTTAACGCATTTATTTTCTTTACTCAAACTTAGGCGGCTATAATGTAACAGCCGCCTATTATACTTAATACAGCTTATCCCCAAATATATCAGTTGTTCTATGTTTTCCAAATACAGCATCTGCATGAATTGGAATCCAGTCGTCAACCTGATAAGCTGGAATATTAGCTATATACTCACCATGCTTGTCCATTTCATCTTCATGAATTGCAGTTTTAAGTGCATCATGAATCGATAACATAATATACGACTTAAGATTATTTCTTAAGATATACTTATATTCATGTTGAACAGCCAACTTCATCAAACCAGCTGCTGTTCCCTGCATACTTACATTAAATGCTGCCTTAATGTAATGAGACAGCTTTGCACTCTCAGATGCGTTACCATATTTACCCTGAGCATTTGCAGACTTACGCACATCAACAGGTTCACCAAACGCAGTGTAGAAGGTATAATCTCCACGCATTATCTTTTCTGTACATTCCTGCACGTAAGCTAACCGCATAGGATGATTACCAATTCTCTTTTGATATGCAACATACAATGGGTCTCCACTCTTTGTATCCTTCGAACCATAAAGAATAGCATTACCCATCGTTTTAAGTCTTTGTCTTGCTTCTTTATACTCCTGCGTAACTTCAGGCACCTTAAAGTCAGTACGTTTACTCCTCCACAACTCCTCTGACATACTGTTATAAAACAATAATCCAAAATAGGCGTCATTATACTGCAAAATGGCCTCACGAATCTGTGGGTCAGGAATAATTGTACTGTAAGTTATCCGCGGCTCAATCTGCCCAGAGTCAGCATCGCACTTAACATAACCACGTGGAACAGTAATTACATCCTGCGTATCTCTTACAAAATTCTGAATAGCTGGGTACTTTGTAGCAAACCTGTGAGTATTCTGACTGCTCCATACTGGATTGATTCTAATCATTCTATGAAGCTCACAAGATAACTCTTTTTCAATCTCTGGATTACGTGCAAGTATAGAACCAAACTGTCCAACTTTACTCGCACAGCTAGTTACATAAGACCAAAGATTTAAAAGCTTGATTTGCTCCTCATTAAGAACACCAGAATTGATAGCTCCAGAAATAGAATCAGCCTCCAGAGATATTTCATTTGTGTCTGTTCTATCAAATAAATATTCAATTCTATTCCAGCCAATCCATTTCAGTATATCCGCCCTTGATGCTGGGCGGATAACTGTATCATTAGGATTGATGTACTTATTTAACAGAACTGCGATTCTTGAACTTTCATTCCTAAAGTAGAAATGATACTCAAGCAATCTATCATAATCAAGGTAAAGACCATTCTCCTGATTACTAGCCGTCAACAATTGACACATACTTTGTGTTGACGGCACAATATCTGTCTTTGTGTTTACAATTAACATTAAACAACCTCCAGTACAAATGTACCATTCACTCCATAGAATAAGAACTCAGTTGCACTAATCTGGTAACACATACCAACACTTGCATATTTAATTAAATCATCTACGGTCATGTTATCCAGATTTAAAACAGTTTTGTCTTTATCAAGTACAAAGATTGTACCTGTTCCGACATAACAGTTAAACCGTGGTGCAAAACCATACTTAACCAAGCTGTTGCATCTAAGCAACTTATCTACAGTTAAATCAGCATTTGCAATAGGTACAACATTAATTTGACCTTTAACAGTACCAATCAGATTCTTTGCAAACTGGCCAGTAAATGCCGGAGCATAAGGCTTAGAAGCTACACCGGTAAAACTTACGTCAACAACTTCATAATCAGTAATTACCTCTTCATTGTAATAAGAAGCAATATTACTATAGTAGAAATCTGATTTCAGCGGTGCCCTATAAAACTTCTTACCAACATGATTTCTGTTACACAACTCAAGCGTATTATTAATTCGCTGCATATAACTACGGAAACACTCATCTTTGTCATTGTTATCAAGATAATAAGTGTTATACTCAATCGGCAAATCAGTTCCTTTACGACCATGCTCTTCATTAATCTCTTTAAACAAGAATGCCGCCATTGTTGAATCTGTTGCATTAACAGGATATACCGCATAGGTATTATCTAAGTCATACGGGTTCAAATCCATACGTCCTCTTTCCTGCATAACACCATTATAAACAGCCTGCATATTCTGCTTAAAGAATGTCTCCCATTGATTCATAGTAATAAGGTTAAGACATCCATTATACACAAGAACGTCTTCGTAACCTTGTCTCTGTGTAATTCTCCACGGGCTGATATTTACATTCATCAACATGGAATCAAACCGGAAGTTATTGGATACAGTTACAGTGCTGTTTCTACAGAACGTTGCAATAGTTGATAATGCATAAGAGAAGTCAGGACAATTCGGAGAAGTGATGTAATGATAATCCGAACTTCCAAGTGCAAGCGTAACACTTACAGACATATTATATTTAGTTTTCTGCGTATAAGTTTTATAGAACATGTCATCTTTGTTCTCAAGAGCAATATTACCAATCTTAATTCCCCATAAGAACTCCAGAATATGTGAACCAAGAATACGACCATAGTTTGTCTTATCCTTATCAGCATAAAGACCACTCGTCAACATCTGTCTATCAACAGACGCCATAAGAGCATCTACAATCTTACGCATTTTAGTTCCTTTTGATAAATCCATCTTTACACCAGCAAACCCAATATGTCTTCTTTCTGCAATAGGAGCTGCTGAATACTCTCCAATAACACTTGTTACCCAGATACAACTGTTCACTTCACGCATCTGCTTAAACTTAAGTGTTGCATAATCGACCAAACAACCATGTGCTTCTGCTCCAAGATTAGGCACCATATCATCAATCTTCATATACTTCTCAGACATTACATCTTCAAAGAACTGTCCAACCTTTGTCTGGTCCATTTCTTTTCCACAAATAATTGTGTAAAGAGACATAAGACCAACATATACACGTTCTTCATTTGAATTGCTGTTGTCAAAGCTGCGACCGTCTGCCTGCTCAAGTGCAATCTTATCACTGTTGAAATCCAAGATAGCACTAATTTTTAAGTCAGGTCTGTTGTTATTGATGTACATTGCCAACTTCTTATCTTCCGGACTTGCAGAACTGTCTAAGATGTTGTCAAGTACTTCACTGTAATCAAAGTGTTCTGGTCCTTCAGCAGTAAGAGCATCATTGTAGTTCGTTTGTAACAGCTCAAGTACATCAATAAAATCAGCGTCTGCACCTAAATCATCAACTCCAGCACCAAACCTCTTCATAAACAAATCATCAACGCCGTAATGCAGAATAGATGTTGCCTCTGCTCTTCCAGACATAAACTGAATATAGTCTAATGCCTGCTCCGCATGTAAACCATTCTTCACACAAAGTTCACTCGTAGAACGGTAAGGTGGTACTGTTCTCTTTGTATCAATCACTTCTTCTGCAATCCTATGGAACATAGCATACTTTGCGTATCCTTCTTTTTCATACATTCTGTCAATACGCACAACCTTACCGTCGATACTCATAACAGTACCAGTTGGCTGAATATAGATTGCATTGTTCGTATTCACAAGAGCAATGTTGTTCTTATCCATACGCCATTCATACAATCTACCTTCCGGTGTCTGTAAAGTAAGACACAGCCGGTTCTGATGAATAATATCAATTACATTAAGTGCTCTGTAAGCAGTTTCCCACTTACCCGTACTTCTACTTAACTCATTGTATTTACGCATCATGTCCTGCGTAAGAAGAATATCACCATCATGCTCGATTACATCTTCTCTGTCAACTTTGTAATCACCACTTGTAATACAACCTTCTTTGTCCATGATACCTAACGATATTCTGTAATTAATCTGACTAAGAATATCGTCTTTTACGTCAGCACGCAATGCAGCTTTAACACTTTCAAATGTTAACTTCTCACGACCAGTTCCTGTATAAGGCACACCAATCTGATAGATAACATCGTATTCAAACTTCTGCCCAATACATGCAGCATCAACTCCTTCCGGACCCCACATAGCATAGCATTTGATAAATGAATCAATGTTATCTCTTTCCGACTCTTCCATAATTCCTTCCTCAATGAAGAAATCCTGAATTTGCCGAAGCGTCTCATAAGTTGGATAACGCCGTCTGTTTGCCATCCACTGGAACACGTCACGTACGTTTGCATCAGTCTCAATCTCATCCGGAGTAAAGAGCGCCTCTTTTGCACAGATAGCATTAAGTGGGTATAAACAGTCAATCGTTGTTCTCGTACTGTTTACATATTTCCATTTTCTAAGGTACTGAATAAGCTCATCCCGATTGTGAATAAGAATCTTAACCGGCTCTCTAAACTGCACTGTTACGATATTAGACATATTAGTCCTAAAATAACGTAACGCCTGCTGCTCTGTTAAAGCCTGTTGAGCAAATGCACCTTTAAAGGAAAGGTTATCATCTGGAGTGATAGGTTCAGCCGATAACTCGTTAATAGCGATTCCATCCTTGGTTGTAATATCTCCATAGTAGTCATGGTACTCATAACCAGACTCTATAAGACTCTCAAGAATCTCCTGCTCATACAAGTCTCTTAACTCAACTATGAATCTTAAACCTTCCTGCTCCAGAAGATAGCCAACTACCTGACCATCGTCTACTTTTCTTGAAATAATTCTACAGCTCATAATACATGGTTCTCCTTATGCGTTAGTTTTTACTCCTTTTTATAATTACATTGTCCATTGTGCCATTTAAGTTACACACGACCTCATATGGCGTTGCTGTATCTTTCTTAAATACAATCTTATTTCTATCTAACAAAGACCTTGTTTTCTCATCTACAATGCCTTTTGTAATAGATACTCTTTTAGTAATACCTTCTAATGGTATTACATTAACATTAAGATGTTCCATAGATTTACCTCCTTTATTTATGCCTCATAATAATTATCTTCAATATAAGACATAAATTTTGTAATCGCATCAAGCTGCTCGTCTTTAGATTGTTCAGCTATGTACCAGCCATACGTATACTTATCCTGCAACTCTGATAAGATTTTTGTTCTTTCATTATCTTTATCAGATGTAAAGTAACCGCTTTCATCAGGTTCAATAGCACCGTTACCAAAACAAATATCGTTATATAACTCCTGCAGAGCTAATAATTCAGCTTTCTTAGTCATGTTAGCGTAGACATTCATAATAACTCTCCTCTCGTTGTGCTGCAACTGTTTTTAACGCTACAAAACAACTCGGCTCATCTTCACTCTGTCTTGAACCATTGCTACACGACAAACAATTATTACAGCTTCCTCCATTGTATTTATTCCTTGCACATACAGTACAAGCACAAAAGTCATCAGCTTCACACTCACAACTATTATGATTACATGTGTAAAAGTCTTTCATTCGTATTTCCTTTCCGAATAAATAGTAGCCCACATTAGCTACTATTAACGCACGGCTATTTTGGTTATTATTAGCCGTGCACAGTTTGTGTTATTTTACGCCGCCTTTAATATCAGCCGTTGCAGCCTTGCCCTGCTCAACATGACCCTTAGTGTCAGTTGCAGACTTCTGGGAGTTGGACATTCTGCGCTGAATATCCTCAGACAGCTTCCTGTTGGACTCAGACAGCTCTTTCGCCTTCTCCTGATAGGTGGCCTTAAACTCATTGAAAGAACGAAGTCCATCATTCATGCTCTCAACCATATCGTCAGGCAACTCAAGATCATTGCTGTTCATGATAGATGTAACATTAGCGATAGCCGTATCGATTGCATCAACCACCTGCTTTAACGAACCAGCAGGAGAGGCAATAACGCATACGTTATCAAGTGCTTCTTTTTCAGACCTGTTAACTAATCCCATTATTTATTCTCCTTTCTTACTGGAGCGTATCCAGCTGATGTGCTTCACCAGTCGCCGCCTTATAGGCAGAGAACGCCGGCTCCATAACGTCATCGTTTAATCTTACAGTAAGTGCATCACACACTTTGTCCATTGCCGCGCCACCGACACTTACGATTGCCTCCAACAGCTTTTGATTGGCCGCACCGATTTTGTTGTTTCCGGCATCCATAATCTCAGCGTTGAACTTACGAGTAGCTTCCTGCACGTCACCGATGGACTTGATTGCCATAGCAGTTTTCTTGATAAGGTCATCCGGGTCGTTACATGCAATAACTGCTTTTCCCATTTTATATTTCCTCCTGTAAATTATTTCTTTTCCACACTATCTCTCATGTATATATGTAGAACATCTCACAAAGCTTTATGCTTACATAAAATTTAGTGTATACTTCATATTAGAATTAAATTTCTTAAAATGATTAGTTTAAACCGAGTACTTCAGCTGGCGAACACTCTACATAAGTACCACCAGAATCTTTCTTCATACCAACCATATATGTTTCTGTTGTTGCTTTACCAAGAATTGTAAACTCATCTCCAAGACTTGAAAATCCTCTTAGAGTAGTATCACCAGCATTTGCACCAACTCTTGTTGTATGCTCTGTACAATACTCATCTAAATCCATATGACAGTACCAGTTAGCAACGTTAACAAAAGATATGTAGTCACCATTTTCCGCAGCACTAACATTAATTCTCCTGTCACTACCAGCTTTAAAGTTACTATTTACAAACTTAAATGATTTCCACGGTGCTATAATTCTCATATCATCAGATTCTCCAGCATCATTCCATAAGTACCAACGATTATCATTACCATCAATACCTAAAGTCGCACCACTAAATTGTTCTGCCCATGTAGCAACATTAGCCGGGTCAAATCCTTTTGAATCAGTCATAATTCTTGGTATAGCATTACCAGTAGAACGCCATGTAAGAAGTTTATCCGCACCAACTGTAAGAAACTTTGTTTGACATGCACCAAACCTTGCACCTTTTCCTTCACCACGCATCTGGTTATAAACAGCTACTGGGTCTTCTCTATTTGCAACCTGATTAGCTCCTTTATAAAATGCTTCTGGCGAATACATTTTGTCAAGTGGTTTTACATAATTCATACCACAAAGAATAATGATAAATAATATACTTATAATAGCAATTATTATTTCTAATACTCTTTTGTTTCTTTCTACAGTTCCGGAACTTCGCTCCTTAGGTAAATCATCAAACTGATTATTTTGTGCCATTTAAAATAATATATCACTCCTTGTTTAACAAGTGGGTTGGTATAAATAATTCTACACCAACCCACTCATTGTATTTAACCTTTGCTTACATTAGCCGATTTCAGCACCAACATACTCTGCATGCTTAACCATCTCTTTCATCATCTCCTGCATAGCAGCTCTTTCTTCATCTTACATAACAATAGCCATATTGTTTATCACAACTGTGTTCTTTACTTCATATTCAGCATTTACTTTGAAATGTACCGGCTCTCTGGAGTCGCGCTGAACGAAGAAACCTTCACCAATCTTCAAATTCATTGCATCAGGTATTCCAACTGTATTTGTAGATGTCAGCTCATCATAACACTTTAAACAAATATTAAGCTCAAAAGAGTCACGTGCAGTCTCATTCAAACCAATCTTTGTTCCTTTATCACTCTGTGAAGCCATGATGATATGCATATCAACATCATAACCTACAGAAGCAATTGTGTTTACCATGTTACAGAATGACTTCTCAGAGGATGTGCCAAAGAACCGCTGATACTCATCGATGATAATTACAACAGACCGGAACTGTTCAGGGAATGTATTATTCCATGACTCGATATCATCAACACCATACAATGATAAAGATTTAACCCTGTACTCTGCCATGGCTGTTAAGTAATCGAATACATCCATACAACTAGCAACCATTGGATTAGCATAATTATAGAATCTGATTTTCCACTGTCCACCTTTTGGTGCAACATAATCTCTATAACCTCCACCAATACTAGCATCAATCATGAAGATATCAATGTCTGAGTTACCATACTCTGCATTCAAGTTGCCAATAATGGTTTTCAGCAGTACCGTTTTACCAGACCCACTACCACCATGAATACGAATATTTGGCCTCGTAGTTCTATCCAACTTAATAGCCACAGCTTCACCGGCGTCATTAACACCAAACTTTACGTTTACGCCTTCATACTTCTTTGTTGTGTTGTTGATTCTGTTTTCTTCTTTCATTTTCTTTTCTCCTTTTAATTTTATTATATAAATCATAATATTAATTCATATAATATTATGAATATATTTTATTTTAGGATTTTATTTCTTCATCTATATATGTTACAGCTACTAATATTTTTTATAACACATATACAAAATTAGTTATTATATAACAATCTCTGACTGTTTAACTTCTCTATTAATCTCCGACTGATAAATCTTAAACTTACTTAAGATATTCTTTCTAAAGAAGAATGCATAACCATTCTTCATACCATCCATCGGTCTAGAAGCTTGAACAGTGTCAGCAAGTGCTAAACTTGTCGGTTCATCAACCTTACCACAAATCTTATACTCACATGCCTTAATAATGCTATTAGGTACAGAGTTCTTAGAATTGTTAATAAATACCCAATGAATATTAAATTCACCAGCAGTTTGTAACAATGTACACAGCGGCTCAATAACTGCTCTGAAATCTGCATCAATACCAAATCCTACAGCATTAGCCCAACCTAAGCACACAAATATAATTGGAAAATCTTTTTCTTTTGTTTCCATTCTTCTATCTACTATTTGTTTATACATCTGAATCATATCTTTCATCGATGTTTTCTTAGTAGATAATGTTTGCAGTTCTTCTGGCACAATTTCATCTAAATGACACAAATAGTGTAAGTCATCTGTCTGTGAATTATAAATAACTTGATACTTTCCTTGATACATATCAAAATTACGTTTTAATGTAAAGAAAAAGTTAATCAAGTCAACTGTATCTTGAAATGCAGAGAATATATTTGAGTTTGACTCTGTAGTAAGAATAAAGTTCTCTGGTGCTTTATTATCCGAATAACTCATTCGTCTACCTAATACAACGGCTCCAGACTTTGGTGCTGTTCCTTTTTCCATTAACTCATATAATGAATCTTTGTAGAAAGTATCAATCTCCTCAATCTTATGTTTTGTATTCTCATCATACTCAATTACACTACCATTAACAAATCCTCTTTTTTCTGCTTCCAACGCCATTTTCTTAATATGTTCTTCAACTTCAGCATTATCTTTCTGGAATGGCGTCTTAAATCTTTTCTGCAATTCAGGTTTAGCATCATCAACAGACCTTACATATAAAGTACCAAACTTCTGTCTAATATTACCAGCATAAGGAGTACCCAAAATCTGTAATGAAACCTCTGGTTCACACCTAAGACATATTCTAAGAGTAAACATGTTAAGAATATCAGACGATATAGTACCTTTCATTGACTGCGAACAGAATATTACATGAACACCAGCCGCACGTGCAACTTTAGATAATATAGTAATGTCAGTATTAACAGACTCTATCGTCTTAGTGTCAGCTTTTGTATAGATAACCTGAAACTCGTCAACTAAGAAAATAATACGAGGAATTATTTCATCATCTCGTCCTTGTTTTCTCATTTCATCATTATGCTCAACGATATTTCGGAATTTCATTTGTTTCAATCTATTATATCGTCTTTCTGATTCCTCACGTATTGCTGTAAATAATGAACGAGAATAATCAGGGTCAGACGTACATAGACAAGCATCAAGATGTGGCAACTGATATGGAAATCTTTCTGACTTCAAGTAAAGAGAAAACTCTGAACCTTTAAAGTCAACTAACCACAATCTTAATTCTTTAGGGCTATGACGTAATGTCATCATAGTGATTAACTCATTTATACACACAGATTTACCAGCACCAGATGTTCCAGCAATAACACCATGAACATCACCACTATTACCTAAAGTATAATGGTCAGGTCTTGATGGGTCACCATCCACAAATCCTGGTTCAATCCAAACAAACTCTCTTGTAGTTACACTCCACATATCTTCTTCTTTAAATGTTTTAGCTACATAGTCTTTTAATGGCAATCCAGGCGGCCTTGATTTATCCACCTCTTTACCAAACTTATCACCAAACTTAATGATATCATTTATTTCATCAATATCGTATGGATGCGCAACTCCTTCAAACGGTTTATTGAATACAAATGTGTTGTTATATGTTTTATTAGATACAACCCAAACAAATATTCCACAATCAGCAGAATAACGCATAAACGCATCTAACGCTTCAGCACTGGAATCTCCTTCTTTCTCATTTGCTTGTGATAAAACTATAATAAGATTATATTCAATAGCTGTCTTACCAGTTTCCTCACATTCTGCATTATACTTCTGAATATCTTTACCACGAAGTATCTTCATATTCTTCTGTGCTTGGTCAGCAAACGATTCAATAACTTTTTCCATCTTATCTGTTGACACCTTAAATACCCTATCCATATTCTCATTGTATATACCTATCAAATCTCTTCCGAAATTATTAGGGTCACATACAGTTATAGAAATAGAAGGTAGTTTAACGTTACAATACGCATTAATAACCATACATTGAATAAACTTCTTCATAAGTAATTCATCTTTGCATGGTTTAAACACAATATTACGCAACCCAGTATCAACATACTCTGGTAAAATTCCGTCTTTTAAACCTAACATGTACTTAGGCTCATATGTCAAATGTACAGAACGATAGTCACCAAGAAGTTTAACATTTTTCTTTTCTTCTTCAAACTTTAGTTCTAATTCATTTATTTTCTGTTTAATCTCATCACACTTAGCATCTCTACTAGCGTTAAAATCTTTTACAAATTGTTCACATGATAAAGTAAGGTTAGATAATTCAGAAGTTAATTGGTCCATTTCATGTTCAATTCTAACTTCTGGATTCTCTGCTTCATATTTAGCAGTTTCTTCTTCATACCATGCAATTAATGCATCAGTCTCTGGATTATCATCTATAGCTTCTTCTTCATTTTGCAATTTAGATTCATCTATCTTATCAACATAACCCATATCCAATGGTGTGACATTATATAGTAGACCTAACATAACAGCAAACTTCTCCATTCTACTTTTTGCCGTTACTTCAGAATATACCACCAATATAAAGAAAAAGACAGCGATTACATTTAATATTTCTGTTAAACACAACACAAATAGAATAACCACTACAACTGTTTGAGCAGCTTTATCGCTAACTAATTCTTTAAACTTTGTTATTGGATTAACTCCAACAGAATGATTCTTCAAATAATTAATTGAATTATCATAAATACCATTCCATTCATCTATAGGAAATGAATTATTATCTATTGCAATATCAGAAGAAGTAATTCCATAATCTGCACATAAAGAAACTATTTCATCCTGATATTGCAATATCTGTTGACGTTTTTCTTCTAACTTAACATAAATCTCATTACCTTTCTCAAATTCTTCACTAACAAGTCTATTATTCTCCTCTACCATCTTTTTAGTAGAAGACTCAATTTCCTCCATCTTTTCAGCTAATTGCGTTTCTAATTCTTCTCCACGTTTTAACCAATCAGACATTTGCAACTCTTTATATTTTGCTTTCAACTTGTCAATTATAGAATAATCAAAAGACACTGAACAACTCTCTACATCCTTTAAGATAAATCCAAGTTGTTTAATTATAGGCACATATTGATTTATATTTTCTGGCATCTTAACAGAATTATACTCATCAACATAACCATTGAACGTAGAACTAGCTTCACTTTTTACCTGATTAAAACTTTTCTCTACTATTTCTACAAGCTCATTCAATATTAGAAAACGCCTCTCATATCAATATCAGATTTAGTAATACCAAATCTACCATTAACTTTACGTAAAATAGTATCTCCTAAAATAATACCTTTCTCTGTATCATACACAACGTTAGCAACATCTTTATCCTGTAACGTATCAGATATATCTTTTGGCATAATAACTACTGTATCAAATAAACTAACTTTACCATTTTCAATTTTATTCTCTACATACACCTCTACATCCTTCAGATGTTCAACACGTTTACGATAAGGTGACATAACCTTAACGTCACTACCCCAAACGTTGCATACTACATCAGTTATCGTAATTCCTTCAGGTAATATACCAGCCTGAGAGAATACAGATAATTCTTCTTCCGGTATCATAGATAATGCAACATTTGGATAATTATGCATAGACTTCGCCTTATTGAGTAAAGTAGTTAATTTTGCTGGCACACCTTTTAATCTATTACCACTTCTTATTGCATAGAAGACATCTTCCTGATACTCCTGTGGAATAAGACTTTTAATATCTTTACAAGCCTGATAAAACATAGCTGCTGACTCGGTTAATTTTATTGCCATTAAATACGACGGATTAATAGACAACAGTTTAATTGCGTCTTCAATCACATCATCTGGGGCACATTGATAGGTATAACCAGTTCCAACACTTTCTTTACCAGCCATAAATTTATAACGGTCTATATACCGCCTGTTGGTATTATTCGCTTCCATTCGTCATATACCTCCTTTTCAATATAATCAATTACAGAGAATGTCAATGGATTACCTTTAAATCCAATTTCCTTACATAGTTCTTCTCTGAATACCCATATATCTTTCATACCACTTGCAAATCCTCCCGGCATTAAAGCAACACCAGGTAACTCGTAGTAAGTTATATCTTTCTTAGGACAGTATAACTTAATGAACTCCATTAAGTGTGGCTGGAAGTGACTCGGTCCCATAGCCAGTGGAACCATTCCCAAATCAAAATAACCGTAATTAACCCATTTATTACTTAATGACTGTAATGTCTTTAAATAATTAATATACCCTCTGAAATCAAATATCTTAGTATTCTCAGACAATATATTATTTCTCTTATCTCTTATCTGTTCAGCATCCTCACCTAAATAAGAATCCTGCTGACGTAAAGAGAAGTTATATGTCTTTGTAGTTGAATTCGCCATCACGATATTCCTTTCAATATTTTCTCAAAATCATCTTTTGATATGTTTACACCACCAAAATAATAATCACCAATCTCTGTCTCCAAATCAATCTCTGCATAAAACTTTTTGTCACCTATTTTAGGCACATAAGTCTTTGTGTATGGAACACACTTCTTAAAGAACAGAACAATAGGAAATTCGTCAATATAAAGCTTTGACGTTGTTCTTATTCTTTGCATAATAGTTTTTATAACAAGTGATAAATACATCTCATCACTTTGATTTTCTTCTCTTACAGGTCGCTTAACAGCTTTATCAGTAGAACGTATTAAATCCAATCTATACTTATTGGAGGACAAATACTGATATCGGCTATAAATATCTGTATATTGTGCTAAATACATAGAATCCATTTGAGATAGAGCAGAAATCCACTTAATACCATCTGCATTTCCAAACAACTCAAAAGCTAATTCATCTTCAGCAATCATAAATGGTAAAAAACCTAATTCCTTTAACCAAGTAACTTTACCAGTTATCTCACTTCTCATTCTGCTTTTAGTTGTACTATCTCTAAATTCATACGATTCAAGCTTCGGCAATATACATAAAAACTTCTGCTGAATCATTTATCATACCTCTTTCCTTTGGTTATTAATATGCCATCCATGTGGTCGATTTCATGTGCTATTAATTTTATCATATCTTTCTTAAAAAATAATACATGTTTTTCTCCAGCAATATCATAAAATCTAACACACCCAATAAACGGTCTAAATACTTTATACTTACCATTTACTGAATAACAATCTTCTACAACTCTACGTATTCCAAGTTTTAGAATAATTTCAGGATTTATCATAAATATAATAATTCCTTTTTCATCACGTATAGCACATATTCTACTAAGTGAACCAAGTTGTACAGCAGATAAAGATTGCATTTTCTCTCTTTTATGCATTTCCACATATAATTGAGATAATACAGCCAATTCCTTATCTTCAAGATTCTTTACATCTTCTACTGCTTTACTTTTCTCACTTAATATTGTTGAACCTTCTTTTAATATGCTATCACATAATATTGACTTTCTTTCGTTAGCCATATTATTAATCCTTAGTTATTGTAGTTGAAACACTACCATCATAATCAAGTAAAGTAGCTGATTCAATAAATGGCTGATTCATTACTGCAATTGATAGTTGATAGCCATGACGCATGATAAACTCATTTTTACTCATTCTTCTTGCTGGCTTTCCTACATCCTTAATTGTAAACTCTTCCATAATACTAACACTCCTATCGTAGTTATAAAGACACGTCTAAATGACTTAGAAAAATCATCTATCATTTCTTCATATAACTTTTTATCTTCAAGTGCTACAGCTACTAATTCATTGTTCTTAAACATCAAGCTCGCACGCATTGGCATATAATCAATAGCTCCAAATACACGTGCTTTACTCAAATTATAAATTTGTCCGTTCATTTCAACTAGATGGTATAATTTTTTATCCAATGGACTTTCCTGAATAACAAATCGTATCCTAGTTTCAATGACTTCTTTTCCACGTCCTTTCATTCTGACAACAGACTTCTTTCGACCAAAGTACAATCTAATCAATAATCTGTTGTCGTAAATGAAATATATGAACGTATATAGTAGCATCGCCACCAGAAGAAATGCAATTGACTTTACTTCTTCGGCTTGAATGTAACGCATTCGCTTATATCATACCCTTTCTGAGCTTTAACTACATATTCATTCCACTGGTAATAATCATACCTTTCAGAACTGGTAAACCCTACAGTAACATCTCCAACTTGTGCAGTCTTATCAGTCTTAACCTGGTCTTTAGAAACAGATAATATTCCAGGCATTACAATCTGATTAGGCCTTACCCGCACTTCGTTAAAATTTGAAACAATAACACAATCATCCATTACAGCTTTTGTATACGTCGGTTCTAACTCAAGATTTTCAATTTCCTTAGCCATTTGAGTAAGTACCAAGTTAGATTCCATCTCCGCTTCACCTAATAAGTAGCCACAGATATAACCATCTCCGTCTTTTCTGTGCATTACCCATTGAGAACCTAAATACATACTGAAATAAGAAATGTTTTTCTTCTTATCAAACTCAGTACAATCAACCTCAACAACTCCAGCCTGATTATTTGGACAGTTCTCAAAACCTTGATGATAACAGTAATTTATTTCGTACCCAACACCAGGCAATATAGACTTTGCTGTATTGCCAGAATGTTCCGCAATATTAACCTGCTTTGAATCATTGTAAAGAACCCCATCAGTAGTATATAACGTATGCTCCTTTTTAGAGCAGCCCGCCAAACATATCACTGATAGAATTGTAATCGCTAACAATCTTTTCTTCATCTATCAAACCCCTTCGCTCATCAAGTATATATTTTACAAACTTAGAGATTAAGATATACATTCTTTTTGTCGCATCCGTATTAGGGGATACAGCATCAAGAATATTTACTAACTCCAAATCGTTCTTTAGTGCTGAACGTAATACCTTATTGACATTAAGAATAGGCTTACTAAAGTTATTCGTTCTATCAATAAGATAACCACGAGATGTAACAGCCGCACGCACCAATGTTCTTCTTACAAATGTATCTGTGATGTTTCCAACTGCTTTAATCATAGACAACTCCATAGCAATACCAACTAAATGATAACCAGCCTCAATATCTATGATTTCCTTAAGCTTCGGAACTACACTGAATGTTCTTATATATTCCATAAGTTCAGCATCATCACGACATTCATTAAGAATAATACTACATGCAACCTCTACTTCTGGTTTTAAAACTACATCGACTGGATACAACTCAATCTCTTTTGAATTCTGTACTTGGTATCCATACTGATTATAAACAATATCAGTACGAATATATCTACCAAGTAAGTTGGTCAAAATCTTTTTTGTTTCCTCTGATGCCTGCGAAAATGATGAGAAGTATCTAAGAGTATAAACTCTAGACCTCATATCTACAATACGTAAGTCATACCATCTTGCTTTATCTGAACAGTTCTCAATAAATGAGGACAAGTAACAAATTACACCAGATTGTTTATTACCCATGGGTAAAGAAGCAAACTCAAAATTACATACCGGATTTACATCTCTCTCATCAGGCAACAACTTACATGTTGTATCAGCTTCAGTCTTGGTTATAACTCTTTCCTCAACTAAGTCTACCACTCTCTCAATCATCTTACCCTGATAAATATCAGGTGCAGTTTCGTATATTACTGAATTGGAAACATACTTTATCATCTTAGCATGTTCACCAAACATTTTATATGGGACATTGTCAATAACAATTTCCATGTAATCAAGACGCTGTTTTATGGTTTCGATTTTCTTAATCGAATTAACTAATCCTAGCTTCATTAGAAATTCTCCTCATCGTCTATAACTTTTATTCTTTCTTTAGGATATAAGTATTTCTCCATATCATATTTAACAAGCAATAAGAATAAACCTCTTATTACTATTATTACAATAGTTTTGATTAACTTAAACCTTTTAAATACCAGTGAAAAGATAACAGGTATAACAATAGCTAATACTTCCCACTTAATCATAGTTTTAAATTTAAATAATATTCCTTTAAGTCTACACAACACAAGTATTGTGTCTACTGTCATGAATATTACAAACCACCAATTATGATAAATAAATATTGTTATAACCCAAAAGATTATCGTTCCAATTAGAAGTCCCATCTACATAAGTCCTAACTGTTCAACAATCTTACAAAATGCTTTCGGATTATAGTTACAATAAGGATTAGAACCAACTTCCATTCCATTGACTTCATTACTTACTTCTATGTTGTCAATAGAATCAGCTAACTCACTTCTTTCTTGTATAGTGAATCCACCATTCTTGCTCACGTTGATTAATCCTATCACGCCAAAAACTAATACATACAAAACTAAGTCCACTCTGCATAAACCTCCAAATAATCTTGTATACAAGTTATAGCGTGTGACTCTCCATTTTTATCTAAATAATAAATGCCAGAACACACATTTAATAAGTTAAATATATTGTAAGCCGACTCTGACATCCTTCTCATTAATTTTCTTGTTCCATTAAACTCTACTATAAGTGGCATATTACCATCATATAAGCACGACTTTAAAACAGGAACAAGTGGTTGTGTTGGATTTGTAATTAATAGAGCAGGATATTCAGCATCAACATATCGTTTGTTAAATGACTCAATGTCAAGCTCTTTTACTTCCATTTAGATTGCCTCATGTGCACGCATATCATTTCTCAGCGATTGTGCGAGATAATTTCCAATATAGAATTCACCTAATGGAAACAAAATAATATAGAATACTTTCTTAGCCCCGTAAACTGCTTCTGTCTTGTCAATTAACTGATAAACAAGTATAGATGAACTTATCCAGAAGATTGCTGTGAATGACACAAACAGTACTAAAACAATAACTGTAAGCGTTATATTAGCTGGAGCTACGAACATAATCACAATACGCACAAGCATAAAGATAAATGCAAATAAAGAGCTTACGCATATGATAGGGAACTTACCATTATACAGACGCTCTGCAATAAACAAATTGTAGAATGGTACCATACATTTAATTTTGTCAGACCCGTCACACTCACCATACTCCAACGTGAACATACCTTTAGCCAATAAATAAGGCGCCACCAATAAGAAATATAAAATACCTATTGTAAAACCTGTTGCCATTAATGCAAATAACATACGTTACGCTCCTCCTTTGTTATAAATTATGTGAATTTGTAACACCCGCCATTAACTTATCCATTAAGTCAACAGCACCACTTGCTTCACGATCTTCAGCTTCTGCACTCTTATTGACAGTTTCAATTGCTTTTGTTACCATGTTGTTGTCTGATGTTCCCCAATCCATACTAACCGGAGTAGGTGGCACATAGTCAGACCAATCATCTTCTTCATCAATCATATCTTCTATTACATCTTCACCTTCAACTGCTGTAGGTGCACTAGCTGTCGATAAACTGACTCCAGGCATATTTTCAATAATCTCTTTTGCCATAGAAAGAACACGTGAAATTTCTTCACTTGATACCCAAATCACATCATCAGGTGCTTCTTCACGTTCTCTTGACCGTAATGTTCGTTTGTAATCTCTTATTTCTTCTTTAACCATAAGAAATGAAGATTTACCAAATAACACATTAACACGAGCCGCCATAGGTATTGCAACAAACTGTGCAAAGTCTATACTTTTACCAATAGTGTGCAATAATCCAGCCAACTCCTCAATATCATTCTCTAACTCCATCTTATCTGTAATAAGACCGAGATAAGGAGCTAACATATTAAATGGATTAGGAACTACACTTGCCCAATAGTCAATTGCTTCTTTATGATTAACAGTAGCCAGTAACAATGAAGTTAATGCATTAACATCTCCTTCAAATCTAACATTAAGTGTTACAACTTGCTGATAAGTCGCTAAATCACAATAGATGTACCCAGTAGGCATTTCCTCATGATTAACATCATCAGCTCCATAGACAGGTGACACAATTTCATTTAATCTGGTCACCTTTAACAACCGGCTATCATAAACTAACATTACTTCCTCCTTTTATATCTTCTACACTCTTTCCATTCTCATATAACTTATAAAGTATAAACGGGTCTTTAAGTCCATAACGATTAGTACAAAATACTTTATCGGCTATAATCAAATTCTGTGTATTTACTCTTTTCAATTGTTCATGTGCTATTCCAGTTCTGAAATAGACAGCTTTTTCTTCTATCAATTTTTTGATGTTATTAACAGTAGCTCCAACAATAACACCATTATCCATTTGTTCTTGACACATTCTAAGAAGCTTCCAACGTGAACGTTCCATATTTAAAAACTTCAGTAAAACTTGTCTAGGATAAACAATATTATTTAATACAAATAATTTATTAAGTCTTTCTTCAGTTATTAATTCTCCATTAGGGTATTCAGACTTTACTAAATCTAAAGCTTCTACCATAGAGTTTGTATCATGTTCTATCGACGCATATAACTTATAAGTCATATATTCATCAAACAATAACTCTCTTTCACCTATCATACGTTTCCACGTATCATAATCTCCAGCTAACTGTTCAGACTTTACATCAGGTCTCATAACCGATACTTTTTGTATCTGTGCTTCTTCCATCATTATTGTAATATCTAAATGGAAATACTTTTCTTCATCATCAATAAATCTTAATGTATCATTTATCTGATTGGTGATTATAGCAATATTATAAACACCAAATAACGGATATTTGATATAATAAGTTATATCATAGAAATCAGAAAAGTTCTTAAACACATAGTCATAATTGCTTAAATCAATCTTCTTTGTGTATTTTACTAACCTGTACACGACGCCAGCCTTTCTTGCTTAGCCTTCCTTTTCTCCTGGAATAAGACAGCAGAGTTGATAATCTCTTTGATATTTACATCTTCCACATGAACATTGTCCATATAAGCATAGTAAACTTCTTTGAGCTCTTTATCATTCATTTTCTCTACTTCGTCTTTAGTATAGGTAATTAACTCAACAACAGTAATAAAATCACTACCGTCATCATTAAGATATACAACCTTCTGCAACTCCCCCTCTACCATCTTAACAGCATCACACGGTAGACCATCTGCTTCCATCACACGCTGAATAGGATTCTTCATCTTGCTGTAAATTCTATCTCGTGCATTATAGTACGTATCTATATACTCGATAAAAGACATCTCCATTATCCTTTTGCACTCCTTTCCTGAAATACTTTAATATACTCATCATATAAACCTGCTGACTTTATCCTACTTATTATTTCAAACATAAATTCATTCTTTGTATAAATAGGTACACCAGCAGATTTAGCATCTTGGACTTTACCAGTGACAGCAGCTTTATCTTCTGCTATACAACAGAATAATCCCGTCTTTCTTCTTGTCTTTGAGTACGTAAAGTTTGTTAAACCTAAAAATGTTGCATTAACAATAGGTATAAAATCATCCCTATTATTTATCTTAGGAATCTCTCCAGTGATTACAACACATCCACCAACAACTGGTGAAAATACTGTTTCATGTTTAACTGGTTTAACAATATTAAATTTTGTAGCACCATACCTCAACAAATCAGCTTTTTGTAATAATTCTGATTTATATTTACCAATATAGTCATTTAAAACTTCATCAACAGTAGTGAAATCTTTACATATGTCTTCAAACTCATCATTTATTCCAAAGATAAATGCAAACTTAAACAGCGTTGATAAAGTAATATCTGGCTTTTCAGTACAGATAATCGGAATAGCATCAAAGTAATTAGTAAGACCATTATCTTTAACAATCTTATAACCAATTCCTTCTTTAATACCAGCTATTCCTAAAACCTTACACATCTCACCAATTCTAGCAGCTATAGTTCTTTTACACAATTCATTACTACATACTCTGCGAGTACATTCCATATTATCATTATAGCCATTTAGAATTGGACTGTGACACTCCGGACATTCATCCGACAATTCACTCTTTAACCAATCTGGCATAAACTGGTCTTCTGACTGTTTAACCCATAACATATTTAATGTCCTTCCATTATTTTTTATATTTTAATTAACGCCAATGTTTCTAGGCGACCTATTTACTCTATTTATAATTCCTCTTTCTTCTAGTTCTTTTAAATAACCAAACATTGTAGAAGTAGAGGATACACCAACAATATTACACAGCTCTCTAACAGTAGGTGCCACTCCATCATTCTCTTGTTTATATTTCTCAATAGCCTTTGCAGTAGCACCTATGTTTGCTTCTCTCTTAACTGACATAATATTACCTCCTCAAACACTTACAGATAAACTTATTATTTCTTTTCATCTATATATGTTGCAAGAATGTAACTTCTTTATTTGTCAGCTACTCTTTTTTCTTCAAGCTTGGTAACCACTGTGCCTTGGTCTGTTACAAAATACTCAACATATACAACGATATTCCCACTCTGTGATATTTCAGAATACCTTATAGGGTCTATCATCATAAACATATAAATTGGTTCATTTTCATCTGTACGCTGTTTAAGCGTAAGACGTACAAAACATTGAATACCTTTTGCTGGTACTTTATCATAGTCTAAGTTTAATGTCATATTCTTTCTGTACCATGTAGTATCTGCCTGATTAACATCATATGTTAAATCTGGACCATATAACCACGTGTACTCAAGTAATTCATTAAACTTATCAGAAGCACCATCGAGATAAGGTTCTATTTCCGCATCATATAATGCTTTTCTTGCCAATTCAGCTTCTTCAACCTTTCTTGAAGATGGTATTCCATCAAGTTCAAACTGCTCAATTTCTTTTCCAGTGTAACCATTTGTTCTTAATGTCTCAATCTCATCTGGACTATACATAAAGTCTGGCTCTTCCTCTGCTTCAAGCATAGCCAACAGTTCTTCTGCATGTTTGTCATTATTTTTCTTAATAGCAAATGCTCCAATAACTGCTATAAGAACAGCTATAATAACACCAGCTATAATTATAATAACTTTCATGCTTGGTCCACCTTCTGTTATTTTCTTCTTTGGTTGACCAGAACCTGTTCCATCGAGCAAGTCTTCATCGTCGTCATCAGCATCATTACCATTATTTACTTCACTTTTTGGGTTATACGTACTACCCTGTACTAAAATATCTTCATCTACATCTTCTAATCTCAACTAGCAATATCCTCCGTAGAATTTAAATAAGCTGATTTAATAGCAAAATTAAGTTCATCTGGCACATAAGCAATCTTATAACCTACCTTTGCAACACCTCTTCCGAAGATGTAAAGTAAATCATAAGTGCCAGGGTACTTCTCTGCTACATCAATTATAGCATTGTGTATAGCCTCTTTATAACTTTCTCTATAAAAACTAGTTATATCAACCATACACTCACCAAGGCCATAGAACACATACTCTGGTTCAAGCTTCTTCTCAAATTCAGCTCTCGGAATAATAAGTGTGTTCATATCGTCCTCATCAGTCTCAAACTCATCTTTCGTATCATCATCTGCATACTCAACAACTTGCTCACCATCATCATTAAAATAGATAAATCTTCCAAGCTCATCTTCTTCTCCCATGTATTGAGCATCTGTATCAATAACTTCATTTGTTGCTTCAACATTAAGCTCTCTACCTTCCATATACCTATGAACAGCTAATGCTATTCTTTCCATATGGTCTGTGATGTGGTCTTCATCTTTTACATATCCAGATATAAGAACGTGAGTTAGGTCTGGGTGCCTAACATGTGCAATTACTTCTTCTGGTGTCTTATATTCTTTAATAAGTCCATCCATCCATTCAGTAAGTACACGCTTACGATAATTGTTTAAATCTTCAAGATAAGTTTCGTAAGTAACAAGATGTCTTCCATCCTTCTTATACTCATCAAGTATCTCATCTCTAAATGGTATCGGTATCTCATATGCATCATCTTTACCATCATACCAACAATTAACAAATGCTGGTGCTGCAAAGAATGGAGGTGCGCCTTTAACAGGTATCTCCTGACATACCTTACACATTTCGATTACTTCTTCAATCGGTATACTCTCATGTGCACTTATAAGCACTTCATCATGAATAGATAACATCATACGTACTTTAGGTAACATTACACCGTCACAGTCAACTAACTCATCCCAATGCTTCTCTTTGATATAAGCGTTATAATAACATTCTGCTTTCTTTAATAGTGTTGCACCAAATCCTTGCACTCGAGTATTGTTAGCTGCTTTCTTTGCTTTGTCAATATCTTTCTTACTAGCAGATGGGTCTTTAACAATATCAAAATGTCTTCTAAACCCGAATGCTGTAGTTACATAACCTTTCTGCATCACCTCTTGTTCAGACTCTAACTTAAATGCTTTAACGCCAGGAAGTCCATTGTAGAAGTCCAAAATCATCTTCATCGCCTTAAGCAGTTCTTCCTTCGTATACTTAATACCAAACAATCTCTTTACAAGACCATATTCTGTCATTCCATAAACAACACCAAAGTTTACAGCTTTCTTCAATTTACGTATCTCTGCCGCAATAGCCCACATAGGAGTACCATCAATTCTTTCAATGATTGCTCGATGTACATCTACCATTGGGTCTTTCTGCGACTCCATTAGCTCTTTTTCATTTGCTAAAAATGCTAAAATACGCAACTCTACTTGTTTATAGTCACATGATATCAGTTTGTGGTGTTTTGAATCTGCAACCACACACTTTTTCATAGTATCAGAAAATTGGTGTGCATCAGACGTCTGTCTATCTGAATCTGCACCATCACTAATGATATAAAATTGAAACCTATCATTGAATGACTTTTTCTTTAATCGTGTTAATGCTCCAAGCTCTTTACAAACTTTATTAAATTCAGATAGGATAATAAGACTAGGGTATCTGTTCTCATCAAGCTTCTTTCCTTTAATAACAACACGTGTCCTAATTTCTCTATCCTTCTCTTTAACATTGTTTGAATTATAGCTTTCAATCATTGCTTTTTCTTCTTCTGATAATTTATCATAAGTACAAACACTTCCGTCTTTTCTTATGAATATAGCAATATCAGGAGTAGTATGTTCTTTGTTTACTTTATCTTTTGGAATCACACCATCTTCCAATATAGCATTTAATGCAGCATTACTTGCACTAGGTGCTCCAGTCTTCGTTCTAAGTAATACAGGAGCTTTCAATCTATTATAAAAGATATCAGCCTTTACCAGATTAGAACGAATATTCTTAGAAGTGTGATGTATTTCTCTAAATCTTTTCTCAAGTAAGTCCTTTATATAGGAATCCTCAAGAATAAGACTATTTAGTCTGTCAGAGTCCATTGGTAAACCAAAGAACTCATTTTGTGCCTTAACATAGTTAAGTTCATTTTCAAGTTCCAATACCCGCATCTCATCACTTGGAAACTGCTCTTCTAAAACACGACAAACACGTATAGTATTCATTGTATCAGGGCAAGCATATAATCTAATAAGATTAGCAGGTAATACATTAAATCGTATTTCACCTTTAAATATTAATTCAAGCTCCAGCCAGAACTTATTTGTTATCTTCTCAGCAATGGTTTTCAATTTATGAATACCACGCCCACGTCTCTGGTCTAATTTAATAGAAGTGTGTAAACCATCATCGTTTGTAAACACTGTCATTAAGTCACCATCATTTATTGTTTCTGGACTATTTAACCAATGTTGAGCAAACTTATTATGCTTTACAAAATCTTCTTCAAACTTATTTGGTGTATAGAAAGACTCTTCATTAAATGTAGAGTCATATAACCCGTAAGTCCAGCTCATTGCATATTCTGAATACTTAATGAATGCTGGTCTTTCTTTCCAGAACGACTCAATCTCCATTTTGCCATTAAATGTACAAGACTTTACTCTTGACTTATGGTTATTATAAGCTTCAAGTATTTCACTCATAAACCATATAGGTAGATTATAATCACAACCTTCCTGTCTAAATGGATAATAAGTAGATTGAGTTTCTGAAAATGATATAACAACACCAGTAATACAGTCCGGACCAAACATACCAACATTAAGCCCAGTAGACTCGATATCGACAGCTATGCGTGGAACCACAGCTTCTCTTAATTGCTTTAATCTTTCGATAGCCTGCTGTAAAGAACAACAAACTACCATATCATAGTCATCCAAATGGTCTAATTTACCCGGATAGCGTAATCGTAACTCTTCTTCTGTGTAATATTCAGCAGTAGAATAACTTGTTACGCTACTACTATTTGTAAACACATCTCCATAAGACTCATAGACAACAAAGTTAACTGGTTTAACAGCTAAATCAGTAGATGTAGTTATTTTACCAAACTTCAGTTCAATATCATCTGACATATAAACTTCTTCTGTTAATTCACCGTCCAGCAGAGTTTGTTTGAACATATAAGTATTTGTTAAATTACCATTACGCTCTTCAAATGTCTTTGTTAATTCCATAACAACGACACCGTCAACCACATCTACAGTCTGCTTTCGTTCTCCAGGCATTATAGAAATCTTGTTCATTAACTTTATTACTTTTTGTACATATGAATCATCACCTAAATAATACTCATTCGTATCTTTATAATATGCGGAGAAACAATGCTCTGTATTCAGCACATCATACTTTGTATAGTCCGAGTATAAATCTATACGCGTGACTAATAAATCATCAGTATAGTATGCAATAAATGCATTCATTGAATCAGTCGCTGACTTGAATTCTGCCAACCCAATTTTTTGCATTGCTAACAACCTCCACTTTGTATTTAGAATCTACCAATATCGTTTGTGGTAAACTCTCGTCAACTGCAAAATATAAATCAATGCCAGTGCAGTTATCATAAAGTGTAGAATAAGAACCTTTTGTTGTCTTATGAAATAAATCTACTTCCTTACGATAATTGTTCATTAATTCATACGCCATTAACCCTAAATATGTTGGATCTCCACTTGCTGTAGAATATTTTGCATAATAAAGCGATGCTAGATATCTTCTAAATTTAACATCATGCTTATACAGCTCTTGTAAATACCCAGGCACCTTTTCTAACGGTACTAATCCAGTTAATACCATCATTAGGAAATCGCTGTAACTATCTAACATTTCGTCACTCAAATAATATTGCTTACATAAGACTTTAGCCAATGGTACTTTACAAACGACTTTATTTCTCAATGTAGCATTATTATACTGCTCTATACCTTTACAATAAGTAAACCCTAACGCAGTTTCATAAAACTCGCATTCAGCTTTTGTATAGAGCAGTTTATTCATCAGTAACCTCTTCCGTCTTTTCTAAAATATCATACTCATCCGGTTGCAAACCATCCACAATATCAAATCGAATTCCTTTATCAATCATTCGCTCAATATCATAAACAGATATACAATTTGGATTATATACATTCAATCTGTCCACTCGGGTATGCATAATTAACCCCCGTTCTCATCAAGTCAATAAGCTTAGAGACTTCACAATACCTAAATGCATCATCTTGTCCACTAACTTTACTTATTGCTAAACCATTAATAGTAAAACATATCTTTTCTGGTGCATCTCTAAAGCCCAAGTAGTTACACAGTGTTGACCTACTTATACTGACAGGTAGCTCGTCACCATCACTCTTTGCGCATAAGATATTATAATCATTGTAGTAGTAATTACTCATGAACTCTTTAATAGTAGTATTCATATTTAATACACTAATAAAGATAGAGAAAAATTCTTCTACAGTTGATTCTTTATTTTGTAGGAATATTGTAAACTCTAAGTCTTCATGTCCTCTGTCCCATTTCCATTCTTCAATTTCTGCTCGTAGCTGCACTCTTTCTATCTTTGCAATATATGTTTGTATAAATTTAAACTCATTTGTTTGATACATCCAATCTTGATTAAACCCTGGAATATTAGACCGCACATTAAGTAGTCGTTCTGGGTCAAGCATACCAAATACAGTTTTATCACACCTACCAATAGTATCTATATACTCTTCATTAGAAGCTAAATACACAGATAATAAATTATTCACCACCTTAGGTGTAAAATCTTTATAGTTTTCTGCTCGTAAATCAATCTTTAGTTGTTTACATATGTTTTTAAATTCATCAACAATTCTTCCCCACATATCCCGCTCAGGAGAAGTATACCACCTCCACACATCATTCCAAGCTTTACTCGTATTATGATTAGGACCATAAATGTCAATAATATTTCCATCTATTCCTATCTTTGCAATTCCTTCTTTTACAATAAGACTTGCATTAAGACCACACCGCGCTTCGGCAATCATCAATTGCATAATACTTACTCCTTTAGCAATTGAGCATTCCTGAATTAGTTTAAGATAATAAGTCAATCTACTAACATGATAAATCTTATCTTTATCTTCAATTGTGTCCTCATCAATATCTTCCACATAATCAGATGCAGATACCATAATATCACTATCAGAATTATCTTTCATTCTAACATATGATTCAGTTTTATAGACATTACCTTTAGCACGAGCACCTTTATTGTCTATATAGAACCAACCATATATAATATTTGCTGCATAACGAACGATTGAGTCTATAACACTTTGGTGATCAAGATTAATCATCTCATATCTAGTTGGTTCATCATTTTCTGAAGAAACACTTCTCTGATAAACTTCTTCCAACTTCTGTAAGGAAAAATCTTTATGTTCTGTACACGCATATGGAAAACCATCGTAAGGAAATAAATAGAATGCCTCGTGGTCTTCATATTTATGCAACTCGTTCCAAATCTCGTCGATAATAGGTGAGTACGAATTTTCATCTATTGAATTTCTTTTAACAGCATCTTCCAATATCCCTTTTCTAGGATACTTAGCTTTTGTCTCGTCAAAGTAAAACATTAACCCATACCCTCCAATTAATTAACTATAACCTCAATTAGTAATTTTGCTTTTGCTCCCAACACGTAAGGAACATCATTATTCTCCATATCATAGAGTAATCTATCGATAGGGTTATTAGGATACTCATCTAAATAGTAACCTGTTAATTCCATTACAGAATACTCTGACATATGTTTATGCTCATCTTTGATTTTTCTGTAACATTCTTTATAATAATCTCCTACCACTTATTTCACCTCACATTATAAAGAGTTAAAGAAATCCTCAAAAGACTCACAGCTAAGTTCAATAACCTTCTTCTTTTCTTCTTTGCCGATATCTAATTCTTTATCTCTTTCTTTTTTAAAATACAATCCATCCTTTAGTAACAAGTAACACATGTAACTGATATCATCAGTTACAACTCCTGTAAGCATTTGAAGTTCAAGTTTAATTCGCTCATCTCTTGATATCCTCATATGCACCACCAATCTATTCCATATTACGTCTAGCAATACAGAATGTAATAAACTTATTAATAATGTTAAGTGCCAATAGCACTGATAGTACTATCCATAAATAAGATTTTCCAATGCCAATCCTACTCATCAATACACAACTAAATATTAATATTATTAAGTTATGCATAAATATTAAGTAATCAATGGCAGCATCTAATCGTCTATATTCAGTTTTAGCTTTGCTTATCACAAACACAACATTATATAGAAATGTAGAAAATATAGAACATACAATAGATATACATATGTTTACAAACAGCATAAAGAAATTACTATAGAAATTACTTCCACATAATGTTATGTTTATTATATATGCTGATAACACAATTAGACCGACTATCTTATCAACATCACAAAAATCTCTTGTTCGCCATGTAGCTATAAAATACGGTAATACCAATAATGCAAACATAAATACTATTTCCAAATATTTACTTTTGTATAATGGAAACGTTATTACAGCTAACACCATTAACAATATAATTAACAAATTATTTATAACTAGCATAAACTTTCTGTTAATTACATTAAACAAGAATCCTCATACTCCTTAATTATCTGCTCACTCTTTTCAAGCACATCATCTTCTAATAAGATAATGATATCACTTATTTTGAGATAAGCACTTGTAACATGATGAGACAGATTTAAAGCTTCGGCTCTTTTCTCAACCGGCACATTCCTATCTTTAGCAATAGTAATTAACTTTTCATTTGCCACTTTAATACGATTACGCTTAAGATAAGAAGTCTCATATTGCTTAAGAAACTCAGCTAAGATATATTCCAGTCTAAGATAGTTCGTACAAACTATCTTTTTGTAATCTTCCAATTTCTCCGGACTGTACTCACCATCGAAATAATCTACCATTGCACTGTCAGCTTCTAATAAATCCTGACTAGCATACTGAACATTTATACGAGACATATACGGCCTTGCATCAGCCACAATAGTCTGCACACGTTCATTCAATTCTCTAACGCTGCTCACTACGAAACCTCCTATCGTATCTCATCATGCGTCTTTCATCTATAAATGAATTTAATAATGAAACATCAATTACAGCATTTGTAAATCCTATTACCTTATTATTTGACATAATAGTATTTAACAAATCCTTTTTGACATCCCATGATATTAACTTATTCTTACGAATTAATAAAGCACAATAATATCTTTGATTCATACAAATATCCTGTCTGTGCCTATATCCGTTAGGAACTAACTCGTCACAATATTCTACAAATTCCTCATATGATGATAAATGACGAGATAGCTCCTTTTCATCAACAAGAGATTGACCAACAATCATGTTATTTCTCCCATTCAAGAATTCCCAAACCAGTTTGTTGTTTCTCTACCGGGTCACCCAATCTACCATATATATATTTTGTACCAATAATAAGACCAATAATACAAATTACAACAAATATTGTAAATATAATATGACTAAGAGATTTAGTTACCCATTTACTTATAGAAAATACGTCATCAGACTCATCAGAATCTAATATGCTTTCATCGTCATCAATATCTCTTTCTTCCAAATCGTCATTCGACATATTTAATTACCTCCTGTTATTGTTCCATGACTACATGGTTATATTCTGAATAGTCAGCTATGATACAACTAGCAAATACTTTCCACCTTATCTTAACGTTAATTTAATATCCTGCGCCTGTGACTCGTCCTCTGTCAGACCAAATACCTTAAGTGTTACTACACCATCATATGATACAGTAACATCAAGATTTACTAAGCCTTCTCCCTCTGAAACATTAGTACCATAATGATATTCTAACGTTCCAATGTAGTCATTATCTTTTGCCATATAAGCATTGCCCTGATACAGTCTTATCATCAACTTATCTGTATCAATAACATTCACCAATGGCATACGCACAGTACAAGGAATAATTGTATTTTCCTCAATTACTTGAATGGTAGAGCCATCATCGTGTTCAATAGATAACCTCTTTGTTACATTAGTAATAAATTGCGAATCTTCTCCATTTTCTACTAATTCAGCAATATAAGCAATGCCATGTGCTACTAACTTATCTTTATCAGCCGTGTACTCAAGCTTTTCAAGCCCTAACTCACTCTCCAGCAACTCCATAAGATAAGGACAATATGTGCTTCCACCTGTATAGATAATTTTTGGATTTTCATAACTCGGTACATACTTATCCAATAATGCCGTAGTCTTAGTTATCGTCGGCCCAAATGTATCTTCAGTTAACTTCCTATACTCATCAACTGTTAATTCTGCATCAGTTGTTTTTCCTAAATAAGAAAAATCAACAAATGCCGCTTCTCCAGTTTTTTGTATGTGCTCTTTTGCCAATCTAACTGATACTTTCAATCTATTCAAATTGGCCGCTTTACGATATAACATCCTCACTTTATACTTATCAAGTAAGAATTTGCATATAGCCTCATCTAAATCATCGCCACCTAATACTTCTCCATCGGTGGCAATTGTTCTATACACACCATCACGCGTATCGATAATTGTTACATCAAATGTTCCACCACCCAAATCGTACACGACAACAAAATCACGTATATCCCTACATACAAATATTGCCGCTGCTGTTGGCTCATTAACAATACGTAACAAATTAAGGCCAGCCATCTCTGCTGCTTTCTTTACTGCTTCTCTCTGTGTGGTGGCAAAATAGGCAGGAACTGATATGCAGACATCTTTTACTTCTTCTCCACTCCTACGCTTTGCAGTATTAGCCAGCGTTTTTAATATTACCGATGAGCAATAAACTGCTGGTTGGGCTGAATCAGACATTCCCATATCTGTTTTATAAGACGCCATTATGTTCTCGCCATAAACATCACGTCCAACCTGCTTTCCACTTCCTATATCGACATTAGATGACACCAACCCAGTGTACATAATATCACCAGCACCAATAAGACTATTAGTGGTGCCTAAATCTATTCCAAATACCATAATTTAAAATCCTCCTCATTACGTTACTTTTAATTATACTTTAATTGCTGTATAATTTGGAAATGAATCCAACTCTCCACTAATTACCTTATCAATACAATCACGTATAAGCTTTACAAACTCAAGCTGCTTAGCTGTACGCTTTATTGTAGCTGCAAGTACCTTGTTGTATAATATACCATCTTCTGTTTGATTTAAATAAATCAAATATGCCAACATGGTATCGTGTTCATTAGTATCATAGCTCTTTTCTTCGTTAGAATAACCTCTTAACATATGCAATGCAATCTTCAAATGCATTATAGTTGGGATTAATACTTCTCCACTATTATCGACTTCTGAGTTGATAAATATTTCACATAATCTGCTTGCAACTGCATAGTCTTCTTTTTTAACAGAACTTATACACTCACAAACTTCTTTATTACAATTAATTAACTCCACTAAATACTCTTCTTGTGTCATATTATCATTCACCGCCATTTCATTATTTCAAAATGTTCACCAATTAACGCAGACCACCCAATTACATTATAATGAGCAAATGGAATATTACTATCCGGCTCATTAACCCAATCAATACCAATACACCCATTGTCCAACAAAACCAATACAGGAATACCCTTATGTGGTAAATCACACTTAGCAACACTCCTCCATGTGGTTTTATGTTCATAAAACTCTGGACTTACTAACTTTTCATAACATGGAAATATATCATTAGCATCATCACAATCAATTACTTGCATTTTGTAATAAATTGATATTAATCTATTCTTAATCCAAACACACTGGTCATGATAGTGATAATTTTTCACTTCATCACTGCAGTTAGTAATTATAAACATATCTGCTGACAAAATCTCAATACTCTCATCATCAATGGCCTTACATAATGCTTTTAATAAGTTTAATAATTCCTCAGCCGATTTAAGCTCACCGTCTTCTTTTACATAAGCGTCAAACGCCTTAATAACTACATCCAGGTGCTCCACTCCGATTTTAATAACACAATCATAAATTATATGCATCCAATAACATTGTATCCGCCATATTTTCTCCTTAGTTATAAACTGAATAAATGTAATCAGATATAGCAGGACTTACAAACTTAAGTGCCGCAGCAAGCTTACGCATTGTCTCCTCGACATAGACCTCATAAGCACCGTGGTCTGCAAATACCTTAACCATATCATTAGTTGTATAAGTAATATATCTACAACAAATATAGACTTTTGCAAACGGAATCTCTACTACATTTGTTTTTCCGCTTTCCTGATTGATGATAAATGTCTCAATAAATTCCTCTAACATTTTATCCATCGTTAAATCAGGCGTAATCTTTGTGCAAGCATTAATAGCCATATTTGTAGGTTCCTCATTAAGTACCCAAATACTAGAAACAAAACTCATCATGTCTTTCTATTTCCTTTCTGTCTTTTAAATAATATCGACAAACCTTTTTAGCGAGCTTTCTCTCCCATCGTTTAGTTGAACTACATACAATTATGTAGCGCATTAAATATGCCAACCTACGATAGTCTACGTACTTACAATTCTTCCTCTTTTTACTGACCTTAAATGTATGCTTGTAACCAGATTGATTAACAATAACAACTTCAACCTCTTTATCATCCGTGTCGTAAATATATTTTACCAACCTATCAACAGCAAACTTAAATTCTAAAGCTTCAGCATTCACTTCTGTGCTATAAACAGCATAATAAGAACTTCTCTTAAGACCAACTTTAATAGACAAAATAGGAACTACACCTTCTAACTCAATTTCCAGTGTAGAAAAAGACGCCCAGAATGAATATATTTTCTTTTCTTTCCATAATCTAAGTTGATAAACTATACTAGACATTATAAACCTCTTTTACAGATTAGATGATTGCTCAATCATTTTACAATATTCTTCATAACGTCCTTCATACTCCTCCTGTAATAACTTTGTTCTTGTAAAATTAATTACAGGGTTAGCACTCGCACGCATAACAAAAGCAACTGGTGAACCCACTTTCAACTTATTCTTAACGATAATATTTATATTCGTTATATTCGGATTTGAAATTGTAGCACCATTCACTTTAACAGGATATACATTTAATGTCATAGACAAACCATAAGCAGTAGGATTAGAGCTATATCCAGTAACATATGTCAATATATCTTTCTCCTGCCACTCGCCAACACGTAAAGCAATTTGTGTATCTTCATTCTCTAAGACTAATCCATCAGTCTCATAGTCTAACTTATCTTTAAACTTCCCAAGCATCTTAATCCCGGCAAGTAACTCATCATAGCTATGCACCCAAACAAACATAGGTGTCTTAAATCCCCATGATTGTAATGCTTGATATTTATCTGCTGGCAACTCAACATCTGTCGATATAATGTTAAATGCAATAATATTCAAGTATTCACTCTGATTATTTGCAATAACAGTAGATACAGAATGTCGTTGCCCTGTATTTCCAGTTTTCATTTTAAATTCTTCCCACTTAGAATTAGGTATAACTGCTTCTCCAATAACCTTAACTTTTTTACCAAGTGGAATATATTTAGGAATTACATCCAATATCACATTAGCATCAAGAAAGTTAGTTTCACGCCCTCTTGTATTGACAGATATTGCATAATGGTTATAATAATTGTTCTGCGTATTCCATCCATCAACCTTAACAGACAATCTACTACGCTTGTTAAGATTACCAAACATACGCTTTACTTCTTCCATGCTTCTGATAGATGCAATACTCTCAGAACCATACTGTATTTTAATATTTCTATATAAATCCTCTCTACGATATTTCTTTAACAGCTCAATAGGACACGGGTCTTCTGACCACACACGCTTCACATATTCATTATCAGGCATCTCCTGTAATAACATTGCATGTAAAGCATTATACTCTGGGTCACTCATTCTAGGCTCAACACCTATTGCATATTCCCACCTAGAGAGAATATATTGTTCAAATACTTCTTGTGAAATCATAAGAATATACTCCTTATTAAATTTATTTATGATACTATGTACCATAATAAAGTGATTTTTAATTACTATAATCAAACTAATAGTAATACATCAATTTCAACACTTTACTACACATACTCAACTTTACCTCCTACCAATAATATTCCAATTAATAAATCACTTAAAGCAATTTCTTTACTGCTTCTCCAATTAATCCTGCTATTATATTTTTCATGTCGTAAAAACTCATCACTATCTTCTTTATAACCAGCAGCAAGCAATCCATTATCAACAGAACCTAATTCTATGACTGCATTGTATTGATGCACAACTTCTTTATCATTAGGCACTCCTATGTTTAATTCATTTAAACACTTAAGAAGCTCCGTGTTCTGCTCTATTACTCTACCATGAACACCTCTTATAACATCCATTTTCTCAATCACAGTAGGTTCTTCTTTTTCAAATATATCTAATAATGGCATTAACTTTCACCTCCAATCTGCTTAATTCTGTTTGTTATGATAGTATACAGATAAATAGTTATAGCTCTGTTCTCTACTTCTCTAAACTGAGCTTCTTCTAACTGCTTCTTTCTCTCCCTGCCTTCAGGAGTTTAATTTAAATAAATTAAATTACTCTCTATGACATAGCTTATCATTCTGTTAGCTTCATAACTTCTCATTCCCTTTGCCATTCCTAAAGCATCAACAACATGAATAATACTAGGAAATAACAACTTATCAACAATAGCTCCATCATCAGTAACTTCTCTGATTGTTTCTTTCTTTAAATACTTATCAATGAGTTGTAATCCAATATTGCACTCTTCAAGTGTTAAATCGGAAATCATCTCATCTAATGATTGTTGTACATTCATAAACTCAACCTCTCCTCATTATTCTAATACCTAAATTTAGATATTATAGTATCAGCTACATGCATTAAACAAACTTCTTCTCCTTTACTTAATGCACTACCATTTATAAATTTTAATATAGCCTGTTCCTCAACATAAGATATTGGCACTAATGATTGTAAAGCATGAAAATCAGATACTCTCATAGCTCCTATGTAATCAATAAGTGATGACCTTGATTTATTATTTACAAGCTTCTTTAACTTAGTAGTTAATATTGCAACACTACTTACTTGTGATACTTCATGAATTACCAATCTTAAGTACCTCCTTATACGCTTTATTTATCCAATCACGAATAGTGTCTGCACTACAATTAAACTGTTTACTAACCTCTAAATAAGATAATCCACCAGCAACAAGTTTAATTGCTTCTATTTTATTTTCTGTTATACCACATTGAGATAATATATCATACGCTATTTTAATATCATAGCTTATTAATATCTTAGCTTTATCGCTTGGTCTTACAGGCTTAATAGGATAATTAACTACATACTCTTTATATTTAGCTAATTTGCTATTTCCTTTCATACTAGACCTCCTTTATTTCTATCCATTTATATATGTTAAGATAAACAGATAAATTTATAAATCACTTTTAACAGTTAAGGAAATATTGAACTTCTTTACGTGATTGTTATAACTTATAAGTAATACTCCAGATACTACTTCTTTTTCAGTTACAAAATCACAACCTACATTAGACCTAGAAGAATTTGCTTTTACAATACCATTTGATATAGATGTATTGTCTATCCTAATATCATATAAAATATCATAATCACTTTCGTTATCTAAATCTAACGATAACATTCCATCTGTTAAATACATCATTGTTGGTACATTGACATCAATATCTATACTTTGGTGATTTATTTTAAATGTTACAGTACATATAACAACTATTATAGCTAATATCGGTAGTATAGGATATTGCCTACGTAAGACACCAATATAAGACTTATTATCGTCTTGCACATAATATTTAACAACAGTATTCTTAGGTTGACTTAAATAAACTTGTTTGCCTAATCTATAAATACAATCTCTTGGTTTAAATTTATTTGTTATCTTCTTCATTATTCATATTACCCCGTTCAAGAAGAATCTTTGGATTAACACTTCTTCCATTTATAAATAAACTCAAATATAAATAATCAGAAGTTACATTTGCACCTGTACTGCCGGACTTACCAATTAAATCATATTGATTCACTGTTTGTCCAGTTCTAACATTAATTTCTGATAAATGCCCATACATACTAATAACACCAGAACCATGTTCTATTCTTACAAAATTTCCCATAGCCCAATTATTGCCTGCTTCTAAAACAGTTCCATTAAACATAGCATATACATTTGTACCTTCTGGTGCCTCTAAATCAACACCATTATGATACTCTATACTTGATGTTGTTACAGGATTTATTCTAGAACCATAATCAGATAATAAATTATATGGTGAATCAGTAAGCCGTCTTATCTTATAAACATCACCTAAAACAAACTCACCATCCGCTTTCTTTACTTCTGGTAATTCCATTTTAGACTTCTGTTCTTCGATTGACTTTTCTTTCTGTTCAATGTCATTCTGTACACTAACAAGTAACGGTGGTATTTGCATATTATTTACTTTTGCTAATAAACTATCAGCAGCACGATAACATTGTTTGTATTCTGCATCCTTCTCTACAAGTTTAGAAAAATCACCATAAATATTATCTTCTATATACCTAGCAGAATAAGCCGATTGTTCTAATAAATTCTGAACTTGCTGCTGTGCTTCCATAACAGATTCTCTCATTTGTTGTTGCGCATCATTTATAGAACTATTATAAGACTGTATCTGCTTTTCTTTCTTAAGCAATTTATTATATTCTTCCATTTCAGACTTAAACGCTTTCAACTCTGTTTGACTAGGAGTATAAACTGACTCATCATAAAGAGTTAATAAATCTGATGTTGTATCTTCACCTGCATAAGCATTACCAATAAATAATAAAGATATTGCAAAACTTAACAGTATTATTTTCTTATTCATATTTTTATTAATCACTCATCTATCTACTACAATAAGTAACAACCATAATAACATTAAAATAAATGCCACCGCCGATAAGATTTCTCTAACCTTAATAATCATAAGATTCCTCCAAAATCTGCGGCTAGACAATAATTCTATCTAGCCGCATAACATGCTTTACATTGTTTTGTCAATCACATCGTACACAGTCTTACGCGTCACAGTCACATCGATATAGTTATCTTTCTTTGTAATAGCAGCAATGTAATCTTCATTCTTTGCGTTGAACTTATTTACACGCTTTGTAACTGTTTCTTCTGTAATATCATCTAAACTACATCGTTCAGTAACAATAATAGGTTTATTGTCAGTGATGTCATAGATGATTATTACGTTATCATCGTCAACAAGACCTATAGCCTCTTCAGCTTTTAACGTAACAACACGTCTAGCTGAATCAACATAACATTCTGTCTCTGTTACGATGGTGTTATAATCATAATTTAATACTCCATCATAAAGCAACTCTGTTACCTCCATCTACACACGAACCAACATTTGGCATCAAGCCTAATGATAATCTTACCCATGGGTCTTTCACTTCATCAGTAGGCGACGTAATAATATGCTTTCTTACAGCATCAAGTAAGTCCTCAAACAGTATAGACCTCAAACAATCTTTTGAAGCATCAGGAACAGACTTAACACCAATTACACATTTAACAAAGTTCTCAGGCGTATTATAACCACCATCTCTCATATACTCTATTAATGTGTATTGTAATCCAGCTTTAAATACCCCAACTGATTTTCTACATGTATAGAAAATCATTGAGGCTATAAGCGTTTCAAAATGCTTAAAATCAACGCTTACTTCCCTATTAAATATATTATACAGTTTAAATACCAAATAGAAGATTAACTCATCTACTCCTCTACAATTAAGCACGTTCTCTGGTGTCAAATCTCCAAGTTCTTCCTGAATATTCTCACCAGCCATAACATGCTTCTTAAGTTTAATACCTGCATACATAGTAATAGGATTATTTCTGTTAATTACTCTTTTATTCTTTGAATTTACAAGATAAACCTGTTTAAGGTTTCTGCCAATATAAATTTCTGAAATATCAACTTCTACTGGAGCTAACATGTCAGTCTTAATTGGTCTACCAGTCTTAACAGAACTATTTAAGTCTGTCAATTCCAAATACTTCTGCATCAACTCAAATGACGATGTAAGATTACCTTCACTTACTACACCACCACCTTGGAAGTTTTTCATTGTCAACTGTGTACCTGGCTGACCTATAGACTGTGCCGCATCGAATCCAACTGCACGCCCAATTGCTACTCTATTGTGAGTAGACAAGTCAATGCCATAACACTTTTGACAACACGGATTTTTACACGTAATAGGAGAACGTAATCTGCATCCATTCTTCTTAATGATATTTCCATCTTTATCTACTTCAGCAATAAATGCTTTGAATAAACTATCAACATCCTTTTCATTTACGTGCGAATCCGTCTTTTCAACTAAATATCTACCAACTACCATTTTCTCAAACATCTTTTTGATATTTGTATATATGTTCAATTCTTCCATATTTGGCTTAGCAAGATAAAACCTAAGTCTATCATAAGTTAACCACAACCCATCAGTAGTCTTACAATCTAATGACCTAATTACCATACCATCGTCTGAAATAGACATAGTACGAGAAATATAACCAGGCTTAGATGTTTCAATTGACTTATCAATCTGCCCCTGTCGCCCACCATAAGCAGTTAAAAAGTGTTCAAGTCCAGTAAGCCCATGAACCATAGAATGCGTTATTACAGAGTTAAACGCCTCATTTGAGTTCTTCATAACACGGCCCTTAAGACCAAACATCTGCATCATAGTAGATTTATTTCCACGGCACTTAGACTGCGACATTAGCCTAAAACCATTCTCATCTCCTATATACTCTCGTCCACCTTCTTTTAATACACTCTTCTCAACTTTATCTTTGAGTTTAGCGTAAGCTCTTGAATATTGATTTCGATAACCAACTTCAGTCTCAAAACCAATATCATAATAATGTTGCACCTTTTTAATTTCATTATTAAACTCCTCAACATAACTATCAATGTTAGGAAGTTTAGTTATTGAAACATTAGGCGGATAATTAGTTGCTATTGCTGTACCAATTCTTGTATAGTTATTAATAGTTTTAACAAATAAGTTTCCACCATCAATACTATCATGAATCTTTGTAAGCAACTTAATAGACCAATCTTCTGTAAATACTCCATCAGGTGTATCATTTACTTCAAACTCTCGTTTAGCAGTAAACAATTTATTTGACTTTACTAACTCTGGTAAACCAATAATAAAGTCAGCGTACTTAACACCGGCACAAGTCTTAACAGCTAATTGACCTAATGAGAAGTAGTAGGCTCCAATCTTTATTACATCATTTAAGATATACTTGTCATTGATTACTGCGTCCTGAACGAACTCAATCGTAGCAGCATCAAGTTTATCTACCTCCAAAATAACCTTACCAGTTGGTTGTGCTTTACTAGCTCTCCATAAACCATAAATAATTTCATGACGCGGATACATATGACAAGAACCGTCTCTTGTAAGATAAATATTCTTAATATTCATCATAATGTCAAATATCTCCGCAACAGCAGCTGGAGTAACCGGAACATTACAATGCATCTGATCGCCATCAAAGTCAGCATTAAACGCTGATACTTGTAATGGTGATAATACGATAGCAGCACCTTCTACAGGAACAATTTTAAACCCCTGAATGCCCAACTTCCACAATGTAGGTTGACGACCCACAACTATAGGAATATTCTTTACATAATTGTCAATCCACTTCTTTGTCCTTTCAAAGTTAATATCAGACTTAAACTGCTCCAACTTCCTAATCTTCTCAGATGCTGAAAATGTTTGTGGAAGTGTAGCTACATAGTGCACATCTAACAGTTCACGTAACATTGTGTATGGTACACCAATTGAATCTATAGACATATTAGGGTCTACAATAATTACTGTACGCCCAGAGTTGTCAACAGTAACAGATTGCATCTTACTTCTAATAAGTCCATCTTTTGACTTAAGAGATGATACAATATCTCTGTAACTATTTTCTGAATTCTTCTTACTCTTAACAGCCGAATAATCAACTGTCACATAACGTACAGCATCCACCAATGCTTTATAACTATTAATAACGTTACTCAGTGTCTGATTCTTTTGATGTCTAATACTACGTAAGCTATTATTTGCTTTAATCACCTTGTTATAAGCATTACTAACAAGATTAATACCAAGCTCTGTATCAGGTCTAAAACCAACCGGCATTACAATCATAAAGTTCTGCACTAAGTTCCTAAAAGAGTCCATCGCTGACTTATCTCTGTAAAGAGACAACAGATAGGTTATCCTTCTGTTATAAATCTTTCTGTATAAATTCAACTCAAGTGTTGACTCATAATTCTTCATAAACTCTTCACTCATAAAGATATCAGGATATGAATCATCTTTAATCAACAAGTAAGTTAAATCAACATAAAAATCTTCAATAATGTGAAATTTACTCGGCGATGATGTAATTGATATACATTCTTTTTCGCTCTTTTGTAAACGGTTCTGCGACGTTTTGATAAATGCAGATGAAACAACAGTAATTGCTGTATTTAAGATTTCTTTCATTAACTCCGCTTTCACATCAAATTCATCTATTAGAACCTTAATGGCGCTTCCACCAATCTCATAACGCTCAATGTCATAAGTCTCGCTCATCACTTTAGACTTATTAATATCTTTAAGCATGCCGTCCTGTGCATCATAAATAACATTACAATTAATAAGGTTTGACATACTACAATTCTTAATACAATACTTTGATAGATAAGTAGTTGGCATTATTTTATTTAACAATTCCAATTTGTTGCCACATAAGAAGAAGTTAGGCACAGGCATATCCAACATAATAAGACCAGTCTTAGAAAATATATCACAACTTCTCTTTTTCGTATCATGTTCTGTTGGTTGCTCCTGATTACCAAATACAGTTTGTGAAGTTACTGAATATGGAGCCCCTTTGTAAGTATCAGTAACAATACCATTACTTACTTTCTTAACTTCTTCAAACGAATAAGGTCTCATCTTTACCAGCATTTTCTCACACCCTTCCACATTCCATCAATATTACCAGTAGAAAAGCAATGTACTGGTGACGTTTCAATCTTTATTTGCTCCTCATAATCCTCCAACAATCGCTTTCCGAAGTTTCTGAAAATTGCTTGTAATACACTTTCATCAATCTCTCTTTTGTATCCAATAGCAATCTCACTATTACTTTGACTCATAATAGAGATAAGAAGATAAGAATCCAAATCATACGTTTGTGCTACTGGTAAATACATAAACTTTGTATTACCAATAGTTTTCTCAATATCCATATAAGTAACTTCTTCGGCAGCCTCTGCAAATACCATTTCGAGAGTAATTGATTTAATATCATTGTCTGAAATAGTAACAATAGGACTTGAGTCTTTAAGTAATGGCTTAAGCGATTCATTAGAAATATTCTTTCCGTACTTCTCTTTATCAACCATATACCTAAAATCACTTACATATTGCGGACCAGAATTAAATGTTTTAGAATATAATAAATATGCTGGTGGAATAGAGTGTGATTTAATTACTCTTGATGTATTAAACATTCTGTTTGCTTTATCATCAATCATATTCCAATCACCAACTACCGTTTCAACTGGTTCTTCCGGCATTATAATAGCCTCTATAAGTTGAGGTATCATGCCCAAATAACTTTCATCTAAATCTTTGTCAATATTTGTAACACGTTGCAACTTTGTACTGCAAACCTTTACAGCTATTGGTTTATAGAACGGTATCTTCCCATCAAGTAACGACTTTCTCAGATTAAATCTAAATTCCTGATACTCGTCGTCACTTAATACAGTAGGTAATCTTAAGACACCATTGTTTACAGTACAATTAGCAAGTGCTTCTATACAAAGTATGCTAAGCACGCTAACCCTCCTAAATCTAACAGCATAACTAATGTTTCAGCAGCTGTTCCAGTAGTTACAGGAAGTATAGAGATATTCTTTTTGTACAATGGCCACAGTACAGGACATCCAGCTTTTGTCTCGCAATCTGCAAATAAATGCGATGTATAACCAAATGCCAATCCAAGTAATAATGAACTAATGAATAAATTGGACGAACTAATTGCACCAATGTAAAGTCCAATAACTGGAATCACTGTATGCATTATACCTCTATGCTTCGTAAAGAATTTTACTCGTTTCTTAACCCCATCACTCGTAGCTAACATAATACATATTATTACAGGTAAGTAAGCTATGAATGTTGGTAATAAACCATTTAACAGTAAAGTAGCAACATCAAATGTTCCAGCAGATAAGAAGTTACTAATTACAGAAAATGTAAATGCTCCAAATCCTCCAAGTATAGTAACTTTCTTTATCGTGTCTGTCGCCTGTTTACGTTGTCTGCCTAATTTACTGTTATTATGGTCGATGTCCGGCAGCATTGCACCAAGCGGCGCAGTAACCGCCGTAGCACATAATGCTATATCGTTATTTTTAATACCGATGTATGCAACTGCTACCGAGACACCAATCCCAATTGCAAAGTGAGACTTACCGTTCAAGTCTACTCCTCACACATATCATCAAATGCTTGTACATTTTCGTCAATATACCTCTCGTCTTCTTTTTCTACTTTCCTATCTACATATGGTTTTACCTCTCCAAGAACAGCACCAGTCATGTAAAGGAACTTTTCTTCATTCTTCTCGTCATCAACATCCAGAATATTCTCTTCTGGCTCTTCAATTTCTAAACGTACTCCAAGTGCTTTAAACATATTAAAGAATGCTTCAACACTTCTACGCATAGAAACTTCTGATAACGTTATCAAATCAGATTCTCTCATTACTTCATCAGTTCCTAACAAGCCTAAATGCATAAGCTGACGAGCATAAGGATTATCTCCTCTTTCGTGCATTAACTCTTTGATGTAATTAGGAAGACCATAAGCCATAAGACCATTAATCTCCATTTCACCAATAGTTTGACCGCCCTCGTGTCTAGCACCTTTAGTAGGACGCCCATATTTACTTACATAACGCCCACCAGATACCATACTTCCACGAGCATGCTCTTTGTCATCAACTTCCTGAATAAGTTTAGTTACTTGATTTACACCTACTACAATAGGAGTGCGCACTGGTTTACCCGTCTTAGGATTAATTACAATAGCACACCCATCTTTAGTAAATGTATTCTTCCAATGAGCAATATTTCTCTCATTATTCTTTACTTTAGCTTTCATAGCCGGTGGATATACGTTGTACATACTCTGACTGTTTGCCCAATCTACACCAACATTAGCACAATCCCAAGCATAGCTAAGTAATAGTACAACTTCTTCCCACTCAACGTCATTAAACGACTGAACACATACTTTAATTCCTAAAACTCTACATGCCAGTCCACCATGAAGCTCTTTTATTTGCCCTAAATTCATACGTGATGCAAAACCTGCCGGATTATAACATAAATCCAAATGTTCTCCATTTAACAAATAATGCATATCACTATTACTTACAATTTTAGGAATTACACCTTTGTTGCCATGTCGATTACAATTCTTATCACCCGGTGACATAGGATTAATATAAATTGTATCTACACGATAATTCTTTGTTTTAGATTGTCGCTGTGCTCTATTCTCTTTCTCAACTACCTTACGATTAACAATATAGCCACGTAATTTATCTGATGTTGCATACTCTTCCTGATTACGTCCACCGTCTTCCCATTTAATAATACGAGTAGCATTAGAATCAATATAGCCAAGACCCCTCGTACTCTTTGGATAAGCAGTTCTACGTACAGTAAAAGTATCATCAGTATGACCATAAGAAGTCAACATTTTAGATAATCGAACAGAAATCTGAACACCATCTTCATAATTGTAGCCAACTGGAATAACACCAACAAACGCATTTACCCCAGGAGCATAGATACCATCTTTACTGAAATTAGATGATACAATAACATCACCTTTTCTCACAGTATCGCCAGGTTTTACTTCAACCTTACGCTCAATTACAGACTTATAAGAATACTCAATTAATTTGAATGTGTATCGCATATACTTATCATTTTCTTCATTAGTATACACTTTCTCATTTGGATGTCTGTAAATAACTGAATGATTGTATCTAACAGTGACAGTTACTTTTGTATCCTGTGTTATAGCGTCCCTATCGTTATAAACCACATCTTCAATATAACCATCATCTTCTGCATTAATCTGAAATACAGTAGTTGCTCTAATTACATCGAAGAATCCTTTTGTTAGTATTAACGGTATTTCTCTTTTGATAAGTGGTCGTGATTGTCTAGCCATATTGAGTGCATAAGAAACACGAACCGCATCATTAGAATTAATAAATGGAATAAGAGTTGCTGTTGGCGATAATGTTTGGTCAGGATAACAATTTACGTACTCAATGGCAGACACAGGAACATTTTGTGTTTCCATCTTTTCGATATCTCCAACAGTAGGCACTCTAGCAAACACTAAATCATCACTGTTTAAAATATTCATATCTTCATCCAAATCTAAAGACATCAAATCAGCAATAATATAATTCTCTTCTTCCGCAACCGTCATCTTGTATTTCTTATTCGTCAATACTTTATGCCTACCACCAACATGCACTACTCTATAATACTCGGTATATAATTCACCATTCTCAATCGTAGCATGACACGCTTTTGTATTAGTAAGACCAAGCTTTGACGACGCTGGTGTTTCATAAGGGCATATACGACCATAAAATCCCATTGCCAAGAAACGCATAGAATCTGAAACACCATGTTTAGTTTTTGTAATAGTATTTACTCTGTGAATACATGACGCTAAAGCAGCTGGATTGGTAGTGTCTGCTATTTGCACAACAGTCATACCTTCTCCGCCAAGCTTTCTCCAAATCATATTGAATAAAGCCCACATTACAGATTCCAACTTACCTTTTTCATCACTTATGATTGAAGTATTCTTTCCTTCAACTACTTCTTTTAACGTTCTATAAACAACATTGCTAAAATCTTTACATGAGTCTTTCATTGCTTTATGCAAATGCTCATCAATTAAACAAATATGTTTACGTAAACCAATGTCTTTATCTGATACTCTATCAATGTAATCAGTATTCAACCTTGGCATAATTGACATTAGAGCAGCGATATCATACACAGTTAAGTGTGGGGCCGGTGGTACTTTAAGACCATCTTCGGTTACAAAATAAGTATTATCGCCACATTTAAAATGTCTATTTCCCATGACTTCTTCTTCAAGCGTAACATAGATGACATTATTGAGCTTAAACTCACCAACATCTTCATTCTTCATTACAGGAATTGCAGTATTCGTATAATAACGTTTAGCTACTATATCCTGTATTGTTTTTGTTAGCTTGCTACTGTCAGGACTTATTCTATGCTGAACATACTCTGTAAGTTCAGACATTTGAATTAACTGCATCACGACTGCAGTCAATGGAGTTCCTTGTCTTACAACAGGATATTCATTAACAGTAAAATTATAAACCTTATCTGTTAACTCTGGAACATCCTTAAGATTCTCTTCATTATCATCTCTAAACTCCTCTGGAATAAGAACTCCAGCAGGTATAGATTTGATAGCTATATCACACGCAATTTTAGCACCCTGATTCATTACATCCATATGAGATACATAATATTCGTTAATGCACTCAATGTTTAAGGTAGAAATCAAATCACGCGTTACTATATCACCTTTCTTTGCTAATAAATCACCAGTATTACTAATAATATCTCTAGAAAGAATCTTACCAATTCCTCTATCAATACTAACTATATCATTTAACTGGTCACGAACAGTATTTAAAGCATCCGGGTCAATACCGTTCTTACTGATATTAGCAAATCCAAACATTCCCAAGATAACAGTAGGATAGTTAAGAACCTGCGTCCATCTTGAAGCATCATCCGTCTCTACTTCAAATAAACTAAGTTTATCTTCATTTTTGTAAAGCCAGTTAATATTTTCCGGAGTAACAATCTTTTTGAGTAACTCGGTAGCATTTGGCGTAATCATAGTATATGGGTCTTCAATATAATTAACATCCTCAGCAACATAATTAATTGCTCCAGCAGATATTAAACTATGAAGATAGCATACACCATAAAGCATAGTACTCATATTGATTTTATTCTTGCCAAATGTTATCTTAAATTTACTTGGCTGGTACTCAACTTTAACATTCTTTGCGTTTAACATAAGATTAAGTAAACCATTACCATCGTAAGTAACATACTTAGACGGCTCTGAAGTAGCAATTATAGAATATAATTGCTTTTTATACCTAATCATACCAAACCTATCTACTGACGGCAATCTAAGTATAGGAAATACATCTGATTTGTATAACCCAAACTTCAATCTACCCTCAACAGTAGTAAACGCATAATCTGTTTGTCTCACTCTTGAGTTATAATCTTCTTCAGTTATGTTTGTAATCTCAAATGAAACCTCCGACTGATTATCTCTCTTTCTTGCACTGTAAGCTTCCGTAATAGCACTGCCTAACATCTTCAAGTCATTACGTAAACAAATATCTGTATCAGAAGCTGGCTCATTATATAAATAATTCTTATAAGCCTTATAATGGTCAGATATCTCATAACCTTCAAATTCAGTGTTAATAGGAAGCTTACTCATGTACAAGATATTTTTCTCACTATCATAATTGTACAATTAAATCACCCTTCCTGCGTCAGTATATGCCAAATATTCTTCCCACAGCTCATCGTCATCATCAAGCTCACTGTTAAAGAAGTTCTCAACAACCGGTGTACCTGGTGTAATTTCACTGTTAAAGTACATAACGCCTGTCCCATTGTTAATATCTCTACAACCGATATAACCAACTCCCGGCTCATTAACACGCTCAACAGCAACAATCATATTCATACCGGTAAAAACGCCATTATTAAACGCTTCTACTAACTTCTTAAATTCTTCCTCATAAAACTCCATTTCATGAAGTTTAAAACCAGTAGCACCATCAAGCCGAACTGCGCCATAAGAACCGTCACTGAAGATAAGTTCCTTTTCACACTCCTCTAACTGACCAGTTGGTCCAGCCAAAACTTCCATGCTGTTTTCATTGTTAATGATTACACCATAAGTTTTAAACATACTCAAAAACCTCTCTTTCTTTTCTTATTCATTTATATATGTAACTAGCACTTATATTTTTTATAAGGCTAATTCATAAACAATTATTTTTAATATGTTTAATAACATACATATCCAATTGCTATTATCATAAATATTGTTACAGATAATGCTGTTACAAACTGATATATAAACGTATCTCTGTTTAATTTCTCATGTAATGTACTTCCTTTAAATTCGTTAATGGTTTTAAATTTAACCATACTATTAGCAAATGTCATTATCCAGTTTACACTAACATAAATATAACCAAAACACATAATGTACATTAAGGCTTTGATTGCGTTAGGTAACTCCCACAATACTGTTGCACCAAACAACGATAATCCAAATGCAATGTTAGCAAGCAGTTTAATTATAATCATACTTTTACCTCCTTTATAATATCTGCGTAGAGCAGCCAATTCCACTCTACGCAGATACAATTATCAATTAATGTGTTCCTTGAGTCTGGATATCATCCTTAGAAGTTCTCTTGTTATTATATACGACAACAATCGGGTCATCTATTGGTTTCCCAGTCTTAGGGTCCGTAGGTGGCGTATAAATCTTACCACCAGGATAAATTCTAAATCCTGTACCGTCACTATAATTAACAGCTGTACCATCGTAATCAAGTGTCCATACAGTACCGCGTACTTTTATATCTAATGAACATACAATAACAGAATTAGTATCTTGCAATGCCTTTATGTTTGCATCGGTACAAGGTTTACCAGCTCTTACAAATACAGTAGAAGACGGCAGACCTAAAGTCCAGTGCCAACGTTGAGATTGTAATAAATAATCTCCTTCTTCACTAATTCTATCATCAGCAGTTCCAGCATATTGATTACCAGTATTCATATCTCGTCCATATCTAAATGAGCTACCGATAAACGTTCTATCCAAATCAATAAGATAAATTCTATCAGTTGAACCAATTACATCCCTATCGTTAGTAGGTAGCCTCAACTTATAGTAATCCTTGCTCCTATCAGTTTGTAATTTTGTATTTCCTTTTTGTTCTTTCTCTGAGTAGCTTCTTCTACCAGATTCATTCAACCAATCAAGATAATAGTAATACTCTGAAGTCTGGTCTGCTTTGTTTGTCAGTACAATAGGTAGATATGTACTACCTGACTGCATATAAGCATCTACTTCATTATATTTACCAGTATCAAGATTTAATTCCCAGTATTTAGGTTTAATCTGCATCTTATAAGTAAACATACCAGTAGCATCTGCACCACGTTCCCAAGGAACTAAAACGTCACTTGGGTCATCTTTATAATTCTCTCCATAATAGTTACCAATAGTTTCGATATCCATATATAGATTATAACCTGGCCTCATTTCCTCGCGTTGTAACTCAGCGATTGGATTCTTATAAGGTACAAGCGGCAACTTTGTATAAGGATGATTCTTACCGCCAGTTCGCATATCAGTTATTCCATATACACTGTGATAATAACCAGTCTTAGTTGCATCTTCATTTCTTGAGTCTTTGTCATCAGCAACAATCTTATTAGGTAAAGTATAGTCAACTTCTCTTACTACATTAGGAATTAACCATTTACCGTTATTCATTGGTTGTTTAAATAATTCTGCAAAACGTGGGTCACCAGTATCATGAATAGTTAACGCACCAATAGAGCCTACAACGTCAATGTTCTGTTTCTTTGTAACTGACATTCTAGCAGCATGGTTCGTATACCTATCATAATTAGTGTGACTATCTGCATCATCAAATGTATAAGTCTCTGGTGCATTATTAGCAATACTATGGAATATAACTGCACAAGCATTATGTTCACTATTTGCTAACAAACACTCAAACTGATACACTTTATTATTACTTGGAAGTTTAAGTAAGTCAATTGGCTCACCAGCTCCCCATAGATTATTAGCAGCGTCAATTGTATTAAATGGATAGATTACAAACTTATTACGTAACCACGTATCAGTATCAGTATTATTCTTATAACCTAATCCTTTTTCGTCAACACATTCTGCAATACCATTAAGTCTCGGCTGCTGCTCAAAATCTCCAACATCTGGATAATATATCTTAAATTCTCTATCTATATTAATAAACGTACCAGTCGTCGATTGTGGTTGACCACCTGGCGGCGTTATTGTGACTGGCGGATTATGCTTTGCATCATTCTTACAAGGAGTATAACATCTTGTATCCGCAAATGGATAATGGTTGCTTGGGTCTTTTACATCGTGTGGTTCTGAATTATTCACATAATGATGTGGGTCAGTACACACTAATAAATTTTCATATCTGTTACAAGCAGCGACATGAACATGAGTATTTGGTTCATTGTTACAAACTAATGCAGTCACATCAAGATATCCATCAATTGTATAAGAACAAGAATGCCCACATGTTAAACATCTATTTGTAGTTAAATCATACAAATGATGCCATCCATTATTTACATACTCAGAACCACCATAACTACAACCGCTATTATGATAAATCATGGCAATATTATGTCCTTCATATATTTTAACATTTAAATCATTACCAGTATCAGCAACAACTGTACGCCACACACCATCAGTACATTTAAACCCACGTTCATTTCCAGTAATGAGTACATAAGCTTCTCCACCATATGAATAATTAAATGTAAATGTTGCACTCGCAAAACAACTAGAATGACTACTACCATGTAAATTTATCATATCTTGTTTTGTTGGACTTCCAGAATGCGATATTGTTATTGTATCACCATTATACGTACAACCCTTTTTATGATATGTCCACACATAATAAGTTGGGTCATAAGACCAATTATTACAATTACTTGTATGCACATGTTTATTATATGGCATATTACCACATTGATAACCTACATTAGTATTCTTATAACACGAATTACTATGTGGTGTACTTATATTACAAGTTAAAGTACTAAATACACAAGATGAATTACGTGGGCACTTAGCATCTTCTTTTGGTGGTGTCGGTCTATCTAATTCACCCCAATACCTTTGGTCGTACTTTTCATCATTTGATAAAACTACAGCATCACGATTAGATATAGGATTGTGAATTACAACATTATTTATTTTATCATGGTCTTCAGAATAAGGAGCTTCTTGCCTCTTCTCCCACTTAGTCCACTTCTTACCTTTAGAGTTTTTAAAAGATACATCTTTATTGTATAATACAGTACAATGCCCAGTATCCCATTCTCCATTAGTAACAGGTGCAATACTATCTGTTGCAGACCATTTACGTTCCGGTGGTGGCGTAGTCGAATCTAATATATTAATATCAGATTTTATATACCTTTTGTTTACACCAGTTTGAAAATCTGTATTTCCTTCAAGCTTTTTAAGATTAGGTTGATTCCACTGAACATTCTGATTACATATTCTTGTACCACTTGTTCTATTACTATTATTATATTTACCAGTAACATCTTCGTAATCACCATTATAACCAGTTGTGGTAATTCTAGTAACGTCACTTGATTTACTAAATGCATTACTATTATTATCCCACATTTCTTCTACAGTTGGTTGTTTAGGCCAAGTAATAGCAGGAACTTCTTTTGTAAATGTTAAATTACTTGTACTCATATCAGCATGGTTTCCAAAATCAGATTCACTAACTGTATAAGAGTTTAATGGTACATTATTTGACGTCAACTCATAATACATAATATTCTGATAACCCTCTGATGTTTCTAATACAACATAATCAGACACTACTGTAACTGTATTATTAGTAAGTGTCTTAACAACTTCATTAATTGCTTTACAAGCATTACTTTTACAAGTATCATGAGTACTATTAACAGTTCCAGTAGAACATGTTTTTGCAGTATTACCCCAATGACCAGCATCACTGTTATCAATACTCACACTAAATCTATAACGACCATTACCATTACTATAATCATCCTGTGTGTGATAAGAATAATAACCTAAATTAGGTGCAAGTGTTATATTTGCAGGTGCCTGTAATTTACTGTTTCCTTTTAATTGAAAATCAACAAGTCTCCATAAATCTTCATCTGTAATATTCATATATGTAACAGGGTCAATCTTCTGTTTCATAATATATGTATAATTACAAGTTCCTGGATGCTTATTGTTTCTATGGTCAGTTATGCTATCTGCTTTAACACTTCCTAAATATGGACAACTTTTCGTATGTACAGGATGAGTAACTTGTCCCTTATCTCCATACTGTGGTCCAGGACAAGGAGTGTATGTACAAGGAGCATTATCTCCATAACAATTATTCTCTGTTACTTTAATTGTAAATGTACGCTCATTTTGTTTTGTTGTTTCTATCTTCAAATCAACATTTACCATATACTCCGTTGCACCAGTACCCAAGTAAAGATTTGTAGTAGTAGGTACACCAGCCATAGCCTCATACTTTTCACTATAAGGATTGTTAGCTTTAATTTCACTAACTGGTAGATGTCTCATATCACTGTAATAAAATGGTGTTTCTTTTGTATATAAAGTAGCAATATCATAACAACCACCATTGCCAGTAAGCTCTGTACCTTTAGGGTCAGCTCTAAAATCTTCGTGCTTTCCACTACCATTCATACAAACATACATGCTTCCAATATACTTCATTGTTACTTTATCGCATACTTTTATATTTGTATCTTGTAAGGTTAATTCACTAGCACTTCCATTTAAGAAATTATTCAACTCATCTCTAGTCTTTAATTTTTGAGATGATAAAAATGTATTTCCAGACATTGCTTCAAAATTACCAGCACCTTTAGAAAATACATTATAATGATTTGTATCTCCAGGATTACCATCTAATACCTCAGAATCAAGTGAATATTTAATTTGCATTGTAGCATTAGGGTCTTTTGATAAATAAGTATCCTGAAAATAAGTAAATATCCTATCTATTCGAGAAGAATCAACGGAAGACTTTAATGTTATTGTAACCATATTATCTTCTGCACACTCTACATCAACCTTCTTTAAATGAGGGTCACACTTTAATGTTACATCTGGAGCATTTGGATTAGGTTCATCGCCCCCACAACAATCAGACGGATGGTCAGTTGATGTACCCCCAGTTCCATCAGGATAACCAGCCATATAACAAACGCCAGGTGGACCCAATACTCCACCTTTAGCATCAACCATTCTAAGAGATGATTCCCAACCAATAGGCTCTGTCCAATAACTGGTAGAATTTCCTGTATACTTTAACATTCCAGTTCCTCTATCTATACGCCAGTTTGAGAAATAATGGAACATCCATGCCACCCTACCAGTCACATTACCACCAAAACCAGAATTATCCCTTATTAACTGATTATCTTTTATTTCTCTTTGTCGTACAACTGGTTTAGAATATGTATCTCCATAATCAGATATAAGATTAGGATAAGCGTCTTTTAACCATCCATTTAACAAATCCCAATTTATATTTACACCAGCATCATTCAACGCTGCAACATAAGAATAAACATGTGCGGCATTATTGCTAGTAGAATCATGCTGACCAGCTACTGCCATATCAGCTAATATTATTAACTCATCTGAGCCATCTTGATTTCTACTCATCCAATACTTCTTGAGCATTTCTCGCCCGGCTTCATTCTTCCAAGCATAACCACCTTTATTGGTTAAATAATCAGCATTATGCTGTCTTTCAGACTCCAACACCACAGCTGTATAATAAGCCAATACATAAGTAGCTACTCTATCACCATTATGTGCTGCTGGAGTAACATAAGCTCTAAAATCACTATTCACTTTATCTTGATAATTAGCATAAGCAGCATATATTTGCAAACTTACCGCATTAGCTTCATTCCAAAGTAAGCTACCTTGAGGTCCAAATACATGCTCAATGTATTTGTCTGCCATTTCAGCAGATGGGTCATCCCAATTTAAGCCACCTTCTTTGTACTCACCTTTAACAAGCTTCTGGTAATTTTCCCAATAACTTTTATCTAGCCACCAACCTTCAACTCTTGACTTAGCATATGACTGTGTTTTATAAGGCTGGCCACTATAAGCTACTTGATGACCATCGTCTGGACTAAACCAGTCTTCAATCTGTCCACCAGAATTTATATTTACAGCTAATCTATCAGGTCTATAGTTAGACCAACCATCTCTTGGATAAAATGTAGCGTATCTCAAATTAGTGCTGTTAAATATAGATGCCGTATCTACGAAATTACGATAATCTTTAATTAATGTAACTGTAGTATCACCAAGATATTTACCATCGGCCTTTGCGCCAAGTTTAAACGCATCTTCTTTAAATCGATTTTCATCTGACTTAGCTGTGTTCTTTATTGCTACTAATTGTAAGAAGTGTGCACCACCTGAACCATCACCAGGAGCACAAGAACCATTTCCTACATGAGCACCAGCACCAGATGTAATATTTCCAGCTAAATCCGCAAATACTGTAATTACTCCAGTATTCAATAACATTAACAATGACAAAAATAAGCAAATAAATCTTTTAAATCTTTGCTTATTATAAATCATACTTTAGTATCTCCATTATTCAATGTAACGTATATCACAATAATATCCCTCCTGTGCAGCATATTCAGGCTTTTCAAATATCTTCTCAAATGTAACACCGTCCGGTTTTAATCTTGTAGGACAATAATACTTTCGTGATACTCCATTTACCACTCTAGTATATCCACCTACAAAATCCGTATGCGTCAATCTAGCACCGCCAATACCAAATGATTCAATTGGTTTACCAGGTGCTAAGTATAAATTATTTACATAAGCTAAAACAGTAGGTGTCTTTACTGGATTTGTTCTTGACACAATAGTAAGCTCACCTGGCACAATAATCTGTGATAACATATCAACCTGTCCTAAATTATTATCATAAACAGCTTTCATGAAGTCTTCAGTTACCTGCGCATTTATTTTAGCTCGACATTCTTCTACGGTTAATGGAACTTTCTCTTTTGTGATAATTCCATTCCTAATAACCTTACAATCCTTACCACCTAGATTAAGTGAATAAATTACTCCATTATCATAATACATGTATGGTTTCTTTTCACTAAATAATAGGTCATAAGTTCCAGCATCACTTATCTTTGTAGGTTGACCAACATAATACCCATCATATCCACATACAATAAATGCTGGTGTATTATTTGTTTTTATCATCTGTATGTTTTCATCAGTAACAGCATAACCTAAATTATCAAGCAAAACTTCACAATATGTCTGTAATGCAATTTCGGGGTCTACAGAAACATATTCAAAATCTGCATAATCCAATTTCAGGTCTACCGTACTTATTAACATTTCTTCAACAGCCGCATCAATCGCATAGTTAACAGATACATCAACTTCATGCTCTTTAAATTCTCTATTTGCTTCTTCATAATATGTTGTAAAATGAACGAATACAAATGCTAAAAGAAATATAGAGAAACACGCGCAAATAGAATTAAATCTACCCATTTAAGATTCCATCCGCTTTATTTCTTATAGTAGATGCTTTGTTACTATCAGCATCATCATTTAACAATATATTAATATACTTTTCAACAATTTTTTCAACATACTCAAATTCTGTTTTATCAAAATCATATTCTTCGTCATATCTACACTTTTGTTGATATTCCTTTAATACACTTCCGTAGCTTCTAATTTCAGATGGTATTTTAATGCCATTTCTGCTACATATATCTATTAGTCTTATGTGGTCGTGTGTTTCACTAATATCATTACCATTTTTAGCTAATAGTGCTTTTAACATATATTCAGCACTCATTGCTAATTGAAACGCAGCATCAAATGACATATAATAATCTTTTGATATAGTAGCCTCATTATAAATAGACTTTGTAGAGTTTAATGCAGACTTAGCTCTACTCTTTAAATAATTATAACTTAAATTATTAATTTCGCTCATATAATAAAACTGCCTCCTTTTTTAACGATTTCATTAAACCAACACCTCTTTCTAACTTATCTTTAAATTTCGACTCCTTCTCTTCTAACCAATCATATTCCCACCAATCAGAAGTAATGGCTTTTTCGTATAACATGTTATTTCTTTTTAATGATACTTCTCTAGTATCGTCATCCGAAACTACTACATAAAAATCTATATCAGACTTTTCTCTACATAAGGGACTTAAACATGAGCCAAATAAATATATTTGTTTTATATTTGGCATCTTAATTGCAACTTCCATCATTTCTGTTATTTGCTCAACCTTACATCTAGAAACACTAATCTCGTTACACTCCGGTAACCTTAACCTAACTAACATATATTTACATCCTACTTTTAATGCTTCTACAATTTCTTCATCTTTTATATAATTAACTTCATCTGGTAAAGTTATAGTCACTTTTCTTCCCATAATGTAATTCTCCTTTATTTAAACTTCTCAGTTTCTATAACACCATTCTTACTATAGGAAATTCAATAAAATCCAAAGTCTCCAGATTTAAATATATTATATGAATTTATCACCATTATCGTTGTAGCTTTCGCTTTTAATAATAATTCGTAAATTTCGTCATCAGCAGTTAACGTAGCATTATCATATAGAATATATGCCGTTTCTTCTTTTACCTTATTACTATTTAATAATGCAATTACCGAATCTCTGTCATTATTACTATCAATTTTTATAAATCCTATTTTATTAGCATAAAATATACTTGCTAATTTATTTAATAAATAAGTTTTTCCTGTACCACTATCATCAATAAGAGCATTTATATGATTGCAGAAATCTAACTTAATCTTATGTTTAATTAAATCTTCTCCAATTATATCATTAATACTCATAATTCTCTCCTTTATATTAATAACTTATCTGCTAAATCTCTCATTAATTTTGCTTTATCAGACAAATTACTCTGCTTATTGCTTAATAAATTATAAATAAACAACTGAGCATCAACAGATATAACATCTGAATCTCCATATATTTTCTCAATTGCCTTTATAACATCATCATAAGAATAATCAAATCCTTCTTCAATAATTCCTTTTATATCAGTTACATCACTAGAATCTATTCTAAATGATACTAGCTTCATGCATACTTGTGCTAAATTATTTATTACATAAACAGTGAACTTGTCACTTACTCTTTTATATATTTTAAAGTAAGGTAATAATCTCTTAGTAAATGATTGAGTTACTATAACATTCGTATTTAACCAATCTTTTGGTAAATTATTCTTTTCTGCTACTTTAACAATAGGTTTAGATAAATCTAATGTAGAATGAATATAAGCATCTATATCCATAGTAGACTCTCTAAACCTATTGTTTAACATTATAGCAGAACCACCCATAATATAAATATCAACACATAAACTCGTGTTTCTATTCATACATACTACTTCGTCATATAACTTTTCTAAATACTTATTTAAATTGTCTTTATTTAATGCCATTATGCAACAACTACACCTCCTTACTTAGCCCTTAGTACATCATTTACAATAAGGCCATATTTCTTGAATTCCGGTATAGCCTTTTCGATAAACTCTTTTGCTTTACTCTCCCCAAGTATATAAATAATCTCATACGCTCCTTCCGTAAATTCTACATTATCAATGTGTAAGATACTTTTATTAATATTAACATAAATAAGTGAATCATATCTATTATTAATATAATCTACAAATCCACATAAATATCTTTTCTGCACATCTGTTAATGTATCTAACTCAATAGAATTATTTATAGCCTGCTGAATATCTTCACCATAAGCTTGCCACAAATGGTCTAACGTACTTCTAAAATACGAATACGACTTATCATGCATATTTATTCTATTCATAATTCTCCTCACTAACTATAATAAACCAATAGAAACAATTACTTTAAATCTCTTGCTAATTCATATATTATAAATAAGTTTCTCATTATAAAATCTTGTATTCTATTTATTTCACTCATGCAAATACCGTTAGACTCTACTAACATTTGTATTGGCGCATGCATTAACAGAAAATTATTTTTATCATTTCTGTCAACTGCTTTTACTTTTATTGCTTCTCCACCATATTGATTAACAGCAAATGGAGTAGAATAATAGTAATAATATCTATCATCATAACAGTATAAATGAGTAGGTTCTTTTGATAATAAACCATTTGCTAAATTTTGTACATAATTAGCTCTTTCCGTCATACCATCTCCTATCACTATTCATCAATAGTCAATCTCTTTAATATAAACAATATAAATTATTTATATACTTAAATGTCGAATACGTCTATCTACTAATATTATAAATAGACGTATTCATCAACTGCATTAAATATCTAATAATGCAGCTGTAAAGTACACATATCTAAAAGAAACCAAATAACTTCTTCTTTTCATACATATCAGTTGACTGTATGAAAATATCATCTCCAAATTGACGCAACATAATTAATTTAGTTGCTTCTTCCAATTCAATCCGTTTAGAAGCTGTACAATCTTCAATTACTTTAAACTTAAATCCATAATCAAATAATTGAAACGCTGTTCCAAGTACGCACGCATCTGATTCCCAACCACATACATAAATATCCATGTTATACTTAAGAAGATTCTTTAAATCATCTGTCATACACGAATATGCATTAACTCTAGGAAACACATGTGCTTTAGGAAACAGTTTTACCAACCCAGCATCTTTTCCATCTACCTTACATTCTTCATAGTCAAGAAGCTCAGTAAAGTTATTGATGCCAGAATTAAACCACATAGTTTGAATTATGTAGTCGAAACTTCTTCCACGTACCAAATCAGTAAGTGGCTTTATTATTCTCTTTGCATTATCACTCTTAAAGCCTTTCTGATAATCTATAACTAACAAGGTATCAAGTCTATCTTCCATAACCTCCTCCAAATATCTTTACTTCATCTATATATGTTAACTTAATTTACTTTTATTATAAGATAAATTAATATTACCATTATTCCTTTCTTGAATTACTTTCGTAATTATATCTTTCAACTTCAGTCATATTATTTACTCTAAAATAAGACTGAAATAATTTACCATCAATCGTTATAAGCAACAAAGAAGCAATAAGTCCAATTCCTAACATAAATAACCAATATGCTATATCTAATGATTTATTTACATTTATATAATCTTCGTTAGACGTATACCAATTATTTATCTCATCTACAGTAAGTTCTTCGCCCTCTAATATATTAATCAACTTATTATAGTAAAACTTATTACCATCCAACTGTCTTAACACTTCTATAGTTCCATCTCGTTTACTTATTTTATTTTCTCTTATACGTATCAACTCAAGACCTATTATCTTATTAGTTTCAAATGCTTCTTTCATAGAACCTTTAAGACTTGAAAACTGCAATTCTTCTTTTAAATCAGTTCCAAATTCTTCATTTGTCACTTCAACAAACTCTTTATAGTCGTCTTTATAATTCTTTAAAATTTCGCCCGCTCCATCTTTAACTACCAATATAAATGCACCTATAGTTATTACAATCATAAGTACCCAAATAAATTGCAATGGTCTTAAGAACTTATAAAATACTAAACTTAACAACATAGATATGCCAATTAATGGCGGAACTAAAATCAATAAGATAAATTTAACTTCTGTAACATTAGCAAATCTAAATGCAATCAAAATAGGAATACATGATACCAGCGTAGCTAATAAAACGTATTTTAACATTTTTAACATATCAGAATCTCCTTAATAATTTATTTTAGTTATACAATCAATATCTTTAGATATTTAATCTTTGTCAAAACAAACAGTAATCATAATCGCCATTACGAAACTTACAATTGTATAGTAAATAATTGCACAATCTAATTCTGTATAGCAAACAATATTATTAATACTCAATTTAATTCCATCTGCTACAATTACTTTTATAATAGGCAATAAATCTATTATACTAGATAAAGTAATCATACATATAAATAAAATAAGCGTATAAACGAATACTTTACGCCAATATAAAATTATGTCTTTTAACATTACTTCTCCTCATTCATGAATACATTATAAAGGCTACATTTTGCATTTTACAAATTAATATGATGTAATTAATGTTACACCATAGGAGCTGATAATCAGCTCCTATGATGTAATTAATGTTACACCATAGGAGCTGATAATCAGCTCCATTAATTTAGTCAAGAATATCGCCTGCCAGCGCTCTTGCTCTATCTCTTGCAGCATCCGCTGCAGAAACAGTGGGTCGATTTCCAGTATTTAATTCATCCAGTAACTTATCATAATACTGTGTCATTACTTTACATAACTTAGTTTTTGCCTCATTGGTCTCTATAATCGAGTCAACAAGTTCGGGTGACGGAATCCACGCCGCACCACCAATACGCATGTCATCTTCAGTAGTCCACGGAAATGCTGCTTTTCCAGAAGCTCAAATATTCTCCCATTCTATACCACTACGTCCTGCCATTAAATATACCTCCTATTGTTTAAATTGATTTAGCAAAATCATTTAATGTTATGTATAACTCAATTACTTATCTTTTATAAATTGGACTAATCCTTTGTAATCATCTTCAACTGCCTTATCCCAATTCTTATCGTCACCACTTCTAACAATGCTGTAACACATAATAATACAAAATAACACTAAGCCTATTGCTATCAGCATTATTTAGTAATACTCCATCTTAATTTAATTTTATCAACTTTACTCATAGAATCGTTCCTTCCTTTCTGGTCTTGGTTCTAAAGTAGTAGTATAAGTAGTAATCTTGTTATCACACCTACCGCCGTAAGCAGATTTAACTCCAGTTCTTGCCATAACAAAATCAAAGTCAATGTCTTCTAAATCGCTTATATCATATACAATGATAATGTCTGGCAAATCATTTTCTATCAAACGTGAAGCAACTGGTGATTTAATTCTATTTAAATTATAATCATCTATCATAAACCACACATTTGCATATCCGTCATTAACACGCTTACGACAACATCTTGACGTAACATTAATATCTCTTGTTTCAGCTAATGCCCAAACAATAGATTCAATTATTACATCATCAAATATAAGAACAACCGGCATATTATATTCTGGTAATAAAATAGTATATTCTCTTAAATTATCACCAGAACTAATAGTTATTGATTCTCCTTTAACATAATCAGTTACTCTGTGTAATAAACGCTTTTCGTCATCTTGAACTACTTGTACTTTATTCCACAGAGTATCTTCTGATATACGTTTATGTACCTTATTCTTAGGACTTTCTTTCTTCTTAGAAGGTTTAAACTCTCTGTTCTCACTTTCTAGAATCATACTTGCTCTCTTAGCGAAATACTCTTTATTCATTTTTAATACTCCTACCTTACTCTTGCCGTCTTTTGAATCTTCTGTTCATCTAACGGTAAGTGTAATAATAATCTTGTTATAGATTGATATGGACCTACAGTAATAGGTTCACAGATAACAGTAATTCTATCACCTGTATTAAATGTTTTATAATCATCTACAATCGTATAAGATGTAATAGTCTGTCCAGGATGTACAGGGTCAGGATTGATCGTCTTAACTTTTCTAAAAATTGTAGCTGAATAAACAACGTCGTGACTAGATAAAGCATAATTAAAATCCTCTATCATTGTATCAGTAATTTCTCTTGTATCAATTACTTCATCAACAAAGTCACGAGTTTCATTTAACATAATATGATAAGACTGTATATATGAATGACATCCAATTACATAAAATGGAAATATAACGAAATTCATTACATACATACAAATAGCTAAAATAACTCCAGGGATACTAAATTGCATATATCACTCTTCCTTAAAGCATTGAATTGAGCATTCTCATATAGACATCATCTTGCTCCATTTCTTTTGTGTCTGTTTTACAAGTTGCCTCACTTACATGACAACAATCATCATCTGCATTAGTAATAGCAAAGAATCTGTTGCCACTTCTATAAATAGTTGCTTCCGGTACTCTAACCTCTTTAAGCATCTCAGAATTACCGAATACAATTGTTATATCTCCCATACCAGTTAATATAGGAGTCTTTTTAACAAAATCAACCACATTACAAACTCTTACTCTATTCTCACAAATTATCGGCCTACTCTTAATAAGATTCACTAACTCGCAATACTCACATTTCATCTCTTTATATGGAGTATTTAAGTAATAGCCATATCTTTCAATTAACTTGTCTCTTAACTCTGAGTAAGATTCATTAATTCCTACATAACCATGTGCTTGTCCTCTTGTAAGAATAATTTCACCGCCGGCTATTTTTATAGAATCATAATAGTAATCTGTTAATCTCATGTCAACCCTCTTCTGCTAATAAAACTGCACGTTGCAATGCTGTTAATGACATGTTGCGTACATCATTACGTTCCATTTCCATAGCAGCTACAACAGCAATAGGAGTTGAATCTATGAAATAGACTCCATCTATTACATTAACGTTGTACTCTCTTATACTGGACTCTAACAATTCTTTACGCGTCCCTACTACGAAGATAAAGACATCATCATACAACTGACCATACTGTAAAAACTCTTTCAGTTCTTCTGGTGTCGTGTATAGTCTAGTGTTTTCATCATTGTACTGAATTAACTCTTTCTCAAAGTTAATTGACTTAATCTGTTTAACAGCTCGTTCCATCACTTCTTCGTCGATAGGTTGCGGAAATTTATATTCTTCTTTCTTCAATCTTCCGTTTCTGACATTATTATTAATACCTTTAAGTACACAATATTCATGCTCAACTCTCTTTTGAAATTGAGTTTCATATCTTTCCTTAACATTTGGGTCAGCTTCAAATAAAGACTTAAATTCTTTCTTTATCAATGAAACTAATCCAACATGTTCGGTATTAATACCAATCAATTTTTCCCATCTTCCGTTAGGTAACATATAAAAATATGCTTTACCAACATCACTCTCCAAACATACACAAATGCCATCTGGTCTATTATTACTCATACATAATCTCCTTTTTACAGACCCAATAATGCATCTGCTCTTTTCTTGTATGGATTAGTCTCGTAATCTGACTTATTAGTCAAGTTATATAAAACTTTACCATCAGCTTTAAATCCAAGAAATGATTGGAATTGTTTAAAATCACAATTGTCTGTAGATACTAACTCAATTGCTTTAGCACCATTACCTTGTTTGAACATTTCATCTCCGACACAAATCAATCGGTCATAGAATGAGAAGTCAATTTCAATTAAATTGTATAAATCTTCTCCAATAAATAAGACATCAAAATGTCCACCTCTTTTCTTACATGAATCAAATTCAATCTTATCTAATAAATAATTCATTTTAGATTTGAATGATGAATCGGTAGTCATCATTAATTCACGTAAGAAATTATTATATTTCTCCGCTGACTCTCCTTCTGCATAAACTATTGCCACTTCTCTATAACCAACTCCATCAATAACACAACAACCTTCATTACCAAAAAATATTAGCTTTGTGTTATTATAAATTGCTAAATTCATACATAATCTCCTTAACTATTCATAGTAATATAATATTCCGCCAGCTTCAGATACTTCAGTTCTCCACTCAATAATATCATACTCAAGATTCATAAACATGTCTTCTTCTCCATATAACAAATAATCTTTCTTGAGTATATTAAGTATATGATTACCAACACCACAATTAAATATTACCAAATCTGTAGATGATTTCAGATTTTTAACATCTAAGGCAAATGTTAATTTCTCAACATTTCTTCTCTTAGAAAATTCATCTGCAAATTTTCTACTTATGATATCACTATCTAATAACAATAATGATTTACCAATAGTGACTTTTAACTTAAATTCATCTACACCCTCTTTAAAAGATATCATAAAGTCTTTTTGATTACGTATAGCCTCTTCACACTGTTTCTAATTTACAATAGCATGTACATCACATGTGTACGTTCTATCATAAATTCTACTTTCGTCAAACTTAATAGCTGGAAAATTACTACTGGTATCATTTGATTTAAGAATAATACCAAGAATAGGTCTACCCTCAACCTGTTTTATGATATTAACTTTATCAGGTGAATCATCTTCAGCTATTACAACTGCTTTAAGCTCCATGTCTTCTAATATCGTGTTACTATTAATAACACAAACATCATCGGAATGTAAAAGTGCCTGTAAAAAGTTATCATTTTCATAGCAAGCATCTTTATCTAACCTAACAATAGTACAATCAGGTTTAAACATTACCGTGAATACCTGACCTTCATATCCTATTGTCATAGTAAAATCTGTATGACAATTTGTAATGCCAATTTCACACTTTGGTTTATTAATAACAAATCCTGCACGCTTCATTATTTCATCTGCTCTACTCATACTTATATTCTCCAAATTTAGTTAAAATATCCTTTTGTTATACCATTTTCATAAATACGAGATTTCTTTCTCATATTAAACTGCCAATAACGACTGCCTTTTCTTGTTTGTTCAAAATCTATCATCTTATAGAGACCATCGTCTTTCTCTAATAAAACAATACTCAGCAGTCTAGTCTCTTCAATTATACGTAATTTCTTCTGGTCGAAGAAATTATCTTCTATTAAAACTGCACACTTGCCACATAAATCAGCTGATTGTGTTTCATATCCAAATTTAACCACATCTTCAGATTCTAACAAATGTTTGTAAAACTCTTCTTCTTTACCACCATAACTAATATTTAAACCACAACATTTGTTCTTTTCATCATAAAGAATAATAAATTCTTCTTTACCACACTTAAGAATAAATGAAGCATCAAATTTTTCATTCTCTATGGTTAAATTGCATGAGTTATCATTAGTCATAAAGTTTGCACGTTTTGTTATTTCATCTGCTCTACTCATCTTATACTCTCCAAATTTACTTAAACTAATAGTAACATTCGTGAATCATTTAACTTGGTGGATTTTGCTGTATATAATAATGCATAACATCTTTTCCACCAATAACTTCAAATTTCATTGCTTTAATAGGTAAATCAAGTTTACTACTTAATTGATAAGGACCACCAAAATCATAAACTTCAGCTATTACACTAAATTTACGAGTATGGAAAGTATTATCAATTAACAATATAGGCGAATTATCTATCTTTATAGCATTTGGATATGGAGCATTCTCATCAGTATTGACTAAAGCAGCTAACAAGTCCCTACCATATCTCGGATAAGCCTCTATATTTTCTATATCAAATGAATCTAATGCTGTTTTCTCACTTGTATAAGTAATAATCGGCTTATTTAACATTACAACTACAGAAGTTAATGATGTTGCACCACACAACAACATCACCATTAACATAATCATTTCATACCATATAGACGCTGCCCGCAATTAATCATCACATCCTTACACACGAATAGGCATACATAAGTACATATACCCGTATTCTTCAAATTCAATATGTTGTATGCCTGGCATAATTTGTTCTTCTAAAATTATTATCAGCTGTATTTTATTTTGATTAACATCAAAATAATCACTTACAAATTCCTTTTCATCGTAGCTTTTAATATCAACAAATATAACAGAAGCGTTTTTATTGTATTCCATTTCTTCTTTTGTAGTTACCGTTTTAACACGTTTGTCATTTCTTAACAGATTGATAAATTCTCTATTTAATTTAGAATCTTCAACAATCTGCAATAATCTGCTCTGTTCATTAAAACATACATGAAAATCTAATTTATTTCCTTTTACAATATATTCAGCTGAAAAAGTTAAAGCATTTATCTTTAACGGATTTTTATCATAATCATCTGAATAGGAACTATTTAATATAGCTTCAGCTCTTTCACTATAATCCATTATTAGTCTCCTCTAGTAAACTACTTCATTTAACTTAACAGTCCATGTTGCACCATCATCAGAATATGCATTAAAATAAAATTGCAATCCCATTAAATCATTTTTTATTAAATCCTCTACATCATAGTATTTATGATTACCACCAGTAGAAACATTAATTTCAAAATCATCTATTGCTCCATATACATCTTTACAGATGCGATAGCAAGCAGCTCCTGATATAGTTCTTCCAGCAGCAGCTTCTAATGCACCCTGTTCTATATAAGTAACAGACACTGTTACATTATTTAATATGTTCTGTAAAACTGAACTTCCTACCATTACAGCAACTACAACAAATATCGTTATAGTAGACAACATTACATAAGAAACACCAAGTCTAACCTGAGCAGCTAAATCTTCGTTCAAATTTAAACCTCACTATTTACTTGTAAATATAATCTTTTCAACTCCAAGATTATAAGTAGGGTCTGTATAAACAATTTGTGCCTCATATAACAAGTTTGGATTTATCTTCTCAGATAAGTCAGCAGCTTTGTATGGAATATCATTTCTGTCAAGAGTAAAGTTGTAAGTTGTTCCTCCAACCTTAACACTTATTTCTGGCCAACCTTTAGATTGCATAATCAAACTTACTATATCAGATGCATAAACTTCTTTTCCATCATATGCATTATACTCTCTATATTCTGCCATTATATTAGCATTATTTCTATTTTCGGTAACCATTGTAGCCATTGTCATCTGCTGCGACAAAATAATTACCATAAAAGAAACAATTAGAGCTGATATAAAAGCATCAATTCCTTGCATAAATAATACTGTAATCGAATTTTCCATGTATTATTTGTAACTCCTTTCATAGACTTAAATCTATATTAAACAAGTATGTTAATTTTCTAATTCATATAATAGCGTGTGTCGCAAATAAATGTACAACGCAACACACGCTACAAATCTTTATTCAGATAACTCATTTACCAATATTCTTGCAAATGTCTTAAATGACTCATGTATTGAAACAAAATAATTATTACCATAAGTGCTTACACTTATGAAATCTTTATCTTTATATTTCATAAGTAAGTCGTAAACTACCAACTCCATAACATATGAGTGTTCGATACTTAAATATTTACGTATTTCTTTTAAATCTTCCTGAAGCTGTTCTAATCCAAAATTAATAAATTCAATATCATCAACCATTTTAGTTGCTTTTTCACATGCCAAGATAAGAGTTTCTGTAGCAAATGACTTTAATGGTTTAGTATTGTTTACACTTTCCACATAAGAATAACTATCATTACTATCCTGAGGCATTTTACGTAAATCAGGATTAATTCGTTCTCCGCGTAACACAGATAAAATAAAATCAGTTAATCTGTCAACATAGAGATTAATCTCAGCTCCATTAATTTCTTTGATGTCTACTTTGATGTTAATACCATACACTTTAGTTGCTCCTGAAATAGCAGCGCCAATATGCTTTTCGCACCCAATGCATTCTCTTATTTTATCAATTACAAATTGACGTATCCAAGAATTATTTGCTGTAAGGTCTGTTAATCTTAACATCATAGTATCCTCTATGAATATTTCCATAGAACAACTATTACCAAATAAAATCTTCATTTGGTCTTTCTTATATTTAATTAAATGTATAAGAGGTTCATTTCCAAAACTCTTATAAACATCATCAATATGCTTCTAACCTAATAAGTCATCTCCAACCTTTTCGTCTTCATCTAATTCCATCATTAAGACAGCTAGTTTTACAATATTGTCAACAAGCTTTTCAGATTCTTCATCTCTTACCAATGGCATTCTTGAAAAACCAAATCCGACTACAAACTTATGTGATTTAAGATACTCAACAACTACTTCATCTAATTTGTCTTTAATAGCATGACCAATAGCATCCATTCCATGAGTGTTTGAATATAAGACAAATGATAAGTATTCATTTAATCTATCCTCAAAATCTTTTCTAAACCCAAAGTCTGCTTTTCTTGGCCCTTCACTAACTCTCTCCAATCTTAATTGTAAAGAAAAGCTCTGCCAATTAAATTCAACAAAAGTGCCATTAGCTTTCCCAACTTCACCATCGCTTAGTGCTTTTGTATTCTTAATCATTTGAACAAGCCTATTAAATTTGTTTTCATTAGTTGAAAACATCATTCTTGCTCGTTCTCTTGCATCATTTGCTTGCAATATAATTGCACCTCCTTATCTCTTATATTCATGAGTTATACTTGCAATATACTCACTCCTTTCCTTCATAGACTCTTTTTCTTTTTCAGTAAGCTCTCTAGCCTTTCTTCCATCCACACTCTTCGATTCGTTCAACTCTTTTATCTTTTTACTGATAGCTTCTCTTTTCTTTAATTCTTCTTCAAGCTGTTCTGTGATATCTTCACGCAATACTCCGTCAACAAATAAACTGAATAAAACTCTTGCTGTATAGAAAGCTACTTTGTCTTTATCTAATCTGGTTACGAAGTGGTCATCTTTAATCATGTCTTTGTCAAACATACCGTAATCATCATGTGGCTGTTTAGTAGTTAATTTTAACTTATTACCATAAACATCCACAGTAGTACACATTCTACTTGCAATATTAGTTTTACGCAGCATACCTCCAATTATATCTTTGAAGTCATCTTCATCACTTACAATTATTTCTGCTCTATCAACTATTTCAAAAGAAATTACAATGTCATTCTTTCTTTCGTCAACAAACCTTAAATTAATCAATCTTATATCATTAGTACCTTTGCCAGGATACTTATGAATCGATGCCTTCATATCAACACCAAATTCATGTCTAATATCTCTAGCAGCTATTCTTAACATAAGAAGATTTAACTCTTGATTCTTTTGTGTCTCAGCACTATCTTTATCTAATAATGCCATTGCTCTATTCATGAAATCAGTCGAACTGTTACTCATACAGTCACCATTCCTTTATATATTTTCTAATAAGTCATCATTTCTTGCAGACTTATCAGCCTTCTCTAAAAACTTTTCTGCTAACCAGTTAATGAATCTATAATCACATTCACGTCCAGATACTTTTAAAATACCTTCATCAAAATACTTATAAAATACATCTGTATAAATTGCTTTTAAAACAACAATATTATTTCTTGACTCTTTATCAATAAGTCCAGAAATCATATTAAAGTCAAATGATAAACTATCAATAGAATATCTTCCGGCCATTCTAATTCTGCTATCTTCAAATAATTCTTTTAAAGAATTGCTAATATTTGGAATAAGCCTCCAATCGTAATGTAACTTACCACTTAACTCAACTTGTCTTATATAAGAATAAATGTCAACAGTATTTCTCAATACCTCTTTACCAATATCATATTCTATCTCTTCATCGCGCCTTAATTGTTTAGAAATATCATGTACTTCTGGCAAATTAAGAAGAGCAACAATTAAATTTGCAAATTCTATTGATATATTATTTACATCAATACCAACTGCTATTTCACCAGTATGTTTAGCATTAAGCCACACGTAATAAGATTTCGTATATTTTAATGCTAATTCATCAATAGTTGTACTAGGATTCCCATCTGTTAATATAAGATAATTAATTGGTTGTCTGATAACTTCTTTAAACTGTTCTTCAAATTCCATATTAATAACTTTTCTATCAGATTTTCTTCTTACCAATTTTATATCAACAGTTACAGTATCCCATTGCACAATAATACGATCTGGTTTCTTGTCACGAACTACACCTACACCAAGATTGTCATCACTAATAATCTTATCTAATATTGAATCAACACCATTTACTTTATCCTGTAAAACAGATTTAGCTCTTTCAAATATTTCATTTCTATTCATACCCAACAGCCTCCTTATAGTTACTTAAATAACACAAATTAAATTTGCATTATACTTTAATTGAGTGGCGGCTACTCAAATATCAAATAGCCGCCACTTCGTCAGTACATAAATATCAGATTATTCTTTCTGAGTAAATACGATACCAATGATAAGTTCATTCTTATCCTTAATCAACATAGAGCTAAATCTTGCTGAATCAAGAATGTACTGGTCTGCACCCTTAGTTGTGATACCCTTCTTGTCACCATTGTACTGAATCATACCATTATTAACTTTCAGTTCAGCGGTGTAATAAGAGTTACCAGCAGTCGGGGCAGTTAATGTTGCCTGGTATGCTGTTACTTCAACACCATTAGCGTTAACACCACTTACAGAAGTAGAAGTTTCAAGCAATGAGTTGTAGTTCCACCATTTGTTTGCAGGCGTTGTCTTTGTATGTACTAAGATAGCTACATCCTGGCTTGCGTAAAGTGAAATAGCCGCTTTAACATCAGTACCAGACTGACTTCCACCATTGTACAGTTCATACTGCTGCAAGGACACTCTATCGACACCAGCCTGTAATGTCCCCTGTCCAGACGTTAAAATTGTCTGTGCTACTACCATTAATGATAACACAGTTGATACAAGTGCCGCCACGATAACGACAGTGACACCGGTTCTAATTGTTGCGCTTAAATCTTCATTCATGTATATGCTCTCCTTTAATAAAAATAGTTAGCTCGTCTGGTAAACTTTAACTATTAAGCATTTACATGATACAATAATTTTTATTTTAATTTTGTTGCAGCAAGGAATAATCCAATTATACATAGCACAATCAGACTTTTAAATGTCAACTTAAACATCATTTTAAGTATCCAAATAACAATTCCTACTACACATAAGATTATCACAAATTGTGCCATGGAATCACCTCAGCTTACTTTTTCTTTGTTACAACAAACCATGCTCCAATTCCAAACACTGTCAGAAGTAAAGACAGCACTGTATAAATCATCTTAAGACCAAATGGTACTCTTGCAGAGAACAGCGTCCACACAAGCACCAACGGAATAATGTTAACAATCATTGCAACCCAGGCTACTGCCAAAATACGGTACATGGTAGAGTTGGATTTTTCTTTGCTTCCACTCTTTCTGTACTCCTTACTACAAAAATACTTTAAATCGTCTATTTCGTCTCTAAATGACATAAACTAATATCCTCCTATTTTTATTCTTTTAGAAATCCCTTTTATCCATCCACTTATATATGTTGACGGACCCTACCAATTTTATATTCCAAATTAAAAGTGTCTGCCCTAATGGTACATCTTTACATCTTAACCATAACTGTGTCAACCTCAGTTAGTTTATATTATAAACTCGTAAGACTGCCTAAGCTACCAGTCAACTGAGTTATACCTAAGATAAGGATGGGTGCAACAAACATAAAAATCAGTGCTACACCACCAGGCACTACACATGCCAACTTTGCGTTTTGCCTCTTAGATTCACGTTGTTCTGTCTGTCTCATCTCTCTAAGAAACATGAATTGCTGCTTATCAAGCTTCATATCACTAAATGCATCAGCTAATGATAATGTAAAGCTAGCTGATAAGAGCTTATTAATTATCTTTTTGAATTCGACATTATTTGTCTTTTCACTTAAATGTTTGAGTGCCAACTCTGGGTCGGAAGTATACTCATGATAACAATAGCGCAATGCTTCTTTATGAATTGAAGATTGTCGCTCAAGCCAATAAATAGCTTTAAATACGTCCATGTCAGTACCAGATAGTACTATCATCATTGTTTGTAACTGCATAATATCTTCCTCAGCCTCGAATTCGACCATCTTCTTCCTAAACATAAGTGTGAAGTCAGGAATATACCAACATATCATTGCGCACACAATAGGTAATATTCCCCATTGCCATTTCCACATCATGTTATGATATATTGTATATTTAGTTTGAACACGGTCACGCTGATTCATATATTCAAGCTCTTGCATACCTCTCAGTTTGCCTTTAACGAATTTTAACAAATCGTCATCGTCTAACGGTTCCTCAAACTCTAAATATTCAGCATCCATCTTCACAATTAACTCATGAATCTCTGCTTTTATTGGAGCTTGCTTAGAAAAGTTAAGCGGTGCATAATTTGTATAAATGTACCCCCTTGTAGTAATAATAAATACAATGGCAAATAATAATCCTGACACGAATGCAATAGATGAATATAATACTTTAGAAGCATAAATAAAGTATATATCTTTCTGTGATAAAGCGCCATTAATCATGTTAGCTACTTTATCCAATTTCATCTGCTTTTTAGGCATAATATCTTTTATAAATAGTTTAAACTTCTTATGAAGAAGTAAACTATCAATAAACTGTCCTCTATCACTCTGGTTTACAACGCTAGGTCGCATAATTACTGATATTACATAGTACACAACCGCTGTAGATATAACGATTATAATTTTACAAATAATACCATATGTACCTTTTATAAGTGTAGAAGTTCCAGGAATTTGTGATAATAAGTACCACTCTTCCAATGGAAGTATAAACAGTCCAATAAGTGCAATAAATGGTAAAGACTTAAAGGCAATCCTTATCTGTTCAAGTCGTCTAATCTCAGCATCTGTTTCCTGCCTCAATGAAATCATATCATTCGAAAAAGCTGAACCATCTGCTTTAGATTTGATATCACCAGTTTCATTTACAATAAAACATGTTGTTGCTAATGTTTTAATAATTCTAATAGGACTTAACGCACAGAATTGATATAGTCGTCTCTCACCATCTTTATCAGTAAGAATTTCATATATCTCATTAATTGGTCGCTCTAACAATTTACCAGTATCTGAATTTAATACAGCTGTTGGTATATTATCACACTCTGTATACTTATCTCTAATAGACTGTATACAAATAGCGGCTTCTTCATGTATCTGCTTATTTATCCTATCGTACTCTTTATTTATTGCTATATCATAATAGATGTAGCCTACCAATAATACTGTTGCAAACATAAGAATATCTCTCATTAATACTCCGACAATAACTGGAATACCTATAGATACTTTAAGAGCATTCTCAAACACTTCAACACATTTTATCTGAACAGTCGTTCTGTCATAACACATCAATGTTGAATACTGCTTTTCAATCAAATTAAATCTCTTACGTAAAAATACATTACGTTTATACTTCTGAAATCTATTCTGCATTTTCTTAGCTTTAACAACATTAATCTGTCCAGATTCCTTAAGCTTATTACGCCTAAGAATAAATGGAAAAGCTATAATCGCAACAGCAAACACACTTACCCAAATTAAAGCTATAAGTTTATATGCTTGGTCTGTCAAGGATTAAGCACCCGCTCTCTTAGCCATTGCTCTTTCTCTGGCTTCTTTATCCTTACGTGCTCTCTCAAGTCTTACTTCCATAAAGTTCTCATCTGCAAACTCTTTAAATGCAACTCTGTCTGCCGGATTCAATTTCTTTACGATATTGTAAGTCATCTCGTCACTAAACCAATCATTAGGTACATATGCCTGTTTTTCCAAATCATATACAACAATCTTACGGCTCTCAAACTTAACACGGTCTGTTGTACGTGTAGCAAACTCACGGATAATCTTAGTCTGCTGGTCGATAGCACCTTTCATGTCTGATGATTCATAAATAGCAGGATACTCCTGTAATTCATTAAGTTTAATGATTTCACTAATGTAAGCAATGACACGGTCTTTAGCATTAGCAAAGTCAAGATGACAATTCAACTTGATAACATCAAGAATATCAGAGATGGCAGCATTCTTATCCATACCAGTTCTTACTGACGTCCATGAGTTAGCAAGACCATAAATCAATGCATAATCGTTCTTATGATGCGATGAGAATGTTGTGAATGCAGACGCAATAAGTGCAAACTGTACCATAAACGGAACTACCTCATCCTCTGCAATCTCACCAAGAATAGACAAGTACGCATCAGTCTTCTTAAATGTATCCTGAATCTTTGAGTTTCCTACATGCTGTGTCGGTTTAGCAGTGAAAATATTCATCCAAGGATAAATCTCTCTAAGTGCAAGCTCAAATGACATTTCAAGTACACGAATGTTCATCAAATCACACAACTCGATAAACGCTTTCATAGCTGTTGTCTTACCAGTATTCTGCTGTCCGGTGAATGGTATATTCTGCTCAGCCTTAGCAATAAAGTATAACAGCTTAGTCGGTAATTCATAATTCTTAGCATAAGGTTTATCAAATAATTGCTGCATAGAGTAAACAGACAAATTGAACTTACGCACGAAACATGCCCAACATTCACCAACTGGCGGCCCTAGTGCTGTAATACGTGAACCATCTGGTGAATCTGTTACCTTAATAGGATTCTTCTCAGTCATAGGGCCAAGATTACCATATGCTGTTAGCTGCCTTGTAATACGTCTCATCTGACTCATTGAATGGAAGTCAATAAAACTAAAATGTACCCACTGTGCATTAATCTGTACCCACACAGAGTTTGTAGAACGGTACATAGCATCCCACTTACCATCAATCTCATAACGAATACTACCAGATGTTCCGTAATTAAAGCCATCTACCTTCAACTGACGTAAATCGTCAATCTCTCCAAAACCTTTATAGTCCGCAAACAACTTACGTGAGATGATATCCAAGTATTCATCATAGTGCAATGTATAACTTCCATCAATAACCTCAGCCTGAAATACTTCATCAAGCATAGGGCCACTAAATTCACGCTTTCGTATTGCTCTACCATCATCCAAAATAATATCTCTTATCTCAGTTATGTTATACTTTTCCTCAATATAATTAATAACATCGTTACCATAATCAATTCCAAGCACATAAACTAAGATTATCCACTTTGTTTGCCAATCAAGATAGTCCAATCCACTAAAGTCAATTGCCTTGTAACAATCTTCTTCAGTTTCAATTTCTACTTTAATAATATCTCTTATCAACGCTATAACAATCTCTCTTGCTGACTTAATAGCGTCAATACAATCTGTTAGTGCCTGATTTAAACGTTCTTTGTTCTGCTGTCTTACTTTGTAAACAGAATTAGATACATTTAAGACTTCATCGTCCCTTGTAATTTCAACAACTCGTCTTTTTACAGTTTCTAACAAATATGGCATTGTGATTGTAGCATAATGAATTTCATCAGGTATCTCATTCTTTCGCTTACGATAGAATAAATATGCAACAATTCCTGCAATACCAAATAGCCCGAGTGTTAAGATTATTTGTACTCCCATTACAACTTAGGCCAATCCTTTATCTCTTTAATACGTTTACGTTTTTCATCGTCATATAATTTCTGCATGATAACGAGTAAGTTCTGACGAATCTTTAAAAACTCTTCTCCGCCATAAACTACCTTGTCGGTAAACGTGCCATACTCACCATCTAAGAGTAACTTTGACATAGATGGATTGTACTCAAACGTAAGAATATCTTTCTGCCCTTTGCCTAATAAACCAGATAACTTCTTTTCTGACAATATGCGAGCATCATACATTGAACACAGATAGATGTATTTCTTTTTAAACTTGTCCTCTAATGACTTGTCGAATAACTTAAACTCCTCAATAGAGTAATTATCTGTATTGAACAAATTAATTACTACATCACAATTATCAATGATTACCTGATTTTCTTTTGACTTTGGATTACCATTAACCTCAACAAGAATCATCTTAGAGTCAATAGACTTAAATGTCCTTACCAAGAAATCAAGATTTTGACTTAAATCATTTTTTCTGTTAAACAAATCAAAGATAAACACTTCGTCACGTCCACTACGCATTGCATAGTTAAACAACTGCTCACCTCTGATTGTGCCAGTTTCAAGCATAGCTTTAAATACTCCTGGTGTAGCTGCTTCATCTTTATCCTGTACCTGTAACAATGGTGCAGTTACATGTGCTAACTCACCAGTAGAAAATACTGCAACCTTACTCTGCTGTGACCTAGAATAAGTATGTGCTAAAGCTAACATGAAATAAGTCTTACCAACACGTGGTGTATTAGAAACAATAGCTATCTTCAAATTATTTCCTCAACCTCCTATTTTCTTCTTCTGTGTGGATTAGAATCAATATCAGCTTCTGTTGCATTAACATTACCTCTAATTGGTTCGTCATCTCGCTTTACTTCTTTATCAAATGTACGTTTATCAACAGCAAACTTATCCTTAAAAATATCATAGAACGCATTTGCTAGTTCATTTCCCGGCTTAGGAAGAATGTATTTTGACTCCATATCTTCAATAGCCTGATAATCGATAAACTTACATCCATAGAATCTTTCAGAAACGTTAAACTCCTCATCAACATCCTGATAAACCTTAAACTTCTCAGCTGGGTCATCGTCTTCTATATCTTCTTCAGGTAGTTCTTCACCACGCTTCCTTCTTCTTGCTTTACCATTATCTTCTTTCTTTGGACGTTCTTTCTTTGTTGCTTTACCAAATTGAATAAACCTAACATTTACGTCAGTTTTAAGTAAATCAACTTCTTCCTGAAAATCTTCTGAAATTACTTCGCCTACAGGCACAACTAAAACATCATACTCCATTGCACCCATATTGTCTAAGATAAGGAATGTAAAATCTTCTGGCACAATTCCATATTCCTGATAAACAGAATCAACTCCACCAGATTCCTCAATAATTACTCTAATGTTTCTAAACCCACCGTTGTCTTCATCTTCAATAAGACGATTGAGCTGTTTATTAGATGAAATAACGCATAGATTCCCATAATTATTAAGTACACGAATTAATGGATAAAGTAATGGCCTACTATCCATCTCTGACTTAATAGCTACAATCAAACTACCATTCACCTCCATTTAATCTTAATTTAGAGACTAAATCATTACCACCATACATCTTGTAATCTCCTGATGATTCGTCATATTCCCATTTAGGATTAAAACCCTGCCCGTTTAAAGAGATGTATTTAAACTCACCACGTTCAAGACGTGTATCAGTCTCTCCAACATGTCTTGCATCGTCAACCAGTAAGATAATTGCCTGGGCTTTGCTGTCATTGTAAATCTCATCGAACAACTCTCTGTCCATATCTACGACAGCCCCACTTGTTAATTCATAACAACCGTCGTCAGAGTTAGGTAACGCAATCATAGCGTACTTATAGATACGCGGCTTCGGTTGAGTTTTGTATGTACCATGCATAATCTCAAATGCTCGTTTACTTATTTCACTTGCTCCCATAATTTACTCCTTTACCGCATAATTACAGTTACCACTTAAAATAACTTGCGCACCTTCAGCAATCATCAACAACTCTGCTGGTAACATAAACTGTTTGACATTATCCGAATCGTAAGCAATTACATTATATACACGATTAGTATGTACACTTATAATCTTTCTTCTCTTCTTGTCATAGTCAAACGTTTCAATCTTTCCTTTACATTCCAACACATAATCGTGATTTACAATACTTGCACGACTAAAGAAGTCAATTGTTGTATTTGCTTTTTCTACTGCAAGAATAAGTTCTGAGCTTACATTAGCACCATCAACCTCTATCAAGAAATTATGGTCAATCGCATCATCATAATACGAATTAATTCTTCCACACTTCCTCAATATGATTACTCTTGCATTAGGACTAAACGTACACTGAATGTCTCCGTATGCCTTAAAGTCACATCGCATTTGGATATAATCATTTAACTCTTCCAATGTAGGCTCGCCACTAAATCCTTCCGTCGATGTCTTACTATTGCTGACTCTGCCACTAACATCTTCACTAGTAGCTTCCTCAAGTAACTCTTTAGCACGTGACATTACACTGCTTGCTAACATATCTATTACCACCTCCCTATATTATACTTAAATACTCATCATAATCACATAAATAAACAAATTTACCAGTCTTAGAGATATACTCTAATTCCTTAGGTAGTATTACATTGGTAAGTCTTTCCACATAGCCTAAGCTTGATTCCTTGTTTAATAAACAGCAATCAAATTCAACTACTTTATGTAAACTACTTTCACCAATCTTAACTACATTTACTTGTACCAATTCATCAGAACATCCTATTATTAAGAAAGTTCCACTACATAATACAAGCATATCACTTAATTCATAGTTTTGCAAATTGATTTTTAACAGATAATGTTTATTAGCATCTAACACAACGTCCTTAACAATAAAGACATTGTTATCTGCTACTGATAGCAATCTATGTTCTCCTATTGCAATACAATAGAATATAAGCACACTATCGTTATTGTTACAAAATATCTTTTCATCTTGCTCCTCTATGCTCAATGATTTAAATATTTCATGCATATCTTAATGCTCATACACTGGAATCTTTCCAAAGACTTCTTTAATTTTGTCATAGTAAGGATTTCCAGGATAAGCCTTTGAAGGCATAACAAATACAGCGCCAGTATCTACCATCCAAATAACCGGATTATACACATTAAACGGATATACAATAACACACTTATGACCGTTAATCATACATGGACGACCAGAATAATTCTTTGCTCTCCACATCTGTACAAATGAATTATCTTCCAACATCCACGGCTCAATCTTTTCATGTTCTTCATATTTCCATTTGTTAGATACTACAAACATTCTTCCTTTTTCTGTTTCAGTATCATCTACTTTAATAACGATATATTCTACCACATCATTACATTTATGATTCTTATCACGATACTTAAGAATCTTGTTTACCTGCCAACCTCTTGCAATACAATACTTGGCCGGTACACACGAAGCAAACTCACTGCAAGGAAAGATGTTCAAGTCATGCCATTCAACATCTATTTTGACATTATAATATTCAGTAAGCTCTCCATAAATAGAAACAACTCTGTTAAACAGATTTTCTGTCTTTTTATTGAGCCTGAATTTATAATGCGGAATAATTACCATATCTTCAAGTTCCAAATCATACACTACTGCACATTTAGTTCCAAATGGCAAAGTGTTAATACATTTATGACCCTTAATCATAACTGGCTTACCAATAGACTGCTTCGTGCTGTGAGCTTTAGCCCAACCACCTTCTGTAAGATACTCTTCAACAATCTTACTGTTCTCCAGATTATCCCACTTATTTGAGTAAAGCTTAAATTCATCAAGCCGCGTCTCATCGACCTCATTACCAATATAAATTCCAAAGTAGTACCTGTCAGGCATAATCTCTCTGCCCATTCTGTACCCATATCGGTCTACAATTTCTCCACCACGTCCATAGACCCACCAAAATGTTTTTAAACCTAATGTTTTTTCTTCACCTGCACTTGGAACAAAAAGTTCACACTGCATAACATATTCTCCTTTGCATGATATTGATTTCAAAAGTTGCCCTCTCACAAACAACGCAATAAATAGATTAGTTTAAACTGCTAACCTATACTCAATACCACACTGTATCGTTGAGGACCTAAAATAAGGACCTCAACTTAGTATGTTATACAGTGCACCTATGAAACTAAAACATCAATACCATAACGCTCAATAATAGTATCCGATGTCATTAAAACTGGAATATTGTTTTCATCGACAAATTTACATAAGAAATCTACATAGTCTTTGTCTATATTCCATATAGTACAAATCGTATATTTTTCAATTACTCGATTTATAACTATACATCTCTGTCTATTGAACATGGTAATAGCATTATCATCTATCTTCTTAAAGATATAATCATAATACTTTCCGTTAACATGTTCAATATCCGTAACAGAGTAAGTGTACAGTAAATCCCAAGCATTCTCAACACGTATTGTGTTTCCAAGTATCTCCAATATTAGGAAATCTCTATGTAATGGTAACTTATTTTCTTTATCACCAACAATAAAATTCCAAATGATATTCAATTTTACTTTATCTGATGTTAAAATAGTCTCCATGCTCACCTAACATGCCAATAATGCTTCGCAATCTAACTGCTCGACAACAGATTTGTCACCAATTCCAGAACAATCTATTTTATTATTTTTAATATTGCAAAATAATATAACAGATGCTCCAATCATAACAAAACTATCATCAGTTAGTCTGCTTATTGCATATATAGAATCTTTGTAGGACACGAGCTCCATCTCTTTTTTAAGTCCGCCAAACATTCTATAAATATCGGATTTTTCTTTTCCACGTCTTTTATAATCTATTAAAAGCTTAGACCACGGCTTAATAACTCCATTAATTCTGCAAGAGTCATCAACTGTTCCGCAAACTACGTAAGCCGGCTCCTTACCATCTACCATGTCACTAAATAAATAAACCTCATGCGGCTCTGCCATTCCAAATATGACCTGCTGACCAATAGTCGTCTTAGCGAACTCATCGTCTTTTATCAGCATGAAAAACCTCCTAACTTTATTATATAAATTCATACTTATCGATTCAATCTCTACCTTTACATAGATAGTGATACATTTCGTAAGTACAGGTCAGCATAAACAATTGCACTTACTTATTTTAATGCCAGTAAAGATGTTTTGTAGAGTATCTCTGCAAGCTTAACATACTCCAAACACCCAAACTTACTTAACTCTTGAAAACCACTAATTGACGGATTATCGTCATAATATTTCTGTAATAGCGGTTTAATCTGTTTAATAAGATTAAATACATCAGAAATCTGTTCAACGTTATCTTCTTTTAACTCTGCACTTTGAGTTGAAATAAGAGTTAATGTTGCTAACAACGCTTCTTCAAAATCCCATGTCATTTTCACTCTATCGGAATTAAGAATAGCCCACACTTCCTCACATACTTCCTTTACAACCTGTTTAGAGTGCTGTAAAATGCTGTCATTAAGGAATATAAAATTATTATCCTCATTAAGTCTGATAGACACATAAGCCTCTCTTGTGCTCTTATCAACAATATCAAATCCGATAAAGTGTTCATTACCCTTGTCGATAAATACATCTGCTTTACTATCAAGCTTATTTACATCAATGTCAGCTTTCTGCACATCAGTGACTAATACAACTACATATTCTGCTTCATTAAGCTTTGCATAACGCTTAGAATTGTGATTTAACTCACGCATCATACGAATACCAAGCTTGTACATATTATCAGTAGTACTCATAGCCCGTCCATCCACAATAGTTGTAGGTAAACCAACTACTTTAATACTCTGGTTTGTTAACCTCATAAATGTTGAGTTAACAAATCCATACAGTACAGTCTTTTGATAATTATTCATAATTTTCACCTTTCAATATTTTATTTTTCCAGCTGGTTAATTAGATGTTAAATTAACCAGCTGGTTAAATTACTTATTGAATATCATCAGCATCAGAGAAAATACTTCCAGAACTCTTTGCTTCATTCTTATCCTGCGTTCCAATATTAGAACGATTTCCTTCACTGTCTACATTTCCCATAGTCTCAGGAACTTTAGTTTCTCCACTATTATCCTGGCTCGGTTTATTATTCTGCTGTTGCTGTATCTGATTAGCCGCATCACTTAAATCACCATAAGCATCTCCTGTTGCCTGATTTAAATCAGCTATTGCATTTCCAGTAGAAGTATGTCCATCTTCAAAACCATCAAGATTTCCATCTGCTCCAGTTCCGGAAATATCAGTTACATTTGATACTGGCTCACCATCTTCACCAAAATATGTATCAATGTAAAGCTCTTGCGCACTGTTAAGAGTACCAGACTCGTTACCCTCATGTGACGATGTCGGAAGTCCAGGGAATATAGTCCCTTCTTCTGCGTCAGCATAAAGTAATAAAATTTGCTCAATATACGTTCTTAACTCTGTATTCACGTAATCCGTCTTATTTAAAATCTCCGGGTCACGATTTAACAAAGTAGCAGCATAATTACTTACTGGATACATAGGCAATGGCTCATTACCTTCAGCTAAACCAGGTTCAATGTATTTAGTCGCATAAATCTTCAAACCTATGTTAGAGAAGTATTGATGGTCAGTTAACAATGTAGAATAGATATATAATTCACCTTCACTTAATTTAAGCTTAACAACATTATCCATAATCATATAGATACGTTTATGCGTTAATGCTCTAAGCTCCTCACCACCCGGCAATGTAACACGCAGGTCGATATAATCACCTACTTTTAAACCAATCGGTTTAAATGGTAATATAATATCTCTTTCATAAACAGGACTGTCCATATAATCCTGCATTATCATATCTTTTGTAATAGGAGTATTTGGCTCCACTCTAACTTTATAATAATATTTATCCAACGGATTAATATTAGGTCCACAAATTCCATCAAGTGTGAACACAGTATTATCCGATGTATTAGATACTGGAACAGATAGCTCTACTAAATTATCTAATAAAACTTCATCTCCAGGACCTACTTTTGTTTTTACTGTATAGCAGGTTGTAAACGGACCAATAGCATCAATACTCTGTTGCAGCTGACTATTCTGCTGTATCAGTGCATCTCTATCTGATATAACTTTCTCCTTTTGCAAAAATAGCCAAACACATCCACCAATAGAACCCACCATAATTAAAAACATTAAAACAGTTAAAAACTTCTTCATTCTATGATAATTACCTCCAAATGTTTATTTTAGTTCCATACAATCAGTTCAGAACTATTTATCTTATTTTTAACAACAGCAAACTCTTCAGCCTCTTCTTTGGTAACACTCAAATTAGGGTCAGCAGCATATGCTATCATAAATAAAACATACAATAAGCCTGAACGATAGTTTTCAATATGGTTCTCAATGTCAAAACATTTGAACGTAATTTTTATTTTCAATTTATCAAATAGACCAGTATTAATACAGAACTCAATTACTTGCCTGTCATTAATGGTAAATCTGTACATCGTATGCTCAACTATTCTGTCAATCATATCCATAAATGAAAAACCAGATGGCTTATTTACTGTAATCGTTAGCCTAGGACATATAATTAACCATGTCGCAGACTCAATCTCAAATGTATTATCCCTATCTTTAACGCAGGCAATATAACTCATTATGACCTCCTGATTAAAATCATAAACATACAAATTATAAGAATTAAAATCTTTCCTAATAACTGTACAATATTTTGTTTTTTATTTATTACAATATCTGATAGAACATAAGATATTATAATTATCAACATTACGTTACCAAGTGTAGCAGCAGGATTCCAACCTGATGTGATAAATGATTTAAATTCAATCATCCCTTCTTACCGCCAATATTAGATTATCCTCCTTTACCATAAAATTTCCTGAACATAAAGAATAAATTTCATCTATAGTAAACATATTAATAGGTAATAAACAATAACCGACTTGTTTTACAACCAATCGATTAGCTATAAATGAAATTATATCCTTAGGAGAATATTCTGTACTATTACAAATAAACTGTCTCGTTCCAGCCACATCAGAATTACTGCTGAATAACCAGATAGCATGTTTATGCCGTGTTAACTCCTTAGGACCTTCAACAACTACTGTGTCAGTAATATTATGAATAATCTTTAAATACTGAAGAATCTGATAAGCATCGGTAACATCATCTTTTCTGTTTGCATACTTAGTCTTTAATCTCTTATGATAAGCCAATGAACCTTTCTTATCTTTAGCATACTCACCACTTCTAAATTCCTCTGGTAAAGTATTCGACTTCCAGGCCCAGTTATTTATCAACTCCAATGTAAAGTTGTGATGGTCTTGAAAATAAGATATAAAACTCATAAAAATTGCAGTTATCTTAAATCGTGACTCATGTTCCATCATTCCACGACTTATTTCACCTTTGTCTTTCTTTGTTATAATATCTTCTATTCCACCAACAATTACATTAGCTCCCATCAATAGAGACGTAAGAAACTGTCTTTCTTTGAAACATTGGTCTAAAATATTATCTTCAGCTTTTCCACTTAACTCATAGTCATCTAACACATTACCATACTTATCGGCAACGAACATACAACTATTTGTTTTAGAAGCGTCAATAGCCACCATAATATCCTTACCAACGTATTCAGGTTTAACACTGTAAAGACTTCCGTTTTGTCTAAATTCCATATTAAACCTCCAACTTTAACATATCCATTATTTCTGCGACTGATACATCAGAACTATGCTGCTCGATAATATCTGCCAGATACATCTTAAGCATATAAGTATACTCTGCAAGATAGATGCCATCTTTTACCTTTAAATTAGAATATTTAAAGATAACAAGAATCTTGTCATTGTGTGTATACCATGTTCTTGTAAGCATATCACAGAATCTTAATTTCAGATTTATAATTACTTTATCTTTATCAGCATCTATAATTGGTGCTAATGCCGCATTAACTTTGTTTACCATATCAAATGTGGTCATTGCAGTAGTAAGCTCAATATCCAAATCAAACTGTGGAAGATTATCTAACTCACATAATTGCTGATAAACTTCTTCGATATGTTCTTTCTGTGCCTCACTAAACGGAATCTCCTGTCCAGTTTCATCAAATCGAAGTTTAGCAAAATAACCTTCTTTTCTAAACTTCTCTTTGTCAGCAACCTTTGCAAAACAACTTAAAACTTTCATGTTTATTTCTCCTATACATAACCCCAACGAGTTATTAAATCTTGTAAGTCTAATATCTCTGGAGGATAATATGTCATCAGTTCATCAAGCTCAACCCATTTCTCAGGTGTATTAGCTAACATAATACATCTGTTAACTAAACTTTGATATTCTACATCAGACTCATTTATTATCACTCTTTTCTCTATAAGTCTTGTTTCTTCTCTCTTTGGGCACTTGTACAAAGAACGTAATGACTCTTCAGCTTCTTCTCTTGTGTTAAGATGAAACTTCATCTGATGCATTTTAATGACATCAGCACCACGTACTTTACAAGCTCCAAAACAAGACCATACACCACGTTGTGGCATGTAAGAGAAAGACGGTGTCTTTTCTTTATGAAATGGACAACACTGTTTTGGTTCCTTTATCAAATCTACTTTTGCATCAATAAAATCTTTATAATACTGTGCAACAGTAGGCATTGTTCCATATTCCATCAAAAGAACCTCCTTTTACCGTTAATTATAATTATTCCATATAAAGAATTGTCTTATTAAGAGACTTTGCATATTCAATGCTTTGCTTAGTTGTTGGACCAATATATCCATTTGGATTGACTACAAATAATTTGTCACATAATCTAATTTTCTGATTACATATCTCTCTAAGTAATTTCTTATTCTTAGGTATACAAGCATCTTTATAATCAGTATCTCTGTAAAGACATAATGGAATAACAAGATTTCCTTCTAATGTCAGACGTTTACCTTCGTCATGATATTCTTGTTTGAATCTGGACGAACCAATCATTGCTATTATTGGATAATCCATAATTTTCATCTCCTTGTAATTATTTACATTTGACTGTTAAACGTTTACAAATAGCAGCTAACATATTTCTCTCATATGCAGGTTTGCATTTAGCTTTATAAACATCCATATAGTCCTGAATATTATTACCGGAAACGAACATTAGTGTTATCATATCCTTTGCATAAGATACAATTGTTTCTGATGAGTGTATATTTAACGCAACCATTACCTCATATTGACCAAGTTCTTTACAAACATTGTTCAATAATGTAACTCTTGTTAATGGCTCCATCTCTTTTAAGAGTATGTAAAACAAATGCCGGTTGTCAGAATACCGAACATAATCAGTATTCATATTACCATTTAATGAAGCAACGCTTAAAGCCATATCAATAGATGTTCTGTCTTCAATAAAACGTAACTGATAATGTTTATCTCCATCAGAACTAACTACCTTTTCAACATTGTAAAATCCTTCTTCTTTTAGTTTTTTAACTACTTCATTCATCATAAGTAAAATTTCTCCTTATTAAATCTCTGGTTTGTATAAATCTCTTGGTAATACATCACACTCATAAAAACATCCTTTTGAACAAGAATTTAAATTCTTACTTGCTCCAATAACAAACGCATCAATAGTGTCAGCAGCCCGTAATATTATACCTTCTAATGTTACTACAGCAGCCACTTTACTATCTTCTTCATAAGGACCTTGCATATGTGTTAATATAATATTATGTAAAGCACGTTTATCACGTTCACTTAACTCTGAATCCTTTAAATAAGGTTCCAAAATTAAAGACGACGAAACATTATGCTTTATCATAGAATTGAATTTTTCGCCATAGTCATATATTTTACCAACATCATGCAATACAGCACCAGCTAATAGTAAATCTTTACTAATATCAACGTTATCATAATGATTTACTATTTTAGCACATAAAGAAGCAACACCATAAGTATGGTCGATTAATCCACCAGTATAATTATGATGGTACTTTCCAGCTGTTGCCAATTCAATTTTATCACTATAATCATTGATTACAGCCTTAAGAACTCTTTTAAGTTCTTCATTAACTATATGAAAATCAATAAATGAATGTAAGTCATTAATACTATAAACATTTTTTTGCCATATTTACAGAAATATTAAATTTCTCCTTTATATATATATTATATAAATATTACA
>OHSP01000012.1_pt1 | contig 183423 bp, 220 predicted proteins | sample 1578711 | NCBI WGS metagenome assembly OHSP01 (sample SAMEA3879584, study PRJEB24766) | human gut metagenome | biome: human-associated habitat; feature: feces | place: USA | collected 1985/1987
GCGGCCTACATTGGCCCGCTCGTATTGCCGCGAGTGTCCGTTGCTTGCCGTAGTACCTCACCTCCTTGCCTTTGATGATGATCTTGGCCCCGGTGCCGTCGTAGGCGGTGCCCTGTATGACGATCTCGTCGTTGTCCTCCCTGTTGCAGCAGGAGCATGGCAGCGCCAGCTCGGCGAACAGGTGGGCGATGATGCAGGACGCCTCGCTCAGCGGGATCGGGGTGTAGTCATAGCCGCCGCGCATCAGCACTCGAGCCTCGCGTAGCTCTCGTTCCAGATGCCGGTCGTCACTGTGACGCCCTCGAGGGTCTCGAAGGTGATCTGGAAGGGGTTGGCGGTGATGTCTACAAAAATCGCGTCCCATAGGGCGTCGACCTTGACCTTGAGAACTGCGTCAGCCGTGTCGACGTATTCCTTCGTCGTGAGATCCTTGGGATCCTCGACGGCTCCGTAGTGTTTCATGGCCCGGCCCTCCTTACAGCGCGACGCTGGTGATGATTACGAGGACAGGGTTGGTAGGAGCTGCCGAGAAGGTCACGGTCACTTTGCTGTTGGCTGAGGCCGTGGCGTTGTCGAAGCTCAGGTCGCCCATGATCTGCTCCTTGGTGACGCTGTCGATCAGCACGACGCTGACGATGTAGCCGCTGACCGTGTAGGTCGCGGTCGTCGCTGCGGTCATGGTCTGCACGGTCTTGGTGACGGCCTTCGGGATGGTCGGCTTGTTCTGGATGTAGGCGTCGCTGTTGGTGTCCTCCACATTCCAGTCGGCCTGCACGTTCTTCTCGGCGTCGGCCGGCGCGTGCTGCGCCTGACTGTGCTCGTATGCCACCTTGCCGCGGTCGCCGCGGTATGCGGTGTTCTCGGTCTCACCGAGGGTCAGATCGTTGCCGATCGGCGCGTAGACGGTGCCGCTCCAGCGGTAGGTCTGCGCCTCGTACTGGCCGGCCGTCAGGATGATGTAGACCTTGCCAGACTCGGGCGTCAGAGCTGTGCCGCCGTCGCTCGCAGACAGCCAGCCGGAGGAGAAGGCCGTGGCCCCGCTCACGATGTAGGCGTCGATGACGTCGTCCACATAGCTCGGGAGCTGATCGGCAGGAACATGGCCGGAGCTGTCCAGCTCTGCCACGCCGCCGGCTGCGCCCTTCTGGCTGGTGGGAATTGCACCCACGTCAGACGCCTGCGAAGGGATCGCGGGCTTGTTCTTGATGAAGGCGTCGCTCGTCGAGTCGGTCACGTTCCAGTCGCTCTGGACGTTCTTCTCAGCGTCGGCCGGCGCGTGGCTGGCCTGACTGTGCTGGTATGCGGTGTCGTAGTTGGCCTTCAGGGCGACGGTCAGGTTGTTGTCGGTCTGCTTGTCGGCCGAGAGCGTGCCGTCTGCGGCCACGGTGAGCCGGTCGCCCACCTTGATGCCGCCGAGGGCGGTTTTGGTGGCAGCGGGCAGCTCGTAGCCCTTGCCGACGGGTTTCCACTGTGCTCCGTCGTACTGATAGAGTAGCGAGTCGGAGCTGTTGTAGTAGATCTGGCCGAGCTTGGGGTTGGCCGGAGCCGCCGCGAGAGGCTGGATGACCGCGTTCTGGATCTCGTTCTGGCTGAGGTCGAGGTTGGTCAAAAACTTCATGCTTTACCTCCTTAATTGCAGTATGCAGTCCCGGAAAAGGCAGCGCAGAACGTCAGGCGCACGGTGTTGTCGTCGAGGTATTCGATCTCCCCGATGACAGCCGTGCCGGCGCTGTCCACGACCGTCACAGACGGCCGCTTTCCGAGCCCGTGGGTGATTGTCCAGACCTTCGCAGCCTGCGCCTGCTTGTGCGTGTAGTGCTGGTCTGAAGTGATGCCGAGCTCCTCGGCTGTCAGGTCTCCAGAGAGCTCGACGCCGTTGATCCTCGGCTTGTTGCGCAGGGTTTGGTAGTTGGAGGCGGTGCCGCCGCCGGTCTCCTTCATGGAGGCCGTCATGCCGGCAGGCGCCTCGCTCATGGTGGCCGAGAATGTCTCCGCGCTGCCGGAGAACTTGGCCTTAAAGTCGACGCTCACGGTCAGATCTGCCCGTCCTTCAGGATCCGGCTGACCGGCGCCGTCATAATGTTGCTGGCGAAGGCCCTCCCGTCTGCCGTCTTGCCGCGGATCTGCACCTCCACGGTCTGATCCGTTTCGGGATCCAGCGAGCCGAGCAGCAGCGTGTCGGCCTGCGTGAGGGTGATGCTGATGACCTGACCGTCGACGTCCACGCCTTCGTCCTCGAGGCGCTTGGTGATCTCGACTTCCTGCGGCTGGCCGTAGGTGCTCCGCTTCTGGACGCGGAAAGTCACCCACATGGTCACGAACTCGCTGGCGTCGATGTCACAGTTGATGGTGATGGTCGGTGTGGTGCCTCTATACATTCGCAGCCTCCTTTCGTGTGATTTCTGCCGGCAGCCTTAGCACTCGAGCCGCTGGAGTGTAGCGTTCCAGATGCCGGAGCTCAGGGTGATGCCAGACAGATCCACAAATGTGATCTGGAAGGGGTTGCTCGTGATTTCGCTGAAAACGGCGTCCCACAGGGTTTGGATCTTGCTGGTGTTCTGCGTCACGGCCTTGTTGAGGTCGATCGTGGCCTGCTTGGCTTCGTTGGCCGTCTGGACGGCCTGCCGGGCGATCTCGATGGCCTCGTTGGCGATGGCCTGCGCTGCGAGGGCGATGGCCTTGTAGGTCTCGTAGTCCTCCTTGGTTGCGTAGGCGTCGGCCGGGATGTAGGCGGTGACGTTGGTGGCTGTGCCGATCGCGGTGACGATGTCGATGGTTTTCTCGACGATGGTGGCGCCGCCGGTGGGCGGGATCCACTCAGCGAGGTCGCCGCAGTTGCCGTAGCAGTACAGCACCTCACCGACGGCCGGGTCAGGATCCTCTGCATAGAGGCCCAGCTCGCGGTAGAAAAAGCCGTCGCTCGTCTGGTCGTTGGTGAAGATGCCGCCGACCGCCACGGTGCCGTCGGTGTTGACCTTCAGCTTGGTGATGTCAATGACCGCCTTCGGACTGACCACGCCGGTGAGGGAGCGGGGCGTCTGGCCCTCCTCGAGGTAGCCGTCGCCGAGGACGATCTTGGTGTAGGTGATTTTCTGGCCGGCTGCGCCCTTTGCGAGGACGATCAGACCGGCAGCCGTGATGTCGTTGTTGATAAATGCAGCCATGCGCTTCTCCTTTCTGCGTTATTCTGCGATGAGCTCGCCGGTGCCGATGGTCACGGTCTCCCGGTTGTTGTCGTGGACGACTGCCCCGGTGTAGAGGTAGATCTCGTCGCAGCCCATGACGTGCTCCTCGTGGGAGTGCTCCCGGACAGCCATGCCGGAGGAAAGAAACATTTCGCCGGTGAGGCAGATCAGGATCGCGTCGAGCCACGAGCTGCGGCGCTTCACGACGCCGAGCAGCTTCAGGAAAAGCTCGAGGTTATTGTTGACGAGCTCGGGGTTGTCGCTCAGGACTTTGAAATGGTGGGGCTCGCCGCCGTACTCATACCACTCGCGCACCTCGCCGGTGCGAAAATAGTCCCGGACGATCTGCTCCACAGCGTAGCGGGTGCCGAGCTTGGAGTAGACGAGGTCGCTGTTGCGGATGACGGCCCGCTTGGCCTCGATCGGGGCCGTGCTGTCATACCACTGGATGTTCAGCTCCCACGCCATCTCGTCGAGGGTCTGCTCGTCGAGCTGGTCGATCTGGTTCCACCTGCTCATGAGCTTGATCCTTGCGGCCAGAGCCCGGGTGACTTCGTCGGTGCCTTCAGCGAGTCCCTTGACGCTGTCGTCGTCTCTCATCCATGCTGGCAGCAGTTTCAGGATCTCGGCTTCTTGCAGCTTCATCAGACCACCCCCGTGACGCTCTTGTGGCTGACCGTCAGCCTGCCGCTGAAGGCTGCGACCTCGGTGTCGGCGACTGCGGTGTGCTCAGGCTTGACCACGTCGACGCGGATCGCGCCCTCGAGTCCTTCGGCCCACCTCGGGGAGAGGATTAGGCTCCTGAGCTTGTCGGGGTTGATGTCGCGGCCGAGCGCTGTGGTCTGCCACTCGTTGAAGCGGACGATCGCGCCGTCAGATCCCTCCACATTTGCCACGACCTCGGCCTCGGTGTCCGGCGTGGTGTAGTAGGTGATCTCGATGTCATAGGGCACGGTAGTCGGAGCCACAGCCCGCACCTTGTCGGTCATGGGGCGCGTGTCCTTTGCGTTGACCGCCTCCAGCACCTTGCTCAGCATGGCGCTGTCCGGCGTCTTGCCGCCCTTCAGCAGCGGCACGATCTTCACGCAGCCCTCGAGGGTTTGTGTGATCTCGATGTCGATGCTCTCGGCAGCGGCGAGGCTGCCCTTGACTTCGATGGTGAGTAGGTCGTCCGTGTAGTCGATCGCGTAGTCGACGTCCTTCACGGCCGCGGCGCTTTCGCCGTGGGCCCTGACGATCAGGGTGTCGATCAGCAGCGTGGCGCCGCCTTTGAAGGCGTGGCCGTTGTAGACCGTCAGCGTCCTGCTGATGGTCTCGGTCTCGCTGACCGCTTTGACGTCGATGATGGAGCTGTCGGCTGTCATGGCCCAGTAGATGTAGGCCAGCTCAGGGCCGGCCGTGGATCTCTTGGCCGGGGCCAGCCTGATCCGCTCGCGCAGCCGGTTGTCGCCAGCCTCGGTGTAGGGCTCGCCGTCGTCGCCTCCTGCGGTCTCGGTCAGGTTTGTCACGCTCTCGATGTACGGGATCAGGTCGACCAGCGTCGTGATCGTGCCGACTGCGTAGCCGTTGAACTTGACGCCGTTGCCGACCGCCGACGTGGGGATCTCCACGGAGTAGGTGCCGGCCTGAAGGACTGCGATCTCGTCGGTGGCGAAGTAGTTTTCGCCGTCGGGCGTGACCTTCGTCCACTTCGGGATGATGATGTTGGTCTCTCTCGGCGTGCTCAGTGAGAAGCGCATGACGGTCTTGGCCGTGTCGCCCTCGAGTCGCTTGACGCCGAGCCGCTCGCCGATGGCGTCCAGCACTTCGCCGCGTGCATAGCGGAGAAGGGTCTGCCGGCCGACGTCGTCGAGTTTGTTGTAGAGCGCGACGAACACGGCCACGAGGGCCTCCCCGTAGATCCTGCGCTCGTCGCCGGGGTACAGTGGCTCACCTGCGCCCTTTTCCAGAGCGGTGATGAGCTCGGTGTAGATGGTGCTTGAGTCGATGGTGGTGAGGTGGATGTCCTCGCCGTAGGTGTTGGTCTCGTCGCTCATGGTGTCCACCTCCTTCATGTGTTGGTGTTGTCGATGCTGGCGTTGATCTCGAAGCCGCCCACCTCAGCGGCCAGAGCTACCAGCTCGACGTCGGTGAGCTTCACGCGGGGCTCGTAGGTTTCCACTACGAACTCCACCTCGGCAGCCAGCTCAGAGGCCGCCGTTTCGCTCGGTTGGTCGATCAGCGAGCGGTCGATCCCTTTGATGCGCTCATAGGGCACCTCGCCGCGGGTCGTCTTGAGAAGGTTCTGCACGCACGTCTGTGGCGTGCCGTTGCCGCTTGCTTTCATGGGATCACCTCGCTTTACTTGGTCAGTTGTGTGTTGTTGGGTTTCCTCGCAGCCTTGTCGCTGCTGGACGCTCCGATCGAGGCAGCGGAGGAGCTGATGCCGAGCTCCTTGTAGGTTGCCACTCCTGCGGCCTTTTTGGTGCCGGAGGAGCTGCTGCCGGACGAGCTGCTCGAGGAGCTGGTCGCCTTCTTACTGCTTGCCTCCTCGGCATATTCCGTCAGGGTGATGGAGATCTTGCCCTTCAGGATCCTGCCGAAGTCGTCGATCGTGGTGTCGCTCAGCTTCACGGCCGTGAGCTGGAGCTTGGGAGGGCCGAAGCGTCGGCCCGCCAGATAGAACGGGGCGTAGTTGCCGACGAGCTCAGTCCATGACTCATACTCGCCGCGGACGTCGGTGCCGGCTACCATAGCGACGTCGAAGTCGAAGGAGAGGCTCTGAAGTTTCAGGGCCTTGGTCTTGGTGGCCGGGGATCCAGCCTTGTCGTCGCTGTTCTCGGTGTCCAGCTCGACGCCGGCCGAGATGCCGTTCAGGGCTGCGATCTTTCGGCTGGAGACTTCCCACGTCTTGCCGCCCCATTTCGCCATGATGGCCATGTGCGTCTCGCCTCCTTAATGTGGGCCGCTGGTCTCCCCGTGGACGCCGGCGTGCGTGTGGGTCTTGAGGCTGATGCCGGAGGCGGTGACGTCGCCGTCAGGCACGGTCACGTCGCCCTTTTCGACCTTTACGCTGCCGGGCACAGTGCCGTCCCATTCCCCGTCCATGCGGGAGAGGATGATGCCGGTGCCGTCCTCGAACATGGCATATGCGACCTCGTCGCCGGGCTTCAGGTTTCCCATCTTGCCCCGCAGCCACCACGGGATCGTGAGCGGCCGCGTGACCATGCCGTCAGCGGTGCAGGGGAGCACTCTGGCCGTGGTCTTGTCGCCGTTGCGGTCAGCAGCTCCCTCCACTGTGGAGATCTTGCCCTTTTGGATCATTTGGTTGTTGCTGTTCATTAGTAGCCCTCCAGTGGTCTGCGGAGGTACAGCTTGCTCCGGGTTTTGACGTAGTCATGACGGATCCGGCTGATGAAGGCCGCGCCGTCCCACGACTTCACGCCCTCAGTCGCCAGAGTGACCACGGAGCCCGCTGCGTAGTTACGCAGCAGCGAGCCCGTCCAGAGGGTGCCGACCGTCGCCGCTTTGTTGGCGTCCCGCAGGAGCCCGCGGGCGAAGCGGTCGGCCTCTGACTGGTCGCTCATTCGGATCGGGATGACCTTGTGGAGCACTTTGTCGCCGCCAGCCGGCGCCGAGAAGGTGCCGGTCAGTCCTCCGTTGACTACTTCGGCCGAGCCGTAGGCGTTGGCGCCTTCGTCCCGGTACTGGAAGTCGCTGGCGGGTGTGATGGTGATGGTGTCGCTCGGCGTCTGGCTTTCCATGTATGCCTCGTCGTAGACCACCAGCTTGCCGTCATAGACCAGAAACGCCGCACCCTCGAGGGCGCAGCGCTGCTGGAAGAAGGCGAAGTCGGGGAGGTTGTTCTGCTCGACGTAGTCATAGGTCTGGTCAGTGATGCCGAAGGTCTGGAGCGTCAGGCCGTGCCGGCCGGCGATCTCCTGCGCCAGTTGCAGGAACTTGACCTTCTCCCACGCCTTGCTCCGCTTGTCTTTCACGGATTGCGGCATGGAGTAGGCCCGCAGGGTCACGATGCCGGACTCGGGCACGACGCTCTCGACGAACATTTTGCCGGTTTTGGCTGCTCCGTCCTCGATGGCGATGGTGTCGCCCTTCTTGGGGTTCCATGTGTCCCACAGTTGGCGGGTGTCGTTCAGCTTCAGCAGCAGCTCGTCGCTCTGCTTCTCGGCGTACATATCGTGATAGCAACGGTGGACGCTGATGTCGGGGTAGATGTCGACGCCTTGGTATAAGATTTTCACATGGATCACCTCCTCCACGGGGGCAGCGTGTCGGGTGTGGTTACGGTCTCGACGATCGGGATCCGTACCAGCTCGCCGCCCTCGAAGATCAGGACGTCGCAGAGGTCGGGGTTGGCGGTGATGATGGTGCTCGCCATGCGCTCCTCGTTATAGGCAGCCAGCGCGATGCTGTCAAAAGTGTCGCCGCCCTGTGCGGTGTACTCAATAAAGCCGACTGTCTGCTGTGACATAGGCGCCACCCTCCCTTCTGCTTAGTGCTTCGAGAACGAAGTCAATGAACTCGGGCTCCAGCTCGCGCAGCTTGCGGATCAGGGCGTCCTCGTCGGTGTCGCCTTCGATCTTGATCTGCGGGGAGAAGGAGAGCCCGCTCAGGTCGTAGACCACGGACGTGCTCGAGCCTCCGCTCAGCAGCTCGTAGTCGCTTTCGTTGGACGCGCCGAGCATTTGCCCGGCCTTGGCCCAGTATTCGAGGTTTTCGCTGCGGTATGCAGGGTTGAAGCTGATGACAGCCTCGGTGGGGTATCGCGGATCCTCGCCCGCGATGGACGGGCCGCTCGTGAAGCCGCCGGTTGCGAAGCCGGAGACGCCCCCGCCGCCACCCCCGCCGCCGAACAGGCCGGCGATCTTACTGATGACGCCGGAGCCGAAGCTCACGATCTTGGCGATGACGTCGGCGATCGTCCCCAGCACGGAGGCGATCGGCTGAAGCAGGGCCAGCAGAGGGCTCAGGATCGGCATGACGAGGTTGAGCAGGGACACGAGAGGCGGCAGCAGCGCTTGGACGATCTGCATCAGAGGCGGCAGCAGCGGCATGATGACGTCGTTGACGATCTGAAGCGCGACCTCCAGCAGCGGGGTGATGACCGGCAGCAGCGCGGAAATGATCTGCACCAGTACCGGCAGCACAGCGCTCACGATCTGCGTTATCATGGGGAGGATCGTGCTCAGAAGGCTGGCGATCGGTGGCAAAATTGCCCCGACGATCTGCATCAGCGGCGGGAGCAGAGTCTGCACCAAACTGAGCAGCGGCGGGAGCAGGGTGCTCATGAGCTGCGTCAGGATTGGCAGCAGATCAGCCGCGAGCTGAGAGATCAGCGGCAGCACGTCCTCGAGAGCGTTAGCCGCTCCCATGAGGAACTCCTCGACAAAAGGCGCCGCAGCCTCGACCGCGTCGCTGATGACCGGGACGATCTGCTCCATGAGCTTTTGCAGCACGGGCATGAACTTGTTGAGGCCGTCGAACACGGTGTTTGCCATCGGCTTCAGGGCGACCTCGAGGCCCTGCTTCATGATCTGGAGCCGCTCGGCGAAGTCGTAGGTGTCCTCGGCCGCTCCGGCGATGGTTTCGCCGTTCTCCAGCAGGCTTTCCGTCAGGTCTCCGACGGCGAGAGTGCCGTCTCTGATCGCTGCGGCCATTGTGGATCCGGCCTTGGTGCCGAAGATCTCCGACGCGATGCTTGCGGCCTCTGCGGCCGTGCCTGCGTTCTTGATCTGCTCGTAGTACATAGCCAGCCCATCGCTCGCGCTGATGCCTTCCTTCGCCAGTGCGCCGACGCTCTTTTTCATGGCGCCGAGGACTTCCTCGACGTTGACGCCGGCCTTGTCGAGCTGCCCCATGAGGGCGCTCGCTGTCTCGAAGGAATAGCCCATCTCCTGAAGCTGCGGGCCGAACTTCTGCATATTGCTCATAAGGTCAGTGAAGCCCATGCCGGTGCTCTGGCTGACCTTGAAGATGTAGTCCATCGCGCCGCCCATGTTTTCGGCGTCGATGTTCCACTGTTGGAAGGCTTGGCTCGACTCCTCGATCACGCCGCCGAGGTCGTCCCCCAGCATATCGCTCACTTGGAGCGCCTGCTTGGAGATCTCCTGAAGCTGCGGGCCAGTCAGGCCGAGCCGGGTGTTGTAGTCCGCGATGGCTTTGCTGGCGTCCTCCATAGTGGTCGGCACGCTCTTGTAGACCTCGTCGAAGTCATCGAGCAGCCCATCCAGAGCGTCGCCGGTCGCGCCGGTGCCGATGCGGATGGCGTCGGCTGCTTCGTCGAACTGGCTGCCGAGATCCTTCAGGTACTTGCCGGCCTCCACCACGGCCTTGCCAGTGGCGACCGCGATGCCGCCGACGGCGGCACCCACGGCGAGAGCTTTCACGTTCAGGCCGCTGATCTTTTTCTGCGCGGACTCGATCGCCTTCCCGAGTGAGGGGTCGATGCTGCCGGCCAGATTGACGACCGCCTGAAGCTCTTTCCCTTTTCCTGCCATGTGTGTCACCTCCTCCTGATGTGCGGCTTTTTAATGGTCGGCGCCGGGTGGCGCTTCGCCTGTTGCTTGGCTTCTTCCACGGCCTCGCCGTATTCCGTCAGGAAGTCGGTCAGCCTTCGCTCTCCGATGTCTCGGACTGAGGTGTGGAAGGCTCGGGCGTAGTCTCGGATTGCTCGCCGGAGCTGTTTTGGCTGGAGGGTTCCTCCGACCTCCCGGAAATAAAATCCCGGCCGATCCTCATGATCTGCATGACGTCATAGCCGTGGACGCGCTCGAGGTCGCTCATGTCGATCTCGGGGTTGACGGCGATGATGGCCTCGAAGCCGAGGTAGAGGTGCAGACCATAGTCCAGCTCGGCCGCGCCGGCCGCGTTGCCGTTCTTGGATCCGCTGGCGGTCAGCTTGCGGGCGTCGGCCTCCGCGAACATTTGCGCGGTGATCTCATTCGCGTCATAGGTCAGCTCCGTGCGCTTCTTGTTGTTGATGGTCAGCGGGTTGCTGAGTGTGATCTTGTTCTTCATGGGGTACTCCTTTCCGAAAATAAGAGCCGCCCCGGGAAGGGGCGGCCCTGTCTGTTACAGCAGGCTGCGGATCTGCTTGTAGTAGTCCTTGCCGCCGACGCGGAGGATCTGGTTGAGCTGGTCGATCAGCCAGTATTCCGTCCCGTCGACGAAAAGCTGGTAGCGGCTGACCGCGTAGCCCAGCTCGTTCTCGCTCTGGCTGCCGGGATCCACGGACAGGCCGGGGATCGTCTTGGTCACGACGCGGAGGAACGCCTTGCAGCCGACGGTCTTGGTGGATCCGTCTGCCTTCTTGACGTCCTGCACCCAGCGGAACTCGAGCGTTCTGCTGTCGAGAGAGGCCATAGAGCGCAGGCCCATGTCGGTGCCGACCTTGTTGACGGTCGCCTCCATAGCCTCGATCTGGCCGATGATCGGCAGCGTCAGGGTGCCCATCGCCTTGAAGTCAGCAGTCAGGAGATTGATGGCCGGCAGCGTGATGGTCACGTCCTTGGCGACCAGTTTGCCGGCGTCGTACACGGTGTCAGCCAGTACGGGGCCGTTGAGGTCGATCCATGCCATTACTCCTCACCTCCTTCGTAGTAGACGGAGAAGCCGGCGTCGGTGTATGCGACGTAGACGCTGGCGCTCTTGAGCGGAGGCGTCGGAGTGACGTTGATGTCCCACCTGAAGTCGCCGTTCATGATGTCGGTGGTGCTGTTCTCACTCTCGAGGAACAGGATCTTCGGCTCGCCGATTAGGGCGCCCATGCTGACATAGCCGTCGAGCTTCTCCTGCTCGCGGTTGATGATCTGATCCTTCAGCGCTCTGGTCATGGGCTCGTCGATCTTCGGGCTCCATTCGCGCTGGAAACTGTTGGTGATGTGCATGAGCATACGCATGGAGACGTCGAAGATGGCGCGGGGGTCTACTTCGGCGCCGTAGGTGTATGCAGCGGTGTGGTCGCCCCACAGCACCCACTCACCAGCCCACGCCACGACGGTGCTGATGCCCTTCTGCGTGAGCTCCTTGCCGGTCTGCTGGTCGAAGCCGCGGTTCTTGGCGTTGGCTCCAAAATACTGCTTGATGACCGGCACGGCCTTGTTGCCGCAGGTCTCCATCGGGACGCTGTTGTGGCTGAAGTCGGCACGCATGAGCTCGACCGCTGCCAGCGTGCTGAGGTGGTAGTTGTTGCCGAGGTTGTCGGTGGCCTGCGGCCAGAATACCTTCGAGCGCTCGCTGGTGAAGGCGTTGTTCTTCTTCCATGCGATCGCCTTCTCGATGGTGTCGACGGCCTGCGCGTTGCCGTCTACCAGAGGCAGGTCGGCGAGGACGAAGGCGTCCCAGTGGCCGTTGATCTTCTGGCTGGCCGCGATCATAGCGTTGTAGACCGCAGGGCTGTGGCTCCAGCCGGGCGCGACGATCAGGTTGACGACCGCGTACTGCTCAGGATAGAGCAGGGCGATGGAGCTGAGGCCGCTATACTCGCCGGAGGCGGTGACGCCGCCGATGATGTCGGCGTCCTCTACCAGAGAGTCGTCGATCTCGTAGAAGCTGGCCGTCAGGTTGCCGGTGAGCTGCGCGTCCTGTTTCAGGCTGGTGATGATGACCGTGCCCTTGGTGAAGTTGTAGTCCACGGCGTAGTCCTCGCCCTCGACGTAGTTGCCGGCGTCGTCGCCGGCCTTGGCGATGGTCAGGGTGTCGAGGATGATGGTGGAGCTGGCGAACTCAGCGCGGCCGCCTGCGAAGCTCAGGGGCGCGGTCGTCTGCGCCTCCTTTCTGTGCTTGCCGGCAGCGGGATCCAGCACGTTGATGACGTAGATGGGGCCGATGTTGCCGATGGTGTTGTTGAAGTGCGCGTTCATGACTTCGCAGAGGGTGAAGGTGCCCCAGTCGGCTGCATACCCGAGCTTTTTCTGCGCGTCGATCAGGTTGCTGATCTTCACGGGCTCGTTGATGACGCCGGCCTTGTCGAAGCCGCGCACGAGGTTGACGGGCGCGGTGCCGATATAGATCGGCGTGGTGCCCGCCTGCACGGCGCTCTGTGCCACGGTCTCGCCGATGTGGCCGTAGGCGCCGTAGAGGTACTCGTTTGCCATGTGCTTGTCCTCCTTTGCATAAAATTAGACAGCCGAGGACTCGGCTGCCTTAAAGCAGATGGTCGTAGTTTTTGGCGTGCCGGGTGAGGGTCTCCTCGACGGAGAACTCAGCCCACGCAAACCAGTAGGGATAAAAGTCAGGTACAGCGTCCTGCTCAGCGACGGGGCCGAAGGTGATGCCGAGCTCCTTGATGACGCGCAGGTCTCCGATGTACTCGGCGTTTTCGATCAATCTGAGCGCCGTGTCCACAAAATTCCATGCGTCACGCCAGCCCTCGCCGTTCTTCTGGAAGAAGTCGGCCGCCTCGCTGTTGTATTGCTGGATATAGGTGCCGCTGCCGTTGCCCTGCGGTATATAGATGTCGGGCCCGTGGTAGCCGGGATCCCATGCAGAAAAGCAGAGCCGGATCTTGATGCCGCGGGTGTGTTCGATCAGGTCATCCTCCCCCTGAGTGAGCTGGACGCAGACCGAAGGGATCGGCGCCGCGACCTTTGGGGGCGTCCTGTCCTTGGACGGGACGAACAGGGAAAAGGCGGCCGGGTTCACCAGCTTGTAGGGGTAGGAGGCGTCTGTGGCGTTGTCGTCGGGGAGCTTCAGCTTTACCAGAGGGCATACCTCAGTATTCAGCCAGCCCCGGACGGTCTCGATGCTATTGACGATGGACACGGTGCAGCACCTCCTACATGGTCACGGTCTGGCCGAGAGCCACGGTTGCGATCCCCATGTCCTCGCTCCAGTCGTTGACGATGTACTCGCGGCCGTCGACGTTCAGGCCCTCGCCCGCCGGGCGCCGGGCGGGCAGATCCTCGACCGCTGCATAAAGCAGCAGAGAGGACTCTGCTACGCTCAGCTCTTGCCCCCCTTGGCGTTCTCGCAGGGCGTTGTCGTCGAGTACAGCCGCGATGGTCTTGCCTTCGACTCTGTGCTCCTCCCCGAACTCAGAGAGATCGAGGAATACGCGGCGCCGGTCGTTGGCGACCATCTCCTTGAAGCTGAAGGCCATCAGACGGGATCAGCAGCGCCGAACTGAGGGGGCTCCTCGTCGTCGGTGCCGTCGTCGTCAGTCTGGCCGGCCTTGGCCGCCTCGATGGCGGCGATGACGTCGGACTTCTTGCGCATGGCAGAGGCGTCGACGCCGTAGGCAGCGGCGATGTCCTTCAGCTCGTCGAGCTTCATGTCCTCGTTGTACTCAGGCAGGCCGTCCGCAGGGGGCTCGGTGCCTCCCCCGGGCTGGCCGGGATCCTGCGGCGCATTGGCGCCGGCCGGGTCGGGCGTGTTGGGATCCTCGGCCTGAGCGGGTGCTGCGCCGACGTACTTGGCGACGCCTTCCTTGACCAGACGGGCCTCCAGCTCGGGGTCGAACTGCTTGGGGCCGTCCTGATTGGTGATGGGGACTACCTTGCGGCCGTTATAGTAGCCGAAGGTGCCCGCGATGATCTGGATCATGGTCTGCTCCTTTCTGCTGCGCTTAGCCCTGAGTCAGGACGTCCGCAACGATGAACGGGTTCTTGTTGTTGGGGATCAGCAGCGGACGGCTGGAGATCGTCAGGCTGCGGGTGTTGCCCTCAGCGTTGGACAGATACTTCGGCACGCGGCGGCCGGCGTAGGTGTGGAACTCGCCGTCGGCCTGCTCCACCTGAGTGACGGCGCCGTACAGAGTGCGGCCGCAGGCAGGCGCGGTCAGGATGCACTTGCCGGAAGGGATATAGAGCTGATCCTTGCCAGCGTCGTCGGTGTAGGTCTCGTCGTAGGAGATCACGCTGATGATGCGGCCGTTGACGTTCAGGCGAGCCATGACAGCAGCGCCGGCAGGCAGCACCTCGGGCTCGACCATGCCGAGCTCGTAGCGCTTGTTGTCGAGCAGCTTCTGGATGACCTCATTGTTGACGATGGTGTCAGCCACGTCAGGGGAGCAGATCAGGTCGGTCGCGCGGAGGCCCTTGCTGGTCAGCATACGAGCCATCACGCCGAGGTCGGCGAGGATCTTCGCGCCGGCGGCGTCCCACTTGGTCGTAGGTGCGTAGGTTGCGGGGTTGCTGCCTTCGGAGTAGAAGCGGATCTCCATCTCGTCGCTCTCGTCAGCGTCGTCGGCGATGTGCTTCATGATGCAGCCGTTGGTCAGCATGGTCTCAGCGGCCATAGCCTCCTCGCGGCGGGTGATAAACTCGCCCAGCTCGTCGGCGTCCTTCAGGATGAGGGTCTGCTGGCGCTGCTCAGGAGTGAGCTGCGTGTAGAGGGCCTCGCCGAAGCCGCGCTTCTTCAGGTCGTCAGCGGAGAGGGAGCGCTTGGGAGCCACAAAAGGAGGAGTGTATCTCTCCATGTGGTAGCCGTTGCGCAGGATGGTCACGCCGCCCTTGCGGGGAGCGACGAAGGGCGCCAGCTTTTTGCTGCCGTCTCTGTACTCGACCAGCACGTCGTCAGTGGCGAAAACGTCGCTCGCGTCGTTGGTCGGGAAATAGCGGTCACGCAGGAAGGTCGTGGCAGGGGTGAGCTGCTGCACGGCCATGAGCAGCGTGTGGGTCTCATAGAAGTTAAAAGGCATTTTGTTGTCCTCCTTCTCTTAGTATTCGATCGCGTCGGAGAGCAGGATGCCGGCGTTGCGCAGGATCTCCTCGTCCGCTGCGGTCAGGGTGTAGCTGCCATCGGTGTGCAGCTTGTTGCGGGCAAAATGCCCGGTACGATAGGCGGTGGCCACGGTGCCGGCGGTGACGTCGGTGTCGTCGGTCAGGATGTAGGTGCCGTTGGTAGCGCTCAGGGCAGCGGCCGCAGGGGCCAGCTCAGCGCCAGCAGCGCCGGTGACTACGGTGCCGCGCTTCAGGATGCCGGTGCCGGCTGCCAGCTTCACGGTCACGACGTCAGCGACGGGCACGTTGTTGACGATCAGGCCGTCGTATTCCACGGCGCCGATGTTCTCGTCGAGTCTCTTGCTCATTAGTTTTTACCTCCCTTGCTGGTCTTGGTGGAATTGTAGATGCCGACGATGGCGTCCACCTTGGCCTTGTCGTCGGTCTCGCTGCCTTCCTCGCCGCCGTTAGGAGCAGCACCGACGTCGCCAGCGCCAGAGTCGGCATTGTCGGCCGCGCTGTCCTTCAGGTGCTTGATCCCGAGGGCCGCCTGCTTTTTCATAGCCTGAAAAGCGAGCTGCTCAGCGGTGCAGGGGTTTTCGCCGTACTTGGCGTCATGGACGAGCTGCGCGTCGCCCACGCTGGCCTCGATACTCTCGATGGCCTGAAGGCGCTCGCGCTCCTGCGTGATTGCCTCCGTTCTTGCAGTTGCCGCGGCCTGCTGCTCGATCTGAGCCACGAGGTCGGGGTACTGCGCTCTCATTTCTTCGAGGGTCATGGGTTTGTTTCCTCCTTCGTTTTTGATGGCCGGGGTCTCCGGCTTATTTCCAGCCGCAGCAGCGGCGTGGATGCTGTTGTTGACCGGGATCGCCCCGGGGATGTGTCTGAAGTTGCTGACGTCGTGCCTGATGCCAGCCACGAGGAGCACCTTCTTGTCTGCGCTCAGGGCGGCAGACGGGCCCGCGTCGTCGAGCAGGGTGTTGGCGAAGCCGTTGTCGACCGCCTCCTGACCGACCATCCATGTCTCGCGGGTCATCATGCTGCGGAGCTGGTCGACCTCGATGCCGGTCTTGGCGTGGTAGATCTCCGCGATGGCCCGCTCGCTGGCGTCGAAGTCCTTCTGGAGCTTCTTCAGGTCTTGCAGGTTGTAGTAGTCCCACAGGAGCCCGCTGACGCCGTGGATCATGACCATGCTGCCGGGGTAGACCTGCACCTCGTCGCCGGCGCACATGATGACGCTGGCCGCGCTGGCAGCGATGCCCTCCACGATGACGGTCTTGGTGCCGCTCAGGCCCTTGATTGCGTTGTGAATAGCGATGCCGGTGTAGAGGTCGCCGCCGCAGCTATTGATCTTGATGGTGATGTTGCTCTTGTCCTTCACGGCAGCCAGATCCTCGAGGAAGCCCTCGGGGGTGATGTAGAGGCCGGGCTCAGGCTCGCCCGTCCACCAGTCGATCGGCTGGCTGCTCATGACGTCGCCGTAGAGCAGGATCTCGCCCGTGTCGTCGCCGGTGCTGGCGATGTTCCAGAACTTCTGGAGCTTGCCGCCAGTAGGAGGCGCAGGGGCAGGCCCCGCGATGCAGCGGGGCGGGTTATTTGCTTTCATGGTGTTCGTCCTCCTTAAGTGCTTTGATGATTTCGTTCCGCAGCGCAGCCACCACGCCGGGCTCGGTTGCGCCTGATGCGCCGCCGGTGCCGGAGGAGCTGCTGCCCTGAAGGGGCGCGTTTGCTTCGGCGAGCTTGGCGTTTTCGCGTGCGAGCTGGTCGACGTTGGCGTCCCACTGGCCGCCGTTGAGCCGGATCGTGCTCTGCTCGCGGGTGCTGAAGCCTTCGCCGACTGCGAGGATCTCGGCCGTGATCTCCTTGACCGGGTCGAGCTGGCCCTGAGACGGGCCGATCCATTCGGCGCCGAGATAGGCGGCGCGGATCGCCGGATCCGTGAAAAAGCCCGGGGCGTCAATGCGGCCACGGGCGACGGCCTCGGCCATCCAGATCTCGTAGACTGGGGCGCAGAAGTCAGCGACAAACCACTCGCGGCGCATTTTGAAGGCTTTCCACGCCTCCAGCAGGGCCGCGCGGCTGGCGCTGTACGAGCTGTTGAAGGACTTCAGCAGCAGGTCAGCCGGGATCTCGAGCGCAGCGCCCACCTGTTCGCAGATGGCTCGCAGGAATGAGTCGAAGCCGCTGGCCGGCCGCTTCGGGTCGGCAAATACGACGTCCTCGCCGGGCTCCATGATGTTGATCTGGCCCGGGCCCATCTCGTACTCATTGGGATCGCGGCTCACCTCTGGCAGGCTGCTCCCCACTTCGTTGAATGGGTTGTCGGACGCCCCGGCCTCCGTTTTCACGAAGGCGGTGAAAAAGCTCTCGACGATCGCGGCTGTCAGCTCGCTCTCGGTGTACCTGCGAAGCTGAAGCAGCGGCTCGATCACCTGCGCCAGATAGCTGACGCCTCTGTACTGGTCAGGCCGCTCCGAGTCCATGACCTGCAAGATGTTCGGGAGGCCGGTGCGGTCTCCGTATGCCTTGACGCGCGTCCACTTGGTCGACGCCGTGCCGAGCTCGAGGGGGTAGGTGCTGCGGATGTGGTATGCCTCGATCATGCCGTTGGGGTTGACCTCGACGCCGTCGTAGATGGTGTTGCCGTTGGCTGCCTTGCCGGTAGTCGCCAGCAGCGGGGTCATGATGCCGGCGGCCGTAGGGGTTGCCACTCGGTCAGCCTCGACGAGGTGGATCCTGAGTGAGTAGGGCATGGTCGGCGTGGGGTCGTACTGCTTGATGACGGCGAACACGTCGCCGCTCACCAGCCACGAAGCGAGCGCGAGCTGCTGCATGGCGTAGAAGTTGTTCACGCCGGTGGCGTCGCAGGCTGCCTTGCGGTTGGCCCACAGGGCGAACTCCCGCTCCGTCTTTGCCTGCCACAGGTCAGCCGCCTCTTGATCCATGCCGAGGGCCTCGCGGTCGATCCGGCTCTGGAGCTTCAGGCCGACGCCGATGACGTTGGTGCGGTTGGTCTTGATGGCTGAGGTGGCGATCGGGGCCGCCATATAGAGCATACGGGCACGCTGTCGGAGGGTCGCGTTGTTGGCGTCGATGTCCTCCTTCGGGCTGCCGCTCATAGCCCTGAAGCCCTTGGTCGCTTTCTTCTGCCAGCTCGCGCCGGCGTCGCCGTAGCCCTTATTGACGGGGCGAGGCTGCTGCCTTCCGCTCTGCGGTCGGCTGTTGCGTTTCTTCTTGCTGATGTTGCTCACCTCCTTTCAGAAGATGGCAAGGGGCCGAGAGTAAAGGAGCGAAAACTCCCGGCCCGATGCCTATGAAAAAAGCCCCGGGCGGGGCTCTTTTCCGATGTTACCAGTCGCGGGGGACGACCCCCACGGCCTTGCGGGGCTTCTGCCCGTTCAGGGCGCCCTCGAGGTTGGCGATCTCCTTCTCGAGCTGTTTGATGGCGTCCCTGATCTGGCTCAGGTCGGTGTTGTATCTTGCCAGATTGCGGGAGCCGATGCCGTAGCTCTGGACGCCTCCGTCCAGCATCTCGGCTTCTCGCTTCAGGTAGAGCTCGAGCCGGTTCCTTTTGGCTGTGAGCTCTGCCTCGATTGTTGCGCGTGTTTTCATGTGGTGTCCTCCTTACCAGTCGTCGAAGGCGTTGGCCGCCTTGCTGCGCTTTGTCTTGGATCGGGCCTGCTGGCGCTGCTGCGCCGGCTTCTCCTCGAGCCCCTTGAGCCGTCTCTCGACGGCGTCCATGTCGGGGTTGATGATCTTCACGCCGGCCATCGCATAGTCGCGGCAGTCGAGCGCCTCGTTGCGGTTGTGGCCGGGCAGTTTCTCCCACGCCCAGCGGTCGCCACGGCTGGTGTGTTTGAGCACCAGCTTCTCAGAGAGCAGGCCGTTGAAGTAGTTGAGATCATATCCGGCGTCGGGGTTGCGGTTGAAGTGGCAATACCTCGGCCCGGGCTCCTGCACCTTGAGGCTCGCCATGATGGACGCCTTGCCGGCGTCGACGCCGAGGGTGTAGAGCCAGCAGGTGATCTTCTTGTTGTCGCGGATCGGCACCTTCGAGGGCGGTGAGACGAAGGGGATCCCGTCGCCGCCCTTGCCCTTGATAGCAAAGACGCGCTTGTGGATGCGGGCCCGGCAGGCTTCGTACACCTCTTGGGTGAAGTGGCCGCCGGAGTCGACACAGGTGATGGAGATCCGCAGGCCCCGGCCGTTCTTGAAGGTGTAGACGTGGTCGATCACGTCGTCGAGGCGCTGCCAGACCTCCGGGGTGTCCGGCCGGCCCATGATGTAGCCCTTGACGATGCCCCACGTCTCGCCGTAGTGGCCGTGGCCGACTACTTCGTACTCGAGGCGGTTGTCCTGCGTATCGACGCCGCAGGTCAGCACCAGCACGCCGTCAGGCAGCTCCACAGGGGTGCCGTCCGGCCGCGTGCCGTAGTCCTCGCGCCGGGCGAGCATGGTGTCCTCGTCCTCGAGGTCGCCGCGATCCTCCCATAGCTGGCCGAGCAGGGTGTTGTAGACGACTTTGAGCCGCTGTGGGTCGCTCTGTGCGTCGAGGAACTTGAGGACGATCTTCTGCCACGGCGTCCACGGGGAGCTGAAGGCGTTCAGCCAGAAGGAGCGCACGCCCTTGGCATAGGCGTCGGGGTTTTCTGCGATCCACTTGGCCGGCTGCCGGCGCATGGTCTCCTCAGGGATCAGGCAGCCGCAGCCCGGGCAGGCCCACGAGACGCCGCCCTTCAGTTTCCACGTCTTTTTCCCGCGGATCCGTGTGGCCTCGGGCTCGAACTTGATGTCGTCGAAAACGATCTCATGATACTCGCCGCACTCCGGGCAGCGGTGGCACCAGCGCTCCTGTGTGCCTTGGAAGAAGCTGGTCTCGATGTTGCTGTTGCCCTTGATGGTCGGGGTCGAGACTTCGACGGCCTTGGCGTTGTAGAAGGTCGCCTGACGAGCTTCGGCCAGAGCCCACGGGTCGCCCTCGGTGCCGGCACTGACGGCCCAGCGGTCACGCTCGTCGCCGATGATGTACCGGGCGGGCGTGGAGGCCAGCGCCGAGGCGCTGTTGGAGCCGGTCAGGGTGAGCATACCGCCGGGGAAGGACTTCTGGAGGATGGTGTTGCCGCTGTCCTTCGCCTTGACGTCGTGGACTTTGGCCTTCAGCGGCTTGCTGTCGCGGATCATGGGAGCCACGCGCAGCCGGCTGAACTTCCTCGCGTCGTCGATCGTTGGGTGGACGTAGAGGATGCTGCCGGGGTCTTGGTCGATAATGTAGCCGATGATGTTCAGCTCGAGCTCAGACTTGCCGACCTGCGAAGCTGCCACCATTACGATCTTGTGCACCTTGGGATCCGTGAAGGCTTTCATCGGCTCCTCGAGGTACGGGGTGCGCTTGGTGCGCCACGGCCCGGCCTCGGCCGAGCTTTCGGGTGAGAGGCGGCGGTGCTTGTCAGCCCACTCGTCCACGGTCAGGCTCTCGGGCGGTGCGAAGCGCTTGACCGCGCCCGAGATGGCGGCGTTCAGCTTGGCGGCGGCTTTTTTAGTCGTCCGCGTCATCGGAGAGGTCGCTCCAGCCTTCCCGATCCCTTACCCGCCGCGCATATTCCTCGGGATCGTATTTGTAGGCGGCCAGCTCCTCGAGGATCTTGTAGACCTCGGCCCGGATGATCTCGGACGCCTCGGCTGCTGTTTGAGCTGCCACGACGTCGACGGCCAGACGACCGGGCAGGGCTATGAGCATTGACCTGATATTATAGACGAGGTCGGTCATGACGGCCTCGACGTCCTCGCTGCGGTGCATGGTGCCCTCGAGCTCTTTGAGTTGGAGGGCGGCCATGTCGGCCTTGCTGCGCTTCAGGTCAGCCTCAGCCTCCAGCCGGCGGGCTTCGATCTCGCTGTCCTTTTTGGACGGCTCGCGGCCATTGGCTTTGTCGCTGAGGTATCGGATGTACTTCTGGATCGTCGGCAGCAGGTCGTAGCGGTTGGCGTGCCCGTCCTTTGTGGCGGTGATGATGCCCTCCTTGGCGAGCTGCTGCACGCGGCGAGGATCCACGCCGAAGATGGCCGCGATGGTCTTGCTGTCGACGAGCTTCGTGTTGGGGTTGTTCGGCATGGCTCTCCTCCTTTCTCCGTGCCATCATTTTCGTGAGCTCACGAAAATGGTCAGGGCCGCGAAACGAAACGGCCCGAAAAAATTTTTTCCAGTCTGCGCGTTTTTTGGGCTCGCCAGCACCGCAGGCCGATCGGTCGCGTCACAGTACCTTCGGCGCGTCTGGACGTCGTGTGCGGCGCTCTGACGGCCTCTGTGGCGCGTTTTCTTGGCTGGCCGTCCGTCTGGTCGGCTGCGTCGCTTCGCGCGTCCTGTGGGCCACTGTGGGGCCCTGCGGCGGCCGTTGGTGTGGCCCTACTTGCCGAGGGCCCGGTCGAGGTTGTGCTGGAGTCGCTTGGCCGTCTCCTCTTGGAGTCTGGTCATGATCTTCTCGCTGGTCTTGTCGCTGGTTATCATCTGCGGCACCGAGATGGTGGTGAACTTCTGAATGTCGGTGCGGGTGCGGCTCATTCGCTGGAAGGGAATGTAGCCCACGCCGTCGGCCTTGGTGTTGCCGGTGCCCATGAGGATATTGTGCGAGCGCTCGGAGTATGGGCCCCCGGGCGTGCGCGTGTTCTTGTAGCGGCCGATGACTTTCTTCTGGCCCTTGACGACCTGCATCTTCAGCGTGTAGCTCTTGCCCGCTGGTGGGGTCTTGGGCGTCATGCCGAAGTGGGCAGGGGTCAGCAGCCGGCCGGAGTAGGTGATCGTCATCTCCTCGATGGTCTCGCCTCTGACCTGTATGCTGCCGGCCATCTTCTTTGGCTTGGCTCCCTTGCCGCTGAAGGGCGTGATCTCTGACTTCTTGATGTTGTAGACCTGCGTCACCTCCTGAGCGATCCAGCCCGGGGCGCGGCTCTTGACGTCTCTGACCGTGGCCTTCACGGCCTTGCGGCCCTTCTCGTCGATCTCTTGGACTTGGTCGAGGAGCTTCTGAAGGTTCTCGACGCGCATGGTGATGGATCCCTTTGCCACTGGCTCACCTCCTTCAGGGCATAGAAAAGCCGCCGGGCGTGTGTACGCTCGACGGCTCGGTTGCCTTGCGGCTTCTCTTTGGTTGTTGGCTGGCTGGCCTTTGGACGTTGGCCGCGTGTGCGGCTTTCGTCCGTCGGTCTTTCGTATGATACAGAATAACACGGGGTCGGTGTGACTTTCAATGTCATTCGCTCCGTTTTAGTGTCATTTGCTGTCATTCACTTCGGCCTCGATCTCGGCGAGGCTCAGGAGGGCCCGGCCGTGGACTCGGTACATCCTCCTTTGGTAGGCGTCCGCTTTGTCTGCAAAGTCGGGGCGGTTTCCATACAGCGCGAAGGTGACGTCCGGCCACTCGGCCCGGTCGAGATACTTGAGCTGGATGGTCAGGCGCTCGTCGGGGTCGTCCATGAGCTCAGTCATGGCTTCGATGGCCCGGCGCTCGGCTTTCTCCTCGGCCTCCTTCTGCCGGATTTTCGCCTCGAGCTCCATCTTCTTCTCGACGGCAGCGGCGACGGGGTTGGAGACGCCGCCCTGCGGCCGTGGCATACCAGACAGATCGGGCCCGGACGGGCTGCCGATTGTGGCCTCCATGCGGTCGAGGCGCTCGCGCTGGTTGTCGATGTCCCTGAGCAGGGCCGTGTACCTGTGCAGCCGTTCCTTGATCCTTTTGGTTTTGGGTTGATCGTTCATTTCTTCAGGGCGTCACTCCTGCTCACCTCCTTCGTCGTCGGGCTCGAAGATCTCGGCGATGGCCTCCCGCGGGAGCTCCTTGCCTTGACGGACGCAGCGGACGTTATTCTTGCCTGTGATGCTGATGTATCGCTTCACGATCACGTCGGTGTATGCCGGCGTCAGCTCCATCAGGTACGAGGGCTGCCCGTGTGCCTCGCAGGCGGCCATTGTTGTGCCGGATCCTCCGAAGGGGTCATAGACGCCCTTGGCGAAGTCCGTGTTGTCGACGAGCTTCTCCAGCAGCTCGACGGGTTTCTGTGTGGGGTGCAGCTCATTCCCGGAGCGGGAGATGCTCAGCACGTTGCCGTAGCCCTTGTGGCCGTCGAAGTGTGTCGCGGCCCGGGCGCCGAACAGTATGAGCTCATGCTGCGATCGCCAGCCGACGCCCATGCCCGGCGTGCCCTTGTCCCATACGATCTCAGATTTGACGCCGAAGCCGGCAGCCTCCACCAGATCGAACAGATACACCCACATTCGCCAGTCGGTGAAGATGTAGGCGTAGAGGCACGGGATGTCGGTCAGGGCGCCGCGGATCAGGTTTTGGTAGCCTCGGGTGCTGAGGATGTCGTTGGCGATCTTCGGGGCCTTGCCGTCCTTGTGTGTCGTGCCGATGCTGCCGGTCGACTTCTGCGACTCCTTGCTGCCGCCTGAGCAGTATGGCGGGTCAGTCAGCAGGATCTCCGGCGTCGCTCCGTCCAGCAGTAGGGCGCGATCCTCCGGCCGTGTGCAGTCTCCGCAGAGGACGCGGTGCTTGCCGAGGATCCAGAGGTCGCCGTACTGCGTGACGGGTTTGGCCGGCGGCGGGATCTCGGCGTCGGGGTCGCCCTTGAGCTCCTGATCGTGGACGGCTTCAGAGAGGGCCGTGACGATGTTGCCGTATTCCTCCTCGGTGTAGCCGGAGAGCATGAACGGGATCTCGCCCGTGTCTATGTCCGCAAATACCTCAGCGAGCATTTTGTTGTCGATCGTGGCGAGCTCTGCGATGCGGTTGTCGGCGGTCAGGTCGGCCATCTCCTCGGCCTCGCTGGCGTAGTTTTGGTAGTCGACCGGGGCCTCCTTCAGGTCGTCGAGCTCGGCAGCCATGAGGCGTCCGTGGCCCTTTACGATGTAGCCGCTGCGGGTGCTGACGGTGATCGGCCCGCGCCAGCCCGTCGCCCGGATGACCGAGGCGAGGAGCTTGATCTGCTCCGGCGGGTGCTGGTTCGGGTTCTTCGGGTTCGGCTGGAGGTCTTTGATCGGCACGATGGCGTCATGGGCGCAGAACACGGGGACGCCGTCGGCGTATGCCTTCGGCTCCGCTGTGGTGATGTACTCGGCCAGCTCCGGCCCGTCCTGCGGCTGTGGTTTATCCTTTGCCATTGTGCTTTCCTCCTCTCTTGAATTGCCCGGCCTGCGGGCAGGTGGCCCAGTGTGGCCGGTATCCGGCGTCTGTGGCCTCAGCTCCGGGCACGATTTCGCAGCTCACGACCTCGCCCCGGGTGGTGACGATCTTGTCCTTCCCGCCGGGCGCTGCCTTGTAGTAGACCGGCGCCGGATCGCACGGCATGGCCTTCCCGGCCGGTGTCTTGATCCAGACGATCGGAGCGCCGCAGCCTCGGCAGGTTGCTCTATTCATCGGCGGTTCCTCCTCTCCAGCGACCTGATCGTCTCCTTTGTCAGCACGACGATCAGCACGACCACAATGGCGGCCAGTACGATCCCGGTGGGGATCCAGATCGGGGCCAGCACCCACACCCACGGCCAGTCGATCAGGTGCGTGACCTTCAGTAGGATAAAAGCGACGGCCAGCAGCGTCCAGAAGATGCCGCCGGAGCTGCCGCTGCTCTTGTTGTTGTCGTTCATGGTTTCCTCCTTTCAGTGTTTGCCGCCGGTGGTGACGCCGGCCTTCAGGGCGCAGGTGGTGCACGCTGCGCGGAGCTCAGGCTCGGCTGCCATAGCCTGACGGGCGAGGTCATTCTCCCAGCATTCAGCTCCGCAGATCGGGCAGGCGACGAGCTTCCAGTCGTCGCGCTGCGGGTCGGGGATGTTGGCCTTCAGAGGCATGGCGAGGATCCCGCCGTCGCCGACCTCGTGCGGGGTGACTGTCACCTCCACGGGCTCGTCGGGGATCTTGGCGTCGAGGATCTCGTTGTACTTCTGGAAGATGGCCTCCTCGGCTGCCTTCCACTCGGGGCCGTGCTCGACGGCTTCACCGGCTGCGACGTGGGCGAGCTCGTGGGCCAGCAGCTCAGGCCCGGCGCTGATCGGCACCTCAGCCGAGATGCAGACGATCGGCGTGCTGCCGTCGTCCGGGAATATGGTCAGGCCGCAGGCCGGTTTCCCTTCTTCGTCCTTGAGCCCCGGGACGTACTGCGCGTAGTATTCGAGGCGTGGGTACAGCTCCCTGAAGGCGAGGGCGACGATGGCGGTCGGGTCGTTCATAAAGGGTGAGGCCATAGGGCCGATCACCTCGTAGCGCTTCAGGGCTGCATAGGTCTGACGCAGCAGCGCCCTGACTTCGTCCTTCTTGATGCCGTTGATCGTGGGCCCGTTCAGGAGCAGGTCGAGCATTTTGTCGCTCCAGTGCTCCATCGGGGCCGTCTCGCTCATGTATTGGGCGGCGCCTTCGACCACGTCGACGGCCTCCCGGGTCAGTGTTGTGTATTCTCTCATGCGTTTCTCCCTTCTGCGGCTTTTTCCGCGTCCTTGAGCCGTTTCACGATTTCGGCGGGCTCGAGGCCGATGTCCTCATAGGGGCCGAGGCGCTGCACGAGATCGTCCTTCTTGGCCGGGCTCCAGTACCCGGTCTTGATGCCGTTGCAGCGTTGCGCGGTCAGTCTCTCCATGTGTGGCTCCTTTCTCAGATGGCCGAGCGGGTGCTGCCCGCCCGGCCTTTCTGGTTTACTTCATGACGACGACCTTGCCGGCCTCGATCAGATCCTTCAGGTTTTTCTCGAAGTAGTCGGCGATGTTGCGCTTGGCCTCCAGTTTCCAGACGCCGCCGTCAGCCTCGAAGAAGCCGATCCCCTCGTTGGGGTCGACGCGCAGCAGGAACTCGCTCTCGGGCTGAGGCACCTCGAGGAAGGTGCGGAACGGCTGGAGCTGGATGCGGGGCTTGACCTCGACGAGAGCGTTGAGAGCGACGCCCTGACGGGCCTCCACGGTCTGCGTGACGCCGTTGTCCTTGGTGGAAACGCTGTTCTCGTCGGTCATCCGGCTCAGCAGGTCGAGCAGGTAGGCCGTGCCCTCGTTAGGGATGAACAGGCTGCGCAGCTCGATCAGCGCGACCTCGCGGCTGCGAAAACCTGTGCGCAGGCCCGGGACGTCAGCCTCGGCGCGGTAGAGGATATTGCGGGAGAAGTCCGGCAGGTAGGTGGTCATGACCTCGACGCTTTTGTAGCTCTTGGCCTGCACCATGATGACGGTGTTGATCTTGGCGAGCTCGGTGCGGATCAGCTTGCAGATGCCATCGAGGCCGCTGACGCTGATGCAGTCGGGCCGGTCGACGTGGGGCGGGATCCGGGTGAGGGGTGCGTCGGCGTAGGTCTGGCCGGCGATCTCGAAGGTTTTGGTCTCCTTCAGGGCGACGATTTTGTCGATCATTTTTGCGAGCATTGTGTTGTCCTCCTTTTCTTAGTTGGCAGTTTGTACGAGCTTCAGGATCTTGGGGGCCTCCTGCTGAGTGCCGTCCATGTTAATTTGGCCGGGGATCTGCGGCACCATTTCGGCCACGACCATTTCGCCGTTGCCGTCGCTGGTGATGCAGAGGGCCGTTGCGACCGGGTTGGTGGGCGCGAGCGTTGCCTTGGCCTGCACGGCCACAGAGATCGTCTGTCGCTCGTCGTCAGGCGTCAGCTCGATGGTGAGGGTGATCTTCCTCTTGGCTGTCGCCTTGGTGTTGAGGTCGAGGATGTTGTCGACGACTCGGCCCATCTCGTAGTCGACGCGCTCCTGAAACGCGCCGCGGGCCATTTGCAGGATGCTCGACCTATCGATGTTCTTGTTCATGTGGTTTTACCTCCTTTGTGCTGCTGCATATAGTAAAAAATAAACTGCTGGATGATGCCGGCGTGGCCGTCGTAGTGCTCGACCGGGAACTTGCCGCCGTAGTGCTCGTCGATGACCTGCCGGATCCATGTGTCGACCGGGAAGGCTTCGACGCGGTGCAGCCCGAACAGGAGCACGCAGTCGGCCACCTTGTTGCCGACGCCGTGGATGCTTTTCAGGTAGGTGCGGGCCTGCTCGGTCTCCATGCCGGTCAGCTCATGCAGGTCGATCCGGCCGTCGGTGACGTTCTGAGCGAGCTGCTCGACGTACTTGTCGCGGTAGCCGAGGCCGAGGCTGCTCAGATCTTGGCCGGCCAGCCGTTCCCATGTCGGGAAGGTGTAGAACTCGTGGCCGGCGAGCTGCCGGCGCTCTCCGAACTGCTTGCAGAGGGCCGCGACCAGCTTCTTGATCCGCGGGATGTTGTTGTTCTGGCTGATGACGAAGCTGACCAGCGTCTCCCATAGATCCTGCGTGAGGATCTGGACGCCGGCGGCCTCCAGCACGGCCTCCCGGAGGAACAGGTCAGGGGATCCGTCTGCCAGCGTGGCCTCCCGGGCCTCGCGGACGATGCTGCCGTAGCGCTCGCCGTAGTTGAGGTAGTCCTGCCAGAGCGGCAGCGTGCTCTCCTCTATGAGCAGATGCAGGTCGTCGTCGGGTTCCTTCTGCTCCATGATGGCGCAGGTCTGGCTGGAGGGGATCAGGTACTTGCCGGGGCCGAGCTCCTTCCAGCGGAAACACTGGCCGCTCTCGGCGATCTTCTTCAGGTCGAAGTAGTCGACGGCGAGGGTGATGTCATCGAGGCTCATGCGGCAGCTCCTTTCTGGCCCATACGGCCTCGGTGGCGTCCGACCGGGTGGCCTTCCTGCGGCCGACCGTCTCGAGGACGCCGATGTCCTTCAGCTCGGTGAGCCTCGGGGCGACGTAGTTGCGGTTGAAATACGGGATCTTCCCGGCGGCTACCAGCTCCTCGGTGATCTCGCTGGCCGTCATCTGACGGTCGCCGAGTGTCTCGAGGATCAGGCGGCTGCGCTTCTTGACCTTCGGCAGGATGGCGTCATAGCTCTCGCGCCGGGTCTCTTTGGTGATACTGTTCATCGGTTCCTCCTTCCTGAGCGACCAGCTCGACACGATCGGCCGGCGCTCTGGTGATGCTGTGGCTGTTTTTATCGAGGAGGGAGACAGAGGTGCGCCGGGTGCCGGCTGCGTCATACCAGAGGATGTACTCGGTGATCTGCTGGTATGTGATGCCGTTATACCTGACCGGCAGCTTCAGCCTCATGGCCTCCGCGATCTGTTTGCTGTCCATTGGTTTCCTCGCATTCTGCCGGCGTCGGCACTTCGTTCCCCCATGAGTCCCACCCCGGGGCGGTCTCTCTGGCGAAAAGCTCGATCCGTGGCAGGTCGCCCATCAGCTCGACGATCCTGTCGCGGACTTCGTCGGGTTTCTGACTGTGCCTGCGCAGCGGGCTGAATACGAGCTGGCCCACGCTGGCGCTGATCCGCTTCGGCTTGCCTTTCACGGCCAGCAGGCAGGGCTCGGTATTGCCCCGCGTCCATCGGCCGAGGCCGAAGAAATAGCCGTTTCCGCTGCGGTTCTGTTTTACCCACTGGAAGGCGATCGACTTGTATGTAAAGCCCCACGCCTCGATCACCTTGAGGGCCTCCTTCATCATGGGGTAGGTCGCCCACATGAACAAAATGCAGTTATCAGAAGCAATACCCCCCCCCCCGCGACGTTGACGGGTAACTTGCATATTTCGTCGACCGTCATGGTGGGGTAGTGCTCGGCCGCGTTCCCGTTGCAGCCCTTGTCTGAGTAGCTCCACGGGGGATCCGCGTAGATTATGTCGTATTTCTTATCCGGGAAGGGGATCATGGTGTCACCTCCTGAGTGGTTTCTGGCCCTGCTTGCCCGACGATCCCGTGCAGGAACTTGATGTAGCCAGCCGTCGCCGGCACCTCGTAGGGAGCGAGCTCGACCTGCTTGACGTACTTGCGGCCGTAGGTCTCGGCCATGTCACGCCAGACCGGCCACGGGACGCGGTAGAAGTCGCACAGGCTGAAGCTGACCAGCACGAAGGCCACGGCGCCGAGCTTGTGGTGGGCTTCGAGGTCGTCCTGCTGCTCCTGCGTGAGACGGCGCTGCTCGATGCGGTCATCGTCGGTGTGCTTTGCCTCGAAGTAGATGCTCTGGCCGCCCTTCAGGGTGCCGCCGTAGTCCGGCTGGGCCTGCTTGGTGTAGCAGGCGAGGAACTGGCCCTTGCGGTTCTTGGCCCCGAGCGGCTTCATGGGCTCCGGGGTCTTTTCGATCTTGGCGATCCCGCGGTCGCGGTAGTATTCACAGGAGGCCGAGATCATGTTCTCGAAGTAGTTGCCGGCTACTCTGGCCTGCTTGCCGGTGATCTGTGCCCTGATGTGGCGCTCGGCTTCGTATGGCGTCGGATCCGGGTAGCCTTCGGCGTTGGTGCGCGGGTTGTACTTAGTCAATAGGCTCACCTCCCGGCCCGATGTCGAAGTGGGCACCCGGTTGGGCTTTGAACTGCTCGGCGAGGTCGCAGACGATCCGGGCGTCGATCTCGACGCTGATGCTGCCGATCGGCCCGGGCAGGTGCAGCGTCACGCTGCCAGCGTCCTGCGGCTCAGGATCCGGGGCAGCAGCGGGAGCGGGCCCGACGCGGCCGATCTCCTCGAAGCCGTTCAGCACAGGGATCCCGGCAGCCTTGGCGACCTCGATCTCCCCGGCCATGCCCGCGGACGGGTGGGAGAGGCCGAAGGCCCACAGCTCGTCGCACTGGAGCACCAGCTCGCGGCCGAAGCTCAGGGCCAGCTCGCGCTCGGCCGGGATCGTGTCGTCCATGAACTGCGTGAGGTAGATGTGCGGGGCGATCGGGATGCACCCCTTCATAGCTGCGGCCCGGCTGTATTCCTTGGCCCGCTGGATGTTGTTCTCGTAGTCCCCGCGGCACGGGGAGCAGATATAAACCTTTTTCATGGCTTTGTGTCCTCCTTTTTCTTCAGGGCTTTCGCCCATCGTTGCTTGTATTCTGCCGGTGGCTCCTTTTTCGGGAATAGAGAGAGCTGCACAGGCTTGTCAGCGTATCGCTGCTTGTTCCATTTTGGCTTTCCCGCCTTTGCCGACTCGAGCGTCCAGCCCGCAGCCTTGAGGCTTGTCCCGGGCTCACTTTGCAGGATGAAGGTGACGATCTTCTCGTACCCCTCGAGCTTTGCCCTGCGGGCGCAGGCAGCGTACAGCACCGAGCAGGCGTTCCGTGTTCCGTCGGTGCAGAGCCTCGTCACCTCGAGGGTGTGGCCGTCGTCCAGATAGCGGCCGGTCGGCCTTCCTACGACTGCGACGCCACAGAGGCGGCCGTCTTTGTAGGCTGCAAGGCTCCACTTGTGCCCGACTGTTGGCCCGTGGTGCCGATGAAACGCTTCGACGTAGGCGTTGGCCTCTCTCAGCGTTATCGGCTTGACCTCCATCACTTGCTCCTCCAGCTTTCGCCGGTCAGGGCGATGGCTCTGCACATTTCCATCAGCCGGTCGATGGTGGCCCGGGCTGTGGTGTCGTCCCGTGTGTCCCGGGTGGTCATGCGTCGGATCAGCGTGTCGGCGTCGTAGTTGGTGGTCACTATGGTCGGCAGGTATGCCTCATAGCGGCCGTTGATGATGTTGTAAATGGTCGAGATCGCCCACTCGGTCGGGGGCTCTTTTCCCATGTCGTCGATGACCAGCAGCGGCACGGTCTTGTAGATCTTCAGGACGCTGCCCTCGTCGCCTTCGCTGCTGGAGTAGGTGCGCTTGATGCGCTCCAGCAGGTCGATCATGGTCATGCAGATGACCGGGCGGCCCTGAGCGATCAGGTGGTTGGCTATGGCTGCGGCGATGTGGGTCTTGCCGGTGCCCGGCGGGCCGGCGATGAATAGGCCGTTGCGGCCGGGTTCTGGCTGCCCTTGAATTGGCAGCAGCCTGTCGAAGCTGTCCGCGTAGCGCTTGGCGACGGCCGCGGCCTTCTGGTTGCTGTCCGTGATCTGGAAGGTCGAGAAGGTTCTGCGGAGGAAACGGTCGCCCATGCCGGACTCGCCGACGATGCGCTGGATCTTGTCGCGGAGTTTTCGATCCTCCTCAGCCTTGCGCTCGGCTTCTTCCTTGGCCTTGCGTTCGGCCTCGGCCTTCTCGAAGGCTGCCACGGCGTCGGGGCAGGTGCAGCGCTCCGGCCCGTATGGGGCCCACCAGATACGATCCCCGAAGGGGAAGCCCTTGGTGTGGCGCGGTGCCCCGCAGAACTCGCAGGCGACCGGCTTCGGGGTGCCCGGCAGATCTGCCACGGCCGGATCGTTGCTGAGGATCCAGTTGGTGCCGCCGTCCCCGGCGTCAGTCGTCGAGGTCGTCTGCTGTCTTGAAGCCCTTCGAGTAGTCGCGGCCGGCGTCGGCTGCGCTGCTGCGTTCAGGATCTCCCCGATTTTCTGCATCTGTCGTCACCTCCTCGAGCTCGTTGTCCCATTGGCCGCCGTTCAGCCATGTGGCCGGGTTCGGTATGTAGCGGCCGTTGTCTCGGCGCCACTGTTCGCTCCGCTTCTGAGCGTTCACGGCCTGCATGATCTTCTCGTGCAGCTCGGCGTCCGGCCGCAGCCGTTTCCATGCCTTGAGGGCGTACTGTTTGGCGACTTTCTTCGGGTAGGCGCTCCAGAACTCTGCAAACCTGACCTCGATGGCGTCCTTTTTGCCCTCGTCAGCCCCCTCGTCAGAGGGGGAAGGGGGAGTAGTACCATCTGTACTCTTATCTACTCTACTCTGGTCTACTCTGCCTGCGGCTTTCTTGCGGCCTTTCTTCGGCTGACCGCTGGCCGTTTGCTGGTCGTCTGCGTTTTCTCCTGCGGCTGCTGCGGCCGCGTCACGCCGACGCTGCGATCGCTCTTTTTCGGCCTTCCGCTGGTCGATCAGCTTGCCGGCGTACTCGTACCAGTCGTGGATCTCGAGCTCGCCGTCCTCGTTTTCGTCCAGCCAGCCGGCCCGGATCAGCGCCGCGGCCAGCTTTTCGGCGTCTCCTTCATACTGAGCAGCCCGGGCGATCATGCGGTGGGTGATGCCGTCGAGCTTGCCCGTGGGAGCATTGTCGAGGGCCCATAGCCAGAAGGAGATCAGCAGGCCCATCATGTGCGGGGGCGAGATCTCAAGCTCGTCAGCAGCGTCGAACAGCTTGCGGTGATCTTTGAGTGTCTGATGCACTTGGATCCATGCCACGGTCGTCACCTCCTCTTTGTGGCCGCGTGTCCTTGGCTCTTAATTGGTCGGCCTTTGGTCGGCCGTCGGTCGTTCTAAAACGGGAGATCGCTGTCATCGCCGTCCACCTCCGTGAAGCCGGAGGCGTCTGCGTACCCGGGATCCGCGAAGTCGTCGCCCTGCGGCTGCGAGCCCGCGCTCTGGCCGTCTTTTTTGCTGTCGCTGAAGTTGATGTTCCTGACGGTGATCTCCGTGGCCTTGCGGCGGTTCCCGTCCTTGTCCTCATAGGTTCGGCTGGTCAGCTCTCCGTCGACGATGACGAGGCGGCCCTTGGTGAGGTACTTGCAGGCGAACTCGGCCTGCTGGCGCCACGCCACGCAGTCGATGAAATTGGTGATCCTGTTGCCGTCCTTGGTCTTGCGGCCGGTGTCGCTGGCGAGCGTGAAGCTCGTGATCGCGGTGCCGCTTGGGGTGTATCTGAGCTCAGGGGTGGCCGTGAGGCGCCCCTGAAGTCCTGTGTGGTTATACATTAGGCTTGACCTCCTTGCTGGTTATGCTGCGCCGCTGCGGCGTCGAGCGAGTTGCAGATCTCGTCGTATTCCTGACGGGTCAGGGTGGCCGGATCCTGCTTCTTGTACTTCTCGAGGATCCGGGCGTCGGTGCGCTCGCGGCTCATGCCGGCGGCCTCTGCCTTCTTGTAGAGGCGGCCGAGTTGCGCGTCGCTGAGTCGGCCGGAGCTCTGGCCCTGTCCTTGACGCTGCTGGCCCTGTCTGGCGGCTCCTGCGCTGCCGGAGCCCTTGCCCTGTGCGCTGAAGTCGTTGTTGTCGGGGTCGTCCTCGCCTTGGTCGACCGTGAATTTCTCGAAAAGGTAGTATTTCAGGGCGTAGGTGTGGGCTGCGCCTTTGGCCTTGGCCGGGTCGTCGTTCCAGCCGATCGAGTGGATCACGGCCTCGATGGTCTCGTCCTCGTTGTCGAGGTTCGTCCAGCGGATCGTCAGGTCGGCCTCGTAGAGGAACATGAGCTTGTCGCCGTTGCGGGTCTTGGTCTGCATGGTGATCCAGTACAGCGGGTCGCCGTTGTCCGAGTGCTTGGTGGCCGTCTCAGCGATGACGTCGAAGTCGACGCCGAGCTGGTTCATGATCGGGGTGATCTTCTCCCACACGTCGTAGATCTTGGCGTAGGAGTAGCTGACGCCGTCGCTGTGCTTCTTCTTCAGGATCTCCGGGCAGGCTTTCCTCATTTCGACGAGCTTCTGCCGGAGGGAGAGGCAGGAGGCCACGTCAGGCAGGGCCTCCGCGGTCTTGGCTGCCGCTGTGGTTTTCTTTTCTGCTGCGGTTGTCATGGTGGGCCTCCTTTACAAGTCGACCTTGAAGATGTCGGGCTGCTCCGTGACGGTGATGCCTTCGACGATCTCGCCGGTCTCGGTGATAGTGGCGACGCTGCCGACGAAGGTGAGCCCCTTCTTCAGCTCGCCCCACTTGGCGCTCTCCTCGGTCTTGACGTAGTCGCTGAAGCCGTTGGCCTTCAGCCACGGCACCAGCTTCGCGTCGTCCGGCGTTGCCTTGGTGCCGCCCTTCTTGAGGGTCAGGGTGCCGGAGAGGAGGCGGTATTTCTCGGTCGTCTTAGTGGTCTTGTGGGGTACGGTGCGGAAATACTCGGCGAGGCAGCTCGTCAAGTAGGACGTGCCGTTCTCGAGCCGGCGCTTGGCTGCCTCCATCTTCTCGGTGATGGCTGCGACCTGCTGGTCGGCCAGCTCTTTCAAGCGGTCGTACTCCGCACGCTCCTCGGCTATCTTGCGGACGGCCCAGTCTGCGCATCGGTCGTCCGTGATCCTGAAGCGCGGGGCCTCCTGATCGGCGACGCTGCCGATGTCAAACTCCTCGAGCTCCTCGAGGGTGGCAGCCGGCAGGGCCTCGGCCTGCTGAGCTGCCGAGCTTTCCTCGGTAGCTGCTGCCTGCTGTTCTGCGGCGATGGCCGCGTTAGTTTTATCGCTCATGGGTTGTTGCTCCTTTCTGTTGTTCTGCGGCCCTGTCGGCCGCGATCTGGCTGTATTTCGGGTCGATCTCGATGCCTATGTACTGGCGGCCCGTTTTCGCGGCTGCGGCCAGCGTGGATCCGCTGCCAGCGAAGGGGTCGAGGATCAGGGCCCCGGGTTCGGTTGTTGCTTCTATGAGGCGCTCCAGAAGCGCCACGGGCTTCTCGTTGGGGTGGATCAGGCTGCTGTTGCCGACCTTCGGGCAGGCGATGACGTCGTCCGGGCGTTTCCCGGGGAACTCAAACCGGCCCTTGGTAGCGAAGATGACGACGTCGTGCCGGGGTGCGAACTGCGCCTTGAGGTCTCCCATACCGTGCGCCTGTCGATCCCACACGATGACCGACTTGACCGTCAGGCCGGCGAGGCGCAGCGCGTCGATGAATACCTGCTGGACGTCCCAGCGGCTAAAACAGAGTACCCCCCCCCCCGCGACTTTAAGACGCGGGCGGCGTCGTAGATCCACCAGATGAACGGCGCCTTGTCGTTGCTGATTTTTGCGAGCCTGCGGTCTTTTTCCTTGCGGCCGCTCTGGTAGTCGATGCCGTATGGCGGGTCGGTGATGACCATGTCTACGCTCTCGGGTTCCATATTGCGGAGGATCGTCAGGCTGTCGCCTGTGATGACTGTGTTCGGTTGGATCATTCGTTGCTGCTCCTTTCTGCGAAAAAGCGATGGCCGCCGACCTCGATGACGAAGGTCTGGCTCTCGTGCCATGTGCTTGTGACTTTTGCGGGGTTGTAGAAGAACATGACCGGCTCGTCGGTGATGAACTCGCCGGCGTCAAATACTGCCGCCACGGCCTCCCTGACGCTGTCAGTCGGATCCGGGCGGGCCGGTGCATACTTGAACGTCACGACGACCTCGGAGGGCTGTGTGCCGGTCTTTTCGCAGGCGTTGAGGATGCACTGTGCGACCAGCATTTGCCCCTCGAAGGACTCGCCGCCGGCTTCGGCCATGACCACGCGCTCGACGACGTCGCGCTCTGTTGCGCTCAGCTCGAAGCGTGGGGCCGGTGTCGGTTCTGCTGTCGGCGTCTGGATTTGGGTCTGCGTTTCAATGACCGGCCGCGGCGTCACCACTGTGACCGTCCCGGGCTTGTCCGGGGTCAGCGCCCCGACCACGACGTAGATCAGGGCGGTCAGGGCGGCAGCAGCGAGCAGCAGGCAGGTGATTTGCCGGCGCAGGTACTTGGCGCGGCGCTTCTTTCGTGCTATACTGTACGACGAGCGAGATCCGACGGCTGGCTGGCCTGTTCTTCTCGCAGGGGTCGCCTGATTGCAGCAGGCGGCCCTTTTTGTTACTGTTGCCATTGTTTTCTCCTCTCAGCTCGTAGCTCCGGCTGCCGTTCCCGGCAGAGGTCGAGCTTGCGGCGGGCGTAGGGTTCGCTGCGGTTCCAGACGTCGTCCGGGATCCAGCGGTCGAGGTACTCCTCGACGCGCTCACGCAGCTCCTCGCTCGTGATTGTGATCGGCGGGGACTTACTCATGTAACCGCCTCCAGTATGTCGATCGCATACTCCAGCGCACGGACTTCGTCGCCGTATCTTCGGTTTTTCCCGTTGATCTGGCTCAGCCTTAAACGCTCGTCCCGAAGATCCAGTAGGACGTCGACGACCGTCACGCATTGGCAGTCTGTCGTTGCGCTCGGCTTTGGTTGTTCTTCTGCGTCGACGCAGTTTTCAGGAGGATCGGCTTCTCTGGGAGAGAGGGCTTGGTCGTTTTTCAAGATCGCCTCTTTGATTTCTGCCGGTGCGCTCGAGAGATCGGTCGTCTGGTCATCGTCCTGGAGCGGCTCGGCCGCCGATGTGTCCTCATGGTCGAAGCGCTTGCCGAGCTCCCAGTCGTCTCGCCGAAGGTCGAAGGCGTCGCCGAGCTGGATGATGTCGGGGTAGTTACTGAGCGCGACGGTCATGGCGGGCTTGTCGATTTCGTAGGCGTAGTAGGTCACGTTGGTGAAGCCCATCTTGTCGAGACAATAGCGCCCGGTGCCGATGCCGTCGTACATAGACAAAACGACGATCTCCTCGTCCCGAGGCACGTCCTTCAGCGCACCCATCAGGATGTGGATGATTACCTCGGCAGTCCAGCCGTTCCCGAGCCCTCTATACCTTTGTGTCGCGCTGACCGCTGATGTGTAGCCATCAGGCAGGGTCTGGAGGCGTTCACACTCGACCGGGGTGAGCTTTCGGATGATGTAAAAACCGTCCGGCAGCTTGATCGGGTATTTCTTCCCCTTGATCTCGATTTCGCTGTTGATGACCTCATAGACTGGCATTTCTTCGCCGGTGGCAGTAGTGACCACCAGTCGGCTCTGGTGCCCTGACGCTGTGAGCGCGTTGGCTTTCCCGTCGTCTCTTGCTTCATACGCAGATCCGTCGCCTCGACCACGCCACGCCATTCCCTGAGCTTCTTCGGCAGGGTAGGCATAAAGGCCAGTTTCAGGGCCGCCACCGTTTGGGCGTGCACACAGAGCCACAGCTTTGCCGCTTGCGTCATAAATCCTGTGGGCCTGGCCTCCGGTAATTTCTCCGTCTGCGTTTGGCATTGTGCCTACTCTGACAGGCGCGGCGTAAAGCCCTGTTTTTGCTCCGAGCCCGCCACCTTCGCCGCAAAGGGTTGTCGCTTTCCCTTCTGGCGAGTAGACTCTGTACTGCTTGGAGTCATGGCTCTGCTTCTTGGCGCTATTCTCGATTGTGCCGATCCTGATGGGCTCGGCGACCATGCTGTCGGGCTGCACGGTCGTCAGGGCGTTGGCTTTGGGGATCCCGCTGGTCTCGAAGCGTCGGTACAGCTTTCCATCGTCCTCGCGCCTGTTCCTGCATCCGACTCCGACCGCCGGAGCTCTGAGCTCGTACCCCTTTTCGGAGGTGGTTGTCTCGAGGATGTCCTTCAGCATGATGCCGCGATCCGCGGGCTGGTCGACGTTCCAGTTGAAGGCGTAAAAGCGTTGGCGGTTCTGTGCGCTCACGAGGGCGCTGTTGATGTGCATGAGATCCACGCCGAGCTCGCGGCTGATCTGGTCTTTGATTGGCTGGGCGGCGCTTTTGTTATTCTCGTACAAGAAAAGGTCAGGCTTGAACTTTTCCTTGGCGATCAGGTAGTTTTTGAATAACTCCCAGCCGAGCCCCTTGGCTTCGACTTCGCGCCCCTTCTTTTGTGCGACGCTCCAATAGGTACACGGAGAGCCGCCGATCAATAGTTTAATCATGTAGTTTTCCTCCTTCCTGCGCGGGCCGGGAGGGTTTGTTCCGGCCGCGTCATGGCTTTGTTGAAGCCCTGCGGCTCGTATCTGACGCCGACGATCCTGCGGCCGCTGACGCCGTACTTCGGGTTGTAGCCGAACAGGTTGACGTAGGCAGCGAGGTCGTCGCGCTCGTCGTCCATCGCCTTCAGCACCTCGAACAGGGCCAGCACGTCGTCGATCGCTCGGTGGCTGTTCTGTACCTTGTCCTCGAGCTCGTAGGCGAGGATCGCGTTGGCGAGTTTGTGAGGGTAGGGCCGGCGGTCTTTGTAGACCGTCAGGCTGTCCAGCCAGTCGATCCGGCCGACCTTGGCGCCGCGCAGCAGGCCGCGCAGAAAGCAGGCGTCGAACTGTGCGTTGTGGGCGATCATCAGGACGGGGCCCGGCTGCATGAGCTTGGCGATCTGGCTGGCCGCCTTGGCCGGCTGCACGCCCTCGGTCTGGAGGAGGGTGTCAGTGATGCCGGTCAGGCTGACGATATTTTCCGGCAGCGTCTCGCCCTCGGGCAGCTTGATGAAGGTGTCCATCTTGCCGGCGATCCTCAGCCCGCCGGAGGCTGTGCGCTCCACGCGCAGGGCCGCCAGCTCGATGATCTGATCCTTGTCGAAGTCGAGGCCGCTGGTCTCGGTGTCGAAGATCACGAGGGCCTTGTACTTGTTCAGCAGGGCGGTCAGGTTACTCATGGGCCGCCTCCTGTTCTCTGGTGGCTCGCAGCGTGCCGAGCATGAAGGAGGCCGCAGCTCTGAGCTGCTCCTCGGTGGCGAAGCTGCCGCCGAAGCTCTCGATCAGCTCCTTGACGATGTCGCCGGCCTGCTCTGCGGTCACGTCCTGCTCGTCGAAGGAGATCAGGAGATCGGAGTCCAGATAGCAAGCGGGGCGCAGGCCGTAGCAGCCGTAGTAGGCGTTGTCGTAGCTCAGCGTGCCATCGTCCCAGACGCTGCGGGCGCTATGCTCGTACCCATTGGAGGCCGTGCTGACGGCTGTGGACAGCCACCACCAGTCATCTGCGTTGGGGATCACGTCGCGGTTGCGCCGGTACTGGTCGACCGCCAGCAGGAAGATGGTGACGTTGCAGGTGCCGTAGTCCTTCAAGCCGTCGTCGGCCGTCAGGTCGAGCTCACTCGTCAGGAAGGCGCTGGAGCAGCCGGCGGCGTCGATCAGGGTGTCGAGGAAGGGGCCGTTCAGGTAGCGCAGGCTGCTGGACTTGCTGAAGTCGTTGCAGTTGCCGTCGTCGAAGGCGCGATCCTCGACGATCTTCTCAGTCAGGCAGAGGGTGCCGGTGGCGTTATGTTCCAGCACGACCCAGCGCTGGCCGGCATAGTTGAAGGCGGTGCCGCGGGGCGCGGTCTTGAGTGCTTTTTTCATGGTTTTGCTCCTTTCGTTCTTGGCGGCCGGCCCTTGGGGCTGGCCTGTATATTCTTCAGCGGTTCGCCGGCGCGGATCCGGCTCTCACAGTGCGGGCAGATGTAGCCGGCGCGGGGGATCTTCTGGTAGATGCTGACGTTCCAGTCGAGCCCACAGCCGACGCATTTGGCGGTCATGAGCTCCCACCTCCTTCCGCGGCCAGAGCGGCGAACACGGCCCGCCTGATACGGTCGAAGGTTTCGAGGATCTGCTGCATGGTTTCCGGGCTGATATGTAGGCCGGCGGCCGTAGCGGCCAGCTCGTCCAGCTTCTCGGCAGGCAGGCCCGGGGCCTGTGCTGCCACGACGGCAGCGAGCTCCTCCCGGGCTGTTCTGGCGTCCTGCATGGCCTCGTAGTCGTCGAGGCTCATGCTCCCGTCGTAGGTGTACGGGTCAAGCTCGTCGTCCGGGCCCTCGGCCAGACGTTCGCAGAATGGGAGGCCAGCGGCCTCGGCAGTCTTGCGGGCCTCCTCGATGGCGTTCAGCCCTTGCTCGACTTCGTAATAGTCCGCGAGGCGGTTGTGACCGCCTTCATAGTGCCAGCGGATCCCGGCGGCGATCTCGTCGATGGTCATGCCCTCGCCGAAGTGGCCGCAGTAGTAGCCGTTCAGGACGACGGCGTCCGGGTCGGTTTTCAGGATCCCGATGGCGTCGTTGAGGTCGTCGGTTTCCCACTCGCCGCTCCCGAGATCGCTCCAGAGGGTCAGGGCGCTCCACGAGCGGCCGGTGCGGTACACGATCACCCAGCCGATGCCGTCGCGGATCTCCTCCGCGACGTCTCGGGCGATGTCTCTCAATGCTGCCATGTCTATTCCTCCTTTCCTTAGCAGGCGTCGCCGTGCGGGCCGACGGTCATGACGCTCTTGGTAGCTCCGTTCTTGTCGATCCAGATCTCCTCGACGCTGTTGTCGGCCCAGTAGATCGTCTGATGAAGTTTCCACTCGCGGGCGTCGTCCGCTGCCTTCTCGGCTTCTCGAGCCGCCTGCTGGAGCTCCTTCAGCCTGTTGAACTCCTTCACGGTCAGGCTGCGTCCCGGCTCGCTCAGGGCGTAGTCGCTGAGGTAGTAGGTGGTGAAGGTCTGATGCCACCCGGCGTTGTACCAGCGGCTCGTCACCTTTTCGGCGAAGGCCAGTAGATCAGCGTCGTTTTCGATAGGGCCGAAGCCTCGGACGGTGAAGATGAACTCGTCTCGGCTGTACGTCGGTTTTCCGTTGACATAGCCGTACACGTTGGGATCGTATTTCATGGTATGCTCCTTTCTACTTGGCCCGGGGTTCCCGGGGATCTTGGCGTTTTTAGCAGCAGGCGAAGATCGCGGCGATCTGCGCCTTGGTCGCTCTCTGGTAGCTGGAATAAAAAACACGACCGCCGACTTCTTGGTTGATGGCATAGTGGCCGTCGGCGTAGCGCTTAATGAGCCACACCTTGCGAGGGTTCCACTTGTCAACCTTGCGTGTCAGGGTCGTGTTGTTTCTTCTGCTTCTCATGGGGGTCTCCTTTCTTCGGCCCGGCGCGGAGCCGGGTGATCTTGGCTTATGTTTCGGCCGTTGCTCGTTTCTTGCCCCTGCGCTTGAAGTTTTCACGGAGTCGCCTCTCGGCGAGCTCTGCGCTGTACCCCTCGCGCTGGTTCCTGTCCAGCGTGCCGGTCGCACCACGCTGGAGCTCCTTGTAGATCGTGGTGTAGTGGACGGAGAGGCGGGCCGCGATGTCAGCCGGCCGGTCTCCGATCAGGTGCCACGCCTCGATCTTCTTCCTGTCCTCGAAGGTCAGGTAGCGGTACTTTCCCGTCGGTCTCACCTCCGTCTCATTTGGTCGATAAAAAAGAAAAAATGCACAGCGGACTCGGTTGGAGTCTCTGTGCATTTAATATTAGCGGACACGTTCACACAGCCTGCACATCCCCGGCCTGGTTTTTTCCGATTGGATGTGCTACAATAAAATACAAAGCTGTAATGGAAAGGGGGAGTCCCGGTGGATGCGATCCGCCTGTGTCCCTATTGTCTGCGCCCTGCACCGATCCCTGCATCGGCCTGCCCTCATTGCGCCCACCGGTTTGCGGGGGTCAATCCGGCGGGCAGCCTGCCTGTGGGCACGGTGCTGGCTGGGCGCTATACCATCGGTGAACTGATCCGCGTTGACGGAGAGGGTATCCTCTACCAAGGGGCAGAAAACCACGGTGCTTTCCGTGTGACCGTCAAAGAGTATCTTCCGCTGACCCTTTCTGCCGAGCGTACCGATGGCCTGACGCTGCGTCCAAAACCCGGCAGCGAGGTGCTGTTCAAGACCACCCGGATGGATTTTGCAGACCTGTACCGCTCCATTCAACGGATCACCCCGGCTAACGGTCTGGAGGCTGTGCTGGATGTGGTGGAAGCCAATAACACGGTCTATGCTGTGATGGAGAGCCCGGGCGGCCGCCCGCTGCAGAAATGGCTGGAGGAGCACCCCGGCCCCGTAGACCCGGCACAGGCACGGGAGATGCTGCGTCCGGTGTTTGATGGTGTGGTCGCTATGCACCGGGTGGGGCTGGTGCACCGGGGAATCTGCCCGGAAAATATCCGTGTGTTGGATAATGGCCGGGCACGTCTGGCGGGCTATGCTACCGTGGGGCTGCGCACGGCGGGCAGCGGCCTGCACGAACAGCTGTACGAAGGCTATTCTGCGCCGGAACAGTATTCCACTGCGGAATTTGAGGGCCGCTATACCGACGAATACAGCCTTGCCGCCGTATTTTACCGCATGGTCTGCGGCCAGAGCCCGGTTCCGGCAGCACAGCGGGCAGTGTCCGACTCGAACCCACGGGCTAAGACGCTGGAACCGTCGGTGCCGGTCTATGTTTCAGAGGCGCTGCAAATGGGTCTGCGGCTCAAACCCGCCGAGCGGATCCAGACGGTACCGCTGCTGATGGAGGCCCTGTCCTCGCCGGAAAAGACCGATGAGCTGGCCCGCAGTCTGCGCTCCATTCCGGAGGATGGGGAGGCCGGGGCCAAAACAGGCCGTGGGCGGAGACCCTCGGTGCAGACCATCCTGACCAGCATTTTGCTTTTGCTGGCGGTGCTGACGGCGCTGACCTTGTGGAGCATGCTGGGCCGTCTTTCTGCATTGGAGGCCCCTCCTGCATCGTCTCCAGCATCCTCGGAAGCGGACTCCTCTTCGGTGATCACACAGCCAAAAAATCAGGTGCCCAACCTGGTGGGCATCTCCTATGCGCAGGTGCAGAACCATCGGGAGTATACTGGGATCTATCTGTTCTATGTCACCGAGGAATACAGCGATGATGTGCCTGCCGGCACGATCCTGCGCCAACAGCCGGAGGCCGGTACACTGCTTCCGGCAGGGGAGACCATCCGTCTTGTGGTCAGTAAAGGACCGAAGATGGTGGAGATGCCCCAGCTGATCGGTTTCCCGCAGGATAGTGCTGTGCGGGAGCTGGAAAGCCGGGGTCTGGTTCCCAGCTGCTTTATGGTGTTCAATGATGGGTCCTATGCTTCCGGCTGTGTGGTCTCTGCCAGTGTGGAAGCGGGAACCATGGCGGAAGTAGGCTCCACCGTAGTGGTGTATATTGCTGCCGACCGGGATGTGCCGGTGTCGGCGGCTCCGGAGGACCCTGCCGCATCCTCTGCGCCCGCACCGGCCGAGAGCGCCCCGTCAGCAGAGGAGGGCGCTTCCTCTGCGCAGCAGCTCCCAGAATAAAAAGGAGGGCCTATGACCGAAAAAAGCTACGATACCCCCTGCGGGCCCATCCATTATTGGGTCAGCCGTGCCGTGGAAAAAGCGTATACCCTCGTGTTTTTGCCAGGTCTTACAGCGGATCATCGCCTGTTTGAGCGGCAGCTGGCGTATTTTGCTCCGCGCTGCCCCGTGCTGGTGTGGGATGCGCCGGGACATGGACGTTCCTGGCCGTTCCGGCTGGATTTTACCCTGATGGAGAAAGCACGCTGGCTGGAGGAGATCCTGCAGCGGGAGGCTCTGCCCCCGCCGGTATTGGTAGGCCAGTCGATGGGGGGATATGTGGCTCAGGCTTTTATGCAGCAGTTCCCTGGCAGGGCAAAGGGCTTTGTCTCCATTGATTCGGCTCCGCTGCAGCGGCAGTATGTCACCGGGGCAGAGCTGTATCTTTTGCAGCGGATGGAGCCAGTCTATCGCTGGTATCCTTGGCCGCTGCTGGTTTGGTCCGGCAGCGTGGGGTGCGCGGTCTCTCCGTATGGTCAGGAGCTGATGCGTCGGATGATGGATGCCTATACCGGGGATCAGCCCCGATATGCGGCATTGGCAGGCCATGGATACAGGATGTTGGCCCAGGCGATGGCGGCAGACCTGCCTTATCGCATCGACTGTCCGGCGCTGCTGCTCTGCGGCCGGAAGGATCAGGCAGGTTCCACCCGGCGATATAACAAAGCCTGGCATCGCTGCACCGGGATTCCCTTGGTCTGGCTGGAGAATGCGGGCCATAATTCCAACTGTGATAAGCCGCAGCTGGTCAACGCCCTGTTGGAGCGTTTTGTGGCCCAGCTGTAAGGAGGATATTATGGAAAACCAGACGGTCATCAACAAAACTGTAAAGTCCGGCATTACCTTTGGCAGTGCCCTGGCAATGGTCATCAGCTATACCACCTGGCATTCGGTAGGGTGGGCCATTCTCCATGGTCTGATGAGCTGGGTGTATGTGCTGTATTTCGTTCTTCGCTACTAAGATGCAAAAACCGGGGGCTTTCCACTATGACGGAAAGCCCCCGGTTTTATTTGTATAGTTGGATCAGTAGGTGATGCCCTGAGCCAGCATGGCAGTGGCTACCTTCAAAAAGCCTGCGCAGTTTGCGCCCACCATCAGGTTGCCCTCAGAGCCAGCAGCCACCGAAGCATCAAAGCTGGCGTGGAAGATGCCCTCCATGATGCCCTTCAGCTTGGAGTCCACTTCCTCAAAGCTCCAGCTCAGCCGCTCGGAGTTCTGGCTCATTTCCAGGCCGGAGGTGGCTACGCCGCCAGCGTTGGCAGCCTTTGCAGGTCCGTACAGAACACCGTTGGACAGGTAGACCTCAATGGCCTCCGGAGTGCTGGGCATATTTGCGCCCTCGCACACCACGGTGCAGCCGCCCTTGACCAGAGCCTCCGCCGAAGCTTTGTCGATCTCGTTCTGGGTGGCGCAGGGCAGAGCGATGTCGCAGGGGGTCTCCCAGATCTTGCGGCAGTCCGGCACATAGGTTGCGCCGGGATGGGTGTCGGCATACTCCTTGATGCGGCCGCGGCGGACCTCCTTCAGATCCTGCACATAGGCCAGGTCGATGCCGTTGGGGTCGTAAACATAGCCGTTGGAGTCGCTCATGGTCACGACCTTGCCGCCCAGCTCGGTAGCCTTCTGGCAGGCATAGATCGCCACGTTGCCGGAGCCGGAGATCACCACAGTCTTGCCGGCAAAGCTGTCACCGCGCATACATTTCAGCGCCTCAGCGGTAAAGTAGCACAGACCGTAGCCGGTAGCCTCCTTGCGGGCCAGAGAGCCGCCAAAGGTCAGGCCCTTGCCGGTGAGCATGCCGCCCTGGAAGCTGTTGGTCAGCCGCTTGTACTGGCCGAACATATAGCCCACCTCGCGGGCGCCTACGCCGATGTCGCCGGCAGGGCAGTCCACAAACTGGCCGATGTGGCGGTACAGCTCGGTCATAAAGCTCTGGCAGAAGCGCATCACTTCCATATCGCTCTTGCCCTTGGGGTCAAAATCAGCGCCGCCTTTGCCGCCGCCCATGGGCAGGGTGGTCAGGCTGTTTTTGAAGATCTGCTCAAAGCCCAAAAACTTCAGGATGCCCTGGTTGACCGAGGGGTGGAACCGCAGGCCGCCCTTGTAGGGGCCGATGGCACTGTTGAACTGCACCCGGTAGCCCCGGTTCACCTGTACCTTGCCCTGATCATCCACCCAGGGCACACGGAAGCTGATGACGCGCTCCGGCTCCACCAGACGCTCGATCAGGCCGTTGGCTTCGTACTCGGGGTGCTTTTCCACCAGGGGCTGGATGCTCTCCAGGACCTCCCGGACAGCCTGCAAAAACTCAGGCTCGCTGGCATTGCGCACAGCCAGACCCTCATACACCCGCTTCAGATACTCATTCGTCAGCATAACAGTATACTCCTTTTTCCCATATTTATGGGCGGCCCACCGGCCGCATCCTTGCACCGCTTTCCCCCCGGTGCGCCTTTATTATAAAACTTTGCTTTGCGTTTGACAATAGCGCTGCGCCAAAAACTTTAGAAAAAACAGATTAAAAGCCGGACACGCTTCACAAAACAAGAATAAAAAGCAAAAACTGGGAAATGGCTTTATTTTATAAAGCAATGCGCGCTTTTGCATCCCGTCCGAAAAAGTGTGCCTTTTGCTTGCCGGGGCATGCAAACACAAATCCCCCGCCCGGCGTACCGGGCAGGGGACAAAGACGGCGATTACTTCAGCAGCTTTTCGCAGGCATCGGCAGCGCCTTCCAGGTACTGGCCGCCGTAGGTCTCGATCAGCCCTGCGTCCGACAGACGAGCCAGCTCAGGGTCGATGGGGCACTTGGCCAACACAGGCAGGTTATGCTTGGCGGCTACCTCATCCACATGGCTTTCGCCAAAGACCTGGATCTTCTTGCCGCAGTCCGGGCAGAGGATATAGCTCATATTCTCTACGATGCCCAGCATGGGTACCTTCATCATCTCAGCCATGTTCACAGCCTTGGCTACGATCATGCTCACCAGCTCCTGGGGGCTGGCGACCACAACGATGCCGTCTACCGGCAGGCTCTGGAACACGGTCAGCGGCACGTCGCCGGTGCCCGGGGGCATATCCACGAACAGGAAGTCCACGTCCTTCCAGACCACGTCGGTCCAGAACTGCTTGACTGCGCCGGCAATGACCGGACCGCGCCAGACCACGGGATCTTCCTCGTTTTCCACCAGCAGGTTGATGCTCATCACATCAATGCCCATCCGGCTCTGGATCGGCCAGCAGCCCTGGTCGTCTGCCATAGCACGGCCGTGGATGCCGAACAGCTTGGGGATGGACGGGCCGGTGATATCGGCGTCCAGCACGCCGCAGTGATAGCCGCGGCGAGCCATTGCGCAGGCCAGCAGAGCGCTGGTCATGCTTTTGCCCACGCCGCCCTTGCCGGACACAACGCCGATCACCTTGCCAATGCGGCTGTGAGGGTTGGGGGCGTCATGCTGCGGGGCCTCGCGGGAAGAGCAGGCTGCCCCGCAATGGGAGCAGTCATGAGTGCATTCTTCGCTCATTCTCTCGTTGCGCACAGATCTCCTGGAGGGGGGTCTATGCGTTTTCCTCCTTGTATTTTCTAGATCAAAGGACGGCGGACCCGCCCTTGGGTTTGACCGGTCTCATTTTACCATAAATACCGGGAAGAAACAACCCGCCTGCCGCTTTCCCAGGGTGGGTGCAGCGGTTTCGTTTGGTCGGCGGGGGTGTTCAAAAGCGAAAAGCGCTGCCAAACAAAATCCACGAAACGCACAAATTCCGGAAAAATTTTGCGGGACTGCTCTGCAAAAAGCCGGTCGCAGCGGCTTGATGCCACAGCGACAGGGGTTTTACCCGGCAAAATCCAGAAAAAAGTGGGGCTTCTTCGCTGCAAAAAGAAAGGAAATGAAAGTCGTACTTATTTTACAAAAAAGTCCGTCTTTGTTATAATCCAAACTGCCTTTTCCCAGATGCGGTTCTCAAAGGCGCCCGTAGGTCTATTTTTGGCAGGCCAGACGGGCTTTCTTTCTGTACGGATGTTCTTTGCGAGTTTGAGGAGAGTGAATCAAGTGAAAGAAGTCAAGTTGGAACAGGCAGCTTACGAGTTTAACGGTAAGATGTCGCTCCGCCAGGCAATTCCGCTGGGTCTGCAGCACGTCTGCGCCATGTTTGTGGGCAACCTGACCCCGCTGCTGATCATCACCGGTGCCTGCGGTATGGTGGGGGGCGAGTTTGCCCACCTGCAGATCGACCTACTCCAGAATGCCATGTTCGTTGCGGGCATCGTCACCCTGGTGCAGCTGTTTGCCATTGGGCCCATCGGCGGCAAAGTGCCGATCATCATGGGCACCAGCTCTGGTTTTATTGGGGTGTTCAACAGCGTGGTGGCTACTATGGGCGGCAGCGTGCTGAGCTATGGCGCCATTATGGGTGCATCCATTCTGGGCGGTTTGTTTGAGACGGTGCTGGGCTTTTTCCTGAAACCGCTGCGCCGGTTCTTTCCGCCGGTGGTCACGGGCACAGTGGTGCTGTCCATCGGTCTGTCGCTGATCTCTGTGGGCGTCAACTCCTTTGGCGGCGGCAATAAGGCAGCGGACTTCGGCTCTGCGGAGAACTTGCTGCTGGCGATGTTCGTGCTGGTGGTGATCCTGATCTTCAAGCACTGGACCAAGGGGTTCCTCAGCTCATCTTCCATCCTGATCGGTATCGTAGCTGGTTACTTTGCAGCCATCCTGATGGGCTTTGTGCTGCCCACCACGGGCCTTACCGCAGAAGGGGCAGAGTTTACCAAGGCATGGGTGCTGGATTGGAGCAAGGTGGCAAATGCCAGCTGGTTTGCTCTGCCCAAGCTGATGCCGGTGCCCATTGAGTTTGACCTGCGGGCGATCCTGCCGGTACTGGTCATGTTCATCGTCACCGCAGTGGAAACGGTGGGCGATATTTCCGGCGTGATGGAGGGCGGTATTGGCCGTGAGCCTAGCGATGTAGAGCTGTCCGGCGGTGTGATCTGTGATGGCGTGGGCTCTGCTTTTGCAGCGCTGTTCGGCGTTCTTCCCAATACCTCCTTCAGCCAGAATGTGGGTCTGGTGGCCATGACCAAGGTGGTCAACCGGATGGCTCTGGCTTCCGGTGCGGTGTTCCTGGTGCTGTGCGGCCTGGTGCCCAAGCTGGGTGCCCTGGTGTCCATTATGCCGCAGGCTGTGCTGGGCGGCGCAGCGGTCATGATGTTCTCGTCCATCGTCATCAGCGGTATCCAGCTGATCACCAAGGAGAAGATGACCGCACGCAACCTGACCATCGTGTCGGTGGCGCTGGGCGTGGGCTATGGTATGGGTGCTACGCCCAATATCCTGGCACAGTGCCCGCAGTTTGTTCAGCTTATCTGCGGCGAGTCCGGCATTGTTCCTGCGGCTGCTGTGGCGATCCTGCTCAACCTGCTGCTGCCGAAAGAAGAAAATTGATCCGGCACTTTTATCTCGCCGGAATATAGAAAACAGCCGGTACATCCGTACCGGCTGTTTTTGCGTTCACAGCGCATTTTCCAGTTCTCTCAGCGCTTCCGGGGTGTCGGCATCCTGCAATTCCAGCGGCGAATCCGGGGAGATGAACCGGACCTGTTCAGGGTGCTGCCGAAGCACAGCGCTGCCGCCCTGCCCCGGCGGCAGATGGAGCAGCGGTCCAAAGTAGGCACGCCCAAACAAAACCGGACTTCCTGCCTGACGGGGGCCGCTTTGCGGCATCCATCCCAGCCGGAAGATCTGCTGCTCCCGTGCCGGTCCGGCAGAGCAAAATGCCTGGACCAGCCGCTGCAGGGTCTGTGCTTTCAAAAGAGGCTGATCGCCGGGAAGAAACACGCACCCTGCTAAGGCGGGCTGCTGCTCCAGCAAAGCGGACAAACCCAATGCCACAGTATCACTGCGCAGCGGCTGGTCATGGAGCAAAGCGGGTATGCCGGTTTTGCGGCAGAGCTGGGCCACCTCTGGGCTGCGGGTCACAGCCAGCCGGGCGCAAAAGACAGGGGAGTCCGCCAGCGCCAAGGCAGAGCAGACCATGGGCTGCCCCCGAAAAGAGGCCAACAGCTTGTTGGAGCCAAACCGCTGGCTGCGGCCGGAGGCCATCACTACACACCCGACAAAAACGGGACTGGCATCGTACTTCATTTTGGACACCTCGTACAGGAAAAAAGCCGGAAAATTCATCCCGCGCAAATTGCGGGCAAAAGTATGCTTTTAGTATGGATTATACCAAAAAATGTGGTAAAATAAAAGGAGATTGCGGCGCTATGCCTGCCGCCGCCAAAAAAAGAGAGGGATTGCAGATGATTACGATCCGAGAGTATGTCCGGGCCGAAAGCCTGGAACAAGCCTGGCAGCTCAACCAGAAACGCACGAACCGGGTCCTGGGTGGAATGGTCTGGCTCAAAATGGAAAATATTCCGGTGGGCACAGCCATTGATCTGTCTGCCCTGGGGCTGGATCAGATCCAGGAGACGCCGGAGCAGTTCTCCATTGGCGCCATGGTCACCCTGCGGGAGCTGGAGCAGCATGCCGGTCTTGCAGGCTATGCACAAGGTGCCTTTAAGGAGGCGCTGCGCCACATCGTCGGGGTGCAGCTGCGCAACCTGGCCACGGTAGGCGGCAGTATTTACAGCCGGTTCGGCTTTTCTGACCTGCTGACCCTGCTGCTGGCAATGGATTGCGATGTGGAGCTTTATAAGGGCGGCATCCTGCCCCTGCGTGAGTATGCGCAGATGCCCTATGACCGGGATATCCTGGTGCGGCTGATCCTGCACAAGACACCGGCAAAGCATCTCTATCAGTCGGTGCGCCCTACCCGTACAGACCTGCCGGTGCTGACCTGTGCTGCGGCACGCACCGAGACGGGTTTCCGGTTTGCGCTCGGCGCACGGCCCCAGCGTGCGGTGCTGTTCACATTCGATGAGGGGATGACACCCCAGGAGATGGCTGCCGCTGTTCAGGCACAGATCCAGACTGGCTCTAATATGCGGGGCAGTGCCGAATATCGCCGCCATCTGGCCGGGGTGCTGGTGCGGCGTGCCGCAGAGCAGCTGGCTTAAAAGGGGAGGGGCTTTGTATGCAGATCCAATTTACATTGAACGATAAACCCGTCTCGGCGGATATCCGCCCGGACACATTGCTGCTGGACCTGGTCCGCAGCCTGGGCTGCACCAGTGTCAAACGGGGGTGCGAGACCTCCAACTGCGGCTTGTGTACCCTGTTTTTGGATGATAAGCCGGTGCTGTCCTGCTCTGTGTTGGCAGTGCGGGCAGCAGGCCGCCGTGTTACCACCTTGGAGGGACTGCAGCAGGAGGCTGCGGAATTCGGCGCATTTATTGCAGACCAGGGGGCAGAGCAGTGCGGCTTTTGCAATCCGGGTTTTGTGATGAACGCCCTGGCTCTCTTCCGGGAGAATCCGTATCCGTCGGAGGACGAGATCCGGGAGTACCTGGCTGGCAACCTTTGCCGCTGTTCTGGCTACGAGGGACAGCTGCGGGGCATCCTGGCCTTTTTGGAATGGAAAAAACAGAAGGAGGCTGTCCAATGAAAGCTGTCAACCGCTCTGTCCGCAAAAAGGACGCTATGCAGCTGCTTACCGGGCAGCCGGTGTATACCGATGACCTGGCGCCTAAGGATTGCCTGGTCGTCAAGCTGCTGCGCTCGCCCCATGCCAATGCCTGGGTGGAGCAGATCGATACCGCCGCCGCGCTGCGGGTCCCGGGGGTGGAGGCTGTGTTTACCTGGCAGGATGTGCCCCAGGAAGGGCCGCGCTATACCCAGGCTGGCCAGACCTATCCGGAACCAAGCCCCCACGACCGGTTGGTCATCGACCGCCATGTCCGCTTTGTGGGGGACGTGGTAGCCATCGTGGCTGCCCGGGACGAGCAAGCGGCCGATAAGGCGCTGAAATGCATCAAGGTGCAGTATCAGGTGCTGGAACCGGTGCTGGATTTCCGCACAGCCAAGGATAACCCCATTCTGGTGCACCCGGAGGAAAACTGGGAGAGCCTGTGCCCGGTGGGGGCGGATAATAAACGCAACCTCTGCGCTCACGATCAGTGCGGCAGCGGAGACATCGAAGCGGTGCTGGCGGACTGTGACCTTGTCATTGACCGAACCTACCACACCAAAGCCTGTCAGCAGGCGATGATGGAGACTTTCCGCACCTTCTGCACGCTGGACCCCTATGGGCGGCTGAATGTGGTCAGCTCCACCCAGATCGTATTCCATGCCCGGCGTATCATTGCAGCGGCGCTGCATATCCCTAAATCCCTGGTGCGGGTGTCCAAACCCCGGATCGGCGGTGGTTTTGGCGCAAAGCAGACGGCTGTATGCGAGGTCTACCCGGCCTTTGTTACCTGGAAGACCAAAAAGCCTTCCAAACTGGTGTTTACCCGGGTCGAGAGCCAGACGGCGTCCTCTCCCCGGCACGAGATGGAGCTGCACGTCCGCCTGGGTGCCATGAAGGATGGCACCATCCGGGGCATTGACCTGTATACGCTGTCCAACACCGGTGCATACGGCGAGCATGGCCCCACCACAGTGGGACTGTCCGGTCACAAATCCATCCCCCTGTATGGCAAGGCGGAAGCCTTCCGCTTTACCAGTGACGTGGTGTACACCAACCATATGTCCTCCGGTGCCTACCGGGGCTATGGTGCTACCCAGGGCCTGTTTGCAGTAGAGTCCGCTGTGAACGAGCTGGCGGCTGCGCTGGGGATGGACCCCTTTGATCTTCGGGCCAAAAATATCACCCATGAAGGGGAGCGTATGCCCGCTTACTATGGGGAGCTGAACACCAGCTGCACGCTGGACCAGTGTCTGACCCGCGTGCGGGAGATGATCCATTGGGACGAGAAATACCCGGTGCGCCCGGCTGGTCCGCATAAGGTGCGGGCTGTGGGCATGGCAATGTCGATGCAGGGGTCCGGCATCTCGGGTGTGGACGTGGGCAGCGCTACCCTCAAGCTGAACGATGATGGGTTCTATACGCTGCTCATCGGTGCGGCCGATATGGGCACCGGCTGCGATACCACCCTGGCCCAGATCGCAGCCGAGGTGCTGGATTGTCCGCTGGAGGATATCACCGTCTGCGGTGCAGACACGGACTTCTCTCCGTATGATTCCGGCTCCTATGCGTCCAGCACCGTATACGTCACCGGCAAAGCGGTGGAAAAGTGCGCTCTCCAGCTGCGGGAACGGATCTGCCGGTTGGGTGCGCAGCTGCTGGGCTGCCCGGAGCAGGAGGCAGAGTTCGACGGCCGCACAGTCACGGCAGGGGGCGATGTGTCCCGCAGCGTCAGCCTGGCCAAAATCGTTTCCGCATCGATGTGCGGGCATGATATCGCACTGGAAGTCACCGAGAGCCATACCTCTGCGGGATCGCCGCCTCCGTATATGGTAGGCGCAGCGGAAGTGGAGGTGGACCTGGAGACCGGTGAGGTGCAGGTGGTGGATTATGCGGCCTGTGTGGACTGCGGCACCCCCATCAACCCCAATCTGACCCGGGTACAGGCGGAGGGCGGCATCCTTCAGGGCATTGGCATGGCACTGAGCGAGAATGTCACCTACGATGATAAGGGCCGACTGGCAGAGAACTCTCTGCTGCAATATAAGATCCCCACCCGGCTGGATATCGGTCATATCCGGGTGGATTTTGCCCCCAGTTATGAGCAGCGCGGGCCATTTGGTGCAAAGTCCATCGGTGAGGTGGTCATCAACACCCCTGGTCCTGCCATTGCGGATGCGGTGTATAACGCCGTCGGCAGCCGTTTTTATGAGCTGCCCATTCTGCCGGAGCAGGTGGCAATGGCAGCTGCTCTGAGAAAGGAGTGATCGGTGCTGGACCAAGCAGCACTGCCCTTTCTCTCGCAGCGGGGACATATCGTTTCGCTGGTGGGGGGCGGGGGCAAGACCACCCTGCTGTACCAGATGTCTGCGCACTGTGCCCGCAAAGGCTGGCGGGTGCTGGCCTCTACCACCACCCATATCCGCTGCCCGCAGGACGGGCATTGGGCACCGGATGCGTACCGGCGGGATGCGCTGTGGGCGGCTGGAACGTACGCTGTGGCGGGAAAGCCAGCTGCGCAGAATAAGCTGACCCAGCCCGCCTGCCTGGAGGAGTGGATGCAGGCCGCCGATGCGGTTTTCCTGGAAGCAGACGGAGCCAAAGGGCTGCCCTGCAAAGCGCCTGCCGCCCATGAGCCGGTGCTGCTGCCCCAGAGCGATATCCTGCTGGCGGTGGCAGGGCTCAGCGCCCTGGGCCGTCCGCTGGAGCAGGTCTGTTTCCGCGCCCCGCTGGCAGCGGCTCTGCTGGGGGTGGCACCGGATGCCCGGCTGACCCCGGCGCTGCTGGCGCAGCTGCTTGCAAGTCCCGCAGGGGGGCGCAAAGCAGCGGAAGAACGGGAATTTTGGGTGATCCTGAACCAAGCGGATACCCCGGACCTGCGCCGGGCAGCGGCAGAAACCGCCGGACACCTGGCTCGCTGCGGAGTGCGGGCGGTCGTTACAAGCTTTGAGGAAAAGGAGCGGAATATCCGATGAATGAGCCGGAAAAGATCGTCTTTTGTACGGGCGGTGGATGTACCGCAAAACTGGGGGCGGGGGTGTTGAGCCGTATCCTGGAAAAACTTCCCCGCAAAGAAAAAGACCCCGCTCTGCTGGTGGGCTACGACAGCCGGGACGATGCGGCGGTCTACCGCCTGACGGAGGATCTGGCCCTGGTGCAAACGGTGGATTTTTTTCCGCCAATGGTGGAGGACCCTTATATCTTTGGGCAGATCGCAGCTGCCAACGCCCTGAGCGATGTATACGCAATGGGCGGTCAGGTCAAGACAGCGCTGAATCTGGTCTGCTTTCCGGAGAGTATGGATCTGAATATCCTGGGCCAAATTTTACAGGGCGGTGCAGAGAAAGTGGCTGAGGCAGGCGGGATCCTGGCAGGTGGGCACTCCATTGCGGATTCCGGGGTCAAGTATGGCCTATCTGTCACCGGTCTGGTGGACCCTCGCCGGATCTACACCAACGATGCCGGACAGGTGGGGGATCGGCTGATCTTGACCAAGGCTCTGGGCGTGGGGCTGATCTGCACCGCCAACCGGGTGGGGGAAGCCGCCCCGGAGCAGATGGAAGCAGCCATACAGTCTATGACCACCCTGAACAAGACAGCCTCTGAGATCAGCCGCCGCTACCGGGTCCATGCCGCTACGGATGTGACCGGGTTCGGCTTTCTGGGGCACTTGCAGGAGATGATGGGGGATCGGCTCCGTTGTGTGATCCAAGCCGACCGCCTGCCGGTGCTGCCCGGTGCCTGGGAGGCGGCGGATGCCTGCCTATATACTGCGGCTGGGCAGCGAAACCGCAACCATCTGGGCAGCCGGGTGGAGTTCCGGGGTGTGCCTTTCCCGATGGAGGAGATCCTGTTCGACCCTCAGACGTCCGGCGGCCTGCTGCTGGCAGTAGACCCGGCGGATGCTTCTGCGCTGGAAAAAGAGCTGCAAGCTGCGGGTCTGCCTGCGGCTGTTGTAGGCGAGATCACAAAAGGCGCTGGCCCGGAGATCGTTGTGGAGTACAACAAAAAGATGCAATAACAACCATCATATATAGGGGGATGCCCCGGAAATCAAGGGAGGAACCACGCATGGTCCTAGTAGATGCAAGAGGAGATGCCTGTCCGCTGCCGGTGGTCAAGGCAAAACAGGCCATTGCCCAGTTGGAAGGCCCGGGTCAGGTGGAGGTGCTGGTGGATAACGAGATCGCCGTCCAGAACCTGACCAAGATGGCCCGCCAGAAGGGTTACGAGACCCAGGCAGAAAAGCAGTCTCCGGGACAGTACCGGGTGCTGTTTACGGTAGGACAGGTGCAGGAGGCAGCGGTCCCCGCACCGGTCTGCACGCCGGATGTCCGCACCGGAGTTGTGGTGGCCATCGACTCCGCCCAGATGGGGCAGGGCAGCGCAGAGCTGGGCCAGGCGCTGCTCAAGGCTTTTGTGTTTGCGCTGACCCAGCAGGACCAGCTGCCCCGCACCATCCTGTTTTATAACGGCGGTGCGTCTCTTTCCTGCGATGGATCGCCCCTGCTGGAAGATCTGCGGGAGCTGGAGGCCCAAGGGGTGGAGATCCTGACCTGCGGCACTTGTCTGAACTTTTATGGGCTGACGGATAAACTGGCCGTGGGCAGTGTGACCAATATGTATTCCATCGTGGAGACTTTGCTGGCAGCTTCCAGCGTGATCAAACCATGATCTATCTGGATAATGCCGCCACTACGCTCCACAAGCCTCCGGCAGTAGGCCAGGCCATGCTGCGGGCGCTTTCGGATGCAGGCAATCCGGGCCGTGGGGCCCATGAGCCGACCCTGCAGGCCGGGCGCCTGGTGCTGGCAGCCCGGGAGGCGGTGGCCCGGCTGCTGGATGCACCGGACCCTGCCTGCATTGCGTTTGCCTGCAATGCCACAGCTGCGCTGAATACTGCGCTGTGCGGTCTGCTGGAACCGGGAGACCATGTGATCACGACGGTTTGTGAGCATAACTCGGTGCTGCGTCCGCTTTACCGTCTGGAGCAGCAGGGGGTGCAGCTGAGCTTTGTGCAGACAGACGCCAAAGCCCGGCTGCGGTATGAGCAGTTTGCCCAGCTGCTGAAGCCCAATACCCGGGCGGTGGTGGTCACTGGGGCTTCCAATGTTACAGGAAACCTGACCGACCTGGGGTTTGTTTCGGGTTTTGCCCGGCAGCATGGGCTGCTGCTCATTCTGGATGCAGCGCAGCTGGCGGGTGTGCAGCCATTCTCGGTCCAAAAACTGGGGGTGGATGTGTGCTGCTTCACCGGCCACAAGGCGCTGCTGGGGCCCCAGGGCACCGGTGGCTTGTATGTGCGTCCTGGGCTGCGGGTGCGGCCTCTGGCTGTGGGGGGGAGCGGCGTGCATAGTTTTGATCCGGCCCACCCCTCCCGGATGCCTACTGCGCTGGAAGCAGGCACCCTGAACGTGCCGGGCTTGGCCGGTCTGGCTTCTGGTGTGGAGTGGCTGCTGGAACAAGGCGTGGAACAGACGGCCCGGCGCGAGATGGCGCTGGCGCGGCTGTTTTATGATCAGCTGCGGGATGTGCCTGGGCTGGAATTTTACGGTGATCTGGATGCAGATCTCCGTGCGCCCATCGTATCTTTGAACCTGACCGGGGAGGATTCGGCACGGGTGGCGGATGCCTTGTGGGAGGACCATCAGATCTGCGTGCGTGCAGGGGCACACTGCGCCCCTTTGATGCACAAGGCGCTGGGCACAGTACAGCAAGGGGTGGTGCGGTTCAGCTTCTCCTGCCAAAATACCCGGCAGGAAGTGCTGGCTGCGGCCCAGGCGGTAAAAACGCTGGCAGCAGAATAAACAGAAGAGGGAGAAAAGGATGAGGGCAAAACAGCCGTATAGAGTGCTTTCGTTTGCTACTACCCAGCAGGCCCTTGCATGGGAGAAACAGTGTGCCGCCCAGGGGGTGCCTGGGCGGCTGATCCCGCTGCCCAGAGAGATCTCGGCAGGCTGCGGCCTTGCCTGGCGGATGCGGCCGGAGGATTGGCTTGCATGGCAGTCCCGGCTTACAGATATCCCGTATGAACAAGCCGTAGAGATCGCGCTTTGAGATCGGAGAGGGAGTATGGAAGAACAAAATTTTGCTCAGATCCTGTCGGCACAGCAGTCTGTGGGGGACTGCCTGCTGGCCACCGTGCTGGAGGGGCCGGACCAGGGCCGACAGCTCCTGCTGGGGGGCCGTCAGCTGCTGTGGCCGTCGGCTCCATCTGCGCTGCTGGTGCGGGGCATGGATGCCCTGGGCAGCACGCAAAGCCCGGATATTTGCATCCTGGAAGGGGTGCGGGTGTTTGTACAGCCGCTGACTGCCCCGGTTCGGCTGGTGGTATGCGGCGGCGGACATGTGGCACAGGCAGTGGTGCGGCTGGCACAGGTGCTGGGTCTGCCGGTCTGCGCCCTGGAAGATCGGCCGGAGTTTGCCGCAGTCCTGGAGCAAGCTGGTGCTGCGCAGGTGCTTCTGGGTTCCTATGCTGAAAATTTGTCCCGGCTGCCGGGCAGCAAGGGGGACTGCTATGTTGTACTGACCCGGGGCCACCGGTATGACCTGGACTGCCTGACGCAGATCCTTCAAAAACCATTGTCCTATGTGGGGGTCATGGCCAGCCACCGCCGGGCAGAGCTGCTGCGCAGCCAGCTGCGGGAGTCTGGGGCTGCTCCGGAACAGGTGGCGGCGCTGCATAGTCCGGTGGGCCTTGCGATCGGGGCGGAAACAGCGCAGGAAATTGCGCTGTCCATCTTGGCGCAGATCGTTCAGTGCAAAAACAGCACGCCAAACCGAGAGGGTTTTACACCGTCGATGCTGAAAATAATGACCGACAAAACGGATTGGGTCCTGGCAACGGTGGTGGCCCGGCAGGGGTCGGCACCTCGGAGCCCTGGCGCAAAAATGCTGGTAGGCCGGGATGGTCTGCTGGCAGGCAGTGTGGGCGGTGGTATTTTGGAGCATGAGGCGCAGCAGCGGGCACAAAAAATGCTGGCCGAAGGTCAAAACTGCTGCCTGGTGGAGTTTTCGTCCCAGGGTACGGGCACAGGGGCTATGGCAGCCTGCGGCGGTACAGTGACGCTGTTTTTGCAGCGAGGGGAGGCAATGCAATGAAGGAAAGACCGTTGATCCTTGTCCGCGGCGGCGGAGACCTGGCCACGGGTGTCGTGCATCGGCTCTGGTCAGCAGGGCTGCGGGTGTTGGTGCTGGAATCCGAACACCCGGCAGCCATCCGCCGTCAGGTCTCTCTGTGTGAGGCTGTCTATGCCGGACAGACCCAGGTGGAGGGGCTGCGGGCAGTGCGCATCCACAGCCTGGCAGAGGCTGCGCAGGTGTGGCAGCAGGGAGCTGTTCCGGTGCTGGTGGACCCGGAGGGACAATGGATCCCAAAGGCAAAACCGGACGTTTTGGTGGATGCGATCCTGGCCAAACAAAACCTTGGCACCCATCGTGGCATGGCGCCGCTGACCATTGCCTTGGGGCCTGGGTTTACGGCCGGACAGGATGTGGATGTGGTGATCGAGACGAAGCGGGGCCATCGCCTGGGGCGGATCATCCGGCAGGGGGCAGCAGCTCCCAATACCGGGGTGCCCGGTGTCATTGGCGGCTATGGTGCCGAGCGGGTGCTGCACGCTCCGGCCGAAGGACGCTGGCATACCCTGCATGAAATCGGCGATCTGGTGCAGCCTGGGGAAGCGGTGGCAGAGATCTGCCCCGCCCAGGGACCGGCTGTGCCGGTCTGTACCCAGATCGGGGGGATCCTGCGGGGACTGCTGCGGGATGGCTACCCGGTCACGCCCGGCTTTAAGGTAGCAGATGTGGACCCCCGCAGCACAGAGCGGGAAAATTGTTTCCTGATATCGGATAAGGCCCGCTGCATTGCGGGCAGTGTGCTGGAGCTGGTCTGTGCGGCCTGCTGGCAGCCGATAGAATAAACCATGAACGATAAGCACCGGACCTTGTGGGGTCGGAGCCGCTGCTGCGGCTGTCCGTACCTGCGGTCTGGTGCTTTTTTGCGGAGAATAGAGGGGCTTTTTTCCGGTATAACTTTCCCTGCATGGACATACATATGCACTGAAAGGGGAGAGTGTTTTGGAAAAACAGGAACAAAGTGCAGTCTGCCGTGAGATCGGAGCACGCACCGGCGGCGATATCTACATTGGGGTGGTAGGCCCGGTGCGGACGGGAAAATCTACCTTTATCAAGCGTTTTATGGAGGAGCTGATCCTGCCTTCCATCGGGCCAGCGGCCGCCCGGGCAAGGGCAAGGGATGAGCTGCCCCAGTCCGCTGCCGGGCGGACCATCATGACCACCGAGCCAAAGTTTGTGCCGGAAAGTGCGGCCCCGCTGCAGCTGGAAGGCGGCGGAGAGTGCCGGGTCCGCCTGGTGGATTGTGTGGGCTATATGGTGGAAGGCGCCATGGGCCATGAGGAAAACGAAAAGCCCCGGATGGTCAAAAGCCCATGGTTTGAGCAGGAGGTCTCCTTTGATCTGGCGGCAGAGACCGGTACCCGCAAAGTGATCTGTGAGCACTCCACCATTGGCATCGTCATTACCACCGACGGGACCATCAGCGATATCCCGCGAGAGGGATATGCCCGGGCGGAAAAACGGGTGGTGGAGGAGCTGGAACAGCTGAACAAACCCTTTGTTATCCTGCTGAACAGCATCCATCCGGATGCGCCGGAGACCCTTCAGCTGGCACAGGGCATGGCCCGTGATTATGGCCGGGCGGTACTGCCGGTAAGCTGTGTGGACCTGGATGCGGCGCAGCTGAACCAGATCCTCCGTCAGGTGCTGTATGAGTTCCCGGTGCGGGAGATGGATTTTGCACTGCCCCGCTGGGTCACGATGCTGGAGCCGGGCCACTGGCTGCAAGCTGAGGTGTATGCAGCGGCCATGCAGTTTGCGGAAGGGGTGGCCCGGATGAAGGACATCCCCGGCCCGGCGGCTCCCGGGGCGCTGGACTGCGCAGCTGTGCAGCGTTCGGCTGTCAGCGGTATGGATCTGGCCGAGGGGGCTGTGCGCATCTCGGTGGAGCTGAAACCAGAAGTGTTCTACCAGGTGCTCAGTGAGCAGACAGGTCTTGAGATCGGAGACGAAGCGGGACTGATGCCGTGCATCATTGAGCTGGCACAGGCAAAGCGTGCCTATGAACGGGTGCGCAGTGCGCTGGAACAGGTGGAAGCCACCGGTTATGGCATCGTGATGCCCACCATTGATCAGCTGCGCCTGGAAGAACCGGAGATCGTTCGGCAGGGCGGGCGGTATGGCGTCCGGCTGGAAGCCTGCGCTCCTTCCATCCATATGATGAAAGCCACCATCCATACCGAGATCAGCCCCATCGTGGGCACCGAAAAACAGTCAGAGGATCTGGTGCAAAGTCTGCTGGGCGGCTTTGAGGAGGACCCCGTGCAGTTGTGGCAGTCCAATATTTTTGGCAAAAGCCTGCACGAGCTGGTAAACGAGGGCTTGCAGAACAAGCTGCTGCATATGCCGCAGGAGGCGCGCACCCGCCTGCAGGAAACCCTGGAAAAGGTCATCAATGACGGCTGCACCGGGCTGATCTGTATCCTGTTGTGAGGTGAAGATGCAAATGACCCCCGTTCCCTTGGTACAAAGGGGAACGGGGGCCTTTTGCGGCCGCTGTTTTGGAAAGAAACGCAAGAGAAAAACGGACCTCTGACCAAGGCTGCCTCCAAATAAGAAAACATTGGTTCTGGCTGAGAGATTTGCCCCATAGCACCCTGTAAAGGGCTTGGAAATACATCCAGTATTCCACGCGCCCTTTCCAGGGCACTCTGGGCACAAATCTCCGGGCCAGAACTGCTACGCACCCGCCGCCCGGCGATTTTGGGCTAGTGCAAGGAAAAGCAGCGCAGGCATCCTTGCTGGCTGGCAAGCTGCTTTGACACAGCAATTGCACAAAATCGTCAGTCGGCGGGCAATGATTTCTTATTCGGAGGCAGCCAATGCCAGAAGTCCGTTTTTTATAGCGGCTGCACCAAAGCAGGACAGCAGCGCCGCCGGCAGAGGCGGTCAGGGCTGCTCCTCGGTGAGCTTATTGATCAAAAGCTGATAGATCTCGTTGCCTTTCAGGATGAACTGTTTCTTGATCATTTCCGCAGAAAGACGATCCGGTGCACCAAGATCCAAACAAAAAAGCTCCTGGTCTAAGCCTTTGACCGTGCAGCGCACAGTGCAGTGGCCGTCCGCTTTCTCGGTGATATGGGCATCGTACTCGGCGGCCTTGCGCTCCCAGGTCTGGCTGCGCAGCACAGCGGCTGCAGCCCGCTCCCGCACACTGCGGGGCAGGTCATAGGCCAGCTCCTGTGCCACCCGGCGGCCTTTTTCTGTAATGGAATAGCACCCGGCGGACTCAGTCACCAGCTTTTGTTTGCAGATGTCGTCTAAGCAGGAGCCAATCTCAAAATAATTGACCAGAGCTTCCTCCACCAGGGCGGTCTCGATCTCCTGCCGGGAGATCGGCCCGGCGTTTTTTACCAGATAACACAGCAGCAGCCGGATCTCTGTGCTGTTGGTCAGCCCGCCGGGGCGAACCCCTGCGGTAAAAGCATCGTTGGCGGCCATAGTCCCTCACATCCCTTTATTGTTTGCTGTATCTCTAGTATAAAAGGTTTCAGGCCGGATTGCAAGCCGCACAGGTGAAATCTGTCTCAACCAGCTTGGAACATTCCGGCGTGGAGTAGACCCACCGGTCCAGGTGCCCCTGGGTGATAAAGTAACGCAGCGGGAACCGATGCTCCTGCTCCAGGCTGTGGTTCACGATCACCAGCTTTACTTTCATTTTTTCGGGCAGGATGTTTTTGATGTAGACGCTTACCACCTGGCCCGGCCGCAGGGTGGGGCAGCTTTCGGCCAGACCTGCCAGGTTGGGGGCCAGCTCCACAAAGGTGCCGTACTCCTCTACGCTGCGCACGATGCCCACCACGGTCTCTCCTACATGGAACTGGGCTGCATTCTCGGCCCAGGTGCCCAGCAGCTCCCGGATGGACAGCACAAAGCGGCCCTGCGGGTCCCGGTTTTTAATGGCGCAGAGGATCTGCTGCCCCACCCGCACCCGATCGGCCGGAGAAGAGATGCGGCTCACCGACAGGCAGTCGATGGGCAGCAGAGCGCTGATGCCGCAGCCCACGTCGCAAAAAGCGCCAAAGGATTCAATATGGGTCACGGTGCAGGGCAGGATATCGCCGGGGGACAGCTGATCCAGATAATTTGCCTTGCACTGGCGCTGGGCTTCGGCCCGCGAGAGCAGGTAGCAGGGGTGTCCCTCTCCGTCCGTGGAAAGATCCTGGATCACAAAGCAGGTGGGCCGTCCCACACGGGTCACCACAGCGATCTCCCGCACAGCACCCCGCTCGGCGCCGTCAGCGCTCTCTGCAAAGGGCATCATGCCCCGCACACCCCCCAGCTCAAACCAAAGCTGGCGCTGGGTATCAAAGGCCAGTGCGGTGCTTTGCAGGATCTCGCCCCGCTGCTGTGCAGCACGAAGCTCCGGTGCGGTCAGACGAGCGGCACTGCGATAGTTGGACTCGGTACGGAAAGTTTGCATCATCTTTCATTCCTCTTTCTGTTGGTTTTAGCCTGCCCGGGCAAGAGCTGTACTGCCGGGTCAGTACAAGCATATGCGGGGCGCAGCGGATATTTGCATTTTGAACGAGTTTGGTTTATACTATAATCATGTGCGCACCCTTTGTGCGCAGGGAGGGAAAGACTATGGATATCTCGGTAGGGGATACGATCTATACCCGGAAAAAGCACCCCTGCGGTGCGGCCAGTTTTGAGGTGCTGCGCGTGGGAATGGATTTCCGTATCCGCTGCACAGGCTGCGGGCGGGAAGTAATGCTGCCCCGTGCAAAGATCGAAAAAAACATCAAAAAGGTGGTAAAGCCGGGGCAGGTCTAGGGCGCTTGGCGTTTGCCCAAGACCCCGGGGCCGTTTGGGCTGTTTTTAAGCAGCGCCCTTCGTCCCCAGCAGAAAAAAGGAGTGCTTGCCCTATGATGCAGCAGCTGTACCCTCAGCTGGAGGCAGTCTGCCGCCGCTTTGAGGAATTGACCACCCGGCTCAACCAGCCTCAAACGGCTGCCGACCCGATGCTTTTTCGCCGATTGATGCAGGAATACCACGACGCAGAACCTGTCGTGCAGGCCTGCCGCGCCTGGCAGACAGCGCAGGACCATCTGGCACAGGCAAAAGCCCTGCTGGAAGGGGAGACCCTGGAGCCGGACTTCAAACAGATGGTACAACAAGAACTGAGCGAAAAAGCACGAGATGTGGAAGAACTGGAAAATAATCTCAAATTATTGCTGCTGCCCAAGGATCAAAACGACGAAAAAAGCGTGATCCTGGAGGTGCGCAGCGGCGCAGGCGGAGAAGAGGCCGCTCTGTTTGCCCACAGCCTTGTGCGTATGTACACCATGTATGCGCAGGCGCGCGGCTGGCAGATGGAAACCTTGACCCTCAGCGAGACAGAGCTGGGCGGCGTGCGGGAAGCCATTTTGGAGGTCAATGGCCGGGGCGTTTACCATCGGCTCAAGTTTGAAAGCGGGGTCCACCGGGTGCAGCGTGTGCCGGAGACCGAGACCCAGGGCCGCATCCATACATCCACCGCCACGGTGGCCGTGATGCCCCAGGCAGAGGACGTGGAGATCGAGATCCTGCCCAAGGACCTGCGCATCGACACCTTCCGGTCTTCCGGTGCCGGAGGACAGCATATCAATAAGACCTCCTCCGCCATTCGCATCACCCACCTGCCCACCGGCATGGTGGTGGAGTGCCAGAATGAGCGCAGTCAGTTCCAAAATAAAGATAAAGCCATGGAGATCCTGCGCAGCCGTTTGCTGGCACAAAAACAGCGTCAGCAGCAGCAGGAGCTGAACGCCAACCGTCAGGGGCAGGTGGGTACGGGGGACCGCAGCGAGAAGATCCGCACCTATAATTTCCCCCAGGATCGCTGCACAGACCACCGCATCGGCATGACCATCCACAACCTGGATAAGGTGATGGATGGCGCTCTGGACGATCTGATCGACCAGCTCTGCGCTACGGAGCAGGCAAAGCGGCTGGAACAAATGAACGCTTGAAACCGATGAAATAACACACGAAACGCTGTAAAGCAAAACAACTTTGCACAAGAAAAGAGCGTGGAAACGTATGAATATAAAAACCGTCCTTCGCCCTGCCGATGAGGCAGGTATTGACCAGGCGGCGCAGCTTTTGCGCCGGGGCGAGATCTTTGCCCTGCCTACCGAGACTGTGTACGGCATTGCGGCCGATGCCCGTCAGGGGGCAGCCGTGCGCAAGATCTTTGAGGCCAAAGGCCGCCCGCAGGATAACCCCTTGATCGTCCATGTTGCCGGGCCGGAGATGCTGCCCGGTTTGGTGGCTGAGATCCCGGAGCGGGCGCAGCTGCTGATCTCTGCGTTTTGCCCCGGGCCGCTGACCATTATCATGCCCCGGGGGCCGGAGGTGGCGGATGAGTGCTGCGCCGGGCTGGATACGGTGGGCATCCGGATGCCCAGCCATCCCGTTGCCCGGGAGGTGATCCGCCGCAGCGGCTGTGCCTTTGCCGCCCCCTCGGCTAACCTCTCCGGACGGCCCAGCCCCACCAATGCACAGGACGTGCTGGCGGATATGGATGGCCGCCTGCCCCTGATCCTGGATGGCGGCGAGTGCGCTGTGGGCGTGGAGTCCACGGTGGTTTCGGTGGTGGGTCCGAAGCCCACCTTGTTCCGCCCCGGCCATATCACGCTGGAAGATCTGGAGCGTGCCTTGGGAGAGGAAGTGGAGGTCTCCGCTGCGATCCTGGAAAAACTGCCGGAGGGCGCTGTGGTGCGCAGTCCGGGCATGAAGTATAAGCATTATGCCCCTAAAGCGGATATTACGATCCTGGACGGCAGCTTTGAACAGTTCCGGGCCTATGTCCAGACCCATGCCGACCAGAACCCCAGCTGTCTGTGCTTTACCGGGGAAGCGTCGCAGCTGGGCGTTCCCTGTGTGGAATATGGCCGTGAAGGGGACGGAGCGGATCAGGCAAAGCACCTGTTCCGCAGCCTCCGCGCTCTGGATGAGCAGGGCGACGGGGTGGTATATGCCCGCTGCCCCGGCCGGGACGGCCTGTCCATGGCAGTGTATAACCGGCTGGTACGGGCAGCCGCTTTCCGGGTGGTGCAGTTATGATCACCCTGGGCATTACGGGCCGCAGCGGCTGCGGCAAATCTACTGCCACGCAGGTCTTTGCCCAGCAGGGTGTCCCGCTGGCGGATGCGGATCAGATATCCCGGGAGATCCTGGCACCGGGTTCGCCGCTGCTGCCGCAGCTGGCACAGCGCTTTGGACAGGACCTGGTGGACGAGGCGGGACGGCTGGACCGCCGTGCCCTGGCAGACCGGGCGTTTGCCACCCCGGAAGGCAAAGCGGATCTGGATGCACTGACCCATCCGGAGATCATCCGCCGCATCCGCCAGGCAAAACAAGAGGCACAGGCGGCGGGCTGTAAGCTGTTTGTGCTGGATGGTGCTGTGATCGTGGGCACTGCTGCCCAGGCCGAATGTGATCGCCTGGCAGTGGTAACGGCCCCGTTTGAAACAAGCGTTGCCCGGATCGCTGCCCGGGACGGCATCTCGCCGGAAATGGCAGCCCGCCGCTTGAACGCCCAAACGCCGGAAGCAGAGCTTACGGCCCAGGCGGATTATATCCTGCGCAATGATGCGGACTGCGCAGCACTGATCGCAGCTGCCCGGCAGCTATGCAGTGCATTGCTGGCTGAAGCAGCGGAGGAAGGGGGCACCGGGAGCCTGCCTTGAAAAAAAGAAAGAAATTCACAGCCCTGGTGCTGACGTTATGCGTGCTGGCGTTTGCCGCACCGTTTTTGCTCCGCTGGGGGAAAAGCCTGCTTTATCCCCGCCGCTATCAGGCAGAGGTAGAGCATTGGGCCGATGTTTATGAGCTTGACCCGCTTTTGGTGTACAGTTTTATCCGTACAGAGAGCGGGTTTGATCCCAGTGCCCAGTCCAGTGTGGGGGCAAGGGGATTGATGCAGATGACCGAGGGGACCTTTGACTGGCTCCGGGGAAAGATCGCATCCGAGGAGCCTTTGAACTTTGACTCGTTGTACGAGCCGGAAGTCAGCATCCGCTTTGGCTGCTATTATCTGCACCTTTGCTTGGTTCGGTATGGAGGGGATGTTCCCACTGCCGCAGCTGCGTACCACAGCGGCTGGGGTACGGTGGATACACTGCTGGAAAAAGCAGAACATTCGGCGGACGGCGTTACGCTGCAGGGGTTTCCCTATAACCAGATGAACCACTATGTTTATAAGATCACTGCCTGCTACCAGGCATATACCCAGCTGTACGCAGGGTGAATCCTACTTGCCAAAACCGGGGCAGAGCCTCTTTTGGCCCCGCCCCGGTGATGATAAAATTATATGAAGAAAGGGAAATGTAACCATGAAGGAAAAGACCCAGGCCCAGCAGCTGGCAGAAAAGCTGTTCTACAAGCCCGCCTATGCCGCCGATAAGGACGTGGACGTGCGTGAGAAGGCATCTGCCTTTGCAGAGGGCTACAAGAAGTACCTGGACGCTGCTAAGACCGAGCGTGAGGCTGCCGCAGAGAGCGAGAAGCAGCTGCTGGCCGCTGGTTACCAGCTGTTCGACCCCAAAAAGACCTATGCCGCAGGCGACAAGATCTATTTTGTGCAGGACAACAAGGCAATCGTGGCTGCCACCATCGGCACCCGCTCTTTTGAGGACGGTTTCCGCCTGCTGATCGCTCACACCGATTGCCCCCGGCTGGATCTGCGCCCCACTCCGCTGTATGAGTCTGACCACCTGAGCTACTTTAAGACCCACTACTATGGCGGCGTGCGCAAGTATCAGTGGGCTACCATCCCCCTGGCGATCCACGGCGTGTTCACCCGGGCAGACGGCACCACCGTCAACGTCTGCATCGGCGAGGAGGACAGCGATCCGGTGTTCTGCATCACCGACCTGCTGCCCCACCTGTCCGCAGAGCAGAACGACCGCAAGCTGCCGGACGGCATCCGTGCAGAGGAGCTGAACCTGCTCATCGGTTCTGAGGCTGTGCAGGATGAGGAAGTGAAGGACGCTGTCAAGCTGAACACCATGATCCTGCTGAACGAGAAGTACGGCATCACGGAAAAGGACTTTGTCCGTGCAGAGATCGAGATCGTGCCCGCATTCAAGGCACGGGATATCGGCTTTGACCGCTCCATGGTCGGCGGCTACGGCCACGATGACCGGGTGAATGCATACCCCGCTCTGCTGGCTGAGATCGAGACCAAGAACCCCGCTTACACCACCGTCTGCGTTCTGACGGATAAGGAGGAGATCGGCTCCGACGGCATCACCGGCATGAACAGCATGTATGTGTTCCACTTCATGCAGCAGCTCTGCCGTGCAGCTGGTCAGGACGACATCATTGCCTTCCACAACAGCGTCTGCCTGTCTGCGGACGTTACCGCAGCTTACGATCCCAGCTGGTCCAGCGCATTTGAGCCGATGAACGGCACCTATGCCGGCCGCGGCGTGGGCATCGTCAAGTACACCGGCAGCCGCGGCAAGGGCGCTGCCAGCGATGCATCCGCTGAGCTGGTGGGCAGCATCACCCGTCTGCTGGACGAGCACAATGTTGCTTGGCAGCTGGGCGAGATGGGCCGTCTGGATCTGGGCGGCGGCGGCACCATTGCAAAGTATGTGGCAAACCGCGGCATCCCCGTGCTGGATATTGGTGTGCCTGTGCTGTCCATGCACTCTCCCTTTGAGGTCATCCACAAGACGGACCTGTACATGGCATACCGCGCATTTGTCGTGTTCAACCAGGCTCAGTAAGCTGCATTAAGCACTGAAACTGCATAAAAACCCCGGCGGAACCTCTTTTTTTGAGGCTTCTGCCGGGGTTTTTTCAAAAAAAGCTTGACCTTCAAGTTACTTCATGGTGTATATAGGGTGTAGCAGGGGGCAAAAACGCCCCTCCCTGATACATCCAACGGAGGTGACCTATATGAATATCAAGCAAGCGGCTGAACAAAGCGGCGTATCCAGTCAGAATATTCGGTTTTATGAAACAGAGGGTCTGGTGGTTCCGGCCCGGCGGGGCAATGGCTACCGAGATTACTCTGCCAAAGACGTACACGACCTGAAACTGATCCGTATGCTGCGTATGCTGGAAATGCCCCTGCCGCAGATCCGTCAGGTCTTGCAGGGGGAACTGGCTCTGCCCGATGCAGCCCAGACCCAGCGGATCCTGCTGGAGCAGCGGGCCCAGCAGCTGGCGGGGGCCATCCAGTTCTGCAGCCAGCTGCAAAAAAACAGCCAGAGCCTGGCGGCACTGGACGTGGATCAGTGCCTGGCCCGGATGCAGACTCCGGACCGGCAGGGCGGATTTTTTACCGGCTGGCTGGAAGATTGGCAGGCAGTGGCTCTGGCCGAACACGAAAAGACTTTTTCCTTTATTCCGGATACTTCTGTACAGAACCCGCAGGAGTTTACTACGGCGCTGGAAGCATATGCGGCGGAAAATGGCCTGACGCTGGAGATGCTGCAAGAGGGGATGACCCCTCGGTTTCTGCTGGATGGGCTGGAATACAAGGCAGCCTGCTATTATGGCGGGCGTATCCCTACCGCGATCATCCGCTGCACCGCAAACCAGCCCCAGCTTCTGGACCCGCCGATCCCTACCCGCAGAGCCAGACTTTTGCAGGCAGCCCACCGGATGCTGCTGCCGGGTGCAGTGGCACTGGGCATTTTATTGCTGCTGTTCCTGGGGCGTCCGGAGCTGATGAAGACCCCGGATGGGTGGATCATGCTGGGCAGCCTGGCGGTGGTGCTGGTGGCGATGACCGTCCGGGACTATTTTCTCTATTATAACGAGAATGGCAAGCAGGGGAAAAACAAGTCTTAACCTTCTGGCAGAGGCAGTACCTGCTCTACGGTGCAGAAGGTGTATCCCTGGTCCTTGAACCACTGGATGATATCCGGCAGAGCCTCGGCTGTGGTGCGGGTGGTGGCAGAGTCGTGCATCAGTACGATGCACTGTTCCTGCCCCTGTGCTTCCCGGATCACATTCCGAAAGATCGTCTCTGCACTGGGTTTTCCGCCTACGGCGTCCTCAGCACAGACATTCCAGTCTACATACCGGTATCCTTTTTGTACTGCCTGCTGCTTGAGCTGCTGCATTACCCCTTTGCCGCCGTAGCGACGGCTGACGGTGTTGGTGCTTCCGCCGGGAAAACGCAGATACCGCAGGTCGGATGCATCCAGATAAGGGGACAGGCGCTGGCGCAGCAGCTCCAGGTCCTTCCAGTAGCTTTCCGGGCTGCGGTAGATCTGGTCGTATTCATGGCTGGCGGAGTGCAGTGCGATCTGGTGCCCGGCTGCCTGGGCCTGGCTTACAAGCGGGAGATATTTGTCGTTGTACCCGGTGGCTACCACAAAAAATGTGGCGGGCACACCAGCGTTTTTCAGCGCATCCAATACAGCAGGGGTGGTTTTGCTGGGCCCATCGTCAAAGGTCAGACAGACCCATTTTTCCGGCGGAGCGGAGAGCGCTGTCTCCTGCTGGGCAAACACCGTATCCGGAACAGGGGAGAGATCCTGCTGGTGGCAGGCTGCTGCCGGATGTGTTCCGGCCACCCCCGTCCATATACCTGCTGCAAAACCTGCCGCCGCCAGCAGGGCGACCAATATCCTCCGCCCAGCCCGGTTGTTCACTGTAAATGACATCCCATGCGCCTCCTTTTCTTTTACCAGCATATGCAGTGCCTGCTGTTCTATGAAAATGGGAACAGTCCCAGAATCTTTTCCTTGAAAAAAGAAGGGGGACGGTTTCCATAGAACTGCTTGACAATACCCCCAAAGTGTGGTATTATAATCAGGCAGTCCGCACGGCTAACATATGCGAGGGTGGCGGAACTGGCAGACGCGCACGTTTGAGGTGCGTGTGGGTAACCATGGGGGTTCAAATCCCCTCCCTCGCACCAGAAAAAGACCGCTTGTCTGAGGACAGGCGGTCTTTTTGCATTTGAGAGGAACAGCGTATGTGGCTTATCTATGCATTCGGTTCTGCTTTTTTTGCGGGCATTACGGCCATTCTGGCTAAGTGCGGGATACGGCGCACCGATTCCACAGTAGCAACAGCAGTGCGCACCTGTGTGGTGCTGGTGTTTTCCTGGGCAATGGTGCTGCTTACCGGAACAGGGGGGCAGCTGTTCCATTTGCAGGGCAGGACATTGCTATTCCTGCTACTTTCCGGCCTTGCAACAGGTGCATCCTGGCTCTGCTATTTCAAGGCGCTGCAGCTGGGGGATATCAACAAGGTGGTTCCCATTGATAAATCCAGTACGGTACTTACCATTCTGCTGGGGTGGCTTTTGCTGCGGGAGCCTGTCAGCCCGGCAAAAGCGCTGGGGGCGCTGCTGCTGGCCGTGGGCACACTGTGGATGATCGATAAGCGGGATCCTGCCCGCACAGAGCCAGAACATCGCCTTTGGCTGCCGTATGCGGTCGGTTCTGCGGTGTTTGCCAGCCTGACGGCCATTTTGGGCAAGGTGGGCATTGCCGGGGTGGACTCCAACCTTGGCACAGCAGTGCGGACTTGCGTGGTGCTGGTCATGGCCTGGGTCATGGTATTTGTAACGGGAAAAAGCAGCCAGGTGCGCCAGATCCCCCGGGGAGAATTGGGCGTGCTGTGTCTGTCGGGTTTAGCCACCGGCGGATCCTGGCTGTGCTATTACCGTGCCTTGCAGCAGGGGCCGGCCAGCGTGGTGGTCCCTATTGATAAGCTCAGCATCCTGGTCACAGTGGTATTTTCCCGCCTGGTATTTGGCGAAAAACTCTCGCCCCGGGCCGCAGTCGGGCTGACTTTGGTGGTGGCAGGCACCTTGGTGCTGCTGCTTTGAACAGAAGAAAAAGAAAAGCCGTGCTTCTTTAGAAGCACGGCTTTTTTGCTGCCGGGGGCAGGGGAGATCAGTTTTTCGCAGCGGGGATCTCAGCAGCCAAAACGCTCTTCAGTGCAGAGAACAGGAAGAACAGCGCCACTGCCATCAGGATGTGGGCCAGGCCCGCAATGCCGGAGATGGCAGCATCCATACCGCGGCTCAATACCAGAGACTGGGTCTGGGCCAGCACCTGGGTCACGCCGCGTACCAGCAGCATCACAGCGGTGCTGGGCAGGGCCAGGTTATACAGCAGATAGAACCGCTTCCAGCTGCGGTTTTCCAGCAGAGCCGGGGCCTGACGAGCGGCCAGGGCCAAGACCAGGAACATCCCCATGCCCAGCATCAGCAGATGCGGATGCAGCACACCAAGGGTAGTCTTGCCCACAAAACCGGTAAATTTGGTGAACTCGCGGTAGAACACACCGGCAGCCAGCCCGGCGATCATGTAGCCGAAGGAAGTATTCAGCAGCTTTTTCATTATGCGTTCTCCTTCTTCATAGCAGAGTAGCCGATCAGCACAGTCCAGACGTAAGCGCAGGTCTTGGGGATCATCAGCATACCGATCATGGGGATGGTATCAGCCCACAGCACAACCGGGATGTAGAAGCCAAAGCTCAGCACGATGGTCAGCCACATCCAGCGGAAAGCCTTGTCCTCATGCTCCTTGGCGCTGCGGTAGAACAGCACGATGATCAGCAGGCCCAGCAGAGCAAAGGGGATGTTGCGGTAGATGCCCCAGCTCAGAGGAGCCTCGGCGCTGAGCCATGCGTTCTGGGGGAACAGGCACAGAGCGATGCGTGCAGCCGACAGCAGGTAAACGGCAATGGTCAGGTTCTTCTGACCCTGCACCTGGTAGCGCACCCGCCAGACGTAGTACAGCAGGATATAGAAGATGGTCATGGTGATGGAGGTGATGAACTTGCCGGTGCCCAGCGCAACGGTAAAGTTCTCCAGGCCGGTGGTGCACAGTGCCAGCGCACGGGGAACCAGGTGGAAGGAGTCGCCTGCGCCCAGCACGACAGCCATAATGCCGAACAGCTTATACTGCTTCTGGCCATGGCTCTTTGCGATCATGGTGATGCCGATAGCGATTACAGAGATCAGATATACGGCGTCAAATACGGTTTCTACCAATGCTTGCATGTCAGAGGTCCCTTTCTTTGATTCAATTATTTTTTGGAGGATGCACCGCCTGTTTGGCGGCTTTGGTGAACAGTGTTCATTTTGCGCTCGGAAAAACCCCGGCGTACCGGGGTCAATACAGCACCCTTCGGATCATGCCCAAAATACCAGAGCAGTCGTAGTTGTGCTGTAACAGAGCGGATAGGATCAGGGAAAAGATGATCTCCACAAACTTTTCCGGGGTGAAATCCGAATCAAAGACATCCGGTCTCACCTGGGGGTCACTGCGCAGTACATATTCCAGTCCCTGCCGGATGTGCCGCCAGGACTGCGCCATGCGCTGCTGTCCGTCGGAGCGGTCTGCACCCACAAAACTCATGGAATGCAGCGTGAAAAAGCCGGGGTATTTTTCCTCTCCCTCCCGCATCCGGGCAAAGGCCCATTCTACACAGCTGGGAAAGCTGCTGAAGGCGCCGCCGTTTTCCGGGAAATGAAAGATATCACACCAAACGCTCTCCACCGTAGCGGCCACCAGCTCCGATTTGGAGCCAAAGTAGTTGTAGATGGAGCCCACCGAGATGTCACAGGCTTTTGCCACGGCGCGGATATTCACTGCATTCCAGCCCTGCTGTTGGATCAGCTGACGGCTGGTGCGCAGGATCGCTTCTTTGGACGTCACGATGGTATTCACGCTTACTGCCTCCCTCAAAATGAACTGTGTTCAGTATACTGGTTCCAAAGAACTTTGTCAAGAGGATTTCCGAAAAAATTTTGACCACATTTCACAGCAAAGCAGAGCCATGCGCCCGGCAAGGTATTTTATAAAGAGGAAAAAAGGAGAGCATGCAGGCGGGGACCGCCGCAAAGAATAAAAAGCCTTCCAAACCGGGTGGGGGAGTTCCGCCCATTGGTTCAGAAGGCTTTAAGGTTTGCTCTGGAGAGGGGAGGGGTTAGTCTTTCCCTTCGTAAATACAGTGTACGCCTTTGTGCTCCATCATTCCGCCCAGGCAGCGCTTATTGCAGCGGACGCAGATATGGATCTTTTCGGCGTTGCCGGCGGCGATCTTGTTAATCCATTGCGGATCAGCCACCAGCTGACGGCTCATGGCTGCACACTGGATGCGGCCATCCTTCAGCTGCTGTTCCACAAACTCCGGATGCGCAAGGCCGCCTACGCCGCAGACCGGCAGCGATGTATATTGACGCACCAGGTCGCAGAATTTCAAAAAGCAGCCTTCCTCCGCAAAATAGGGGTGTTTTGCACTGGGGATCGTATCCTGCAGGTCTGAGTGGTTTGCCAATGCCACATGGAAGCTGGTCACACCGGCTTTTTCTAAAAGCGGAACACATACCGCCAGTTCATCCGTCAGCACGCCAGCATTGCCATAGTGGGGATCTTCCTGGCGGACCGCTAATTTGTAGTCGATGGGGTAGTCCGGCAGCTTGCTGCGGATCGCAGAAACGGCTTCTGTTGCAAAGCGCAGTCGATTTTCAATGCATCCGCCATATTCATCTGTGCGGTGGTTGAAGACCGTAGAACTGAAACTTCCGCACATCCGGTCACCATGTACTTGTACCATGTCAAACCCGGCCTTTTGAGCCAGCACAGCAGCCTCGCCAAAGGCGTTGGTGATCTTTTTGATCTTTTTAACGGGCATGTTGGTGATGTAAGGGGACACCTGCTCGTTGAGCAGCGGACGCAGCTGCTGCGGTGTGATCTTTTTGCTGAGAACACCGGGGATGTATTTGATCATGCCCTTTATGTTGGTGTCGGTCTGGTGGAGCTGTGCACAGATCCGGCAATCGTGCTTGTGTGCGATCTCTGTCAGCTTCTGATAGTGGGCAAATCCCTTTTTGCTGTAAAGGCTCTGTCCAAACCGGGTGGGCAGTACCGGAACGTCGCCAATGATGATCATGGCACATCCGCCGGATGCGATCTGCTCGATCTTTTGATAGTATTCCTCGCCCTGCAGTCCCATAGAAGTCGGTGCAAAGATAATGCGGTTTTTCAGTTTCAAGGTCCCCAGTTCAACCGGGTTTAAGATCGTTTCAAACATGACTGGTTTCTCCTTCTGCTTGTACTATTTTTTCCAGAAGTGTTGTCAGCTGCGCTTGTTCGTCGGGGGTCAGAACAGAGAGCTTCTGTTCGTTCCATGCGCGGATCAGATCGTAGCTTTTATGATACAGACGGCATCCCTCATCGGTCAGCTCCAGATGATAACAGCGGCGGTTTTTCTCGTCCCGTTGCCGGCTGATCAGATGTTCGGAGGCCAGTTTGTCCAGGGAACGCTGCGTGAAACCCCAGTCCATATTCAGTGCCTGGGTCAGCTCTTTGGGAGAACACGAGGGGTGTTTCCCTATATATAAGATCGGATATAAAAGGCTAAGTGTTATGTGGTCTTGCGCCAATTTACGGCTGCACTCCGTGACAAAATCTTTTCGCAGAACAGAAACAAAATATGCAAAGCCTGGTACCATGATCTTCTCCTATAACCAATATCGCTTGAAAGGGGCATATACTTGACAAAGTCAAGTATATGCCGACAACTTGACTTTGTCAAGTGTTTGAGCCGCAAGATATTTGGTCGGCAACGAAAAATTTTCTGCGTAGGGCGGTGCGATCCTGCCAGGGTGTCCGCTTGACTTTACTGGTCTAAGCTGGCAAAATCACAGGTGAAAAAGTGTTTTGGAATCTTTTTCACCTGTATGCTGTTAACCGTTGGAGCGGTTGGCGGCCTTTTTGTTTTTGGGGCTGCTCCCTTGCACCGGGTGATCTTCTCGCTAGGATGAGAACATACAACGCAATTTGTTGTATGTTCTCAACGGGTGTGATATAGTAAAGAAACGGAGGATGTTTACATGATTCACATTAAGTTGAAGGCCGTACTTGCGGAAAAAGGCATCAAGCAAAAGGATTTGGTTGCAATGACCGGGATACGCCAGCCCACTCTATCAGCCATGAACAACAATTCTGTTAAGCATATTCCTCTGGATGTGTTGAATAAGCTTTGTTCTGTCCTGGATTGTCAGCCTGCCGATTTATTGGAATTCGTGCCGGGCGATAACGAAAAAAGTCCGGATGCTTGACGCATCCGGACAGAAGAAGTGTTATCTCTAGCAATACCTGCTTATAGTCTGGGAAAAAGTTGGGATGCAAATATCCCCGAAAGATATATGACTTTCAGGGGTGTTTGCATTTGCAAGGCGAGTGGGTTATAAGAATAAAAGCGGCGCGGATTTTCAACGAATCAGCGCCGCTTTTTGTGGTGCGGGAGAAGGGGGTCGAACCCTCACTCTTTCGGAACTGGTGCCTAAAACCAGCGCGTCTGCCATTCCGCCACTCCCGCATGAACTGTCCTTTAGTTTATCAATTTTCCTTGGGATTGTCAAGGCTGCGGAGATACTGCTATTCAAAAGAAATCCCGCCGGGCAGAGTGCGGTACGCCCCCTCTTTCAAATAAGGTCCGCTCATCTCAAAGATGGTCGTCTTTGCGTCCAAACAAAACATATTCCTCCTCTTTATGGTGCATACTATGCAGGACAATGTAGAGATAAAGGATGGCGTGATCATGGAGAAAAGCAAGGTCGGGACCAGCAGGCACAGATGGCGGCGCTGGGGACAGATGGCGATGGCGTATCTGGCAGTAGCAGCGCTTTTGACTCTGGGGGCACTGTACGCTGTTTTGCCGGACCAATTATATTTGGAGCCAGGGCAGGAGCTGGAGCTGCCCCGGCACAGTTGGGCGTCTCCGTTGGGCAGCCGAGGTGGACAAGCTGTGGCCAGCACCCGGGCGGTGGGCAGCTATCAGACGACGCTGGCTTTGGGCGGATGGCTGCCGATCAAAACCGTGCGCACAGTGGTAGCACAGCGCAGCCGCGTCACGGTCTGTGGGACGCCCTTCGGGGTAAAAATGTTCTCAGAAGGGGCGTTGGTGGTAGGCTTTACGGATATCCATACCAACAGCGGTGCAGCGAACCCAGCAAAAACAGCGGGCCTGCGCTTGGGGGATCGAGTCATCCGGATGGATGCGGTTGCTACTGAAAACAACGATGCCGTAAAAGCTGCGTTGGAACATTCGCAGGGGCAGCCGGTGGAGGTAGTGTATGTAAGGGGGGATCAGCAGCGCAAGACACAGCTGATCCCAGCATGGGACCCTTCTGCCCAGCAATGGCGGGCGGGGATGTGGGTGCGGGATTCCTCCGCTGGAGTGGGCACGCTGACCTTTGCCGACCGGAAAGCTGGCGTGTTTGCGGGCTTGGGACACCCGATCAGTGACAGCGATACAGGGGAAAGCATCGCCCTGCGCAGCGGTGAGATCGTGCCCTGTCAGATCGTGGGCTGTACAGCGGGCACAGTAGGCAGCCCCGGGGAACTGAAAGGCCGCTTTCTGAGCGCCCATGCGATTGGTACGATCCGCATCAATGGCTCCAATGGGATCTACGGGATCACGCGTACAGCTTTTTCCGGAACGGAAATGGAGGTGGCTTTTGCACAGGAAGTCCTGCCCGGAGAAGCGGAATTGTGGGCCACGATCTCAGGGGAGACGGCTCGGCCCTACCGGGTCGTGATCGAAAAGGTCAGTGATGCGGATTCCTGCCGGAATATGGTGGTGCGGGTAGTGGACCCAGAACTGCTCTCCGCCACCGGCGGGATCGTGCAGGGAATGAGTGGCAGTCCCCTGGTGCAAAATGGACGCTTGGTGGGGGCCGTGACCCATGTTCTGGTCAATGACCCCACGCGCGGCTATGGGATCTTTGCGCAAACAATGCTGGAACAAGCCCAGAAGGTAAGGTAAATGTGCTTCTGGTGAGAATGTACTGCGTTTTTTGTTAAAATTCGGTAAAAATCCCCATTGAATATGGTGGTAAAATATGGTAAAATCCAATGTGTTACAGGAACTGCACAGATTGGAGGATACTTCGATGGACAAAGTAAGATTTTTGATGTCGGATACAGGGGCACAGGTCACAGCAGCCTGCCGGGAGGCGCTGGAGCAAAAAGGGGTCGAGGTGACGGTCGTGGAAAAAGACGGCACCAAGGTGCTGCAAAAAATGCTGTCGCTTCGGCCGCAGGTGGCGCTGCTGGATGCTTTCATGCCGGGTTTGGATGCGTTGGCGGTAAAGCAGCGGTATAATGCAGCGGGGGAGCGTCATACCGCATTTTTTGTCACCGGTGCTTTCCAAAGCGAGGAGATGGTGCAGGAGCTGCTGGATGAGGGGTTTGCCTACTATTTTGTCAAACCATTTGATGAAACTGTGCTTGCCAGCCGGGTGCTGAAAGCTGCTCTGGGGCAGGATAAACGGATGCTGCACACCAGTGTGGACAGCGACGAGCTGACCGTGACCGAGATCTTGCATCAGATCGGGGTGCCAGCCCACATCAAAGGCTACCAGTTCCTGCGGGACGCGATCCTGCTTACAATGAACGAGCCGGATTATATCAATGCGGTGACCAAACGCCTCTACCCGGAGATCGCCAAGCGCAATGCCACCACCGCAAGCCGGGTGGAGCGGGCGATCCGCCACGCCATAGAGGTGGCCTGGGATAGAGGGGATGTGGACACCCTGAACAGCTATTTTGGTTACACCATCCATAACCTGCGGGGAAAACCCACGAACTCCGAGTTTATAGCGATGATCGCTGACAAGATGCGCCTGGATAAGCGCCAGCGCATTGGATGAAAAAATTACGATAATTCGGGTGATTATATGGCGCGAATTGGAACCTTTGGAATTGCAAAAGCTATTCATTGGTGTGTAATTATAGAATTATGGCTCCATACCAACAAATAACTTGAGTGAAAACCAACAAATTTTTGATGTTTATTGGGTCAGTCTCTCCAGAACGTATGTTTTACAGGAGGTATTTTATGCTGGCTAAAGACATCGAAATGTTCCTCGAACACTGTGAACTCAAAGGGTTAAGTCCTACGATTGAAGAGGGAGCCAAGACAGCTTTGGAATCCCAATACAGGGAAATTTGTTGCTGACAAGATGCGCCTGGATAAGCGCCAGCGTATTGGATGAAAAAAGTTTGCTGGAAAAGTAAAAACAGCCCTTGCAATTTCTCAAATCTGTGCTATAATATTAAGGCAATCGTTTCCAAGGCCGCTCGACGGGGTAGCCGATATTGAAGGTTGTGATGGGCACATACATGAGAATATGGCCCCAAGAAGTCAGAACCAGAATTGAGGTGAAAAGAAATGAAACAGGGCATCCACCCGAACTACGTTGACTGCACCATCACCTGTGCGTGCGGCAATGTGATCCAGACCCGCTCGACCAAGCCTGAGATCCACATCGAAGTTTGCTCCAAGTGCCACCCGTTCTACACGGGCAAGCAGAAGCTGGTTGACACCGGCGGACGCGTTGAGCGCTTCAACAAGCGCTTTGGCCGCAAGTAATCTGTGGCTTAGCTGTACAAGCGCCGTTTCCTTCGGGAAGCGGCGCTTTTTTGCTTTTCTCTCCGCTTCACAGAAAGAAAAAATCCATCTCTCTGCCATAATTTGAACACATCTGTTCACTACACTGGTTTGGTATTCGCATGGTAAAATGATCCGCTTTGTGCCTGGGTATCGCCAAGGCCGGGCAGGGACCCTATTTATATAAAAGGAGTGTGCCTCATGATCCAAGTGTCTCACCTCACAAAACGCTATGGCAGCCGCCTGGCCGTGGAGGATGTGTCCTTTCAGGTGGAGCAGGGACAGATCTGCGGTCTGCTGGGCCCCAATGGCGCGGGCAAATCCACAATTATGAATATCCTGACAGGCTATCTGGCGCCTACCAGCGGCAGTGTACAGGTGGCGGGGCATCCGCTGCCGGATGTTCGGGCCAAGAGCTGTATCGGCTATCTGCCGGAACAACCGCCCCTTTATCCGGAGATGACAGTCCAGGAGTATTTGGACTTTGCAGCGCGCTTGAAACACGTCCCGCAGGCAGATCGGGCTGCGCAGATCCTTCGCACAGCCCGCCGCACCGGCGTGGAATCCGTACTGCCGCGGCTGATCCGGAATCTTTCTAAAGGATACCGGCAGCGTGTGGGGATCGCACAGGCTCTGCTGGGCAAACCGCAGCTTATCATCCTGGACGAACCCACCGTTGGTCTGGACCCCGCGCAGGTCACCGAGATCCGTCGTCTGATCCGGGAGCTGGCTGGTCACCACACAGTGCTGCTTTCCAGCCATATCCTCAGCGAGGTGCAGGCTGTGTGCAGTCAGGTGCTGATCCTCTCAGGGGGGCATCTAGTGGCATCCGGCACACCGGATCAACTCAGTGATCGTCTGTCTGCGGGGGTCACTCTGCGCGTTACAGCCCAGGGCACAGGTGCGGAGGTGGAAGCGGCATTGGCGGCGCTGCCTGGGGTGGAGCAGGTGGAACTTCTTTCACAGCAGCAGGGCGAAAGCTGCTGCCTGGTGCATTGCAGCGGAGACGGCGACCACCGGGCACAGGTATCCCGGGCACTGGCACAGGCTGGCTGCCCAGTGCTGGAACTGTCTGCCCAGCATAAAAGCCTGGAAGAAGTGTTTTTGCAGCTGACCGGCACACCGCCGGAAACAACTGGAATGGAGGCGGAAGAATGACCACGATCTTCAAGCGGGAGATAGGCAGCTATTTTCATGGCATGATCGGCTATGTGCTTACAGCATTTTTGCTGGGGGCTACCGGGCTGTATTTTCTGGCGCTGAACCTGGGGTACGGTCTGCCGGACTTTGGGTATTATACTTTGTACAATTCGCTGTTTGTGCTGTTGGTATATGCACCGGTGCTGGCTATGCGCAGCCTGTCGGAGGAGCGTCACAGCCGCACAGATCAGCTTCTGCTCACCAGTTCGGTGTCTCTGTGGGAGATCGTGCTGGGCAAATATCTGGCCATGTGTGCCGTCTTTGCGCTGCCTTGTCTGGCGGATGCGGGTATGATCCTGGTCCTGCGGGCACTGGGCGGTTCCAGTGCGTCCCTGGCATCCAATCTGGCTGCGCTGCTGTGTTATTTTCTTTTGGGCTGTGCGGCGTTGGCGGTAGGGGAGTTCTGTTCCAGCCTGACCGAAAATCAGATCATTGCAGCGGTCGGCTGCTTTGGCGTTCTGCTGCTGGCCTACCTGATGCCGGGGCTTCGCTCCATGTTCAGCGCAGGCAGCGCAGCAGCATTGGTCGTCTTTGCGGGGCTGGCGGCGCTGTTCAGCTTGGGTGTGGGTCTGCGGAGCAAAAGTCTGCTGGCAGGCTGCATCAGTTTTGCTGTGCTCTGTTTGGGGCTGTCTGCACTGTTTTGGTTCCGCAGTGCCTGGCTGATCGAGGCATTCAGCGCTGTGCTGGAAGCACTGTGTCTGTTCGTGCCTTTTGAAAGTTTTGTCAATGGCGTATTTTCGGTGCCGTCTGTGGTGTATTATCTCACCGTGTCGGCGTTGTTCTTGTTCTTTACGGTGCAGGTGCTGGACCGGCGCCGCTGGAACTGAGAGAGGAGGCGTCTGTATATGAAAAAAACGACCTCTGCTCAAAAAGGGGCGTGGACAGCTGCGGTCTGGGCTGCTGCGCTTGCCCTGGCGGTGCTGATCAATTTGGTGGTGCGGGCGATCCCTGAAACATATACGCAGCTGGACTTGTCCGAGGCGGAGCTTTATTCGCTCAGCCCGGAGTCCCTCCAGGTGATCCGGGAGATCCCGCAGGAAGTCACGGTTTATTATCTCTGCGAGACCGGCAGCGAGGATACCCTGATCCGCTCCTATCTGAACCGCTGTGCAGCGGAAAATCCGCAGATCACCTGGCAGCTGAAAGACCCGGCACTGTACCCGACTTTTGCTGCGCAGTATGGGGCGGAAAATGCCTCTGCCGGAAGTTTGATCCTGGTTTCCGGAGAGGACAGCCTGGTGCTGGATGCGGCCGAGCTGTATGAATACGACTATTCAGATTATGCCACGACCGGCGGATATAGCCTGCGGTTTGACGGAGAAAACGACCTGACGGCGGCGCTCTACCGGCTGACCAGCGGAGAGCGGCGCCATGCCTATGTCCTTACGGGCCATGGAGAAAAGTCCCTGACCGAAACATTGAGCATTACGCTGGAAAAACAGGGTTTTGCCCTGGATACGCTGAGCCTGCTGTCTGGGACGGTGCCGGAGGACTGTGACCTGCTGATCCTGAATGTTCCGCAGAGCGATCTGGCCGGTGCAGGCCAAAAGGTAAACGAAGTGGGCCGGATGAAAGAGTACCTCGCCCAGGGCGGCAAGCTGCTGGTGCTTACCGGAGAGTATTACCAGACCCCGAATCTGGACGAACTATTGGCGCAGTTCGGTCTGTCTCGGGTGGATGGTATCATAGCAGAGGGACAGGCGGATCATGCACTCTATGGCTATCCCTGTTCGCTGCTGCCAGACTATGCCTCTGCGATGGAAACTACGGCTCTGGATGGTCTGGATACCAGCCGCCCGGTGCTATTGGAGCTGGCGCAGGGCATCCGGCTGGACCCCCGTGAGGATGTGATCTCGGAGGCTCTTTTGCTGACTTCGGACGCTGCATACAGCAAAGCGGCGGGCTACCAGATGACGACGACCGATCGGGAGGAAGGGGACGCAGACGGCCCCTTTGCGCTGGCCGCATATGCCTGCCAGCAGGATACCGGTGCGGAGGTGATCTGGATCGGCTGCGGGGGAATGGATGACGAAGCTGTTTATCAGACCGCCCCCGGCAACGCCGCTTTTTTGCAGGGCTGTGCCTCCTCTCTGGCGGGACAGACCAGCGGGGTGTTGATCCCCTCCAAGGCGTTGGAAGCAGCGTCGATTCAAATCGATGGGCGATTGACCGCAGGGCTTGGTATCCTGTTCGTGCTGGTATTGCCGGCAGCTATACTGATAGCGGGCGGTGCAGTGCTGGTGCTGCGCCGCAGAAGGTAAACGCCTATGGAGGGCCGCAAAAAGACCTTGCTGGTGCTGCTGGCTGGTGTGCTGCTGGCTGCTGTGGGGCTGTGGGGGCTGACCGGTCTCTCTGCCCGTTCAGAAAAGGCCGAAGGCTCCGTGTGTCCTGTTACGCCACAGACGCTGCGCTGTCTCCAATATACCTATCAGGGGCAGACACTGACGCTGGAGTATGAGGCGGGCAGCTGGACGCTGGCAGAAGATCCGGCCTATCATCTGGATGCATCTGCCTGCAATGCGATGCTCACTGCCCTGATGGGGCTGGAACCACAGCGAAGACTGGAGCCCGTTTCGGGGCAGGATTATGGGCTGGCAGAACCCTTGGTGCGCCTGCGGGTCATCACCACAGAGGGGGAGACCCTTGCCTTTGCGTTCGGTGACCAAAACACCATCACCGATCAGATCTACCTGCAAGTGGAAGGGCAGGCGGCACTTTGCCTTGTTCCGGCTCGGCGGGCAGCTCCCTTTACAAAAACAAAGGAGCAGCTTTTTGAACCCTTTTCGCCGGCAGGGATCACTGCTTCGGAGATCGAGATGCTGGATTGCACCTTGTCCGATGGCAAAAGATACCGGCTGCAAAAACTCCAGACGCCAGACCCGGCGGGCGGCTATGCCGCCGTATGGCAGTTGGACGGACAGCAGACGTTGGAACCAGACCGTGTACAGGGGCTGCTGTCCGCTGTGACCAGCTATGCTGCAGGCCAGTATACCGGCGCCGAACCTGCGGAATATGGGCTGGATACACCGGATGTTCAGCTCAAGGTCCGCACACCGGAGCGAGACCTTGTGTTTTGTTATGCGCTGGGGGCGGATGGATGCTATCTGTCCCTCGCAGGGGACGATTCGATCTACCGGGTGGATCTCTCTGTGCTGGATACCATTGCAGCTTGGGGCAGGGGATAGGGCATTGCATTTTGACAGACCGGCAGGCGCAGACTGCTGGTCTGTTTTTATAGAAAGGCTATCTTTTGTGTTTGACAAATTCCGCCCAAATGATGTAAGCTAAAATGGCAGGTGTGCCTGTAAAGATTCCTATAAAGAAAAAGGTGACCCATTCATGGAGAAATATTCGTTCAGTCAGCCGGTCCAGATCCAGAATGCAGCGGTGGATTTCCGCCGTCGGATGAAACCCAGTGCGCTGCTGCGCTGCATTGAGCAGATCTCTACCGATCACGCCTGTGCCTATGGCATGGACGATGTGTTTTTTGCCCAGCAAAAAGCGGTGTTCCTGTTGGGGAAACAGGCGCTCCGGTTTGTGCGGGTGCCCCGCCGGGGGGAGCAGATGACCCTGACCACCTTTGCGGAGCAGAGCCGCCGGGGATCTCTCAAGCGTATTACCGAGCTGCGGGGGGAGGACGGCCAGCTGGCAGCCCTGGTGGATGCCCGGTGGATCCTGGTGGATACAGAGAGCCAGCATATCCTGCGTCAGCCGGGTTGGCAGGCTCCGGAGCATTATTGGAACCAGCAGGTGGAGGCGGAGCTTCCGCTGCACGTCCATAAGGCAGAGCCTTTGACCAGTGCCGGGGTCTGGCGGGCAGATTACTCTCTGTGCGATCAGAATGGCCATCTGAATAACGCCTGTTATCTGGACATTGCCTGCGATGCGCTGCCGCTTGCGGTGCTGCAGCAGGAAGCCGTCCGTTTTGCTTGCCTGAAATATCACCGCCAGCTGCTGATGGGGCAGAGTATGGAGGTGTTTGTGGCGCCCTCTGGTGAGGGGTGGTATGTGCTGGGCCGTCATGAAGGGCAAAGCGCATTTGAATGTTACCTGGAAACAGGCCCGCTGGAGGATTGACCAGCCCTTGCAGGCGGAAATTTGAAAAAGTTCAAAAAAATTTGCGAATGCCTATTGCAAATTGATATCAAAAGAGTTACAATATAGTTACAGCAAGGATGCGTTCCGCTGTGAAATCTTTTTCTTCTTGTTCATTGAGATGCTGGGCGCTATGGTCGTCCTCCTCCGGCTGACCTCCTTCTCAGCTGCTGACCGGCGCCGCACAGGCGGCATCTCAGCTTCGTGTGCAAAAAAGCCCGTCCTTTTCAGGACGGGCTTTTTTGCATCTGCCAGGCCGGGGGATAAAGTCCGACTTTAAGGGGCTTTCTATACAAAATGCATGGTTTTCATCGGGCTGTATTTGGAAACTTTGGACACGGAACCTTTTGTATTTATCCGTCGATTGTGGTATAGTATAGGCAATCATACACAAACGGACAAAAAGTGTCGTTAACCCTGGCTGCTGTTTGAAGAAAAAGAAAAAAGGAGCTTTGACTATGGCATATTTTTATGAAGAACCCTCCCGCACTTTTGGTGAATACCTGCTGGTTCCCGGCTACTCCTCTGCCGAGAACGTCCCCACGGCGGTCAGCCTCAAGACCCCCCTTGTTAAGTATCGCAAGGGTCAGGAAGAGTGCCCCCTGGAGATGAACATCCCCATGATCAGCGCCATCATGCAGTCGGTCTCCGGCGATAAGCTGGCCATTGCACTGGCTCGTCAGGGCGGTGTGTCCTTTGTTTACGGCTCTCAGAGCATTGAGGATGAGGCCGCTATGGTCCATCGTGTCAAGACCTACAAGGCCGGCTATGTGGTGTCCGACTCCAACCTGGCCCCCACTGCCACCCTGCACGATGTGCTGGATCTGAAGGCCCGCACCGGCCACTCCACCATTGCCATCACTGCAGACGGCACCCCCCACGGCAAGCTGCTGGGCATTGTGGCATCTCGTGATTACCGGATCAACCACACTCCGGACGACGCTCTGGTCACTACCTTCATGACCCCGCTGGAGAAGCTGGTCACCGCTCCGGTCAATACCTCTCTGCACGACTGCAACAATATCATCTGGGACAACAAGATCAACACCCTGCCCCTGGTGGACGATGAGGGCAACCTGCAGTATATCGTCTTCCGTAAGGACTACAATTCCCACAAAGAAAATGCAAACGAGCTGCTGGATGCCAACAAGAGCTACGTTGTGGGCGCCGGCATCAACACCCGTGACTATGCCCAGCGTGTGCCTGCTCTGGTGGAGGCTGGCGTGGATGTGCTGTGCATCGACTCCTCCGAGGGCTTCTCTGAGTGGCAGAGCCGCACCATTGCATGGATCCGTGAGCATTACGGCGACACCGTAAAGGTGGGCGCAGGCAACGTGGTGGATGCCGAGGGCTTCCGCTTCCTGGCTGAGGCTGGCGCTGATTTCGTGAAGATCGGCATCGGCGGCGGTTCCATCTGCATCACCCGTGAGACCAAGGGCATTGGCCGCGGCCAGGCTACTGCGGTCATCGAGGTGGCAAAGGCTCGGGACGAGTACTACAAGGAGACCGGCATCTATGTGCCCATCTGCTCGGATGGCGGCATCGTTCACGACTATCATATTACTCTGGCTCTGGCAATGGGCGCAGACTTTGTGATGCTGGGCCGCTACTTTGCTCGTTTTGACGAGAGCCCCACCAACAAGGTGCGTATCAATGGCCAGTATATGAAGGAGTACTGGGGCGAAGGCTCCAACCGTGCCCGCAACTGGCAGCGGTATGACCTGGGCGGCGCTTCCAAGCTGAACTTTGAGGAAGGCGTGGATAGCTATGTGCCGTATGCCGGCCCCCTGGCCGATGGTGTGCAGACCACCCTGTACAAGGTCAAGAGCACCATGTGCAACTGCGGCGCACTGTCCATCCCTGAGCTGCAGCAGAAGGCAAAGCTGACGGTGGTGTCCTCTACCTCTATCGTTGAGGGTGGCAGCCATGACGTTGTGCTGAAGAACGCTACCCCCAGCATCATGAACGGCTGAGATAGTTTTTGATAGGGAAGCACGGCTGTGCTTCCGTCTGGCCGCCGCAGGGTCTCTATTTGCGCCCTGCGGCGGCTTTTTCTATTGCAGAATTTTGCAAAAACCCTTGCGTCCCTTTACAAATAATGCTATCATGGTACAAACGCAGGCATACTGTCAAGACAGGTCGGCCGCAGGGCCGCAACGCAAGAAGAAATGAGGATGCGTTCATGGACGAGATCAAAGTTGTTCCCTACATTCCGGATGAGGATTATGATAACCCCGCAATGGTGGTGGACTTTTACGAGTTCACAATGGCCAACTGCCTGTTTTTGCATGGATTTAAGGATACGACCCTGGTGTTCGATATGTTCTTCCGCAAGAACCCGGATGATCTGGGGTATTCCATCAGTGCAGGCCAGCGCAAACTGACCCGCTTTTTGATGAACTACCATTTCAACGAGCAGGATATCTGGTGGCTGCGTACAAAAGGCATGAGCGAGGAGTTCTGCGAGTATCTGCGCACATACCGCTGGAAAGGGGATATGTATGCCCTGCCGGAGGGCACGGTCTGCTATCCCCATGTGCAGATGGTGCGGATCGAGTGCGACCTGGTCGGTGCGATCCTGATCGAGACCTATCTGCTGCAGACCATGAACTTCCATAGCCTGATCGCCACCAAAGCTACCCGTGTGGTCGGGCTGAATACCCACACCCCCCGCAGTGTTATGGAGTTTGGCACCCGCCGGGCCCAGGGCGAAAGCGCAGGCAATGATGGCGCCTATGCAGCGGTGCTGGGTGGCTGTGTCGGCACGGCCAACTGCCTGGCCGAGATGAAGTTTGGCTCGGAGGTCAAGGCGGTGGGCACAGTGGCCCATAGCTTTATCGAGTTTTTCCCCACAGAATTTGATGCGTTCAAGGCGTTTGCGGATACCTATCCGGATTCGGTCAGTTTGCTGCTGGACACCTATAATATTATGGAGAGCGGCCTGCCCAACCTGATCAAATTGGACGATTACCTGATTGAAAAATATCCCAACGACCCCAACCGCCGGGTCAAATCTGCCCGCATCGATTCCGGTGACCTGGCGCGTGGCTCCAAGCGGCTGCGTAAGGCGCTGGATGCCGCAGGCAAGCCGTATATCAAGCTGGTAGCCTCCAATGGCCTGGATGAAAAAAAGATCGCCAATATGGAGCTGTACGAGCACGCTCACTTTGACTCCTACGGCGTAGGCGAAAATCTGATCACCTCCGCTTCCGACCCTGTGTTTGGCGGCGTATATAAGCTGGTCGCTGTCAAGCAGGCAGATGGTAGCTATCTGCCCAAGATGAAGTGTTCGGATTCTGCCAGCAAGGCGATCATTCCGGGCAAAAAGATGCCTTGGCGTCTGTACGATGAGAACGGGCAGGCACAATGTGATCTGATCGCGATGGATGGCGAGGTGATCGAGGTAGGCAAACCGGTGACTATGGTCAACCTGGACCCGGATGCCATTGAGCGCACGGTCACCATCACGCCGTCTGCGGTCAAGCCGCTGCTGGTGCCCCACATCCTGGGGGGCGAACTGGCCATCCAGCTGCCCTCTATTGCAGAGAAAAAAGCGTATATTGCCCGCCAGCTCACCACAGAGACCTGGGAGAGCGAGCTGCGCTTGGAGTGCCCCCATAAGCATTACGTCAATATGACCCCTGCTGTGGCAGATTGCCGCGCAAAAATGTATGCGGAACTCCACGGCGGCAAGGTATAATTTTTTCATGTAAAAACCAAAAACGGAGTGTCCTGTTCGGGTTACGGAGCGGGACGCTCCATTTTTTTGTTTTGTCCATACCGGGGAGAAAGGTCTCTTTGGCTGGATATCCGGTCAGCCGCACAGTCTTTTCTTGACAAAGGGCGGAAACTATTGTATTATAAAAACTGTCGTTTGGCCCCCGCAAGGGTGGCATACTGGGTCGCCGTGGTGGAACTGGCAGACACGAGGGACTTAAAATCCCTTTCTGGAGACAGAGTACGGGTTCGACCCCCGTCGGCGGCATGAACAAAAAGAGCGTTGATTCGTTTTGGATCGGCGCTCTTTTTGTTTGGCGGCGCAGTCCGCTCTGGTCTGTTTGCGCACAGACAGGGGAAAAGGGAAGAAAAAGGGTGACCGCATCACAGATACTACATGGCCTCCTTGGGTATAATCAGACTACAAAGTATGCTGCGATCCACCCCCGTTCTAAAGGAGCAGACCATGAATTTTTTTGATCTTTTCCGGCAGCAGCCGGATATCCATGCCCGGTTAGAAGAATGTCGTGCCCAGTCCGGCTCGGTTTTGCTGGATGTGCGCACGCCCCAGGAATATAGTCAGGGGCATATCCCTGGCAGCCGCAATCTTCCGCTGCAATCGATACACGGTGCAGCTGCATTTGTTCCGGACAAAGCTGCGCCGGTGTATGTATACTGCCACTCCGGTGCGCGCAGCCGTCAGGCAGTGCGGGAGCTGGAACGGATGGGGTATACCAAGGTTACAGACCTGGGCGGAATGATGAGCTATGCAGGGGAGGTGGAGTTTGCATGAAGGTCGTGATCGTGGGCGGTGTGGCCGCAGGTGCAACCGCAGCAGCCCGGCTGCGTCGTTTGGATGAACAGGCCGAGATCCTGATCTTTGAGCGCTCAGGGTATATCTCCTATGCCAACTGCGGCCTGCCGTATTATATCGGGGATGTGATCACCGACCCGGAGGCGCTGACCCTGCAGACCCCGGAGCAGTTTTTTGCCCGTTTCCGGGTGCAGGTCCGTGTCCGGCATGAAGTGACTGCTCTCCACCCGGAGCGAAAGACAGTGTCGGTCACAGATCTTGCCACCGGCCGCACATTTGAGGAAAGTTATGATAAACTGATCCTCGCTCCGGGTGCAAGACCTACCCAGCCCCGGCTGCCGGGTGTCGGCCTGGAATGGGTGTTCACACTGCGTACGGTAGAGGATACCTTCCGCATCAAGGAATTTATTCAAAAAAACAAACCCCGCTCGGCGGTGCTGGCAGGCGGCGGCTTTATCGGTCTGGAACTGGCAGAAAATCTGCGGGAGCTGGGCATGGAAGTCACCATCGTGCAGCGGCCTAAGCAGCTGATGAACCCCTTTGATGCAGATATGGCCGCCTTGATCCATGCAGAGATGCGCTGCCATGGGGTCCAACTGGCTTTGGGATCTACCGTGGAAGGGTTTGCCCCCACCAATCGTGGGGTAGAGGTCCTGCGCAAGGATGAGCCCTCGCTCCAGGCGGATATGGTAGTGCTGGCCATCGGGGTCACACCGGATACCGCATTGGCAAAATCCGCCGGGCTGGCACTGGGTATCAAGGATAGCATCCTCGTCAATGACCGGATGGAGACCTCCGTCCCGGACGTCTATGCAGCGGGGGATGCCGTCCAGGTACGGCATGCCGTTACCGGTCAGGACGCATTGATCTCGCTGGCGGGTCCTGCCAACAAGCAGGGGCGCATCATTGCGGATAATATCTGTGGGATGGACAGCCGCTATACCGGCTCTCAGGGCAGCTCGGTGGTCAAGGTGTTTTCTATGACGGCCGCCGCCACTGGCGTCAATGAAAAGAACGCTCGCAATGCAGGCTTTGATCCGGAAGCCGTGATCTTGTCTCCCATGAGCCATGCGGGGTATTACCCCGGCGGACGGCTGATGACTATGAAGCTGGTCTATGATAAGCCTACGCTGCGGGTGCTTGGGGCACAGATCGTGGGGTATGAAGGTGTAGACAAACGCATTGATGTGCTGGCCACAGCGATCCATGCAGGAATGACTGCACCGCAGCTCAAGGAACTGGATCTGGCCTATGCGCCGCCTTATTCCTCCGCAAAAGACCCCGTGAATATGGCAGGCTTTATGGCAGAGGACCTGGATCAGGGGCTGGTACAGCAGTGGAGAGCAGAGGATGAGCCGGCCCTGCCCCGGGATGGCAGCGTCCATCTGGTGGACGTCCGCACCCAAGCAGAATATGCTGCGGGCCACATCGATGGGTTTATCAATCTGCCGGTGGACCAGCTGCGGGAGCATCTGGAACAGCTGGATAGAACAAAACCGGTCTATCTGGTTTGTCAGAGCGGTCTGCGCAGCTATATCGCCAGCCGCATCCTGAAAGGCAGCGGGTTTGAATGTTCGCACCTGGCGGGTGGATACCGCTTTTATGCGGCAGTCGTTCGGGATGCCTGCTTGACAGCCCGGGCAGCCTCCTGCGGAATGGACCTTCCGGAGGACTGAACTTGTCCGCCGCACAAAAAATAATCGGAACCACGGTCGCCTGCGGAGCTTTGCTCCAGCGGGCGGCCTTTGCTGGCAGCTGCGGTGTGAGCAGCGCAGGAGCGGACTCCGCAGCAGCCGGTGCAGAATAAGCTTTCCGTCATCCGCCAGGCGGCACAGACTTTGATGGAACGGTCAATGTGACGCTGTCACAGACGGCCGACGCCCGGCTCCGGTATACTGACGGCATCTATCTCTCCCTGAAAAAAAGAGGAGCGGAATAAAGGAGACTTTTATATGAAAAGACTGCCTGAAAATTGGCTGCGTCCGTTACTGTTCACCTTGGCTGGGGCAGCAGTTGGACTTGCATATTATGCGCTGGTGGGCTGCTCCACCGGCACCTGCATGATTACGGCAAATCCTTTTGCCTCAATGGCGTATATGGGGCTGATGGGCTGGCTCCTGTCTGGGATCGGGAATTGTGGAGGCAAAGACGGATGCAATATGTGATCGCTTTTCTGGAGGGGGTCGTTACCTTTCTTTCCCCGTGTCTTTTGCCGATGCTGCCGGTGTATCTGTCCTATTTTGCAGCAGGCGGACCCCGCACCACCCGCCGCACCTTGGCCGGGGCGCTGGGCTTTGTGGCTGGATTTACCGCTGTATTTGTGGCATTGGGTGCCCTGGCGGGGACGCTGGGCGGACTTCTGCGTCAGTATCAGACACTGGTCAACCTGGTCTGCGGCGGCGTTGTGATCCTGTTTGGCTTGAATTTTTTGGGTGTGCTGCACCTGGATCTTTTCCACGGCAGTGCAGCCCGCGCCCCTCAGGGCGGTGGGTTCTGGCAGTCTGCGGTATTTGGGGCGGTGTTCTCGGTGGGGTGGACCCCTTGTGTCGGAGCTTTTTTGGGCTCGGCACTGATGCTGGCCTCACAGCAGGGCCATGTTCTGCAGGGTATGGGGATGCTGCTGGTCTACTCTCTGGGGCTGGGTGTCCCGTTTATTCTGAGTGCGGTGCTAATCGACAGCCTGCGTTCGGCGCTGGACTGGGTCAAACAGCACTATAAACTCATCAATGGGATCAGCGGCGGACTGCTGATCCTGACAGGTATATTGATGGCTACCGGCACGTTAGGGCGGATGCTTGCCCTGCTGGGCTAATGGCCTGGTTCAATGCAAAGGAGAAATGGACCTATGAGTCAAAAAAAGAAGCTGCTTTGGGCGGCACTGGCGCTGCTGGCCGTTTTGGGGTTGGCCGGTGTGCTGTATACACGGCTGAGCGGCGGAATGGGTGCGCAGCAGCTGGGGCAGTCCAACAGCGGACCCAAAAACCTTGCGCCGGATTTTACGGTTTATGACAGTCAGGGTACCGCAGTGCGTTTATCGGACTATCGGGGCACCCCGGTGGTGCTGAATTTCTGGGCCAGCTGGTGCGGGCCCTGTCAGCGTGAGATGCCGGATTTTGATGCCGTGTATCAGCAGCTGGGGGAGGAAGTTCAGTTCCTGATGGTCAATGTTACAGACGGCTCACGGGAGACGATGCTCACCGCCTGGGAGTTTTTGGCGGATAAGGGCTATGTGTTGCCGATGGTCTATGATACACAGGGAGAGGCCGCTGCCGCCTACGGGGTGTATGCGCTGCCGTCCACCTATTTTATAGATGCAGAGGGCTATGCGATCGCCCGCGCCAATGGAGCGATCGACCAAGAGACCCTGCAAAAGGGCATCGAGATGATCCGCGGTGAATGACCAGACTGGTCCATTGCCGCCGCAGCTTTGAAAAGCCGCTTTCCGCTTGTACGGAGGGCGGCTTTTGTGCTGCCGGGAACAGGGCCGCCGGCGGCATAAAGGCAGGGCTTTGCGCAAGGAATAGTTTATGGTATACTTTGAACAGAACAGACTATACCAAAAGAAGGGAGATCCCCGTGGAAGATTACCGCACGATCCGGGGCACTGCTGCCGGAGAATACGAAGAAAAGAAAAGCCGCTTTATTGCACAGCTCTCCTTTGCAGACAGCGAGGAGGCAGCCCTGGCCTTTTTGGAGCAGGTGCGCCAAGCCAACCGTACCGCACGGCATAATGTGTATGCCTACCGTCTCCGGGCCGACCACCGGGAGCGCTATTCGGATGATGGAGAACCGGCCAAGACAGCGGGTACACCGGCACTGGAGGTCTTACAGCACAGCGGCCTTACGGACCTGATCGTAGTGATCACCCGGTACTTTGGCGGGGTGCTGCTGGGCACAGGGGGACTGGTGCGGGCCTATACCACTGCTACCTCCCGGGCGCTGGCCAATGCGGAGGTCGTCACAGTGCGCAGCGTGATAGAGCTGTGCGTAGAGCTGGACTATTCCTTGTATGACCGGGCTGCAGTGCTTATTACGGCATCGGGCGCAAAAATGGCCGAGCCCTTGTTTACGGACCGGGTCACATTGCGCTGGCAGATGCCGGAGGGAACACAAGGTCCGCTGCTGGAACAGCTGCGGGAGCTGACACGGGGCAGCGGACAGGTGCAGGTGTCCGAGCCTTTCTATGCACCGTTCTGATTTTGTGCTCTGCCGACATAAAACATCCCCCTTCGAGCCGGGGACTATGCTATAATAAGGATATCCGTGGAGAAAACCTGTCTCCAGCAGGAGGGACTGCCCGGAAATGCTGGACGCTATCTTTGGATAAGGCTTTATAGCAGAATATGCTTTTTGGTGCGGAGCTGCTGTGCTCAGAACAGAAAAGGCTGGCCTGTTCCGGCCGCAAAATATACTGCATGACCAGTAAGGGAGGGAAGCTTACTATGAATGTGCGAGAGCAGACACAACAGATCGAACGGCTGACATTGGCTCCCTGGGCCAGCTTCAGCGATGCCAGCCGCGGCCGCGCAAGACCGGAGCCGCAAGACCCGATCCGGCCGGTATACCAGCGGGACCGGGACCGGATCATCCACTGCAAAGCATTCCGCCGGCTGAAACAAAAGACGCAGGTCTTCCTCTCGCCGGAAGGGGATCTCTACCGTACACGGCTGACCCATACGCTGGAGGTGGCCCAGATCGCCCGGACCATTGCCCGGGGGCTGCGTCTGAATGAAGACCTGACCGAAGCCATCAGTCTGGCACATGACCTGGGGCATACACCGTTTGGCCATGCCGGAGAGGCTGCACTGGACCAGCTGACCCCCGGCGGCTTTAAGCATTATGTCCAGAGCCTGCGGGTGGTGGACAAGCTGGAAAAAGACGGCGCAGGGCTCAACCTCAGCTGGGAGGTGCGCAATGGCATCATCACCCACACCAAAGGCACCTGGGCGGCCACCCCGGAGGGACGCATCGTCCGCATGGCCGATCAGATCGCATTTGTCAACCACGATATCGAGGACGCTGTGCGGGCAGGGGTGCTGTCGGAGGAAGCTCTACCAAAGGACTGCACCGCTGTGCTGGGACATTCCAAATCCCAGCGGATCACCACCATGATCAACAGCATCCTGGAAAACAGCCAGGGCGATGTGGCGGCAGGCAGCCAGGAACAAGAGGCATTTCTGGCCTTGAAGGCTTTTATGTACGATACCGTGTATATCGACCGCACTGCAAAACAGGAGGAGCGGAAGGTGGACAAGGTGATCGGGGAACTATACGAATACTATTTGAGCCACCCGGAGCAGATGTCCAATTTCTATCTGCAGCTTGTCTATCAGGAAGGCCGGGATCGGGCTGTGACCGATTACATCAGCGGAATGAGTGATGAATATGCCATCCGCACCTTTGAACAGCTGTTCGTACCACAGAAGTGGCATGTTCTGTGAGCATTGCAAGAGGATGAATCATCCGATATTTCAAGAGAAACAGAGAGAAGTTGAAACCCCATGATCCCACATGAATATATTGAGGAACTGACCCGCCGGGTAGACATTGTCGATCTGGTGGGCAGTTATGTGCAGCTCAAACGAAAGGGTAGGCTGTACAGCGGGCTATGCCCGTTCCATAGTGAAAAGACCCCTTCCTTCTACGTCTACCCGGACACCCAGAGCTTTTACTGTTTTGGCTGCGGAGCGGGCGGCAGTGCCGTCTCCTTTATGCAGAAGATGGACAACATCAGCTATACAGAAGCAGTCAAGCTGCTGGGAGAGCGGGCGGGGATGCCCGCCCCTACGGAGGACGACAAGACCGGTCGGCTGCGGGGGCGCATCCTTTCTATGAACAAGGAGGCGGCACGGTTTTTCCATGCCTGCCTGAATTCCACTGTGGAGGAAGCTCGTCAGGCTCGGGCCTATTGGCGCAGACGCGGGCTGGATGATAAGACCATCGTCAAATTTGGTCTGGGATATGCGCCGGACGATGGCCAGGCGCTGTACCAGTACCTGCGGGACAAAGGCTATAACCAGCAGGAGCTGGACGCCAGCGGACTGTTCAAGCGCAGCCAATCCGGTCGGATCTATTGTTTGTTCTGGAAGCGTGTCATCACCCCGATCTTTGACCTGCGCGGAAATGTCATCGCCTTTGGTGGCCGGGTCCTGGACGACTCCAAGCCCAAATATGTCAACAGTCCGGAAACATTGGTCTACCACAAATCCGATACGGTATTCGCCCTGCAGCTGGCAAAGCGCAGTGCAGCCCGCCGGTATGTTCTGTGCGAAGGCTATATGGACGTGATCACCATGCAGCAGGCAGGGATCGATACAGCCGTTTGTGCCTGCGGCACGGCGCTGACACCCGACCAGGTGCGTCTGATCAGCCAATATGCCGAGGAGGTCATCCTTTGCTACGACTCGGATGAGGCGGGGCAGAAGGCGACCCTCCGTTCCCTGGAGCTGTTCCGCTCCAGCCCGGTCAAGGTAGGCGTGCTTCAGATCCCGGGCGCAAAGGACCCGGACGAGTACATCAAAAAATATGGGCCTGAGCGTTTTCAGGCGCTGCTGGATGGCGTGGGGAGTGCGCTGGATTTCCGTTTGGAAAACCTGCGCCGTAAATACGACCTGAAAGAGGACTCCCAGCGGCTGCAATACGTCAAGGAAGCCGTGGAGATGCTGGCGCAGCGTTCTAACCCTACCGAGCGGGAGGTCTATGCCGGGCGGCTGGCCGAGCAGACCGATATTTCTAAATCTGCTATTTTGGCGCAGCTGGCGCAGGCCGGCCAACAGGTCGGGCGCAAGCATAGGTGGGAGCAAAACCGGGCCATCCTTCATTCGGGCGAGATGGACACCATCGAGGTCCCATACAGCGCCGGTGGCCGCCAGGCTTTGGGAGTGGCCAGCGCACAGCAGCGGCTGCTGGCAGCAGTCCTGCGGGAGCCAAGGTATCTGCCGCAGGTACAGGCAGGGCTGCAGCCAGAGCAGTTTTTAATGCCGCTGCACCAACAGATCTACCAGGCGATGCTGGACACAGCCGCCCGGGGCGAAGATCTGACCCTGGCGGTGCTGCACCAGACCCTGAGCGAAGAAGCGCTGCATGAATTGAGCCGTCTTGCGGCACAATACAGCGATGTGAATTGTACCCCGGAGGATATCCGGCTGTATCTGGACCGCATCGCCCGCGGCACACCCAAGGCAAGCAAAGCGGCGGAAATGTCCAATGATGAACTGACAAGGTATCTCCAGTCGATGAGAGAACAAAAACAAGGGCAGTCCACTGCCGAGTGATCCTATGCCCTTTCCTCCGGCTGGAGGGAAGGGAGAAATATACGATGCAGAAACTGTCGCAGACCGACGAACTGGCAGGTCAGCTGGCCAGCCAAGCGCGCAGCCACTTGCTTACAGAGGAGCAGGTCAGCCAAGCCATGGACCAGCAGGAGTACGATGTATCGCAGCTGGATGCTCTGTACGAGGCGCTGGCTGCCCGTGGAGTGCGCGTGGTGGAGGATCAGCCGGATCTTCCGGTGCTGGACGAGGGACAGATCGCAGATCTGGCCCGGGAACTGTCTGCCGAAGGAGTGGCGCTGGAAGACCCGGTGCGGGCTTACCTGAAAGAGATCGGCCGGGTGCCGCTGCTGACTCCGCAGCAGGAGACAGCGCTTGCAAAAGCAGCCCAGGCAGGCGACCTGGATGCCCGCCGCCGCCTCAGCGAGGCCAACCTTCGGCTGGTGGTCTCGGTGGCAAAACGGTATGTAGGACGGGGGCTTTCTTTCTTGGACCTGATCCAGGAAGGAAACCTGGGCCTGATGAAAGCGGCTGAAAAATTTGAGCCGGACCGTGGGTTCAAATTCTCTACCTATGCTACCTGGTGGGTGCGGCAGGCCATTACCCGGGCGATCGCAGACCAGGGGCGGACCATTCGTATCCCGGTCCATCTGGTGGAAAGCATCAACCGGGTAAAAAAAACAGCGGGGGAATTGCTGCGCTGCAATGGCCGGGAACCGACTGCGGAGGAGATCGCTGTCCGGCTGGAAATGACGCCGGAGCGTGTGCGCGAATTGATGCAGCTGGCGCAGGAACCCATCAGCCTGGAGACCCCTGTGGGGGAAGAAGAGGATGCGCACCTGGAGGATTTTATCCAGGACGAACAGGCAGGCATCCCTGTGGACGAAGCGGGCCGTCAGCTGCTGCGCCGGGAACTGCTTTGCGTGTTAAAAAGCCTGACGCCCCGGGAGGAGCGGGTGCTGCTGCTGCGGTTTGGTCTGGAAGATGGCAGGGCGCGCACACTGGAGGAGCTGGGACGGGAATTTCATGTCACCAGAGAGCGTGTCCGCCAGATCGAGGCAAAAGCCCTCCGGAAGCTGCGTCATCCCAGCCGGGCAAAGCGCTTGCGAGACTATTTGGAGGAGTGACAAGACAATACACAGAGAAAACGTGCGAAATGAGGAAACAAACCATATGGAACGATTGACAGAGAAAGGCGCAGAATATTCTCCTGCACAGACCCTGTGCCGGGCACAGGAGAAGGATGCGGCCCTTTGTGCCCATATCCAGCGACAGTCCTGGCGGACCGCCTTTCGGGGGATCTTGCCGGAGGATACGTTGGACCAGCTGACCGCCCTTGCAAAAAACGAGGCGATGTATTCGCAGGTCCTGGCAGCCGGTCTGATAGAAGGCTGGCTGCTGTTTCTGGACGATGCACCCCACGCAATGGCGTTTTGGGGGCCGAGCCGGGATGAGGAGACCCAGGGCTGGGCAGAACTGATCTGCATCCATAGCCTGCCGGACAACTGGGGCAGAGGATATGGCGGACCGCTGCTTGAAAAGGTACTGGCGCAGGCAAAGTCCGCAGGATACAAAAAGATCATGCTGTGGGTATTTGAGGAGAATGTCCGTGCCTGCCGTTTTTACACAAAACATGGTTTTGCTCCTACGGGTCTGCGCCGGAGCTACTGTACGGTGCCAGAGGTCCAGTACGCCAGAGAGCTGTAAAAGACAAAAGGGGGAGGCCGATCCGGCCTCCCCCTTTTGGTATGGGAACCTGAAATATAACGCAAACAAATGGCAGATCAGCTTAGTAAAGGCAGGACCAGCGTGAAGCAGCTGCCTTTACCCACCTCACTTTCCAGTGTGATCTCTCCATGGTGCAGCCGGGCAAGCTCCTGGGCAATGGTCAGGCCCAAGCCGGTGGAGTCATGTTTGGTTTGTGCGGTGGTATGAAAGTATCGGTCAAAGACCGCTTTTTGATCCTCCGGTGCAATGCCGTACCCGGTATCCTGTACACGGACCAAAGCATTGCCTGCGTATTCTCGGCAGGTCACCTGGACACTGCCGCCGACAGGGGTGTAATGGATGGCGTTGGTCACGAGATTCTGCACCACCTGTTGCAGCCGGACCTGATCCCCCCAGACAGGCAGCGGAATGGCCGTCTCTGCGTGCAGTGTGATGCCTTTTTTCTCTGCCTCGGGCTGACAGGCGGCGCATACGGCAGCGGCGGCCTCGTTCAAAAGCACCTGATCTTCATTGAGCAGAAGCTGTTTTTGTTCCAGCTTTGCGGCCAGAAAAAGATCCTCGGTCAGGCTGCGCACAAAATTCATCCGCTGCTGCAAGGCGGGCAGCAGGGTGGGCAGGGCCTCCGGTGCCCGGGCCAAGGTGTCCAGACCGCTGCTTACTGCAAACAACGGGCTGCGCAGGTCGTGGAAGATATTCAGCATCATGCTTTTGCGTGCTTCGGTCTCCTCGGTCAAGGCTTGGGTGCGTTGGGTCACCCGCAGATCCAGTTCCCGGGCCAGCTGTTCTGTGCGGTCAAATTGCAGCGCAAACCGCCGGCATACAAAGACCAGGCATCCCAGCGCAAACGGAAGATCAAAGAATCGGGAGCAGCGGATCAGGTAAAAACTCCAGGACTCTATAAAAAAATCGGCTTGCAGCCCAGGCAGCAAGGTCCATACCCGCAGCCCCGCTGTGATGGCACACGGCATCAGGAGCAGCCCTGCACCTTCTACCTGCTGTTCCTGCGCCTTGCTCAGAAGTGCCACACAATAGAACATACCGGCGGTCAGGGCGGTAAAACGTATCACCCCCCAGGGGGATAACCCGGCCAGCAGCAGGCCGATGCCGGCGGCAATGGCGAAGCGCATCTGATGCCGGGAGGTGGGACGTCCTACCCCAGTCAGAGCCATACTGAGCAGCACGGGGGCCAATACTGCAAAGGGGAAGAATAACCCCTGGAACAGCTTTAAAGCCAGCGGCCCGCCGGACGGCGCAAGCATTACCAACAGCCCCCAGCCGGACAATACCGCCAGGTATAGCAAAAAACAGCCCAACTCCCACTGACGTTTATAGTGGAATAGTGCCATAACTCCGGCTGCCATGGTAATAAAAGCGGTCAGGGTCATCAGCTGCAGGATGCTCCGCAGCTCCAGTGACTGCTGTATCTGGGGCAGGCCGACGGCCCATGTTTGCGGCCGGGAAGGCTGCTCCAGCAGGATCTCAATGGTGCGGTCTTGGGCCGGGGAAAGCAGAAAGAACTCTTCGCCCAAGGGCTGCATCGGCTGGCCGTTGGCGGTGGGGCGGCCTGGTTCAGCTAAAAAAAGAGCCAGGGGTTCTTCCGCAGCGGTATGGAAAAGGAACTGCCATACCCCGGGCTTGATCTGCTGCCAGCCGGTGAGCGCACAGCCCTGTGCGAGGGTTTGGGTCTGTGGGGGCTGCCCGCTTTTCAGGACGACTGCCCGGCTGTTCAGCCAGATGCCTGCCAAGGCCAGCGCTGCTGCCAAAAGCAGAGGGGCGATCCGCGCCAATATCGTTTGCTTCTTCATTTGTTCCTCCTTTGGGCCTACTGTGCGGCTGTTTGTATTGTACCATGTTCTGCCCAGCAGAGAAAGAGCCGGAAAAAAGAGAGCAGAACCTGGATAAACTGCAAGGATGCCCGTTATATAAGGTGTCTTTTGATAAAAAGCATTTTTATCGGCCGCGAACGGTCTAAAACAGTTGCACTGGGGCGGTTTTTCTGGTATAATGCACAGAGCTTGAACGAAAAGGGGGAGAGGACAATGGCAACCGCAGGGTCGGCCCGTTTCCCTTTCGTTTTGAGCAGAGAGAGGACCCGTGTTTTTTAAAAGAGGCACTGCCGGTATCGCCCGGCAATGCCTCTTTTTTTAGGCGCGGCGGCCTGGCCCATACCCACCGACCCTGCAAGGAGGAATCATTCTATGAGCGAAAAGATCGACTATTCCAAGGGCGTATACGACGCCCGGCAGCTGGGCACCGGCAGAATGCTGGTGCTGGGTGTGCAGCACATGTTTGCTATGTTTGGTGCAACGGTGCTGGTGCCTCTGCTCACTGGCCTGAGCGTATCGACTACGCTGCTGTGCGCAGGTCTGGGCACGCTGCTGTTCCATCTGATCACCAAGGGCAAGGTTCCGGCCTTCCTGGGTTCTTCGTTTGCATACCTGGGCGGTTTTTCCATCGTGGCGCCGATGCTGGCAGATGCCAACGGCAACCTGACGGTGGCCAACACCAAGATGCTGCCCTACGCCTGTGCGGGCGTGGCATTCTCCGGCCTTGTCTACCTGGCGGTCAGCCTGCTGATCTCCACCTTCGGTATTCGCCGGATCATGCGGTTCTTCCCGCCGGTGGTCACGGGCCCCATCATTATTTCCATCGGCCTGATCCTGGCTCCCTCGGCTATCACCAACTGCCAGTCCAACTGGCTGCTGGCCTTTGTTGCGCTGGGCACTGTGGTGGTGTGCAACATCTGGGGTAAGGGCATGGTCAAGATCCTGCCCATCCTGATCGGCGTGCTGGTCTCCTATGCAGTGGCGCTGGTAACGGGTGCGGTGGACTTTGAGGCGATCGCACAGGCCAGCTGGCTGGGCGTGCCCCTGCATAAGGAGTCCATGGGTCTGTTTGCCATCGACGGCAGCCCGGAGTTCATCAGCGCACTGTTCACCATCCTGCCCATTGCTCTGGCTACCATGATGGAGCATGTGGGTGACGTGGCTGCCATCAGCGCAACGGTGGGCCATAACTATATCAATGATCCCGGCCTGAACCGCACCCTGATGGGCGATGGTCTGGCCACTACGCTGGCTGGTCTGCTGGGCGGACCCGCCAACACCACCTACGGCGAGAACACCGGTGTGCTGGCTCTGAGCAAGATCTACGATCCCCGGGTCATCCGCATTGCGGCAGGCATGGCCATCGTTCTGAGCTTCAGCCCCAAGTTCGAGGCAGTTATCAACACCATTCCCACGGGTATCATTGGCGGTATCAGCTTTGTGCTGTACGGCATGATCTCTGCCATCGGCGTGCGCAATGTGGTGGAGAACCGTGTGGACTTTACCAACAGCCGCAACCTGATCGTTGCAGCAGTGATCCTGGTCTGCGCTCTGGGCTTCAACTCGGTGGGCGGTCTGAGCTTCCATGTGCTGGGTGTGACCATCAATCTGTCTGGTCTGGCGATCGCTGCACTGGTGGGTATTCTGCTCAACGCAGTGCTGCCCGGCAATGACTATGAGTTCGACGCAGCCGATGGTGCAGACGCACCTTCCAGCAGCAACCTGCAGGTGTAAACAAACTATTAAATAGGAATTATTCTTAAAAGTTATTCTTGACTAACCGACCGATCGGCGATTATAATAAGCTCAGAACCAGAGCGGTGCAACCCGCACCGCCGGAGATAAAAAAGATCACTAAATTGGAGGTTTTTCAATATGAAGAAGTTTGTTTGCACCGTTTGCGGCTACATCGCTGAAGGCTCCATCCCCGAGCAGTGCCCCGTCTGCAAGGCTCCCGCTTCCGCTTTCGTGGAGAAGACCGGCAACACCTACGTGACCGAGCACGTTGTGGGCATCGGCAAGGCTGAGGGTGTGCCCCAGGACATCATCGATGGCCTGCGCGCTAACTTCGAGGGTGAGTGCAGCGAGGTCGGCATGTACCTGGCAATGTCCCGCGTGGCTGAGCGCGAGGGCTACCCTGAGATCGCTGAGGCTTACAAGCGCTATGCTTACGAGGAGGCAGATCACGCTTCTCGTTTCGCAGAGCTGCTGGGTGAGGTCGTCACCGACAGCACTAAGCAGAACCTGATGATGCGTGCTGAGGCTGAGTGCGGCGCTTGCTCCGGCAAGATGGACCTGGCCAAGAAGGCAAAGGCTCTGAACCTGGATGCTATCCATGACACCGTCCACGAGATGGCTAAGGATGAGGCTCGTCACGGCCGTGGCTTCGAGGGCCTGCTGAAGCGTTACTTCAACACCGAAGTCTAATTCAGGAGACACCAAAGGGCAATTTGGCGGCCCGCGCAGCAATGCGCGGGCCGCTTTTTATGTAGCAGCAATGCCATGCCGGGGGAGGCTGTCGGCCTTGCGCCATGTTCGGCAGGTTGTTATACTGGTATGGGACTATTGAAAGGGGGATGAACGGGATGCAGACGGAAAAAACCGGCGGGCGTTATGCTCTTCTGGATGAACTTCGGGGGTTTGACCTGCTCAATATGTTTGTGTACCATGCGTTATGGGACCTGGTGTTTTTGTATGGGCTAAAAGCCGAGTGGTACACCGGCTGGCTGGGCCGATTATGGCAGCAGTCCGGCTGCTGGATCTTTATCCTCCTGTCTGGGTTTTGCCTGCCTTTTGGCCGCCGTCCGGTGCAGCGGGGCGCTTTTGTGTTTTGCGCGGGCGCAGCGGTCACGGCGGTCACACTATTGGCTATGCCGCAGCAGCCGGTTTGGTTTGGCGTGTTGACTTTATTGGGCACCGCAATGATGCTTACCGGCGTATTGCAGCCGTTTATGCGGCGGGTGCCGCCGGTCCTGGGCTTTGGCGTATGTATGGGGCTGTTTGCGCTGTTTTATTCGGCAGGGGAGGGCTGGCTTGGCGTTGGCTCTTGGCGGATCTTCTTGCCGTCGCAGCTTTACGCCAACTATCTGACGGCCTATTTCGGTTTTGCCCCGAAGGGGTTTTATTCCAGCGATTATTTCCCGCTGCTGCCGTGGGTGTTCTTGTTTTGGGCGGGGGTGTTTCTGCATTGGGCACTGGGGCGGCATCGGATGGAGCCGCTGCGCCGCTCCGTGTGTCCTGCACTGGGGTGGTTGGGCCGCCATTCGCTGGTTGCTTATCTGCTGCATCAGCCGGTGATCTACGGCCTGCTGTTGATACTGAACAAACTTTTTTGACGGTGGATGTATAAACCGCCCATCAATGGAGCATCCTACTGTCAAAGAGGTGATTAAAATGGAAAATATGGGTGTTACCTGTGACGTCTGTGAATGCCGCCACAATGTGGGCAGCTGCAAATGCGACCTGCCTCAGATCAAGGTGACTGAGTGCACCACCTGCTCCTCTCAGCAGGTGGAGACCCCGCACTATTGCCAGAGCTTTGAAAAGAAATAAGCTTTCTGCCATAGTGTGAAAAAGCCCTCCTGTCCCGCGCACTGCTGCGCCAGACAGGAGGGCTTTTCTTATGTGCTAAGGGAATGTCAACCCCGCAGACTGACACTGCAGGTGGCGAGGCTGCGGATCAATGTACCCACACTGTCCTTCATCTGAATACCGGCAAAGCCAAGGACAAAAGCTGCCTGTACGTTTTCTCTCCGGTCATCGATAAATACACACTCGTTGGCTTTGAGCTGGTACTTGTCCAGGAAAGCTTGGTAAATGCGGGAGTCCGGTTTGTTGATATGGACCTCACAGGAGGCTACGCCTCCATCGAAAACATCTTTCAAGGGTCCGGCCATCAACTGCTGAAATACATCGGTCGGCATATTACTCAGGTAGTAGACCATGTAGCCGTGGTTTTTCAGGCGGCGGATCAGTTCCAGCATTTTGCGGCGGGGACGCAGGATGTGGGTCCAATCGTCCAGGACACCCTGCACCTCAAACTCACATCCTACCTGCCGTGCTTTTGCCAGCATCTGCTGGTTGCCCTCAAACCGGGTCAGCAGACCGGCATCCAGCTTTGCCCACTCCTCACTGCCAAAGGTCAGCTCATACACCAGATCCTCGGTCTCAGCGTTGCACAAACGGTGGACCAGGTAGGTCTTGGGATCAAAGTCCAATACGACTCCACCCAGATCGAAAACAATGCTTTTATACATAAGATCTTCCTCAAAATACTATATCACGGGCTTTTCTCCCAGTATAACACATCTGCTGGCGAAAGCACCAGCTTTTTTTGTGTTTCCTGATCTTTTGAAAAGATCACTGAGAAAATATCTGACCATAATAAACGGAGATGCGTCTGTTTTGCTGCGGCTGGGTACGGCAGTGCATACCAAAGCTTTTTTGTACATACATTACCCCAAGGGGGCGGGCTGCCCCCGGCAGCAGAAAGGGGAGTAGGGAATATGACCTTCCGTGAACTATGCGAAAAAGAGGTGGTACAGCTGCAGGATGGCGCCTGCCTGGGTCGTGTGGATGATTTGGTACTCGATGAGAACACAGCACAGATCCAGAGCCTGCTTTTGCTGGGCAGGCCGCGGCTGTTCGGTCTGCTGGGGCGGGACGAGACTCTCACCATCCCCTGGTCAGAGATCGATAAGATCGGGTTGGATGCAATGCTGGTGCGTACCGCCATTACGCTGCCGGAAAAGCCGCGTCCCGGCCTGTGGGCGCGTCTGACCGGCCGCAGCGGGAGCTGATTGATCAAAAGAGAGAAAAACAGACGTTGTTTTTGTAAAATTAGGCGAAAGACCCTTGCAATGCGCCGCATTTTATGCTATCATTACAAGGCATTACACACGCATCACTATGCCCTTTTGTGCCCGGATATTGGGTGGAGGGCAGTCCCTGGCCGTCCGATGCGGTTATAAAGAGGAAGGCAAACACCTTTCTCTTATTAAGGGATCGCAGTGTGCGGAGGCAAAACAATATTTTGGAGGTATTTTTATCATGGCAGTCGTTTCTATGAAGCAGCTTCTCGAGGCAGGTGTGCACTTCGGTCACCAGACCCGCCGTTGGAACCCCAAGATGGCAAAGTTCATCTTCACCGAGCGCAACGGCATCTATATCATCGACCTGCAGAAGACCGTGAAGAAGCTGGACGAGGCTTACAACTACGTTAAGGAAGTGGCCGCAGAGGGCGGCGACGTCCTGTTCGTCGGCACCAAGAAGCAGGCTCAGGAGTCCATCCGTGACGAGGCTCTGCGCTGCGGCATGCACTATGTCAATGCTCGCTGGCTGGGTGGTATGCTGACCAACTTCCGCACCATCCGCAAGCGTATCGACCGTATGGAGCAGCTGGCTAAGATGCAGGAGAACGGCACCTTTGAGCTGCTGCCCAAGAAGGAAGTCGCCAAGCTCGAGCTGGAGATGGAGAAGCTGGACAAGTACCTGGGCGGCGTGAAGAACATGAAGACCCTGCCCAAGGCAATGTTCATCGTTGACCCCCACAAGGAGCGCATTGCTGTGGCTGAGGCCCGCAAGCTGCACATCCCCATCGTGGCTATCGTTGACACCAACTGCAACCCCGATGAGATCGACTACGTCATCCCCGGCAACGACGACGCTATCCGCGCTGTCAAGCTGATCGCTGGCGCTATGTCCAACGCTGTCCTGGAGGGCAAGCAGGGCAACCAGGAGGCTGCTCCCGCTGAGGAAGCTGCCAACGCTTGATTTCCCCAAAAGTAAATCGCAAACAGTGACTAACGTGTAAGGGAGAATTGAAAAATGGCTATTTCTGCAAAGGACGTTATGGAGCTGCGTAAGCAGACCGACTGCGGCATGATGGAGTGCAAGAAGGCTCTGACCGACGCCAATGGCGATTTCGAGAAGGCCGTCGAGCTGCTGCGTGAGCGTGGCCTGGCTACCGCCGCCAAGAAGGCTGGCCGTGTGGCTGCTGAGGGCATGGTCTACGCTGATTACTGCCCCGAGTGCAAGGTCGGCGCTGTGATCGAGGTCAACGCTGAGACCGACTTTGTTGCAAAGAACGAGAAGTTCGTTGCCTTTGTTAAGGAGGCCGCTAAGGTCGTCATTCAGCAGAACCCCGCTGACGTTGAGGCTCTGATGAACTGCAAGATGGGCAATGAGACTGTGGACGAGGCTCTGAAGCAGCTGATCCTGGTCATCAAGGAGAACATCAAGGTTCGCCGTTTTGTCCGTTACGAGGGTCCCTGCGCTGCTTACGTGCACGGCGGCGGCACCCACGGCGTTCTGGTTGCTTTCGAGACCTCTGATGAGGTTGCTGCAAAGCCCGAGTTCGTCACCTACGGCAAGGACATCGCTATGCAGGTCGCAGCTGCTAACCCCAGCTATGTGGACGAGGCTAGCGTGCCGGCTGAAGTCGTTGCCAAGGAGAAGGAGATCATGCTGGTCCAGATGGACAGCGATCCCAAGAACGCCAATAAGCCCGAGAACGTGAAGCAGAAGATGATCGAGGGCAAGATCAAGAAGTTCTTTAAGGAAGCTTGCCTGGTTGACCAGGAGTTCGTTAAGGACGGCGACCTGACCGTTGCTCAGTACACCGCCAAGGTTGCTAAGGAACTGGGCGGCGATATCAAGATCGTCAAGTTCACTCGTTTCCAGAAGGGCGAGGGCCTGGAGAAGCGTTCTGACGACTTCGCAGCTGAAGTCGCCAGCATGATGAAGTAAGCATCTGCCTGACTTCTCAAAGCTGAACCATTGAAAGAGACGCGATCCCGTGTATGCGGGGTTGCGTCTCTTTTTTGTTATCTCGGTTTATTTCGTGCAGCAAAGAGGGGAGAGCGGGCGGCACGGATATTCTTGTTAAAAGAGCTGTAGGGGGCTGTACCAACAGAAAGATGGCTGTCAAAGGGAGCTGCGCCTTTCTTTTTTGGGGGGGCAGCGTAGGAGAAATACATAGCAGAAAAGAACAAAGTAGGAAGAGAAAGTAAAGGACATATGGGCCAAAATGCAGCCAATATCCTTGGGATCAAAAGAGCTTGAGCAGATAGTGATACCGGTTTCATAAAGTATGGCGGCTGGCGGTATACAATTTGTATACACTGGGCTTTAGGCCAAGAATGTTGACTGAAAAACGTCGAGCTTTCGCTGTATTTTTATTCATGCAAATGAAAATGAACGAATTCACGCCTGTTTTTTGAGGGCGCTAGAACCTTGCTGCAAAAAAGCAGCTGCATCTTTTCATGCAGCCTTTGGTCCTCTTTTGCTCCTGCTCTCGATTAAACCGGAGTTTTATGGTACAATAGGGGTACACCCTAAGGGGGAACAATACATAAAAAGCCCTGTCTGATCAATGGGCAGTAGGAGAGTGGACCATTGGAACTGGAACAAGCTCAAAAGCGTGTAGAAGAACTGCGCGCCGTTATTGAAAAAAACAACCGGCTTTATTATGACCAGGATGCGCCGGAACTGGAAGATTATCAGTACGACGCTCTGACCCGGGAGCTGCGGGAGCTGGAAGCTGCATTTCCGCAGCTGGTCAGTGAGACATCTCCCACACAGCATGTGGGCGGTACTGCCAGCAGCCGCTTTGCCAAGGTGACCCATGCGGTCAAGATGGAAAGCCTGCTGGATGCGTTTTCTTACGAAGAACTGCGGGATTTTGACCGCCGGGTCCGGGATGCGGGCATCCAGCCGGAGTATGTGGTGGAGATCAAGATCGACGGGTTGTCCTGCAGTCTGGAGTACGAAAACGGTACCTTGGTGCGTGCCTCGACCCGAGGGGATGGCCTGGTGGGCGAGGATGTTACCGCCAATGTAATGGCGATCCGCCGTGTCCCTAAACAGCTGAAAGACGCTCCGGAATATCTGGAAGTCCGGGGCGAGGTGTATATGCCGCATCAAGCCTTCCAGAAGCTCTGTGCCGAGCAAGAGCTGCAGGGCGCGGCTCCTTTCAAAAATCCTCGCAATGCAGCGGCTGGTTCGCTGCGTCAAAAAGATGCCAAGGTCACGGCAGGGCGGGGACTGTCTATCTTTGTGTTCAATGTGCAGCAGATCCGCGGCAAGACATTGTCCAGCCATGCTGAAAGTCTGGATTACCTGAAGAGCTTGGGACTGCCGGTGTCTCCCCGGTACCATGTGGTGCGGGATATTGAGGATGCGATCCAGGAGATCGAACAGATCGGCCAGAACCGGGCAAAACTGGATTTTGATATGGATGGCGCCGTCATCAAGGTCAATGCATTCGATCAGCGCGGACTGTTGGGCTCTACCAATAAATTCCCCCGCTGGGCTATCGCTTTCAAATACCCGCCGGAGGTCAAAGAGACCACACTGCGCAGTATCGAGGTGGCAGTAGGGCGCACCGGCGTACTGACCCCTACCGCCTGCTTTGATCCGGTTTTTCTTGCAGGTACTACGGTGGGCAGAGCGACCCTGCACAACGAGGACTTTATCCGTCAGCTGGGTCTGTGCATTGGGGACACCATCCAGGTGCGGAAAGCCGGCGATATTATTCCGGAGGTCATTGCGGTGACCGCCCATGCCCAGGATGCGCAGCCCTACCAGATGCCTGCTGTCTGTCCCTCTTGCGGAGCACCGGTGGTCCACCTGGAGGATGAGGCTGCTCTTCGCTGCGTCAATCCGGAGTGCCCGGCGCAGGCTTTGCGCAATATCATTCATTTTGCTTCTCGAGATGCGATGGATATTGATGGCCTTGGCACCGCCGTGGCGACGCAGCTGGTCTCCAAAGGCATGGTCCATTCGGCAGCAGACCTCTATATCTTGAAGCTGGAACAGCTGCTGACACTGGACAAATTCAAGGAGAAAAGCGCCACCAATCTTCTGCAGGCTATCCAGCACTCCAAACAGAATAACCTGGATAAGCTGCTGTTTGGTTTTGGTATCCGCAACATTGGCGATAAGGCGGCGGCTCTGTTGGCAGAGCATTTTGGTTCTATGCAGGCTATCCGGGAGGCTACCGCAGAGCAGATCGGAGAGATCGATGGCTTTGGCGGCGTCATGGCCCAAAGTGTGCTGGAGTTCTTTGCAAAGGAAGGCACGGCGGACCTTGTTCACCGCTTGGCAGATTGCGGCGTGAACATGCAGTGGAAGGGTGAGCCTAAGGGCGATAAGCTGGCGGGCAAGACCTTGGTGGTCACTGGTACGCTGGAGACGTTGTCCCGCAGTGAAGCGGAGGCATTGATCGTTAAAAATGGCGGTAAGGCCAGCGGCTCGGTCTCTAAAAAGACAAGCTATGTGGTGGCCGGCGCAGCTGCCGGGTCCAAACTGACCAAAGCCCAGGCTCTGGGCGTCCCAGTGCTTACAGAGCAGGAGTTTTTGGCTATGCTGGAATGACCGGCAAAGATAAGAGGCCATTGCGCCAGTTTCCCCGTCTGTTTGGGATAGGGGAACCGTTCGGGAAAGAACGGCAAGTTTGATGCAGCCCTTGCTGCCGAGCGAATGAAAGGGGTATGTTATGTTTGTTTTTGCTGCTGTGGTCTTGCTTTTGTGCGGGGTATTGCTGCTGGGCAGTGGTTTTTGGATGCGTTCCAAGACAGGGCAAAGCTCTCAGCCCAGTAAGCTGCGTACTTGGCTGGCGGTAGGGATGATCCTGGCAGGGGTCGTGATGGTAGGGCTTGTTCTTTCCGGTACGATCGTGCTGCCGCTGAAATAAAACGGTCTTTCCATCAAAAGGAGCTGCATAATGAGCCAAAAGGAGAGAAACATGGCGGGTTATATCTGTGCGCTTTTGATCAGTCTGGCTGCTATGGCAGCGGGCGTATTCTGTGTGTTCTATCCGCTCTACCATAAGTGGGTATGTACGCAGCCTGCCACTGCTGCGGTAGTTGATTTCTATGTTGAGCGGAAAGATCATCGCCAACATAGCTATCCGATATTCCAGTACAAAGCGGAGGGGAAAACCGTACGGATCCGCCATAATGTCAGTCCCACGCCCTATAAGATCGGGGATCAGGTGGAGATCTTGTACAACCCGGTGGACCCGGAGCAGTATTATATCCCTCATTCCTCCGGAGGAAATTGGGTCTTTGTTCTGGGCGGCGTGTTTTTCTTCTGCATGGGGGCGTTTTTTGCAGTGCAGGTCCTACAAGCTTGGCTGCTTCCGCTTCTGGCGGGGAAATGATCGGATATCCATTTTTCTTCATCGGTTCTACAAAAGAATAGCCGTGTTTTTTGCCGTCGGCAGAGCCTTATCCCAGGGCTTGCCGGCGGCTTTTTATTTCTGGTTCTAACCGGGCAGGCTGCGCCATACAATGCCAGTAACAAGCGCCGAAAGGGGGAGCATTGGTTGGACGAGTATTATCAGGCAGTGGGGGCGCTGCCTGCATGGCTGGCGCAGCCGCTGATGCAGCTGCCACCGCCGGTGGCCGCCAGGGTGCATGAGCTGCGGCTGCGGGTGGGCTGTGAGATCGGTTTTACGGTGGATGGCACACAGATACCGGCATTTCAACTGGAAATGTGCCCTCCTGGTGTGCGGGAGCTGCGGCTGGATCAAAGTCAGATGGAGCAGATCCTCTACACACTGTGCGGCGGAGCTGTCCATGCGCATCAAACGGAACTGGCGGCAGGATATATAACCATTCCCGGCGGCTGCCGTGTGGGGGTGGGCGGGCAATATCTGCTGCACCCACAGCAAGGGGTCATCCTGCAATCTTTGCGCTCGATGAACCTGCGCATTGCCCGAGAAAAAAATATGCCCCTGCCGCTGGCACTGACCCAGGCTCTGAAAGGGCATTTTGTGGGGTTTTTGCTGGTGGGTGAGCCGGATAGCGGCAAGACCACGCTGCTGCGTCATCTGGCGCGCCATTTGGCCCGCAGCCGGGGTTCTGTGACGGTCATTGATGAGCGACGGGAGCTTTTTCCGCAAAAAGGCGGTGCAGGCGAGATGCTGGATGTGTTGTCCGGGCTGCCAAAAGGCTTGGCGGTGGAGATGGCGCTGCGCACCTTATCTCCCCGTGTGATCCTGCTGGACGAGCTGGGGGGTATGGAGGAGGTGGCAGCTTTGGAACAAGGTTTTTTCAGCGGAGTGGATTTTGTGGCCAGCCTGCATGCATCGAGCCTGGAGGAAGCGATGCGCCGTCCACAGGTACAGGCTTTAGTGGAACAGGGGATGCTGCGGGGCATGGCTCAGCTGGCCGGGGCCAGGAACCCCGGCCAGATCCAGGAAGTACGGCTGCTGTGATGGGGTTGCGGATGGCAGGTGCGCTGCTGCTGGTGATTTGCGGATGGTTGGCTGGGGATGCCGTGCAGACGGGATGCCGTGCGCATGTGCAGGCATTGCGCTGGGCGATATGGCTGGTGCAGCGCCTGCGGCAGGAGATCGCATACCGGCAAGCGGATCGGGAACTTTTGTATCGGCTGCTCTGTCAGGAGGACCCAGCCCTGTCCGGTCAAGGCGGTCTGTCGCAGCTCCCTTTGCCTAGCTCCCTGACGGGAGAGGAACAGACGCTTTTGCGAGAATGTCTATCCGGAATCGGTCATGCGGCTGCGCAGCAGGAGTGTGAACGGCTGGACTATTACCAGCTTCGCTTTGAAAAGATCCTTGTGGAAGCGGAACAGAAGGAACAGGCGCGCGCTGCACTGACCCACCGTCTGGGAGCCGCTGCCGGAGCGGTGTTGGCTCTGTGGATCGTGTGAGCAGGGGGCGGTGTTTCGGTTTGAATGGCTGAAAGGCAAATCATGGAAAAACAAAGGAGATGGCTTCCCATGGAGATCGATCTGGTGTTCAAAATTGCGGCGATCGGGATCATTGTGGCCGTGCTCAATCAGCTTTTGATCCGTTCCGGGCGGGAGGATCAGGCCATGATGACCACTTTGGCAGGGCTGGTGGTAGTGCTTTCTATGTTGGTGCAGCAGATCAGTGCGCTGTTTGTTACTATCCAGTCCTTGTTTGATCTGTGACCGGGCTGGGGGCGGTGCTGGCTGCTGCGGTAGTGGCAGGAGTGCTGTATGCAGTGCTGCTGAAGACCTCGCCAGGGTATGCACTTTTAGTATCGCTGGCTGCCGCAATGGCTGTGATCTTCCGTGGCTTGTCCGTTTTTGAGCAGGCTCTGCGGGGGATCGCAGACCTGGGGCGGCAGGCAGATGGACAGGCTTTTGCTTGTTTGGTGCGGTGCGCAGGTGTGCTGCTGTTGACCGATTATGCGCGTACACTCTGTGAGGAAGCAGGTGCAGACTCTCTGGCTTGGTGCGCCGCTTTTGCTGGACGATGTTTGGCGCTTTCGGCTGCCTGGCCGCTGCTGAATGAGATCTGTCAAATGATATGGGAGCTGACAAGATGATGCGATCCACCTGCAAGCTGCTGGCGGCAGGGTCTTGCTTCTGGACAAGCCTTGCCTGGGCTGCACCAAAAGCGCTGGCCAGCAGTGTTGAGCTGCCGGGCAGGGAGATCTGGCAGCCGTACTTAGACCAAAGTCCCCTTTCGCCGGAACAGTTTGTGCAGGACCCTTGGTCTGCTGTGGTTGGTTTTCTTCCCCAAGGCATCAGCGGGCTTTTACGCACAGCAGCGCAGAGTTATGCGGGGCTGATCCTGTTTTTGCTGCTGGCTGCATTGGTGGCGTTTCTTGCTCCTGAGATCGCAGGGCGGGAACTTCTGGATCTGATCACAGTGGGAGGATGCAGTGTGCTGGTTTGGCCCCAGATGATGGAATTAGCCGAGCTGGTCTGTCAGCGTATGGAAAGTTGGCAGCTCTATCTGTCCGGATTTTTGCCTGTGTATGCCGGTGTGCTGGTGATGGGGGGCGAGAATGTTGCCGGTTATACAGCCAGCGGACTGCTGCTCACAGCATTGTGTATGCTGGGACAAGCCATCGGCGCAGGGCTCCCTGCACTTTTGCAGTGTTATCTGGCCCTTAGCGCAGCCTGCTGCATCAGCACCGGCAGGGGTCTGGGAAAAGCTTGCCAGGGGATGGGGCATCTGCTGTGCCGCCTTTTGGGCTGGGCAGGGCGGCTGTTTGGTCTGCTTTTGGGGGTGCAGCGGGTCTGTACTGTACAGCTGGACCGCTCAGCGCTCAAACTGGGGCAGCTTGTTGCCGGAAGCATCCCGGTGGTCGGGCAGAGCTTGAGCGATGCGGCAGAGACCGTTCTGTCCGGGCTGAAGATGCTGAAAAGCGGTCTGGGGTTGGCAGCACTGGCGGTCTTGGGAGCGGAGTTTATACCATTGTATCTTCTGCTTTTGCTGCACATCGGCCTGCTTTCCGGCTGCCGTCTGCTCTGTACCACAGTACAGATCTCCCGTTGTGCGGATCTGTTTGCCTGTCTGGTCCAAGGGGTCCGCTGCATGGCCGCTGTTACAGCGCTGTTTTTTGGGATCGCTGCTTTTGGCACAGCGCTGATGTTTGTAGTAGGAGGTGGATGAGATGCAGGGACTGAAGCATACGGTAGCGGTATTCTGCATCGGATGTATTGCGTCAGAGCTTTTGGCGCAGCTGGTGGGGGAAGAATGGCCCCGCCGATGCATAAAAAGCCTGGCAGGGTTATATATTTTAGTGGCCCTTGCCCGCGGGATATCCATTGTCCCGGACAACTGGAGCACACAGTCTGTGATGCAGTTTCGGCCAGCAGAGCTGGGCAGCGGAGAGCAGGCGGTATTGCAGCTCGCCCAGCAGCAACTGGAACAAAGGTTGGCGGAGGACTGTGCCCGGCAGACAGGGGTACAGCTGCAGCTGCATATCACCCTGGAGCGGTCTGGACAGGGAATGGAGCTCAAACAACTCTGTGCTATTCCGGCGGCGGAGTTTTCTGAGGGGGAGAAAAAACAGGCGGAAGATTTTTTTCAAACAGCACTGGGTGTTTTGCCTGTGTGGGTGGAGGATGACAGCCGATGAGAGAGCAGATGTCTGCATGGGCAAAGCGTCTATCCACTGCCCGGGGGCGCTCTGCGCTGGCAGCCGCTGTAGGAATAACAGCAATGCTGCTGATCCTTCTGTCAGAGCTGTGGCCGGGCTCCGGGGCGAAAAATCCAGCTGCGGAGGCTGGGCCGGACACAGCTGCGTATCAGACACAGCTGGAACAGCGCCTGGCCAAATTGATCGCCCAGGTAGAAGGGGCAGGAAAAACCACCGTGATGATCACGCTGGAAACAGGGGAGGAGCGGATCTATGCCTTGGATACACAGTCGGGACAGACCCAGTCGCAGCAGACCCATGTGCTGTTGAAGGATGGCACAGCGTTGGAACAGACAGTCTGCCTGCCCAGGATCTGCGGCGTAGCCGTAGTATGTGAAGGAGGCGGAGATGTCCGGGTCGCAGCGCGGATCACCGAAATGGTCAGCGCGCTGATGGATCTGCCCACAAATCGTATCTGTGTAGAACAGCGTACCCAATGACAGCATAAAAATAAGGAGGCAATACCAGGATGAGAGCGATTTCCAAAAACACCCGCCGCGCTACGGCGGTCACATTGGCGGCAGCTATGGCGGTGGCTGTGTATCTGAACTGGCAGTATGCACGGGATGGACTGGACCTTGGGGGCGAAGCGCTGACCGTTGCAGCCACGATGTCAGAGTCTGAACCCGTTCTTTCCGGGGCGATAACCGATGAGCTGATGACCGAGGCAGAGGCAGTGTCCAGCACTGCCAAAAACTATGGGGAAGCACAGCTTGTCAGCGTGGCCAGTGATACAGGAGCGAAATTTTTCGAACAGGCGCGGCTTAAACGGGAAAAATCGCATGACGAGGCGATGGATACCATCCAGAAAAGTCTGCGTTCTGCGGCGCTTACAGAGGAGGACAAAAAGGAATATGCAGCGCAGATGAAGCAGAATCTGGAGGACCTGAATGCGGAAAATGAGATCGAGACTTTGGTGCGAGCCAAAGGCTTTGCAGACTGTCTGTGCTTTTTGCAGCCTGGACGGGCGGATCTGACGGTGATGACTTCCGGAGACGGACTGACGGCTGCACAGGTGGCCCAGATCCGGGATATCGTTTTGAGCAAGACGCAGCTCTCTGCGCAAAATATAACCGTGGTGGAAGTGAAGTAAATCTTATAAGGTGTTGTGAAAATGCAAAAGAAATGGTATAATAACCGCAGGGAGCGGCCGCCGGATCGGGGCAGGCAAACCTGTCCCGCCGGGGCTGCTGAGGAAAATGCAGCGGGCACAGCGCCCGTTTTGGATGGAGGACCGTAGAATGGATTTGCAGAATATGGATCTCAAGGGCGGCAGCCTGCAGATTTCGACCGAAGTGATCGGCAAGATCGCACGTTGTGCGGCACTGGAGATCGAAGGTGTAGCCGAGGTCTCCTGCGGGCGGCAGAACAAAAAGGTCAAGGATCTTTTGGAGATCGCTAGCCTCCAGTCCCCGGTGACGGTGACCATGCGGGAGGGTACAGCGGAGATCACGCTGAACCTGCTGGTCAACTTTGGCGTGCGCATCCCCTCTGTGGCGGAAAAGGTACAGGAGAATGTAAAGTCTGCTGTGCAGAGCATGACCAATGTGACGGTCAGCCGTGTGGATCTGGTCATTGCGGGTCTGTCCGCTCCTCAGGAAGAGCCCGCAGCAGAGTAATGCCCCGTCTTTGACACCCCCAAAGCAAAAGTAAAAAAAATCCGATAAGAAAAAAGCACTTCTCCCCGTCAGGGTCTTTTTGCCCCGGCGGGGGGAACCGTGCTGTGAAAGGGATACCCATGGAACAGATTTTGCCCCGCAGACAAGCCCGCGAGAACGCCTTTTTGCTGGCCTTCTCTCAGACATTTGGTGATGTGCCCCTGGCAGAGGCCCTGGAAACACAGGGTGAGGGCGGCGATGAACATCCGGTGGATGGCTTTGGCCGTCACCTCCTGAATACCTATGCAGAGCACTCTGCAGAGGTGGATGATTTGATCCGCAGCCATCTGCGCAGCTGGACGATGGAGCGTCTCCCCCGGGTCAGCATCACTGTGCTGCGCCTGGCGTTGGCAGAGATGCTGTATGGCGGCGAGAACACCCCCGGCGTTGCGATCAACGAGGCGGTGGAGCTGGCTAAGAAATATGGCTCGGATGAAGATTATCAGTTCATCAACGGCCTGCTGGGTGCCGTGGCCCGGGAGCAGGGGCTGGATGCCGCACAGCCGCAGGAGCCGGACGCACTGTGAGCCGCTATACGCTGGGCATTGATACCAGTAACTATGCAACCTCTCTGGCGGTTTTTGATACGGCCGGAGAGGTTGTTTGTGCCAAAAAGCGTTTTTTGCCCGTAAAGCAGGGTCAGCTGGGACTGCGTCAGAGCGATGCGCTGTTCCATCACACGGCCGCCCTGCCGGAAATGCTGGCACAGCTGAATACAGAGTTTGATCTGACGCAGATCCAGGCGGTAGGCGTGTCCCAACGTCCCCGGCCGGTAGAGGGCAGTTATATGCCTTGTTTTTTGGCCGGAGTCAATGCCGCCCAAGCGTTTGCTTTGGCGAAAGGTATCCCGCTGGTCTATACCACGCATCAGCAAGGACATGCGGCGGCTGCACTGTTTGCAGCAAAAGGCGCAGAGCTGTTTCATCAAAAGGTACTGTTGTTCCACATTTCTGGCGGAACAACAGATCTTTTGCTCTGCGATCAGGTGAAAAATATTCAAATGTTAGGTACCAGCACAGATCTGTATGCAGGTCAGGCTGTGGACAGAGTGGGCGTCAAATTGGGATTTGACTTCCCGGCGGGAGCCATGGTATCTGAGATGGCGGCGCAATGTGATGAAACCATCAAACCGAGATCCAGTGTCAAGGAGATGCAATGCAGCCTTTCTGGGCTGGAAAATCAGTGCAATGCTTTGCTGGCATCGGGTCAAAGTCCTGCTTATGTTTGCAAGTACTGCCTGCTTTGTGTGGCGGATACGGTGGTCAAAATGACCCGCGCAGCGCGGCGGCAGTATCCTGCGCTGCCGGTGGTATGCGCCGGAGGGGTGATGAGCAGCGATGTGATCCGCTCCTGGGTGCAGCAGCGGCTGCCGGAGGTGTATTTTGTGCCCGGCCAATACTCCAGCGACAACGCCATTGGTGTGGCGATCCTGGCAGCGCGGGAGGCGGGTTTATGGCAGATGTGATCACCGTATCCCAGCTGAATCGCTATGTCAAAAGTATGCTGGATCGAGAGGATGCACTGTTTGATCTGGCTCTGCAGGGGGAGATTTACAATTTCGTCCGTAATTCCCGCAGCGGGCACTGTTATTTCTCGCTGCGGGATGCAGAGTGCAGCGTCAAGGCGGTCATGTTCCGTTCAGAGGCCTCTCGGCTGGCGTTTCGCCCAGAAGAAGGGATGCGGGTGGTAGTGCGCTGCCGCGCAACGCTTTATGAGCGGGACGGCGCATTTCAGGTTTATGTCAATGCGATGTTCCCGGATGGCATCGGTGCCGCCCAGTTGGCATTGGAACAACTGAAGCGGAAACTGGAGCAGGAAGGACTGTTCGATCTGGACCGCAAAAAGCCTCTGCCAGCCTATCCGCGCTGCATAGGGCTCGTTACCAGCAAAACCGGTGCAGCATTGCAGGATATCCGAAACGTTGTCTCTCGCCGCTGGCCTGCAGCCAAGCTGCTGCTTTGTCCGGTCAGTGTTCAGGGGTTTGAAGCAGCGCAACAGATTGCACAAGCCATACAAACACTTGACAAAAGTGGACGAGTGGATGTGATCATTGTAGCACGGGGCGGCGGCAGCCGGGAAGACCTGTGGGTATTCAACGCAGAATGTATCGCCCGGGCGGCATTTCAGTGCCATACACCGCTGATCAGTGCGATTGGTCATGAGATCGATGTGACGATCCTGGATTTTGTGGCGGACTGCCGTGCGCCTACCCCTTCTGCGGCAGCAGAGTTGGCGGTGCCAGACCGTGTGCAGCTGTCTCTGCGTTTGCAGGGATATGCACAGACACTACGCCAGCAGATGGAAGCATGCAAAGCGGACTGTGCTGACCGATTGGAAGACGCAGCTGAAATGCTTGCAGCGTATGGTCTAGGCCAGCGGCTGGCGCAAAGCAAAGAAAAATTGCAGGAGATCTCAAAGGCTGTGGCGGCCGCTGCCCGCCAGCATCTGGAGAAAAGCCAGGCGTCTTTGGGACATGCTGCCGCCTTGGCAGGGTCCTTGGACCCTTATCAGGTACTGGCGCGCGGTTATGCGATGGTCGAGCGTCCCGCAGGAAAGATCTGTGCGGTGTCGCAGCTTGCACCAGGAGATGCGATCCTGCTGCGGGGAGCAGGGCATACGGCCCGCTGTACCGTAACAGCAGTGGAGGAACAAGATGAGAGCACCCAAAAGTTTTGAGGAAGGGCTGACCCGGCTGGAAACGCTTCTGGCGCAGATGCAGAGCCAGGAGACCACGCTGGCAGAGTCGGTAAAAATGTATGCAGAAGCTGCCGCTTTGATTGATTACTGCCACTCTGCATTGGATAAGGCATCCTTGCAGATGGAAGAGATCGAGCGGAAGATCATAGGTGGGGAGAACGCCCCCCAGGAGGATCAGAATGGAGAACTATGAGATCCACTATCGGACATACCTGGATCGGGTGAATGCCGCACTGGAAAAAGCCTGTGGGCGGTTTCTGCCTCAGGAATCCCAAGTTTGCCAAGCCGCCCAGTACAGCTTGTTGGGCGGCGGCAAACGCATCCGCGGGGTACTGACCCTGAGTGTCTGCGATATGCTGGGTGGGCCGGCAGCAGCTGCCGAAAGTTTTGCTGCGGCTGTTGAGATGCTGCACTGCTATTCGTTGATCCATGACGATCTGCCCTGCATGGATGACGATGATCTGCGCCGTGGCCGCCCTGCCTGCCACAAAGCATTTGGGGAGTCTACAGCCCTTCTTGCGGGCGATCTTTTGCTGACCGAAGCATTTGAGGCAGTAGCCAATGCAGAGGCTTCGCCGGAGTCGGTGGTTCGGGCCGCCCGGGCATTGAGTTCCGGAGCGGGAAGCCGGGGCATGGTCTATGGTCAGGAGCTGGATCTGAAATATGAGACCCAGGCCGCCACGGAAGAACAGCTGCGCCAGATCCACCGGGGAAAGACCGGAGCGTTGATCAATGCAGCGGTTCAGATGGGTGCGGCAGCTGCCGGAGCGGATGCAGATATCTGCCAGGTGCTGGAACAGTATGCCTATGGGATCGGTCTGGTGTTCCAGATCGTGGATGATGTGTTGGATGTGACCAGCAGCGCAGAGCAGTTGGGCAAACCTATTGGCAGCGATGGCGGCAATGGCAAGACGACATTTGCCGTTTTGTATGGGCCGGAACAGGCAATGGAACTGGCGCGCAGCATCAACCAGGAAACTTGCGATGCACTGATAAAAGCATTGGGACCCAAGGCGGAGTTTTTGGCGGAGCTGGCAGACCGGCTTTTAGTGCGCAAAAATTGACCGGTAAATAAAACCTGAGAAATTAAAAGATAAAGGTGGTTTGAATATGCAACTGATCCAACAGATCCTTTCCATCAACGAGATCCTGACCGTATCCCTGCTGGGCTGGTTCACGGCTCAGGTGCTCAAAACGATCGTCAATTTCATCCTGTTGGGTAAATTCCAGCTGGAGCGGATGTGGGGAGACGGCGGCATGCCCAGTGCCCACAGTGCCACGGTCTGTGCGATGGTCATTGCTACGGGACGCAGCGTTGGCGTGCAGTCTGCTATTTTTGCGGTGGCCTGCGTTGTGGCGATCATTACGATGCACGATGCAATGGGGGTGCGTCATGAGACTGGTGAGCAGGCTAAGGTGCTGAATAAGCTGATCAGCGAGTGGATCGATATCAGCGAGAAAAACGCCCCCTTTTTGCAGAATATGCACCTGAAGGAGATGGTGGGACATACCCCTCTGCAGGTGATCGCTGGTGTGATGGTCGGAGTGGCCGTGGGCTTTTTGTACCCCATGCATCTGTAACGCGAAACGGAAAAAGGATGTGGATTAAATGAGTGAGCGATTGCTGGACCGGATCCATCAGCCAAATGACGTAAAACAGTTGTCTGCCCAAGAAGTAGAGCAGCTGTGCGGCGAGATCCGCCAGTTTTTGCTGGATCATATTGCAAAGACGGGCGGCCATCTGGCATCCAATCTGGGCGTAGTAGAACTGACAGTAGCGCTGCACCGTGTTTTCCAGACACCCCAGGACCTGATCGTTTTTGATGTCGGACACCAGTGTTATACCCACAAGATCCTTACCGGGAGACAGGCTGGCTTTGATAAGCTGCGCCAGCTGGATGGACTCTCGGGATTCCCCAATCCGCAGGAGAGCGAGCATGATGCCTTTTTGGCAGGCCATGGCAACACCGCTCTTTCAGCCGCGATCGGCATGGCTTGGGCCAAGAAACTGCGGGGAGAACCGGGGATCGTCACGGCAGTGATTGGAGATGGAGCCTTCACTGGCGGTATGGTCTATGAGGGGATGAACAACATCGGCAAATTGGATAATCTGCTGCTGATCTTGAACGACAACAAAATGTCCATCTCCAAAAATGTGGGTGCGTTGGCTGGTTATCTGACGCATCTGCGCACCACTACGGCTTATTTTGAGACAAAGGATAACGTGCATAGCTTTCTGGACCGACTGCCGTTGGTGGGAGCACCGCTGACAAAGGGGATCCGCTACTGTGTAACGATGCTGCGCCGGGCGATGTATCATTCCACGATGTTTGAGGATATGGGATTCCACTATGTTGGTCCTGTGGACGGACATGATGAAGCGGAATTGGAGCGCACGATCCGCAGCATCAGTCAGCGGCCCGGGCCGCATTTTCTGCATATCGTCACGGTCAAAGGCAAAGGATATGCCCCGGCGGAGTCCAATCCGGGCAATTACCACGGCGTATCTTCGTTTGACCCGGTAGAAATGGAATTGCCGGACCCGGAAATCGCCCCCAAAGAATCGTTTTCTACGGTGTTTGGTCGGGCCCTTTCGGACGAAGCCCAGAAGGATCCGAAGATCTGTGCCATCACCGCTGCAATGAAGTATGGTACGGGGTTACAGATCATTGCCCATAGTGCACCGGATCGCTTTTTCGATGTGGGCATGGCGGAACAGCACGCTGTTACCTTTGCAGCGGGTCTGGCCAGCCAGGGTATGAAGCCGGTGGTAGCCATTTACTCCACCTTTTTGCAGAGATCCTATGATCAGATCATCCACGATGTAAACTTGATGAATCTGGGTGTGCTGTTCGCAATCGATCGGGCCGGACTGGTGCCGGGAGATGGTGAGACCCATCAGGGGATCTATGACCCGGGGTTCCTGAGCCAGATCGGTGTGCCGACCTACTCGCCCTCTAACTATGAGGAGCTGCGTTATTGGCTGCACCGTCTGCTCAGCCCTGCATCGGCTGGTCCGCGGGCGCTGCGTTATCCCCGCGGCGGACAAAGCGCCCGTTTGGCGCATTTTGGCTGCACGGGTCAGCCCTATGATTGCCTGCGGAAAGAAGCAGGAGCAAAGGCGGCCCTTGTCAGCTATGCGGACGAGGTAGAGGATACGCTGGAAGCCGCTGATCAGCTGGCTCAGCAAGGGATCCCGTGTGACGTATACAAATTGGTGCAGATCTGGCCGCTGCCTCAGGAATTGGTCGCAGATTTGGAGTCATATTCTCTGATCCTGATGGCCGAAGAATGTGTTGTCCGGGGCGGCATTGGCGAACACCTGGAAGCTGCCATGCGTCAGGCCGGATGGCAGGGCAAATACCTGCACCGTGGTGTAACGCAGCCCCAGCTTCCCCACGCTACTGTACCCCAGATCAAGCAGGTGCTGGGCTTGGATGGGCAGAGCCTGGCCAAGGATATCCAGCAAGCATTATAAAAGGAGGACGACCCATCGTGAAAATTCGTCTGGACCAATACCTGGTGCAGCACGGCTTGATCCAAAGCCGGGAGCGCGCCAAAGCAATGATCATGTCCGGCGTTGTGTTTGTAAATGAGCAAAAGGTGGACAAAGCCGGTGAGATGATCCAGGAGGATGCAAAAGTAGAGGTGAGAGGCCATGATATCGGCTATGTCAGCCGGGGCGGTCTCAAACTGGAAAAAGCCATGCAGGTATTTCCTATGAGCCCCAACGGTAAGGTATGCATGGATATTGGTGCCTCCACGGGTGGCTTTACCGACTGCATGCTGCAAAATGGGGCGTGCAAAGTCTATGCAGTGGATGTGGGCTATGGTCAGCTGGCATGGAAGCTGCGCACCGATGAGCGGGTGGTCAACATGGAGCGGACCAATATCCGCCATGTTACGCCGGAGATGCTGGCAGAGCCTATCGAGTTTTTCAGCGTGGATGTGTCGTTTATATCGCTGCATCATATTTTCCCGGTCGCACAGGCTGTGACCACGGCAGATGCTGTAGGTGTCTGTTTGGTCAAGCCGCAATTTGAGGCTGGACGGGAAAAAGTGGGCAAAAACGGTGTTGTACGAGACCCCGCGACCCATCAGGAAGTGCTTTGCCGGGCAATGGAGTATGCCGTTGCAAATGGATTTTCCGTTCGTGGGTTGGATTTCAGCCCCGTAAAGGGACCGGAGGGCAATATTGAATACCTGATGTTTGTGCAGAAATGTGATCAACCGGTTCTGTTAGAACAGACGGAAGCACAGCGAGTGGTGCAGGCCAGCCATACCTCGCTGGACCGCTGATTTCTGCCAGGATGAAAAGGGGGCACGCCACAGATGAAAGTTTACATTGCACCAAATCCCGGCAAGGCGTCGGCAAATGAGGTGGCGCTGCGGGCTGCTCAGATCCTATTAAACCACGGCGCTGCGGTGTTTATGCAGCAATCCATGCAGGCAGACTGCGGGATGATGGGGGTAGAGTACCTGCCGCAGGAACAGTGCCTTCAACAGGCAGATGTGATCCTTACCATTGGCGGCGACGGTACGATCTTGCACGAGGCTAATCTTTCGCTGACCTACCGTAAACCGATCCTGGGCATCAACTTGGGACGGTGCGGTTTTTTGGCGACCTGTGAGGTGGATCAGCTGGAAACAAAACTCCCGGCTGTTGCGAAAGGTCAGTTCAAACAGGATACGCGTATGCTGCTGTATACTCGTGTGCTGGGGGATGAAAATTGGGACGGTCATGCGCTGAATGACGTAGTGGTGACAAAAGGCCGCTTACAACAGGCGCTGGATTTCCGTATCTACTGTGACGATATCCCTGTGGAGCATTTCCGGGGGGACGGCGTGATCGTAGCCACCCCTACTGGCTCTACTGCATATTCGATGGCAGCCGGCGGGCCGATCCTGGATTCCCAGACCAAGGGAATTGTGGTGACCCCTATCTGCCCCCACAGCCTGGCCAGTCCTGCCATGGTGTTTGCCCAGGAGCGGCGGATCAAGATCTGTGTAGGGCAGCTGGTGGAGGACAACGAGGTTTTTGTCAGTTGTGATGGAGGTACAGGTTATCCGCTGAAAGCGGGAGCCACGGTGGAGGTCTGTCTGTCGGATCAAACCGTTCCGCTGGTCACATTTGGCCGGGCCGATCAGTTCCAGGCCATTGATCAAAAGCTTCGCCGCCGATAAGGACCTACCAGAGGGGAGAGACCTTTATGTCTGAAATGAAAACCAAAACCGAGCGTTTGCAGGCCATCTTGCGCCTGATCCAAGAATACCCCATCAGCCGCCAGGAGACCCTGTTGGAGCATCTGCGTCAGGAGGGGTTTGCTGTAACGCAGGCAACGATCTCTCGGGATATCCGAGAGCTGTGCTTGGTCAAGGCAGCAACCGCCGAGGGATACCGCTACGTATCCAGCCGGACAGAGGGATATAATCCCAAGGTACAGGGACGGTTTGAGACCATCTTCCATGAAGCGGTGCGGGGCGTGGACTATGCTGGCCATGTGGTGCTCGTTAAGTGCTACTCCGGTATGGCCAATGCAGCCTGCGAGGTGTTTGATGCACTGCAATGGAAAAACGTAGTGGGAACCTTGTCGGGCGATGACACGTTTCTCATCGTAGCGCGCTCGGAACGGGATGCAAAGACCATCTGCACCGAACTGACCCATCATGTCGGGCAGAAATAGTAGGAGAGATAGAATGCTGAGCAGTCTCCAAATTGAAAACGTAGCGGTGATCCAAAAAGCAGAGGTCCATTTTGAAAAAGGACTCAATGTGCTGACCGGTGAAACTGGTGCAGGTAAATCTATACTCATTGATTCCATCCATGCGATCCTGGGCAACCGGGTCTCTCGGGATCTCGTGCGCACTGGTGCGCCTAAGGCGGTGATCCGTGCTGCATTTGAACAGGTACCAGCTTCCGTGCAGGACAAGCTGGAACAGGCTGGGTATGAGCGGACTGAAGCTTTGCTGTTGAGTCGGGAGATCACTGCTGAGGGAAAAAGCAGCTGCCGCATCAACGGGATGCCCGCTACCGCTGCTGTGCTGCGGGAGCTATGCGGTGGTTTGATCAATCTGAATGGTCAGCATGATTCGGTAGGGCTGCTGAATCCGGCCAATCATGAGGGTATCCTGGATGATTACGCTCAGAATGAGACGATCTATCAGGAATATTACAGCGTATACCGGGCTCTTGTCAAAGTAAAGCGGGAGCTGGATGCGATGATCACAGACGAGAGCGAGAAGCAGCGCCGGATCGACCTTTTGAGCTACCAAGTACAGGAGATCGAGGATGCCGCCCTCTCTCCCGGTGAGGAACAAGTCTTGGAGAGCCGCCGCAAAGTGCTGGCGAATGCATCCACCATCCGGGACAGAGTGGCACAGTGCTATGCATTGCTTTCCGGTGGAGACGATGTCCCCGGGGCAGTGGATCTGTTGGGCGAGGCTTCCAACGCAGTGGATGCCGCTGCCCAACTGGATGGAGAACTCTCTGCAGGGGCAGGACAGCTGTTGGACCTGTATTATACTGCCAAGGATCTGGCAGCAGAGCTGGTGTCCCGGCTGGACCGGTATGACACCAATGATGCGGAGCTGGATGAACTGGAGCAGCGGATCGACCTGATCTATAAACTCAAACGCAAATACGGCGATACCGTGGAAGATGTGCTGTCCTTTGGGCAAAAAGCTCGGGAGGAGTTGGAGCGCATCCAGTTCTCAGAGCAGAGGGCGGGGGAACTGCAGGCGGAAAAGCACCGCTTGTACACGCTGGCCCGTGAAAAAGCAGAACTGCTGACCCAGACTCGCTTGAAAGCCTTTGAGGAGCTGAACAAGAATATTTCCGCCACATTGGATTTTTTGAATATGCCCGGTGTGCGCATGACGCTGCGCCATGCCCGGGGACCTTTAGCCAGTCATGGCCAGGATAGTTTGGAGTTTTATATTTCAACAAACCCTGGCGAAGCCCCAAAACCGCTGGCCAAGATCGCTTCCGGCGGTGAGCTGAGCCGTATTACCCTGGCGATCAAAAATGCAATGGCAGATAAGGACGCTGTGCCTACCGTGATCTATGATGAGATCGACAGCGGTGTGTCTGGCAAGGCTGCCGGACGCATTGGCGAAGTGCTGCGCAGCAGTGCAAAAGGGCATCAGATCCTTTGTGTGACCCACACGGCCCAGATCGCCGCCTTGGCGGACTGCCATCTGCTGATCCAAAAGAATGTCCAGAACGACCGTACCTATACCGAGGTCTATCCCTTGGACACGGACGGACGAGTGGAGGCACTGGCTCGCCTGATCTCCGGCGATAAGATCACGGAGCTGTCTCGGGCAAACGCCCGGGAGATGCTGGGCTTAGCGGGGCAGTAAGAGGAATAAGCGATGATCTATTTTACAGCGGATACGCATTTTTTCTGGTCAGAAAAGAGAGGGATACGCCCGGGAACGCTGATGGTAGGGGAAAGAACGTTTGCCTCAGTTGAGGAAAAAACCGAGTATCTGGTCTCTCGGTGGAACAGCACTGTAGGGGTGGAGGATGAGGTCTACATTCTGGGGGATTTCTCGGATGGAACCGCCGCCGATACAGCAGCACTGCTTCAGAGACTGCACGGGAAAAAGTATCTTATCATTGGCAATAATGACCATTATCTGGAAGATCCTTCTTTTCCACAGGAACTGTTTTGCTGGACGAAAACGTATTACGAGCTGCTAACGAGAGGAACGAAGTTTGTACTGTTCCATTTTCCCATCGAGGTATGGAGCGGGTATCTGTATGACCGAGTTCATCTCCATGGGCATATTCATCGCCTGCAGCCGGTTGTGGAACCCATCCGCCGGTATGATGTAGGGGTGGATGCCAATGATGGAACGCCTGTCTCGCTGGAAACTGTGTGGAATCGGATCGAGCCGCTGCATAATGCTAACCGGGTCGTGCAAAACGGCCAAAGCTAAAGCAGAAAGAAGTCGGGATATGTTTTCCGAAAAATCGCTCCCGAAAGATCCATTCCATACCGCTTGACAAACCTGATGCGGCGGGATATAATGATGAAGTGCAGCAGAGCTGCATAAACACTGAAAGGCAACGATGGGAATAAGTACCCTGATGTGTCCGCGCACAGAGAGGCTCCGGCTGGTGAAAGGAGCTGCGGGACCGCTGGGGAAATACCTCCCGGAGCCGCAGGCTGAACCAGCGCACAGAAAATGGGCGCTTAGTAGGCTGTGCCGCGTGCGAGCGTTACAAACGCAAGGGTGTCGCCCACTCTGGGGACTGCACCCGTGAGGCCGTGCTCCGTGAGGAGACGGCAAACAGAGGTGGTACCGCGATTTTTCTCGCCCTCTGCCAAATTTATTTTGGCAGGGGGCGTTTTTTGTCCCTCTGCCCAAGACCTGAACAGGAGGTACTGAAATTATGAAACTGTACGACGAACTGAAAGCCCGCGGTCTGGTAGCACAGATCACCGATGAGGAGATCATTGACCTGATCAATGAAGGCAAGGCTACCTTCTATATCGGCTTTGACTGCACTGCCGACAGCCTGACTGCTGGCCACTTTATGGCACTGACCCTGATGAAGCGTCTGCAGATGGCAGGAAACAAGCCCATCGCTCTGATCGGCGGCGGCACTACCATGATCGGCGACCCCTCCGGACGCACCGATATGCGCAAGATGCTCACCAAGGAAGATATCGCCCACAATGCTGCCTGCTTCAAAAAGCAGATGGAGAACTTCATTGATTTTTCCGAGGGCAAGGCCATGATGCTGAACAACGCAGACTGGCTGCTGGATCTGAACTATGTGGAACTGCTGCGGGAGGTAGGTGCTTGCTTCTCGGTGAACAATATGCTCCGGGCCGAGTGCTATAAACAGCGCATGGAGAAGGGTCTGTCCTTCCTGGAGTTCAACTACATGATCATGCAGAGCTACGACTTCTACTACATGTTCCAGCATTATGGCTGCAATATGCAGTTCGGTGGCGATGATCAGTGGAGCAATATGCTGGGCGGCACCGAACTGATCCGCCGCAAGCTGGGCAAGGATGCATATGCAATGACCATCACTCTGCTGACCGACTCGCAGGGCAAAAAGATGGGCAAGACTGCTGGCAATGCAGTTTGGCTGGACCCCAACAAGACCAGTCCCTTTGAGTTCTACCAGTACTGGCGCAATGTGGACGATGCCGATGCGATGAAGTGCATCCGGATGCTGACCTTCCTGCCGTTGGAGCAGATCGATGAGATGAGCACCTGGAAGGATCAGCGCCTGAATGAGGCCAAGGAGATCCTGGCCTATGAGCTGACCAGCATGGTCCATGGCAAAGAAGAGGCCGAAAAGGCTCAGGCTACTGCCCGCGCTCTGTTCAGCGGTGCAGCGGATGTAGAGCACATGCCTGCCACCAAGCTGACGGAGGCAGATCTGACAGATGGGTCGATCGGCATCCTGACTCTGATGGTCAAGGCAGGTCTGGCAGGTTCCAACGGTGAGGCTCGTCGTCTGGTGACCCAGGGCGGTGTTCTGGTGGACGGCGAAAAGGTGGCTGCACCCACGGTCAGCTTCAGCGCCGAGCAGCTGAAAAAGGGCATCGTGATCAAAAAGGGTAAGAAGGTTTACCACAAGGTGAGCCTGTAAAAATCTATAGGCAAAGAATAAAGGGCGCTTCCCGCTGGGAGGCGCCCTTTATTCTTTGCAGAACTTGCTGTTTTTTGCTTGGTTTGGAACAAAATAAAACTTTGTATGGAAATTGACAGCAGAATGTGGTAAAATAAAAGATGTGAAAAATGTATAAAAGAAATAGACTTTGAAAGGATAAGATAGAAGATGGAAATCAATACCCACCGATTATGCTTGATTCCACTGACTGCGGAACACTTGGATCTTTTGGCCAACGATCTCTCACAGGCAGAGGCTGCTTTGAACTGTGTCTATCAAGGGCCGGTCATAGACTGTGCTTTGCAGGATATATTGCGGGAGAGGGCAGAACAGACCCCGGATCAATGGCTGTGGTATACTTTTTGGTTGATCCTGCGCAAACAAGATCGAGCTGTGGTGGGACATATAGAATTTGATGGGCCGCCGAATCAAAAAGGGGAAGTTCAGCTGCGTTATGCATTGAGCACACAGCATTTCCATCAAGGGTATATGACCGAAGCAGTATATGAGCTATGCAACTGGGCCAAACAGCAGCCGGGGGTCCGTTATTTTATGGCAGAGACCGAGGACGATGATTTCGCTGCGCAGCGTGTATTGCAGCGGTGCAATTTTATTGAGTGGGGCGGAGAGAAAAATATCCGTTGGTGCCGCTCTGCATCAGTTGACCACACACCAGGATGGAATATCTTGAAGTGGGAATTGGTGGAGAACGACTGAGCGTTACTAAAATAAAAATGACCGGATGTTCCTGCTAAACGGCAGAACACATCCGGTCGTTTTTTCTGTGGTAAAAGAGCAGGGGAGGGGAAAGGTCACAGCGCAAAGGTCTGAGACAACAGCTCTAAAGCCGCATCCTCATTTTCGCTCCGAACCAGCAGAGAGATATCCAGATCACTGGTGGTGATCAGCAGGACCTCGATCTCAGCTTTTGCAAGTGCAGAAAGTGCGCGAGCGGCTACACCGCAGCTTGTGACCATTTCCTCCCCAAACAAATTCAACTTGGAATACCCTACGCTGATCAGCGGCGAGGACTTGCCATCCCGGTTAAGATTTGCGGCAGAGATTGCCTTCATTACCAGTGGGAGATCTCGGCTGAATGCAGTAAAGCTGAAGTCGATGGTCGTGCCGTGGGGTGCGCTTTGGCTGATCATATCCACTACAACGCCATTATCGGCAAAAATTTGAAGATAGCCTGCCAGGCTGCTGCTCTTGAACTTGGCATCCTGCACGCTGATCATCATGAGGTTTGGTTCCACATGGATTTTGGATACTCCGTACATAACGACACTCCATTTCTGCCTTTAAAAAGGCGTAAAGCAGTTCTGCTTTGCAGAAAATCTTGCTGTATCTTCGTGTAATTTTAACTTTTCAGCTTAAACTGAGAAATTCCGGCTGGATCGTCTTTTCTGCTACTGAGCGGATGTATTCAAAATCGAACACATTGTGCTCAGCCCGGACTCCATGCTGTTTGGCTAATTCTGCTGTGTAATCTGAATACAGATAGCTGCGCACATTGGACTTCCCCGCGTCGTAGTGGGTCACGATGGGATGTAGCAGCGGGCTATGCAGAGCCAACTCGACTGCACCATTTGGCTGGACTGTTTTTTCCAGTTGGATGGTCAGGATCGCACCGATCAGTTGATCGGGTTTGCTCTGGGTGCTGATCAGGTTTCCCAGCGAATAAGCAACAAATGCTGTGCGCCCATCCGCAGCGGTCAGCCACTGTGCATCCTGCAGGACATGTGGATGGGTGCCTAAAATCAGATCCGCTCCCCAATCAGCCAGCTGCTGCGCTAAGGTCTGCTGCGCTTGCGTGATCGTGTGGCTATTCTCCACGCCCCAATGGACACCGACCACCACAAAGTCTGCGATCTGTGCAGCAGCTTCTATCTGCTGCTGGATCTGGTCGAGCTGACTGGTATAGAGGATATGTGCAGGCATTTTGTCGTTTTGAGGGATGCCGTTGGTGTGTTCGGTATAGGAAAGATAGGCAATGCGAATATCATTGACCGTATGCAGCGGAATGTTTGCATAGTCGTCTTCTCCGCGCCAAAGCCCCGTCGTGATCACATCCGACGGCATGGATTCCCAAAACCGCAAAGTAGCGCCTATTCCGCCAGCGCCTTTATCATAGGTGTGATTGTTTGCTAAACTGAACACACGCATCCCTGCTCGATACAATGCTTCCGGACATTGGCCCGGGGTGGAAAAACAGGGATAAGAGGAAGGCTCAAGCTCCCGTGTGCATAAAGTTTCCTGGTTGATCCAGTTCACATCCTGCTGCTGATAAAGCGGCGTAAGATACTGATAGCACTCATCAAAGCGGTATCCCTCTTCCGGCGATGCCCGCCGGGCAGCCTGCTTATAGATCGGAGCATGGATCAAATTATCCCCTGAGGCAGAGAATTGGACCTTGGTCACCACCGGCTGCGGTGGTTCCGGGGCGGGAGCAGGCTCCACAGGCGGAGTGTCTGCGGGAAGATCAGGGGCAGGCCCTGCTGCAAGCGGTGGTTTCAAGGCGGATAAGGCCCATCCAGTTGAAACGGCAGTCACCAGTATAAGGGCTGCACAGAGCACCAAGGTAGAGAGCAGCTGCCTGCGTCTTTTCCTTCGCCGCATTGGTCCAGCTGCGTGTTTGGACATCCCAAAACACCCCCTTTGGATTGTAGAAGCAAGCGAAACCGCAATCGGTCACATTTCGGCAATGAGATCGCTCATATTGTACAATCCCGGCTCTTTTTTTGCAAGGTACAGGGCAGCATTCACTGCACCGTTCGCAAACACACTGCGGGAATATGCAGTGTGTTTCAAGGTGACCACTTCATCCGGACCGCAGAACAAAACTTCGTGATCGCCTACGATGCTGCCGCCCCGTACCGAGCTGATCCCCAGCTCTTTGGGGTCGCGCTTTTGCCGTACAGAAGAGCGATCGTACACATAATGGTAAGCACCATCATTCTCTTCGTTGATGGCATCGGCCAGCAGCAGTGCAGTGCCGCTGGGAGCATCCAGTTTATTATGATGATGCTGTTCAATGATCTCCACATCGTAGCTTTCGCCCAGGATAGCACTGGCCCGCTTGCACAGCTCTGCAAGCAGGTTGATGCCCAGAGACATATTTGCGCTTTTGAATACCGGAACCTCACGGGACAGCTGTACGATCTTGAGCTGCAATTCCTCAGATAAGCCGGTGGTGCAGATCACGGCCGGAAGGTGATGTGCCTGGCAGTAGGGCAGAGCCTTTTCTACGGCAGCAGGGGAGCTGAAATCGATCAGGACATCGCCCTGTCCATCCAGTTTATCCAGACTATCATAAACGGGGATGCCGTTGACCGCCCCGTCTGCCTGGTCAATGCCGGCAAGGACACGGCAGTCCGTACGCTGAGCGATCATATCACAAAGGACATGGCCCATACGGCCAGCAATACCCTGAATGATGATGTTAACCATAGTGTTTTTCGTTCCTTTCTCAATAAAACAAATGCCCGAGGGAACGTGCGCTGCCAAAACGGGAAAAAGGGGCCTTTTGGGCGGCCTCTTTTTCGCCGCACCTGTGCGCGTACTTCCTCGGGCATCGGCTTTTTATTCAGCGGCAGGACCGCTGCAAATTTTTATTTCGTTAGGAGAAATGCGTTACAGCAGACCATCTGCTTGCAGGGCCTGCTTGATCTGCTGCTTGTGTGCTTCCGAAGGCTCTACCAACGGCAGACGGCACGTGCCGGCATTCCAGCCCAGCAGATTCATGGCATACTTTACCGGGATGGGGTTTACCTCGCAGAACATCGCTTCACACAGCGGCAGCATTTCCAGCTGCAGGCGGCAGGCTTCGGCAGTGTTGCCCTCAAACCATGCCTGGTAGCAGTTGTGTACCAACTGAGGATTGACGTTAGACACTACGCTGATAACACCCTTGCCGCCCAAGGACAACAGAGGTACGACCTGGTCATCGTTGCCAGAGTACAGGTTCAATTCGTCTCCGCACAGCTGTGCCAGTTTTGCCACCTGAGAGATATTGCCGGAAGCTTCTTTGATGCCATTGATCAACGGGTGCTCGCTGAGTTTTTTTGCGGTCTCCGGTGCAATGTTGACACCCGTGCGGGAGGGGACATTGTACAGGATCACCGGAATTCCGCCGGCTTCTGCCATGGCGGTAAAATGAGCCACCAGGCCTGCCTGCGTGGTTTTGTTGTAATAGGGGGTCACCATCAGTAGAGCGTCTGCTCCGTAAGCAGCCGCCTGAGCGGCCAGAGCACAGCCATGCTTTGTGTCGTTGGAACCAGCACCCGCGATCACAGGCACACGGTGCGCAACCGTATCCACGGTAAACTTGATGGCCTGCAGCTGCTCTTCGTCTACCATTGTGGAGCACTCGCCTGTGGTGCCGCAAATAATAATGGCATCGGTGCCATGGGCGATCTGGTGCTCCAGTACACGGCCCAGCTCCTCAAAATTGATGCTTCCGTCCGGATGCATCGGGGTAATAATTGCCACACCTGCACCGGTAAAAACGGGTTTCTTCATAACCAAAAGCTCTCCTTTTTATGCTGCATGGACCCTCAGTCCAGGTAGCCCTTGGCAGCCAGCAGTTCAGCCAGCAGCACAGCGCCGCCTGCTGCACCCCGCAGGGTATTGTGGCTCATGCAGGCAAACTTATAGTCGAACAGGGTATCCTCCCGCAGACGGCCCAGGCAGATGGCCATGCCGTTTTCGGTATTACGGTCCAGCTTGGGCTGGGGACGGTCTGCTTCGGTGAAATAATGCAGGAACTGCTTGGGGGCGCTGGGCAGATCCAGCTCCTGTGCAGGGCCGCGGAAGTTGGCCCAAGCGTCCAGGATCTGCTGCTCGGTGGGCTTTTTATCAAAGCTGACAAATACCGCAGCCGTGTGACCATCGGCCACCGGAACGCGGAAGCACTGGGCAGTGATCACGGGCTTTTCGGCATTTACGATCTTGTCGCCCTCAATGTGGCCCCACAGCTTCAGCGGCTCCTTCTCGCTCTTTTCTTCTTCGCCGCCGATATAGGGGATCACGTTGTCCAGGATCTCCGGCATACGGTCAAAGGTTTTGCCCGCACCAGAGATGGCCTGGTAGGTGCAGACCAATGCCTTGCTGACGCCAAACTCCTCCATCAGGGGGTGCAGGGCAGGCACATAGCTCTGCAGGCTGCAGTTCGATTTGACTGCAATAAAGCCACGCTTGGTGCCCAGACGTGCCCGCTGTGCCGGGATGATCTGGATATGATCTGCGTTGATCTCCGGCACGACCATCGGCACATCCGGAGTGAATCGGTTGGCGCTGTTGTTGGACACCACCGGGCACTCCGCTTTTGCGTAGGCCTCCTCCAGAGCTTTGATCTCCTCTTTCGGCATATTTACCGCGCAGAAAACAAAGTCCACCTGAGAGGCCACTTTTTCCACCTGAGCAGCGTCCTGCACGACCATGCCTTTTACGGACTCCGGCATGGGGGTGGTCATAGCCCAGCGGGAACCCACAGCCTCCTCATAGGTCTTGCCTGCGCTGCGGCCAGAGGCGGCCAGCACCGTCAGTTTGAACCAGGGGTGCTCCTCCAGCAGGGTGACGAACCGCTGGCCGACCATGCCGGTCGCGCCTACAACGCCCACTTTATACTGTCTTTCCATATCCAGCACCAATCCTTTCAAAAATCAAATTTACATCGGGCAACGCTTGCATTGCGGCGGCCCATGCAATATAATAGAACCTGTTTGTATGAACTTTATAATAACATTGATACGGTGCCCCTGTCAATCACCGGAAAGGCAAATGCACACCATGTTGAAAAAAGATTTTTGGTACGATTTACCCAAAGAGTATATAGCCCAGCAGCCGGTCTCCCCCCGGGACGCAGCCCGGCTGATGGTGCTGGATCGCTCCAGTGACCGCATTGAGCATAAGATCTTCCACGACCTGCCGGATCTGTTGGAACCCGGGGATCTGTTGGTGGTCAACAACTCCAAGGTCCTGCCTGCGCGTATCGTAGGCGTTAAGCAGCCCACCGGCGCAGTCTGTGAGCTGCTGCTGCTGCGCCAGGTCAAAGGCGACCAGTGGGAGTGTCTGGCCAAGCCCGGAAAACGGATGCAGCCGGGTACACAGGTGCGGTTTGGCGACGGCACCCTGAATGCTGTAGTGGATGAGACGCTGGAAGACGGCAACAAGCTCGTTACATTCTATTACGATACCGAGACCCTTTATGAAAAGCTGGACGAGTTTGGAAAAATGCCGCTGCCGCCCTACATCACCCAGCAGTTGGAGGATCAAAGTCAGTATCAGACGGTATACGCCAAAGAGCTGGGCAGTGCGGCTGCTCCCACCGCCGGGCTGCATTTTACCCCGCAGCTGATGGAGGCATTGCGCGCCAAGGGCGTGGAGTTTGCTGAAGTGACCCTGCATGTGGGCCTTGGAACTTTCCGCCCCGTGCAGGAGGATGAGATCACCGACCATAAGATGCACAGCGAGTGGTATTGCATCGACGAGGAGACCGCCCATAAGATCCAGGCTGCCAAGGCAGCGGGCCGCCGGGTGATCGCTGTAGGCACCACCAGCTGCCGTACTCTGGAGGCTGTAGCTGCCAAATACGGCGAGATCCGTCCCTGCAGCGGAAACACCGAGATCTTCCTGTATCCCGGCGTATCGCTGCGGTGCATCGATGGCCTGATCACCAACTTCCACCTGCCGGAAAGTACCCTGATCATGCTGGTGTCCGCTTTCTATGGCTACGAAAAGACCATGGAAGCTTACCGCGTAGCTGTGGAGGAAAAGTATCGCTTCTTTTCCTTTGGCGATGCGATGCTGATAGTTTGATACAAAATTCGCGCTTTTTGCGATATTTGTATGTAGAGAAAAGTAATTGTTCGATGCTGATTACGGTAAAATGTGTCAGCATCTGAAGATTGACCTACACCGAAAAATCTGTTAAAATACAGATAGAAGGAGGGGAGCAAAATGGCAAATGTCTATGATGTCGCTAACTTTTTCATTGATGCCTGCAATAATAGCACTGATGACCAGATGACAAATTTGAAGCTGAACAAGCTGATGTATTATGCACAGGGTTGTCATCTCGCAAGAACTGGGAAGCCGTTGTTCGATGACAAAATCGAAGCGTGGACGTTTGGCCCTGTAACGCCTAATGTTTATCAGCGGTACAAGGTCTGCGGAAAAGGTCTCATCCAGAATGTCGATGAAGACTATAATGGATGCAATTTTTCTTCCGAAGAAAAGGACACTTTGACTGATGTGATGCGCGAGTTCGGTAAGTACACCGGAAGCGCACTTGTTAGCATGACCCACAAGACAGGAACACCGTGGAACAGAGCGTGTGTTGCAAACGAAAAAGAAATCACACGAGACTCAATGAAAGCGTTCTTTGAGGCACATCCTGTTCCTCGTGCCAACAAAATGTTCGAGCAAATTCCAGCCGTTGATAAGCTGCCGTCTGACTGGTATGACCCTGAAGAAGATGCTGAATGGGAGGCGTACCAGTGAAAAAGTGGGATATCTATCTGGCTTATGTTCGGTACGAGGACATTCCGGGCGGGAAGAAACGCCCGGTTTTGGTAGTTGACGATGACAACACAGCATATCCTATCTCTTGCTTAAAAATGACTGGTCAGCCTTGTAGAGATGGGGAATACACTCTTGTTAAATGGCGAGAGGCTGGACTGCATAAGGAAACAACTGTTCGGATTGGAAAACGATTAAATGTCGTAGCATCCGATTTTATTGTGAAGATTGGCTCACTTGACCCTGTTGACATTTTGAAAATCGAAGAAATGCTTCCGTGATTTAGTCATAGTAAAAGACCCGATGGCGATTATGCCGTCGGGTCTTTTGTCATTTCAGGATGAAAGTGTGTGAGAGGCCGTTCTTGAACACGATGGTTTGCACCCGGCCATCGTATATTGTGATGTTCTCGATGATGCTCATAACGAACGAACGCAGGACCTCCCGCGACACCGTTGTCGCCAGCCGCTTGTAGTAGATATAGGTTCGGCCTTCGAGCTTCTGTGTAAGAATGAACTTTGATGCCGCATGAACGAACTCCTCGTCCGACACATCCTTCTCGTCCGCGTTTGACATTACCATGCCGATCTGCTCATTGACCTCAGCGAGCTGGCTCATCAGCTTCTCTCGCTGGATGATGTAGTCTTTCTGAGAGATGGAGTCGTCTGAGTACAAGTAGAGATTTTGAAGGCGTTCCGCCGCCCGCTCGATCCTTGTCTTTTCCGTATTCAGGTTTTCCAGCTCTATGTCTGACACGACAGGCTTCTTCCTGACCTCAACGCTACTGTCGAATGGGGCCTTCTCCGTCAGCCCTGAGGCCAGCATATTGTAGAGATCGTCCAGTCCTGCTCGCTCGATACCATCGACATCCCTGAATGTACTGCCTGAGAGCAGCATCTTCTCCATATCCTCCACGGAGTTTATGCTGTCGAAGTTTTTCTGGACGTTCAGCATATTTAGGATGTAGTTGAACACGAACTCGCCCAAGACCACCTCTGAGGTGGCCCTGCCTTTGCACAGATATTCGCTCCTGCGCTTTGTCGGGCAGACGTAGACAGACCAGCGAATGCCGTCTTGGTCTGCTGGCCTGATAGTAGATGTCATCGCATGGCCGCAGTTGCCGCAGATGACCAGCCCGCCGAAAACGTGGACGTTCTTTTTCTTGGAGTATATACCGCGCCGCTCGCATTCAAGCCGCCTGTTCTCCTTCAGAATCCGCGCGATTTCTTCCTTTTGCTCTCTGCTGATGATAGCCGGGTGGTGGTCCTTGACCGTAATCCACTCCGATTCCTTCTTCCGCTTCTGCCTGTCGCCATCCTTCAGGACGTTGTAACGGTAGTCTCCGCAGTAGAAGATGTTGCGCAGGATGATGAGCAGGGTTGAAGGGGAGTATGTACAGCCTGTCCGGGTACGGTAGCCGTGGCCGTTGAGGTATCTGGCGAGAGAAACCAGCGAACGCTCCTGCTCGTACTTGTCGTGGATGATCTTGACCACTGCCGCCTCGCTCTCGTTGACTGTGAACGTCTTGGTTTCCGGGTCATAGTCATAGCCCAGCGGGACGCGGCCACCGTTCCACTGTCCGTTTGCCGCTCTGGACAGCATGGCTGCCGTCACGCGCTCCGAAGTCATGTTGCGCTCCAGCTCCGCGAATATCAGGATGATTTTGAGCATGGCCTCGCCCATCGCAGAGCTGGTGTCGAACTGCTCGTTCTTGCTGACGAAGATCACTCCAAGCTGCTTCAGCTCGCTGTACATTGTGGCGAAGTCCAGCAGGTTACGGCTGATACGGTCGATTTTCCATACGAGGATATGCGTGAACATCCCCAGCCTGACCTGCTGCATCATCTCCTGAAATTTTGGGCGGTCTGTATTCTTGCCCGAATAGCCCGCATCCTCATAGACAACGTAGTCCTCCGTGTTCAGGATGAGCCGCGCGTAGTTGATGAGGTCTTGCCGCTGCATCGGCAGGGAGTCCTTGTCTATCTGGTGCAGGGTCGATACGCGGGTGTATATTGCCACGCGGGGCTTATCTGGCAGCTTTACCTTTGCCATGCTATGTCACTCTCCATCTAAAGCTAAAATAAGGCCCTCTAAGGCCGTCTTCAACCGATTCAACAACACTTTCCCACATCTGGAGCTAAAACGCTCTCAATGCAGCTCTCTCGCGCGGATATGACTGACCCGCTGGAAAATTCAAATTCCCCATACAAAAATGACCGTCTGATTTTGTCAGGCGGCCATTTTCGTATACAGGACCTTGCCAAGTTCCGCATACGAACATTTTTGAGCAGGAGATTCCTTCAGCATCGGCAGCGTCAAGAGGCCGTCATGCGCGAATGGTTCGACAGACTTCATGTCTGTAACGTAGAAGTCCCAGAGCAGCATATTTTCGATGCTGTCTCCCGGCGACATCCCGCGCCACACACCAAAAACAGCCACACTGTCGCTGCTGGAAAAATCCAGCTTGAACGTGATATGTTCCGGGTGCTCGCCATCCTCTGACTGCGTATAGGCCGCAGCTTTGAAGACGATTTTGCCCTCCGAGATCAGCCGATGAAATCGCTTAGTCTGATTATCCGACATCTTTTGCTTCGGCCTCCTGAGCCGCATTGGAATCGACCATGCCATCAAGATACGCTTCGAGCCTGACCTTCTGCTCGTTCGAGATTGACCTGTACTTCAGCAGGAGAGCGGCCTCGCGTGGATTCGCTGCGCTCGTCTGATTTCCTGACGTTTCTACGTTGCCAAATGCCAGCCAGTCCATCGACACGCCAAAGAACTCCGAGAAGCGGACGAGAGCTTCTACCGATGGACGACCCTTGCCCTTCTTCCAGTCTGAGAATGCCGAGTTGGAGAGACCAAGCTCTTTCTGGAGTTGCTTCTGGTTCATCCCGGACTGCTCCTGAAGCATGATAAGGCGTTCCAAAATTGTACTCATAATAACCTCCTTAAAAATAGCTGGAAAATTCCAATAATAATATTGACTAACTGGAAGATTCCAGCTATAATTAAGTTACAATCACTTACTCAAATATCCCACCGACCAAGTGGATGTAATCTGATTGTATCATTTTACTTGTAAAAAGTAAATTAAAAATGATGAGAAGGAGGCGCAAAATGATGGCAAGACCCTTGCCGCAGTGGTGCAAGAATGTCAAAATCGAGCTTGTGCGGCGCGATATGAGCATTTCTGACCTCGCAAAGCTCGTTGGCCTGACGAAGCAGTACACATCTGGCATCGTCAGTGGCCGCAATTACTCCGAAACCGCTGTCAAGAACATCAGCGATGCCTTGAACATCCCTGACAGCCCGTATCAGTGATTACATCGTAACACAGGAGGAACCCAAAGAAAATGGGAAGAGACTGCTCAAAAGCGAGCGGAAATGTGTACTTTGAGGCTAGAAAAGCTGCCGCAGAATACGACGACAGGCTTTACAGCCGCGAAAAGGCCGCCGAGCTCCTCGGCGTAAGCGTGTCCACCCTCGCTGATTACGAAAACGGCAACACCAAATTCGTCCCGGTTGACAAGGTTGTCCTTATGGCTGATCTGTACCATCAGCCGGAGCTGAAGACCGGGTACTGCAAGCACGAGTGCCCGATTGGAGCGTGTATGCCGTTCTGCACCAAAACCAGCAGCATCGCAATGGCAGCCCTGAAAGTGCTGAAAGGGCTGGATGACTCGAAAATCGACAGTCTGCGCCATCGCATCATTGATGTGGCCGCAGATGGACAGGTCGATGCCAGCGAGAAGCCTGAGCTCGCTGAGATTTTGAAGAATGTGGACGAGATCGCTCTTGCGATGAACGAGGTCCGGCTCGTCTGCGAAAAAGAACTGGGGTAGTCAAATGAACGCCGACAAGCTGAGAGAAATCCTTCGTATTGAATACGGCATCCGCTCCGATGAGGAGCTGTACGATGCTGTTGAAAGGATGGAACCGCTCAACATCGGCCTGTTCACGACACCCATCAAGCAGAAAGGAGTCCGCAATGCCCGCACCGAAAAATAACCAGCTCGCCACCGTTGCCAGCATCAAGGGAATGCTTGCGCGGGACGACATCAAGACCCGCTTCAACGACATCCTCGGCAAGAAGTCCAGCCAGTTCATGGCCTCGCTCGTGAACGTCGTGGCCGCATCCCCGCAGCTTAAAGCGTCCGAACCGAACTCGATCATGGCTGCCGCATTTGTCGCCGCGTCGTTCGACCTGCCTATCGACAGCAACCTCGGCTTCAGTGCCATCGTTCCGTTCAACAAAAAGACCTGCATCAATGGCCAGTGGGTGAAGCAGAGCCTCGCCCAGTTCCAGATGATGTACAAGGGCTATATCCAGCTCGCCATCCGCAGCGGCGAGTATGAGAAGATGAACTGTGCTGAGGTTTATGCGGACGAGCTTGTCAGCTACAACCCCATCACCGGCGAATGCCGGTTTGTTGATGACTTCTCGGCTTGCAAGTTCCGCAATGAGGGCAAGACCGACAAGATTATCGGCTACTACGCATGGTTCCGGCTCCGCTCCGGCTTCACCAAGGAGCTGTATATGAGCAAGGCCGAAATCAACAACCACGCGCAGAAATACAGCCAGTCGTACCGCTACGACATCAACGATGGCAAGCAGTCCAGCCGGTGGTCTACCGATTTTGACGCGATGGCAAAGAAAACTGTCATCAAGCTCCTGCTGAGCAAGTGGGGCATCTTGTCCGTCGAGATGCAGAAGGCCATTGAGGACGACCAGAAGGTGTATGAGGTGGACAGCACCGAGCAGTACAGCGACAACCAGCCTGATGTCGCCGAGGCCGAGAATCCGTTCACGCCGCCCGCCATCGAAGCCCCGAAAAATGAAATCCAGCCTGCGCCTGAAGTCGAAACGCTGGAAGAACTCGATATTATGGAGGAATAAGAAACATGGGAGCATTTGTGTTGACCTCGGAGAACTACTACTCGCAGGAAGCCAACAAGGAATACCTGAGCGTAAGCCAGTATAAGCAGTTCGTCGGGACGTATGGCCGCCGTGGGTGTGAATTTACTGCGCTGGAGGAGCTGAATGGCCGCTGGCAGCAGAAGAAGAACTCCGGCATGATGATCGGCAGCTACGTTGACAGCTACGTTGAGGGAACGCTTGACAAGTTCAAGCAGGAGAACCCCGAAATCTTCAAGAAAGACGGAACTCTGAAGGCCGATTTCACCAAGGCTGAGCAGGTCATTGCCCGCATTGAGCGCGACCCGTTCTTCATGTCCACGCTTGCCGGTGAGAAGCAGGTCATTATGACCGGCGAACTTTTCGGTGCCAAGTGGAAGATTAAGATGGACAGCTACTTGCCCGGCACGGCCATCGTTGACCTGAAGGTCATGGCCTCCCTGACTGAGCACAAGTGGGTCAAGGACCTCGGCTACCTCGAATTTATCCGTTACTGGGGCTACGACATTCAGGGTGCTGTGTATCAGGAAATCGTTCGGCAGAACACCGGCCTGAAGCTGCCGTTCTATATCTCTGGCGTATCCAAGGAAGAGGAGCCCGACATCCGCGTCATCCAGATCGAGCAGAACTTCCTCGATGAAGCTCTGGCCGCTGTGGAATCGAATATGCCGCGCATCGTCCAGCTCCGCAACGGCGATGTCGAGCCTGACCGCTGTGAGATGTGTGACTGCTGCCGCCATCACCGCATTCTGACCGCTCCCATCAGCCTGAGTGCGCTGAATGCCTCTATTTGACTATTATAGCCGGAAATGGGGTGGTATCTATGGCTTGGGTCAAGGTGTATGAAGCCGTTATCGGCCCCAAGCTCCGAACGCTTGCAAACGACATTGGCTGCTCTCAGAACGAAGCCCTCGGCGTTCTCGTTCGACTGTGGGTCTGGGGCATACGAAATGTCAACGCTGCCGGCGAAATCATCGGCGGGAGTGAAGCCGACATCGAGGCTGTCATCCAAACGGGCCTCGACAATAGGTATTCATCCAAAACTGTCATTCGTGCGATGAAAGATTCCGGCTGGCTCGATGTTGAAGATGGCCGTATCAGTCTTCACGACTGGGGAGAATGGCAAGCGCAGTGGTACAAGGATGTTGAGCGGAAGGGAAGGGACGCAGAGCGAAAGCGCAAAGAACGCGCCCGCAAGAAAGCTCCTGCCCCTGTCGAGCTCTGTGAACCTGCCGCTCCTGCGAAAGCCGTTCCGAAAGCATCCTACCCGGAAGGGTTTGAAAAATTCTGGGATGCCTACCCACGGAAGGTCGGCAAAGGGGAAGCGTACAAGAAATATTGTGCGCGTGTCAACGATGGCTGGGGAGAGAATGAGTTGCTTGAGGCTGCCGTAGCTTACGCTGTGAGCGTTGAGCAGAACAAGACCGACAAGCAGTTCATAAAGCACCCGAAGACGTTCCTGTCCGACGCTACGCCGTTCACTGACTACCTGAAACACGCCGAGCCAACGGTCTCTGCCGCCGCAAGCAACGACCCATACGCAGATTGGAGGTAACTCGTGCCTGAACTGAAAAAATGTCCCTTGTGCGGTGACACTGTTGAGTTTGAGATCGACTTCCCGACCTTCGATGGAACCGGCAAGACCGTAAAGCGCATCGTGCCAAAACGGTGCGCCTGCTCCTTGAAAAAGGAGGAAGAGCTCAAACGGCAGATGGAGCTGTACAGCCGCAAGCGTGAAGTTGAACGGCTCCGCAGCCTTAGCCTGATAGATGCCAAAGCCCAGAACGTCACGTTTGAAAGCTGTGAGCAGACCGATGGCAATGCGCGGGCATTGAAAATCGCCACCCGGTATGTTGCCAAGTTCGATGACCTCAAGGCCACCGGGCAGGGCGTAATGTTTTACGGCGATGTCGGGACCGGGAAGTCGTATATCGCGGCAGCCATTGCCAATGAGCTGATGGCAGAGCTGCACACCGTAGTGATGACCTCGTTCCCGAACATCCTCGAACGCGCCCTCGACTTCGACAGCAACAGCCTCGATTTTGCCAGCCGTGCCGAACTGCTCGTCATAGACGATCTCGGTGCAGAGCGCAGCACCGATTTTGCCCTTGAACAGATGTACAAGGTCATCGACGACCGCTACCGTAGTAAGCGCCCCATCATCCTTACCACGAACTTGTCCCTCGACCACATGAAGAAGTGCACCGATATTCGGTACAGTCGCATCTTTGACCGCCTGTTCGAGATGTGCTACCCGGTTGAGCTGACCGGGCTGTCGTGGCGCAAGCGCAGCGCGGTCCGGCAGTTCGATGAGATGAAGAAATTGTTAGGTGAGTGATATGAAGCTTATTGCAGAGATCAAGATTTTCTCGAAGGAAGACCGCAAGACGGTTGCTGGCATACTCGTTGACAACGGATATACCGTTGGAACCGGCAAACGTCAGAAAACGACGAACGGCAAGAGCGTGGACTACACGCTGAAGCTGTACGCCGATGATGGCAGTGCAGAGAAATGACCGGGAGGAGAGAGTACATGAACAGCATCCAGTTCACCGTTCTTGGTGAGCCGTATGGCAAAGGACGGCCCCGGTTCAACAGATTTACCGGGACTGCACACACCCCTGAGAAGACCGAGAGCAGGGAAGCCCTCGTCGGATATGAATACCGCCGCCAGTGCGGTACATTCCGCTTCCCTGACACCGCGATGCTCGATATGCGGATTCTGGCGTACTACTCCGTCCCGAAAGGTGACAGCAAAGCAACGAGAGCTGCCAAGCTTGAAGGCTTTATCCGACCGACCAAGAAGCCCGACATGGACAACGTGGTCAAGCTTGTAGCTGACGCTTTGAATCAGGTTGCATACCGCGACGACACGCAGATCGTTGACTGCCAGTGCCGCAAATTTTATTCCGAGCAGCCGCGCACTGTCATCATCATCAAACAGATTGGAAAGGAAAATGAGCATGAGTGAAGAATTGAGCCTTGTTATCAAGAACCAACAGGCCATTGCCGGAATCCGGCACATCGACTGGAATAAGGACGAACTCATTGAGCGCGTCCGCGCCGTGACCGCGAAGTACAAAGGACTCGTTTATACCGACGATGACATCACCAACGCCCGCACCGACCGGGCTGAGCTGAACGCCATCAAGAACAGCATCTCCGACAGCCGCATTCAGGTCAAGAAGTTCGTGATGGCTCCGTATGACCAGTTTGAGGCCGAGGTCGCTGAAGTGACAAATCTCATCATCGAGGCAGTGAAGCCGATCGACGAGGCCATCAAGACCCACGATGAAAACCAGAAAGCTGACAAGAAGAAGCAGCTCGTCGCCTACTTCGACAGCATCATCGGCGATCTGGCCGAATCCGTCACCTTTGAGCGCGTGTTCGACCACAAGATGGTGAACGCCTCGACCTCCATGAAAAAGGCCAAGGAGGGCATTGCTGATGGTGTCCAGCAAATCAGGACGAACATCGAAACCATCAACACTGTCGTCAGTGAGCCGTACCGCTCCTTTGCAGTTGCGAATTACCTCCAGACCATGAAGCTGGCGGGGTCTATGAAGCTTGCGCAGCGCATGGAGCAGGAAGACCGCCGCAAGGCAGAGCTGGACGCTGAAGCTGAAAAGGCCAAGGCCGCCGCCCCTGCACCTGCGCCTTCCGCTCCCGCAGTTGAGCCTCCCAAGCCCGCCGCGCCTGTCCAGCCCGCGCCGCAGCATAGCTCGTTCGTTGCGGCAGCGGAGAAAGCCGCTGCAACTACTCCCGCTCCTGCCCCTGCACCCGCAGAATCCCCCGAAAAGCTGTACGCTATGAACTTCCGCGCCATCGGCACGAAGGAGCAGCTTATTGCTCTCCGGCAGTATATGAAAGACAACCACATCAAGTATGGAAAGGTAGAGTGAATTATGGATAAAGCCTATATCCGCGAGTTGAACTTTGACTGCGACACGTTTTCCGATGCCAAAGAAAGTCTGAATACCGTACTTCAGAAACTTCTCGGAACTATGGTCGGCTGCGGAGCAAAAGAGGGGAGCATCGCCATGAAGCTGGACGTTTGTTTCCGCAGCGAAACCATCCAGAACTATGATGCTGAAATTGACGCTCCTGAGCGCGAGGTCTATATGCCGCAGTTCTTCCACAAGATTACCTCCAGCGTCAAAATTAACAATGAGATGCACGGAGCTACGCACAATGAAACCGATGAGTTGTATTATAATGCCGACACTGGCAACTATGAAATGAGGCCGATTGTCAACACCGCCCAGCGCAGTATGTTCGATGACGACATTGACTCTGCGCCCATTGAGCGCGACGCTCCCGGCGAGGATGAGCGGCAGGAGGATTACCAGTATGAGAACTGCCAGTAAGTTCTTGCTGTAAGAGAAGGAGGTGGTTCCCATGGAGCCAGAAAACAACGCCCGGCAGCTCACGCCTGAGCTGGAAGCCATCGTCCGGCTGGCATCTGAAACTGCTGTCGAATCGTATCGAAAGGAGCTTGAACGGCAGCAGGAGCAGGATGGCAAAGCCCGCAGAGAGCGGCATCACCGCGTTGTGAACAGTGCGAAGATGCTGCTGAAAAACTACCGGCGGTTCAAGAAGATGACCGTGAGCAGCGTATACGGCAAGGACACCAGTACCAACGAAACCCTCGTTGAGCTGCTGGAGCTGATGCAGGGAATCTACCGCAGCGGGGAACTTGAGGTCGTCAGCATCAAAGACCGGGTGGCTCGCACCGAGCTGATGATCGAGCACATCGACGCAATGCTGGAGGTCTACAAGAAGGACTGCAACAGGTTCCCTGAAGGCCAGCGCCGGTACAGGGTCATCTACTGGATGTACCTGTCTGAAGACGAGTCTAAGACCGCCGAGGACATTGCTGATATGGAGAATGTTGTCGTCCGCACGGTATTTCGTGACATCAAGACCGCCTACGAAGAACTCGCTGTTTTGTTCTTCGGTATCGACGGAGTGAGGTTTTCTGAGCAATAATGTCAAAACGCTGTCATTGTAAATTCAGTTGACAGGCTTTAGAATAGTAAATGGCAGTAACGAGGCTGCCTGATGCTCAAGGATTCCTCCTTCATCTGTTTGTGAGCAGCACACCCTGTTCAACAGCAGGCATGGCCTGGTGTGCACCTCGCAAAAACCCAAGACAGCTCATCACGAGCTGTCTTTTTGTTTTAGGAGAAAGCTATGGAAGAACGCAAGGAACGGTGCATCAGATGTGAAAAAATGCGCGTTGGTGACCTGAAGCACGGTTTTGGAAATCCCAGAAAGATCACGAAAAAAAAGGCCGAGGAGCTGGAACGCTCGCTTGAGATGTTCGGCGACTTTGGCATCTTCCTCATCGACGAGAACGACAACGTTATTGCCGGAAATCAACGCAGCATCATCCTCACCAAGAAAGACCCTGATATTATGGTGGACTGCAAGCGGCTCATTGGCTACACCGATGCAGAGCTGCGGGCCATCAACATCAAGGACAACACCCACGCCGGTGAATGGGATCTCGACCTGCTCGCCGACTGGACTGCCGACCTCACAGTGGACCTTGGCCTCGATATGCTCGAAAAGAATCCTGACGAGCGGAAAATCAAGGACATCGAGCCGATTCGCTATGAGAAATATGACTATGTTATGATCGTCTGCCGGAATGAGGTTGACTACCTGAATCTGATCCGCGCACTCGGCATCGACGGTGCGAAAGTGCTTGTTGCCAAGCAGCGGAGGATAAAGGCAAGAGCCGTCTGGTATGACGATATGAAAGCCCAAATCGTACCCAAAGAAGACGTTCCACAAACAGACCCGGAAAACCCTGAGAAAGAGGAAGAAAATGATTAGAGTCCTGATTACTGGCTGCTCGATGCACTCGTATGACCTCATCCGTGCATTGAAGGATAACTACGACGGCGAGGAAATCTACGTCGTCGGAATCAACTGCGATGACACTGCGCTGCTCCGCAAGGGCGTTGACGCTGGCTATGTTGTTCCTCGCATCACCGAGGAAAGCTATATCCCGACCGTCATCGACATCTGCGAGAAGGAGAAGGTCGATGTCATCCTGCCGTTCATCACCGCAGAGCTGCCTATCATGGCGGAGAATCGCGAGCTGCTTGAGAGCCATGGCGTTAAGGTGTCCATCTCCTCCATGGAGTCCATTCTGGCCTCTGGCAACAAGGTCGAGCTGGCAAAGCACTACCCCGACCTGATGCCGAAGCAGATGATCTGCAAGAAGCCTCTCGACTTCTTTCTGTTTGCTGATGAGATTGGCTACCCGAAGAAGCCCATGTGCTGCAAGCTTCCGAACCGCTGCGGCGGCCTCGGCTTCTGCATCATTGACGAGGAGAAGGGCCGCGACCTGACCATCTACAACAAGTTCGGCATGAACCGCTATATCACGTTCGATATGCTGCTGGAGCTGGCAAAGAACTGCCATGAGGACATCATCATGCAGGAGTATGAGGAGGGTTTGGATTACAGTATGTGCGTACTGGCAGACCATGGCCGCGTCCTCCACGCCCTCGGCTTTGAGGGCTACCTGATGGCCTTTGGCAGCGCGATGTTCGCCGGTATCAAGCAGAACGAACAGGCTCTCGCCATTGCCAAGCAGATCATCGCTGACACCTGGCTGGACGGCAATGTGTGCTTCGACTTCATCCTGAAGGAAGATGGCAGCGTGAAGCTGCTGGAGACCAACCCGCGCCTGAGTGCATCCCTGCCGTTCATCGCCAAGGCTGGCCTGAACCTGCCGTACCTGCGGTGCCGACAGCTCCTCGGCTATGATGTCGAGAACATCCACCCTGAAATCAACTACAAGCTCCGCATGAGCAAGAACTATGAGTCGGAATACTTCGTTTAACATCTACTGTATGTCGTACCGCCGACCGAACAAGATTTTGACGAAGCACCAGTTTGAATATTGTACCTACGTCGTAAGACAGGAAGAAGAAGCTGCGTATAGAGCCGCCGGTGTCGATGACCTTCTCGTCATCCCCGATGGAGCTGTACGCAGCTTCATGTCTACCCTCTACTGGATAATCCACAACACGCCGGAAGATGTGATATTCATTGCTGATGACGACATCGAAAAGTTCGTCTACCGCATGAGCGATACGACCTACCTTGAGTTGCCCGATAAACGCCCCGACAAGGAGCGCGTGACGGCTGAGATCGAGCGCATTGCCCAGCTCATCTACGACCTCGGCATCGGCTACGCATTTGACCAGCCCACGATGGCTCCCTATGCGTATGACTGCGAGTTTAAGTTCGTCGGGATGCCCGGTCACATCCGCTGGATAAACAAGAAGGCTCTGAAGGCAACCTACGACCCGGACGACCCTGCGGCCTCCGATGTTGACATGATGATGCAGGAGCTTCTGCACAACCGCATCATCCTCCAGCCGCGCTACCTGTGCGCCAAGGCCGGCATGGACCTGAACGAAGGCGCGAGCCGTACAAGAGAAGGCCACATGATTCTCGTCGAGGCCATGAAGAACAAATGGGGGATGTACTATGACTACAACTACAAACGAAATTTTGCGCGAATTATGGTCAAGAGATGATTCACCCATGTACCTGTTCAACGAGAACACTCTCTACGAGAACATCGTGAACATGGGAAAGGCGTTCCATCGCTACTACGGCAACACCTACGCCGCGTACAGCTTCAAGACCAACTACCTCGCAGACATCTGCCAGATTGTGAACGAGGCCGGTCTGCTGGCTGAGGTCGTTTCTCCGTATGAACGGATGTACGCAATGGAGCTTGGCTTCACGCCTGACCGCATCGTCTACAATGGTGTCATCCCTAACACCGCAGAAAAGGTCAAGCTGGCCTCCTGCGGCGGCTTCGTCAATGTTGACAACTACGATGAGCTGCGGGACATCTACTTCATGGCCAAGGAACAGGACATCACAATTCCTATCGGCATCCGCGTTACGTTCGATGCCGGGAATGACCTGAAGTCCCGGTTTGGCATTGACGTTGACAGCGATGACTTCAGTGGTGCGATGGCATTTTTCCAGCACAATACGCACCTTGAGTTCCGTGGCTTCCAGTGCCATATCGGGTCCGCCCGCCAGCCGAAATACTGGAAGAACAAGATTGACCGTATGATTGAGCTGGCCAAGACCTACGGCGCGAAGTATATCGACCTTGGCGGCGGTATGTTTGGCCCGATGGCTCCTGAGCTTGCAGAGCAGTTCAACGGCTATGCCTACGGCGGCTATGAGGAGTACGCCCAAACTATTGCCGGCGCGATGAAGAAAGCATTCCCTGATGAGGATGTGATGCTGATGATCGAACCCGGCACTGCGCTGGTCGGCAACACCATGAAGATGGCTGCCACCATCACCAACATCAAGTTCGTGCGCGGGCAGATTTACCTCACAGCAAACTGCGCATCCAACCACATGGGTGTCATTGCCGACATGAAGAAGCTCGTTCCTGAAGTCGTCCACATGAATGACAACACCTGTACATTCACTGATGTCATCATCGGCGGCGACACCTGCCTCGAATATGACTATCTCGTCAAAGGCATCTCTGGCGAGTTTGCAATCGGCGATAGGCTGGTCTTTGACAATGTTGGCGCATACTCCATCAGCTCGTCCCGCCAGTTCATCGTGCCCCGCCCGAAAGTGGTTTCTGAGGTCACTGGAGAAGTACTGCGCGAGGCTGAGGGATTCACCGATATGTTCGGCCGTTATCTCGAAAAAACATCGGAGCATCGCATGAAAAACGCTTGACGGACGCAGACCTCCTTTGGTAGAATTATACTATAAACAAACAAAAAAATTGGAGGTTTTTGTTCATGGCATTTGAAGCATTGACGAAAAATGGGTACAACCTGTTTGAAATGTCCTCGATGATTCAGAAGGCGATTCGCCGGTGTGACATCCTTCATGCAGCATACGCCGCAAATGAGATGTCCGTCAAATACCGGGCGTACCTGTGGAAGCGGCTGTTGACCGTTTCCGCTGAGGACTGCTACGGCATTATGACCAAGGAGATCATGGCCTTGAAAGAGGCTGACGACTATGTGAACCAGCGGAACAAGCCCGGTGAAACCAACGACCTGTTTATCGCAAAGGCCGTTGTACTGCTGTGCATGGCCAAGAAGAACCGCGATGCCGACTATGTTGCCTGTAACTTCATGTGGGGCGACCAGCCCCTCAGCGATGCCGAGTATGAAGCGTTCGTTGATTACCACGAAGTCGAGCGGCTGAAGGCTGTTTCGCAGTTCGATGTTCCCGATTACGTCTTTGATGTCCACACCCGGCGTGGCCGCAGAAACGGCGCAACGCAGATGGATTTCTTCAGAGAGGAGAATGATGCTCTGGAACCCCGGCAAATGAACCTGTTCGACTACGGCAACTACGACGGCTGGTACAACCATCAGCGCAGCCAAGGGTACATGAAGCCGAACGATGAACGCCGCCTTCAGAAGTTCCAATCAGACCGAGGACCGGTTGACCCGACCAACGGCGGGACCGAATGGACACCTGAAACCTACGAAAAGTACAAGAAGTAACCGCTGATAAGCCGGGGCTTGACCGCCTCGGCTTTTTCTATTGCTGCCGGAGAATAGGGGTGAGATAGATGTGTCAAATCCGAGCAACCTGATAGTGCCTACGTCTGAACAGGCCAGCGAGAACGGTCGAAAGGGCGGCATAGCTTCTGGCGAGGCGCGACGGGCAAAGAAGAACATGAAGCAGATGGCAAAGATGCTCATGGAGATGCCTGTCGTCGGCGAGACCAACAAGCAGAACCTCAAGAACTTTGGAGTTCAGTCGGAAGACCAGAACTACAACACTGCCATCGTTGTCCGGCTCATGCAGAAGGCATTGCTCGAAGGCGACACTGGAGCCATCAGGCTTCTCGGAGAATTGACTGGAGACTTCGGCGGAGCCGTCGGAGCTGGCGATGATACGGTATTCGAGGTCGAATATCCTCCCATCTGCATCCCCGACAACGGCCGCGACAAGCGTACCGAAAAAACGCTCTCGCCACAGGCCGGACCGCAGACCGCGTTCATGGCCTCGAAAGCAGACATCGTGATATACGGTGGAGCCGCCGGTGGTGGTAAAACCTATGCGCTTCTGCTGGAGGGACTACGAAACCGCAATGTGAAAGGCTGGGGCGGCGTTATCTTCCGCCACAACTACAACCAGATTACGGCTGAGGGCGGCCTGTGGGACGCGAGCCATAAAATCTATGACCTCGTTCCAGATGCCGTCCCCGGCAAGACTCCGAAACTGCACTGGACATTCGGCGGGGGAGGGAGACTGAACTTCGCCCACATCAGTTGCGACGATGACCTTAGCAGTTGGCAGGGTACAGAAATCTGTTACCTTGGCTTTGACGAGCTGACCCATTTCACCCGCAAGCAGTTCCTGTATATGCTGTCCCGAAACCGTACCACCTGCGGCATCCGGCCCTATGTCCGTGCCACCTGCAACCCTGATGCGGATAGCTGGGTGGCCGACTTCATCTCGTGGTGGATTGACCAAGAGACCGGCTACCCGATTCCTGAGCGCAGCGGCCTCGTGCGGTATATGTGTGTCCTCAACGACACCATCTACTTCGCAGATACCGCTGAAAAACTGGCCGAGGAGCATGACATTCCCATCGAGCAGTGCAAGAGCGTCACGTTCATCGCTTCTCGCCTTCAGGACAACAAGGTGCTGATGGAGAGTGACCCCGGATACATCGCCAACTTGAATGCGTTGCTTGAGGTCGAACGAGAGCGTCTGCTCAACGGCAACTGGAAGATCAAGCCCGCCGCCGGTATGTTCTTCAAGCGCAGTCAGGTCACGCTTCTTGATGAACTGCCCAATGATGTCATCACATGGGCGCGTGGCTGGGACTTGGCCGCCACCTCGGAGGACGAGAACGGCGACCCGGCATACACTGCCAGCGTCCTTATCGGCAAGCGGCGCAATGGCCGGTACATTGTCGCCAACGTCACGAACCAACGCCTGTCTGCGGACGATGTGCGCACTCATATCAAGCAGACAGCCCAAATTGACAAGAAGAAGTATAAGCGGGTCGTCGAACGACTGCCCAAAGACCCCGGCCAAGCAGGTAAGGCGCAGGCTCAGTCCTTCGTCAAAATGCTGGCCGGTTTTGTCGTTAAGACCATCGCCGAGTCCGGCAGTAAGGAAACACGCGCCGAGCCGTTTGCAGCCCAGTGGCAGCACGGCAATGTGGATGTCCTGCTGGCCGACTGGAATGAGATGTACTTCACCGAGCTTGAATCGTTCCCTGAGTCCAAGTTCAAGGATATGGTCGATGCAAGCTCCTCTGCCTTTGCAGAGATCGAAAACGGCTACTCCGTCAGCCGCCCGGCAAGCACTGGGCTGTCGAAGGATAGCTACTGGAACAAGTAATGAAAGATAGGAGGTGAGCGGCTATGAGCAATGATTCAAAGGAAATCGGTCGCGTCGGACAGCGCAGGTACGGCGGAATCTTCTACGAGGAGTTTCTTTCCGAACTGAGAGGCCGGAAGGGAGCAGAAGTTTTCACCGAGATGTCGAACAACGATGAAACCATCGGAGCCATTCTGTTCGCCATCGAGATGCTTGTGCGTCAGGCGAGCTGGAATGTCGAACCCGGTGGAAGCACGGCAAAGGACCGGGAGGCCGCAGAGTTCGTCAAGAGCTGCATGGACGATATGCAGCAGACATGGATTGACACCATATCCGAGATCCTGTCCTTCCTGACCTACGGCTGGAGCTTCCACGAAATAGTGTATAAGCGTAGAATGGGCCGCACCAAGGACAACCGAACGTCCAGCAAGTATGACGATGGGCTGATTGGCTGGATGAAACTCCCCATCCGCTCTCAGGAGACCCTGTACCAGTGGGAGTATGACGATCAGGACAACCTTATCGGGATGACGCAGATGCCGCCTCCCGATTTTGGCCTTATCACGATTCCCATGAACAAGGCCATGCTGTTCCGCACCCGGAGCCGCAAGGATAACCCCGAAGGCCGCTCCATCCTGCGCACGGCGTACCGCTCATGGTATTTCAAACGCCGCATACAGGAAATCGAGGGCATCGGCATCGAGCGCGATCTCGCCGGTCTGCCGGTCATCACCACGCCTGAAGGTATGGACATCTGGGACAAGGATGACGAGGACATGAACGCCATCCGCGCCGGGCTGGAAGCCATGGTCAAAAACATCCGCCGCGATTCTACGGAAGGTCTGGTCCTGCCATTTGGCTATACGTTCGAGCTGACCAGCACCGGCGGCTCCCGGCAGTTCGACACCAACTCCATTATCGCGCGGTATGACACCAAGATAAGCCAGACCGTTCTTGCCGACTTCATCCAGCTCGGCCACGAAAGCGTTGGCTCGTTCGCTCTTTCCAGCGACAAGACCAACCTTTTCTCCATGGCGATATGCGCGTTTCTCGACATCATCTGCCAGACCTTCAACAGCCAAGGCATCCCGACTCTCATCGACATCAACGGCGACCACTTTGCCGGAGTGACCGATTACCCCCGGCTGACCCACGGAGACATCGAGGATGTTGACCTCGCAACCATGGCCACGTTCATCAAGGACATGACCAGCATCGGCGTTATTATCCCGGATGAATCTCTTGAGGATTACGTTCGTCAGCTCGGAAAGCTCCCCAAGCGCACCACGGATACCGTTCCGATGGAAGCCCGGAGAGCCGCCCAGCAGCAGGGCAACGAGCCGCCTGAACCTGAAACCGCAGCATGGAAGGGCCACGATGGAGAAGAAGGCTTTGAAGATAACGGCAGCCATGTGAGCGCAGCCCGGAAGCGTCTTGGGAGGGAATGACCATGCTGGTGAATGTTCCGCACCCCGGCAGAGTGGCAAAGGCGAGACCCAAGAGCATCGTACTCCAGCGGCTTGAGCGGTATCTGCATGATGAGCAGGACGAACCCATCGAGCTGTTGTGCAGCCTGTGGGATGACCAGAAAGCTGCACTGACCTACCGCGAGATCAGAGATGCCATCGTTGCCGGTGACTTCACGGAAACCCTGTACGATGAGTTCGCACAGGACTACTCCATCTTCATCGCGGACAGGTTCGCCTCCGTCTGGAGCAAAGCCCTCAGCGCAGGAGCACAAGCCCAGCCCGTCATCGGAAGGCTCTCCTCATTCCATTTTGAGACCCAAAACCCCGGCGTGGCGAACTGGATAAACAGCCGCAGCGCACAGTTTGTAACCCGGTGCTCTGAACAGCAGAAAGAAGCCATCCGCGCACTGCTCGCCAACAAGGTGGTCGAAAGCCACACCGTTGACGAGCTGGCGCGGCTTATTCGTCCCTGCGTCGGCCTGACCGCTGCACAGTCGGCAGCTACGGTCAAATACTACGACAGCGTATTGTCTGCCCTCAAATCGGAACACCCACGCATGAAGGCCGATACCGCCCGAAAGAAGGCATTGACCGCGGCTTCTCGCTATGCTGAGAAAGCGCACCGATACCGAGCCATGACCATCTCGCAGACTGAGCTTGCCACCGCCTATAACCAAGGAGCCGATGAAGGCATTCGTCAGGCACAGGCTGAATGGCTGCTCGGCCCCATGCTCAAGGTCTGGCGTACATCTGGCGATGATGCTGTCTGCGATATGTGCGCTGCTCTCGATGGAACAGAAATCGGCATGGACGACTCGTTCGCTTATGCCGGAAAGCTCCTGTTCCCAGAACAAAGGTTGCTCCCGCCGGCACACCCGCGCTGCGCCTGCGCCGTGGAGTACATTGAATCGCCGGTCTTCAGGTATGCCTGACAGTCGGCAGAAAGGAACCAGATGATCTCGTTCAAAGATATGATTACCCCTGCATCTCCACCTCCCACACCATCGGCTGGCGTAGAGAAGCGGAAGCTCACCATTGCAAAAATGGATGACGAGCGCAGACTCGCCTTTGGCTGGGCCAGCGTTGCCATCCGCGTTGACGGCGAGCAGATCGAGGACTGGCAGAACGACATGATCGACCCTGAAGACCTTGAGTCGGCTGCCTACAATTTTGTGGAGCTGTACCGCGAAGGCGGGGAGATGCACGAAAAAGGCGATGTCGCCGTCCTCATCGAAAGCGTGGTCTTCACCGAGGAGAAACAGGAAGCCATTGGCATCCCTCCCGGAACGCTCCCTGTCGGCTGGTGGATTGGATTCCATGTCACCGACCCGGAGGTCTGGGAGAAGGTCAAGAACGGCGAGTACAGTATGTTCTCCATTGGTGGAGAGGCTGAGCGTGTCGAAATCTAATCACGGTAATTCAGCCGAGTGTATCCGCACCCGGCTGTAATTATATCAACCCCGAAGAAATGAGGAAGAACGTGGCAACAAAGTTAAAGCATCTCAAGGTCACATCCGTTGACTTTGTAGATGAGGGCGCGAACCCCGATGCCCATATCAGACTGTACAAGCGCAGAGACGAAACCGCTGCCGAACCCGGCACTGAGGACCCCAACTCCGACGGTGCTGGATTCTTCAAGCGGATTTCCTCCAGCTTGGCAAAAATGTTTGGTCTGGCGCAGGAGCCGGAGAGCGCGGAAACGGAAGTCCAGAAAAACTCGGCCAGTTTCGATGAAGCCTATGGCGAAGCCAAGGAACGTCGGGTCTGTGATGAGGTCTGGGATGTCTGCCTCGCGCTGAACCAGTCCCTCTGCTCCATCCTTGGTGATGGGGCACTGGATTGGGCGGCCGCCCGAACCGCGATGTTGGAGAGCCTTGAGGAGTTCGATTCGGTTGCGAAGGACTCCATCGAACAGTGGTCCGCTGGCAAGACCGCCAACGTCGTGCTGAAGAATGTTCCCATGGATGATGCTACCCGCGCTCTCGCTAAAGCGGCAGTTGATGCCCTGAACGAGCAGATTGAGAAGCATGGTCACTGTGAGAACGATGACGTAACCAAGGACACCGCAACCAAGAAAGACGACGATAAGTCGAAAGGAGAAGACGATATGAAAATCGACAAGTCCAAGATGACCCCTGCCGAGCGCGCTTTCTATGAGGAGATCGAGAAGCGTTATGGCGAAGCAGAGGCCCCCGGCACTCCCGCAGGTCAGACCCCGCCCCCGGCTGATAATCCCCCTGCACCCGCCGCACCCGCAGATGGCGGCACTCCCGCTCCCACTGCTGATGTGACCAAGGGTCTGAAGACCAACACCGACCCCGCGCCTATCGACCCCCGCGTTCAGGCCGAGCTGGACTCCCTGCGCAAGTTCCGTGAGAGCTACGAGGACCGCGAGCTGCATGATGTGGCCAAGCGGTATACCCTCATCGGTAAGAAGGAAGACGAACTGTTCCCTGTGCTGAAGTCCATGAAGGCCGCTGGCGGTACTGCCTACGACACCTATGTGGCTGCACTTGACGAGGCCGTCAAGTTCGCCGAAAGCTCCGGCACGTTTAAGGAAATCGGCAAGCGCGGCGGCGAAGCCCCGGACGCATGGGCCCGCGCTGAGGCGAAGGCCGCAGAGATCATGAAGTCCAAGAATGTCACCAAGGCTCAGGCCATCGACGAGGTCCTGCTGAACGACCCCGCCCTGCGTGCTGAGTGCGAAAAGGAGGGTTAAACGCTATGGCAACCTACTTTGGAACCTCTATCAACGAAAGCCCCACCATCATCATGGAAGCCGGAGCAAAGCTCGAAGATGTTCAGGGCATCGCACTGGCAATCACCGCTGGCAAGCTTGCAAAGCCCTCTGCTGGCGCGAACGTCATCGGCCTGTCCCTGTTCACCAACGATGAGAATGTTGAAGCTGGCGGCTCTCTGACCGTTCAGGTGAAGGATATTGGCAAGTGGGTCGCTGGCGAGGCCATCGCAGTCGGCGACGAGCTGGCCACGGATGCTGCTGGCAAGGCTGTCAAGGCCACCGATGGTGCATTCATCGTCGGCATTGCACTGAGCGCAGCGGCCAAGGCTGGCACTGTCGTCTCTGTCCAGCTCACCAAGTCCGGCTACAAGCCCAAGGCATCCTGACCAAGAAAGGAAGGTAAGACAACATGAGAAACATGAACAGCAACGCCGCAATCATGGCTGCTATTGCTAAAGGCTGGAAGCCCAACCGCTACCTGTCCAACATGAGCATGGCGTTCTTCAACAACAACGCTGACTACGTTGCGACCAAGATTTTTCCCATCTGCCCGGTGCAGAACTCCACCGGCTTCTACTATGAGTTCCAGAAGGGTGATCTGGCCCGCGACAATGTTCAGCGCAAGCCCGCATTCGGCAAGGTTCAGCCCGCAAAGCGCGGCCATACCGACAGCACCTACAAGTGCGACGTCGATCAGGTCATCACCGGCATCGACAGCATCAATGCTCTGGACTACACCCGCTCTGGTGTTCCTGCATCTATCGACCCGCGCCGCTCCAGCGTCCGCTTCATCAACGACCAGATGCTCCTGCATCTGGACCTGACCTTTGCAGAAAAGTTCTTCAAGACCGGCGTGTGGCAGAACGAGTTCACCGGCGTTGACAGCACCCCCGGCAGCAACCAGATGCTGAAGTTCACCGATGCCAACTTCGACCCCATCGCATTCTTCGACGCTCGCAAGCGCGAGATTCGTCTTGAAGGCCGCCGCACCCCGAACAAGCTGTGCCTCGGCTATGACACCTTCCTCGCCCTGAAGAATCACCCTGACATTCTGGAGCGTGTGAAGTACGGCGGTTCCACCCCGAACCCTGCCATCGTCAACGAGAAAGTCATCGCAGAGCTCCTCGGCTTTGATGAGGTCACCGTTCTGATGGCCACCTACAACAAGGCCGAGGAAGGTCAGCCCGATGACATGGACTTCATCTGCGAGAGCGACGGCGCACTGATGTGCTACGTCACCAACAGCCCGCAGATCGACGAGCCTTCTGCCGGCTATATCTTCACTTGGGATATGCTTGGCAACGGCAGCTATATGGCCACCGATCAGTTCGAGGGCGAGCCGGGCACTCACAGCGAGTTCGTTGAGGGCCTGATGTCCACCGATATGCGTAAGACCTGCGACTGTCTGGCTTGCTATATGTCCAAGTGCGTGTAATGGAGGTGGCTTATGAGCTATCTCTGCAAGAAGGCCGTCAAACTGTTCGGAAAGCCGTATCAGCCGGGAGACATCATCCCGACTGAATCTGTTCTCAGCACCCGCGTCCGTGCACTCATCACCTGCGGCTACATCGCCGATGCTCCCGCAGCCGAGGCAACAGAGGAACCTGCTGACCACAACGACGAGCCCAAAGAGGTCAAAACCGAAGCCAAAGGCCGGGCATCCTCCCATACCACTAAGGCCGGAAACAAGGCCTCTACGGCTTCCCAGCGGCATTCCACGAGCGGTAAAGGCTAAACCTACCATCTATCCAACAAGGAGCGCATTGTATGGCATACAACTACGACCCTGCGGCTGTCGCCGAATACGGAAAGGACAGGATGCGGTTTGAGCTTGGCGACACGATGGTCGAGGGTGGACCCGACACTACTGCGCTGACCGACGAGGAAATCGAGGCTGCCCTCTCTGCCTACCCCAAGTCGTGGAAAAGGGCAAAGCTGATGCTCCTTGAGAGCCTGTTCCGCAGGTTCTCTTATGAGGTTGACACCAAGACCGGTCCGCTTACGCTCTCCCTGCAAGCCCGCGCAAAGCTCTGGAAGGAGATGTATGAAGACCTGAAGAAAGAGGTCTCCTTCAGTTCCGTATCCATTGAGCAGCCACCAGAATGCTGCAAGAAGCCTCCGTACTTCTATGCTGGCATGATGGAAAACGAGCGGGCTGCTGACGACTGGAGGCATCGGCATGGTTAATGGACAGCTCATGTACCTGCGCCCCGGAAATCTGTTCAAGGACTTCATCATTGAGCACAGCAAGAGCGACCTGAAAAGTGGCCGCCCTTCTGTCTCGTATGAAGGAGATGGCACAGACTTCCTGCGCGGATGCCTTGCATCTGCCAATGAGGTGGACAAGGCCCACGGCACGGCTGACCACATCATCACCCATGTCATCGTACAGCGCGGCAAGCCCCGCGCCGAACGCACCGACAGGCTCATCCTCGGCAACAGGGTGTTCTACATCGTCGATATTGACGATACCGGCTCGCTCGGAGTTTCGACTCTGTATTACGCCGAGGAAAGGACTGATGTGAAGTGACCACGCCTAAGAAAGCCTCTGGGCGGCTCAAGATTGCCGTTGACGATACCGTCAAAAAGGTCAATCGGGAGGCTGCCTCAAGGGGTATGAGAGCCGTCAACGCCATCCGCAACGCGGAGCTTGAAGTTCTGAGCGGAAAGCGTTCTGGCCGTGTCTACCGCAAACCGCACACCAAGTCCCACTACACCGCATCCGCACCCGGAGAGCCCCCTGCGAGAAGAACCGGCAACCTGCGCCTGAACTGGAATGGAACCGTAGAAAGTTCCATCACCGGCTCAGGTCTGCGGGTCACTGCCGTTCTTGAGAGTCAGGAGCGATACTCCACCTACCTCGAAAACGGAACGCGCCGTATGGCTCCGCGTCCGTTCAAGCAACCGATTTCTGAGAAGGCCATGCCTGAGATCGAACGGATTTACCACGAGAAATATGACTAGGGAGAAAGACAATGGAACTTATCATCAAAGAGAACCGCGCCCGGTTTGATGCAAACGTCATCAAGGCCGGGTATGCCATCTACGGCAAACACGCTTCGTGGGATGAGGGCAAGACTGGAATTGTCACCGCAGTCACAGATACCACCCTCGTGGCCATGTTCCATCCCGGCATTGGCAACGTCATCAACCACTTCATCATCCCCATTGGCGAGGTCGAAAAAGGGGAGTGGGACGTTCGCTGGTCGAAAGACCTCACCACCGTGAACGAGCTGATGCAGGAGGCACAGGATGAATCTTGAGAACCTGATTTACAAGCGGCTGTCTGAGGCCAAGAACCTCACAAAGCACTTGACCACGTTCGGCGGCAAACCCGCTGTATTCACTCCTGAAGCTCCCGGTGATAGAGCCGTCGGATGGGGAACGACCGCGCAGTACCCCAGAATCGTGTTCAACTTTGATATGCAGACCGATGGCGAGCGCAAGAGCGCAGGAACGCTTCTGGTCTCCCTGATTTGCCGCAACGACTCCGATGCTGTCCCCGAACTCATCGAGCCGGCAGTCAGGGAATGCTTGAAGGACGTTCTGCTCAAGGACGACAGCGATACGCTGTATGCGTTCGCATGGGCCAGAACGGACGGCTTCTCCATGACTGAGGAGAAGAACGAACTGCTCATCGGCTCCGAAATCAGGTTTGACATCATCGAATACCCCTGTCAGGAAACCACCGACCCTGACCCGATTGTGGCAATGGCACGGTACATCAAGGGAATGTACCCGGACAGCATTGTTGTAGGCATCGACCACATGGACGACGAGACCGAGGCATCGAAAGAAGCCCCGGTCTTTTATTGCCGTCTGACATCCATCGACAAGCTGGAGGAAACCAACACCGTCGTCTGGATGAACGGCAAGATCGCCGTGTCCCTGCTTTGCCCCGACAGCCCAACGCGCCTGAAGATGGCCGCCGCTGTTGGCAACAGCCTCTCTCTTGATGGAGAGGTCGAGATGCTGGATGAGTCGCCCATGTACATCGACCACATGACCGCAGATTTGAAATCCGACTACCTGAAGGATGGACAGATTTTCGTTACCGCACGGTACGGTCTGCTCCGCTACAAGGCCGTCGGCTATCCGCTTAGACACCCCAACATCACCTACTAGGAGGTAAGACCTATGGCAAGCAAAAATGCTTCTGCTGACGCTGCTCCGACCCCTGTTGAGGCCGAGTACAGCGTGAGCGAGTTCGCTGCGAATGCCACGGCACTGTTTGGCGCACGGAAGGAGTGCGTCGAGGCTGCCATGAAGTCCGCAAACATCAAGAGCTGCACCGTTTCCAAGGCCAAGGAGGTCGTGGCAGCTTTTCTGAACAAGGAGGTCAACTAATATGGCTGATTCCTATATTCCCGGCGAGAAGAAAATCCGCCCCGGTGCGCACTATCACATCGGCAAGAAGGGCACTGGTGCAACCGCTGGTGCTGTGAACGGCGTGACTGCTGTTCTGTTCCGCGCAGACTTCGGCCCGCTCTGCACCGCTGTTGAGATGTCCTCCGATGAGGACTACACGGACGTGTTCGGCGATGCACTGACCACCGATGCCATTGCACAGGCCATCGCTGGCGGCGCAAAGACCATCATCGCCGTGCGTGTCGGCACTGGCGGTACGGCAGCCACCCTCGACCTGAAAAGCTCTGGCGAAAGCCCGGCTGCTGCTGTCACCCTGACCGCCAAGTACCCCGGCGCAAAGCCCCTGACCTGCACCGTCCGTAAGACGCTGGCTGATGAGAGCATCAAGGAGTGCATCATCTACTCTGGCACCAGGCAGATCGAAAAGGTCGAGTTTGCTGCTGGCTCTGGCGAGGCCGGTGCGCTGGCTGAGGCATTTGCCAATTCCAGCAACTTCATCGCTACCGCCAAGAGCGGCCAGACCGCCAAGGAACTGGCCGATACCTCTCAGACCATGTTCACCGTCGGCACGAACCCGACCGTCAACAACGGCGCGTACTCCGATGCCATGGAGCAGACCGAGCCTTACGAGATCAATACGCTGTGCGTGGACACCGAGGACAACGCTGTGCATCTGCTGGTCCAGTCCTTCATGTCCCGCATGATGGATGTTGGCTGATGACCGCTGTGGTCGGCGAGAAGAAGGATACTGACTTCGACACCCGCATGAGCCATGCTGCAGCCTTCAACGACGAGCGCATGATGTACGTCCTGAACGGCTCTGTTCCGTATGGCAGCACCATGCTGGACGGCTACCAGACCGCCGCACGTCTGGCCGGTCTGATTGGCTCCACTGCATCCAGCTCCTCGCTGACCCACACCGTCATCAACGGCTTCTCTGGGCTTGGCGAGCCTCTGTCCAACACCAAAATCATCAAGGCTGAGCAGAGCGGCTGCATCGTCCTCACCATGAACAAGAGCGGTCAGGTCTGGATTGACAAGGCAATCAACACCCTTGTAACCCCGCCCGCAGACCGCGATGATGGCTGGAAGAAGATTAGGCGCACAAAGACCCGCTACGAGCTGATTCGCCGCTGCAATACCACCAACGACGATATGGTCGGCAAGGTCGATAACGACAATGCAGGCCGTGCCGCCATCATCGGTGCGCTCCAGTCCATCGTCAACGAGATGATCGCTGAGAGCAAGCTGACCTCCGGCACGGTCAGCCTGAACCCCGCATATTCCCCGGACGGCGACAGTGCATGGTTCCTGATCGACGTGATCGACAAGGATTCCGCTGAACACATCTACACCGATTTCCTGTTCCGCTTCAACACCACGGACAGCGAGTAAAGGAGGAAGCATAAATGCTCAATACTTCGTCCGCAGCCGACTCCCGCTTCACCAGAACCGGCAAAGACGGCGCGTTCTACAACGACAACGGCGTGATGGTGGCCACCGTTGAAACCTACAAGTCCACCGTAAACTTCTCCAATGCCAGCTACAAGCCTCTGGGCGATATGCAGGAGCACGTTACTCCCGGCAGCTACAAGGTGTCCCTGAGCTTCACTGAGCTGGTCATCGAGAGCGATGAGTTCTTCACCGACATCATGGACGCTATGGAAGCTGGCGATTCTCCTCGCTGGAACTTTCAGGGTGCTGTTCAGGGCCGCAATGGTTCCGAGGAGCGCATCATGTACCGCGATGTCATTCCCGATGGCGACATCGACCTGCACAACCTGTCCGTTGGTGACAACATCAAGCGGCAGTTCAACTGCACGGTCAACAACCCGCCCAAGCTGGCAAGTCTGCTTGGCACTGGCCGCTAACCTGAAACACACCATTTGACCCGCATGAGGGGAGGCAATGAGCCTCCTCTCATTTTTGTTTTATGCAAAGGAGATTACTGAAATGGCTGACTTTAAGAAAAGCGTTTCCCTTATGAGCAATGCCGCTGAAGCCGCTGAAACCGAAATCGACAATACCGAGTACACCGATGAGGAGGCCAAGAGCGTCATCAAGGCCAACGAGGAGACCTTCATTCAGGGCCTCATTGATGCCGTGGGCTTTGGCAATACCGAAACCCAGCGCATCGAGATCGTTCGTGGCGGCCGCCTGTTCTTCGCATTCCGCATCCATCCGCTGAACGCCGATGACTACAACCGCTGCCGCGAGAAGCACACCAAGTACGTCCGCAATAAGCAGCTCGGCATGAAGCTCCCGGAGAACACGGACAGCACCAAGTACCGTTCCGAAATCATCTATCAGGCCACCGTCAAGGAGGACCGCGAGAAGCTGTGGGACAACAAGACCGTCTGGGAAGCCCTGCGCGACCGCGATGTTCAGATCATGGGACCGCTGGATGTCATCGAATACTCTCTGCTGGCCGGTGAGAAGGACCGTGTTCTTGATGCCATCGACAGTCTGAGCGGCTTCGACACCAATCTGGAGGAAGTCGCAAAAAACTGATTCAGTCCGGCGGGAAGCTGTGCCTCCTGCATCACATCTTCCAGAAGACCGGCATGACCCCTGACGAGTTCTATCAAAAGCCTCGCGGCGTACAGGCTTTTATGCTCGCATCAACGCGAATAGCCATCGAATCCATGCAGAAGGGAGGGGATGACAACGGCTGAAACCATTCGCATTGAAATTCCCATCGAAACCATCGACAACACCGACCCGGCCCTGTCCAACGCCACCAAGAAGCTGGATAAGTTCGGCGATGCTGCCGATAAAGCTGGCCAGTCCGTAGACCGAACTCGTGGCTATGTCTCGAAGTTCGACGAACAGGCCGACAAGACCCAGAAGTCACTTGCAAAATGGGCCAAGGAGAAGTACGAGGTCGCGCTGGAAGCCAAAGAGAAAATCACTCCAGTGCTCACCGCTCTCGGAGGAAACCTGAGATCGCTTACCAGTAAAACATGGGGCTTTACCCTGAAGGCCATCGACCTCGCAACCGCGCCCATCCGTACCGTCCTCAATCTGCTCAAGAATCCGCTTCTTCAGGCTGGAGCTTTCTTTGGAGTCAGCTTCGGCCTTGCCGATACCGTCAACACCCAGAAAGACTTTGAGGCAGCGATGTCTCAGGTTCAGGCTGTCAGCGGAGCCACCGGCGATGAGTTGACCCAGCTCACGAAGAAAGCTGAACGAATGGGCGCAACGACCAAGTTCACCGCAACCGAATCCGCTGAGGCATTCAATTACATGGCTATGGCTGGATGGAAGTCCGAGGAAATGATGGACGGCATCGAGGGCATCCTGAATCTGGCCGCAGCGTCGAATGAAGACCTTGGCACGACCTCCGACATCGTGACAGATGCCCTTACCGCCTTTGGGCTGAAAGCATCCGATGCCGGTATGTTCTCCGATGTACTGGCAGCCGCATCCTCTAACGCCAACACGAACGTGTCGATGATGGGCGAAACCTTCAAGTACGCCGCGTCGATGGCTGGTTCTCTCGGCTACTCCATTCAGGATGTGGCTCTGATGACCGGCCTGATGGCGAACAGCGGCATCAAGGCATCTATGGCCGGTACGTCGCTGAACATGATTATGACCCGGCTGTCCACGAACACCGGCCACGCCCTCGACACCTTGCAGGGCCTCTGCATCCAGTTCTTTGACAGCAAGGGCAACGCCCGCGCTCTGGCTGATGTCATTGAGGAGCTGCGCGATGCCACCGCCAACATGAACGATGAGCAGAAATCCAGCGTGGCAAATGCCATTGCTGGCACTGGTGCGCAGAAGGGCTTGCTGGCCATTCTGAACGCATCCGAGACCGACTACAACAAGTTGGCCAACGCCATCGACAATGCTGCTGGTGCGTCCGAGCGCATGGCCGACACCCAGCTCGACAACCTGTCTGGTTCCATCACCCTGCTGCAAAGCGCGGTGGATGGCGTGAAGATCAGCTTCGGCAAGCGGCTGAATCCGTATGTTCGCTCCATTGCAGACGGTCTGACGGCATCCATGCCTCAGATTGAGTCTGCCCTGAACGATTTTATGGATTTCGTAGACCGCAAGTATGACCGTCTTCAGGCCAAGGTGAAGGACATGACCGCTACCGAGGAATGGCAGAATGCAGACTTCGGCGGCAAGGTCAGCATCGCATGGAATGAGATCGTTGCCGACCCCTTCAAGGAGTGGTGGGGAACGACCGGCAAATCCATCCTGTCTGACATTGCATCCGACATCGGCTCTGGCATCGGTTCCGGCCTTAGCGCAGGGCTGATGATGCTCCTCGGCATCGACGTTTCGGATTCTGTAAACGAGGGAGCGAGCGTCGGTAAGGCGTTCGCTACCGGCTTTGCTGAGGGCTTCGATTTTGATGCCATCAATGAACACCTGTTCTCTGGTCTCGGCAATCTGGTGTCCAGCGCAGGAAAGCTGCTTCCGGGCGGCAAAAGCGCAGACCTCGGCTCTGTCGTGTCTGCTGCCATCATCGCAAAGGCCGCCATGCCTGTTATGAGCGTCGGCGGCGACGTTTTGAAAGTAGGCAAGAGCGTGTTCGGCGCACAGGAATCCCTCGGCGGAGCATCGCTTGCAGGAACAATCCTCGGCTCTGCAAACGCCGGCACTGGCCTGATGGGTCTTGGCGCGAATGCAGCCATTGGCTTCGGTGCAGGAAACCTCTCTGCCACTGCATCCCTTGGAGCCGGTGCGCTTGGTGCGCTCGGTCTCGGTGCTATTGCTGGAGGAGCCACCGGAGGCGTATCTGCCATCAGTGGCATCATCGACCTGTACAAAGCCCAGCGGTCCAACGATGAGGAGTACCAGAAAGCCTACACCTCCGCAGGAGCGGCAAAGCTCACTGGCGTTGCTGGCGGTGCTGCCGCAGGAGCGATGATCGGCTCCATCGTTCCCGGCGTTGGAACGGCTGTTGGCGGCCTCATCGGAGCTGGCCTTGGCGGTATCGCAGGTTTCGCCGAGAGTAAGCGTATCAAGAAGGAATACGAGGAGAGCGCGAAAGCGTCCACCCTCGTCACCGAGAAGATGCAGAAGGTCTATGACCTCACCGGGTATTCCGTTGAGAACGTGAACTTCAAAACTCAGGCTCTCACCGATGCCATGAACGATGCTGACGTAAGCGCAGAGCAGTTCGGTAGTATGCTGCAAAATGCAGTGTCCAACGATATTGTCGAGCATTTTGGCGACCTGCACCTCTCCCTTGAGGAAATCAAGGAAGCTGCCTCCACCATCGTTTTTGACGGAATGGAAGGCAAGTTCGACAGCTATACCGCTCAGGCTCAGAAAGCCCAGAGCACGTTGACTTCGCTGAAAGCAGCGGTCAGCGATCTTGACAAAGAAAACTGGAAGATGAGCCTCGGCATGACCGTAACCGAGGCCGACATCAAGGAGTACCGCTCCAGCGTGTCTACGATGGTGTCCAGCACCGCAGACTACCTCCAGAATAAGCACTATGAGGCGAATCTCGCTCTGAAGCTCATCATGGGAGACGCTGCCGACACTACCATGCTGGACAGCACCTACGCATCCTTCAGAAACCAGCTCGATGACCTGAGCGATAAGCTCTCCACGGCCATCGACGCGAACATCAAGTTGAACGGCGGGGTTCTGAAGCTCGACGGCGACAGCGAAATCCTCAGTCTGCAACAGCAGATTCAGGACATCACCAGCCAAGTCAGCACGGCAGAGGAAAACGCCAAGTTCGATGCCATCAAGATCAAGTACGGCGGCGCGGCTCTGGACGCTGAGTCGTTCACCAGTATGCAGGAGGAGCTGAAGAACGCGGTCAGCAGCATGACCAGCCAGTACGATGACGCACTGGAAGTCAGCCTTACCAACCTCCGGCTCCAGCTCGATACCGGCGCAATCGACCAAGACGAGTTCTATCGTCAGGTCCAGACGTTGACCGATGGCTACCACGCTCAAATCTCCGACCTTCAGGTCCGGGTCGAATCGTTCCAGCTCGATTCCATTGCTGAGGCATACAGCAATGCCCTCGACGGCATTCTTCCCAACCTGAAAGGCACGACCTCCGAAAAACTGCAACAGGCCATGGATGCCGCGCTGAAGGACAACCCCAACGTGGCAGAGTGGACGAACTCGGATGTTGTTGAGTGGTTCGACCTGAACGGCATGGATGCTGAAACGCAAGCCGCCGTCATCGACCTGCTGAAATCCGTTGCGGACTCCATGCCCGCTTCGTTCGCTGACTCCATCCGGGGCAGCGGTCTCGGCGATGCTGCCAGAGATGCCACCAGCGACGAGCTGGATGCTATCTCCGACACGCCGTTCGAGAAGGATGCTTACGTCAACGTCAAACCCCATGTCACTGTCAGCTCGACCTACTCCGCATCCTCTGGATTGTTCTCCTCCAGCCCTGCCGCAAGCAGCTCTTACAGCTACACCAGCCCTGTCACCGGCAAGACCGTCACGCCCTACGCTGCTGGAAACCACAGCATGAGCATCGGCGGTCATGCGTCTGGAGGCATGGTCAATGGCCGAGAGCTGTCGTGGGTCGGCGAGGAAGGCCCGGAGATGATCATTCCGCTTGTTCCCGGCAGAAGGGAGCGGGCGGTTGAGCTGTACCAGCAGGCCGGTGAAATCCTCGGCATCACCGCCCATGCAAACGGCGGTCTTGTTGGTGCTGGCTCTACCGGCTCTCTCACGTCCCACAACGCGCTTTCCTCCGAAACACTAAACTATCTCACCCAGAGCGTAAACGAGGCTCCTATCGACCCTCATGCGCTCTCTGAGGACTACTCCAGTTCCATCAACAATTCCAATACTCAGTCCAGCACCCAGCAGACCACCTTGCAGCCGAACGTCACCGTCAAGGTCGAGGTCAGCCCGGAGTTCAACATCTCCGGCGGCGGCCAGTCTGACGACGAAATCGTTGCCGTCATCCGGCGGCACATGGGGGACGTTACCGATGAGTTGTGCGGCAAGATTGCTTCTAAGTTGGAAGAAGTGTTCGCCAATATGCCGCTGAAGGGGGTGGGCGTATGATTTGCCTGATACCGGGAGGGAACGGAACGCCGTTCCTCTTTTCCATTATGCCTGAGCAGATCGCGGTCAAGTACGGAGCCAAGTACCAGACCTTCGACACCATCTCTCGCGGCACTGTCAAGGTTCCGCGCGGCACTGATGTGACCAGCGTTTCGTGGAGCAGCGAGTTTTTTGGATTCAAGCGGCGAAACGAGCCCATCGTCAATCGGCTGCTCTGGATGCCCCCTGCGGCTTGCAGGAGCATCATCGAGGAGTACATCGAGAACGAAACCGTGTTGACCCTCATCGTCACGGACATCTGGCTGAACATCGACGTTACCGTATCCTCGTTCGAGGTCACAGGCTACGGCGCGTTCGGCAATCTCAAATACTCCATCACGTTCGAGCAGAAAAAGCCCCTCGAAATCTACACCACGGATGAGCTGAACACCGATTCCTATGCGAAGAAGACCATCCCGCGCATCGACCTTGCTGCGGCCACCACTGGCTCCGGCCAGAACTACACCATCGTCAAGGGAGACAGCCTTTGGAAGATAGCGCAGAAGCAATATGGAGATGGTTCGCAGTGGAAGAAAATCTACGATGCCAACAAGGACGCTATCGAGTCTGCCGCCAAGAAGTACGGCAAAAAGAGCAGCGACAGCGGCAAATGGATTTATCCCGGTGTTTCGCTGATTATTCCGTAGGAGGCCCAAAATGGTAGACATCTCGAAAGTTAAATACAGCGTGTCCGTCATCGGCGATGATGGTACGCAGTACAACATCAAGAACTACATTCAGGGTCTCGGCTGGGAGGAAAGCTCAAAGGAAATCTCCATGCGCCTGACGTTCAAGGCGCGGAACGATGATACCTCGAAAGGCCAGCTTTCCAGCCTTGTGAAGCCCGGAAGCCTCATTGTAGTAACCGCCAGCGATGGCGGTTCTTTCAATGGGGAGGTTGCTCGCGGGTATGCTGAGAAGTGGAACCCGCAAGACCGTTCCTCTGCCAGCGACCTCTCCTGCATCTGCTATGATGAGATGTATCGGCTCCAGCGAAGCCAAGACAATCTGTACCTGCCAGATGGCACAGGCACGAAGTCTGCCATCCAGAAGCTCCTCGATGAGTGGGAGGTTCCCATTGGCGAGTACAAAGGCCCCAACGCCACCCACGGCAAGCTGACGTTCAAGAACAAGTACCTCTCTGACATCATTCTTGAACTGCTGGACGATGCCGTCAAAAAGGGCGGCGAGAAGTGCATCATCCGCGCCACGAAGGGAAAGGCGGATATTGTGCCATACGGCGGCAACGATTCCGTCTATGTGTTCAAGCTTGACAACACGCTCATCGTCAGCAACAGCCTCAGCATCGAAGACCTTGTAACAAAGGTCAAGGTCGTTGGTCAGGAAAATAAATCCGGCCAGAGCAGCATCGAGGCTACGCTGACCGGCTTGACCGAGTACGGAACGCGCCAGCGCATCTACCGGCGCGGGTCCGATGAAAAGCTCGCAGATGCCAAGTCCGCCGCCCAAGCCATCCTCAATGAGAATGGCAAGGTGGTTGAGGAAGTGTCTGTGAGCGCCCCTGACATCCCATGGCTCCGCAAAGGACACCTTGTATGCCTCAAGGCCGGCACATCGCATGGGATGTACTACGCCAGAGGCGTTGTCCACAACGCTGATTCCATGACGATGACCCTCGAGCTACTGAAAGCCCCGGATGATGATAGCGATTCTGGCGGAAAACACGCGGTAGGGGACATCGTAAACTTCCACGGCGGTATGCACTACGTCAGCAGCTACGCTGATGCCAAGGGCTATAAAGCCGCCGCAGGGAAGGCAAAGATCACGAAAGACCCATCATGCAGTAAGAACGGCGGGGCGCATCCGTGGCATCTCATCCACGTTGACAGCTCCAGCAACATTTATGGCTGGGTCGATGAAGGTACATTTGATTAGGAGGTGAGTGCCCATGGATATGGACTCTAGCACCGGCGCAAACAGGCTTGGTCAGACTATCGCAAAACGCATCGTCAAGCACATGGAGGGCGAAAGCTCCCTTGTCCTCGACTTTGGCGAAATCAAGGATGACGAGAGCTTGTTGACGAACACGTTCCCCATCCCGATTCCGAAAGGTCTGCGACAGCTCACCTATGGCAAGACCGGCGACATCCTCGCCAAGACCCAGAACATCGGCAAACTCGGCAGCGGCGAGCACCACCACAAAGAGACAAAGACGCTGCTGGATTCTCGTGGAATGCCTTGCTCTGGCATTGTTGGCATACCCGCTGCCGGGCAGCCAGACCCGCCCGACCCACCGCAGAGCAGTGCCGGCAGTGGTGGACCTGAAGGCGCACATCAGCACCACGTTCTCGTTCCCGAAAAAATGCGTAGCCTGAAACCCGGAGACCGGGTGCTGGTTGCGTGGGTGCAGAATGAAGCTGTTGTGGTTGACATCATCGTCAGCTCGTAAGGAGGGCACACCATGTCACAGAAATTGTATCCTACCTTCGATGTACCTGAAGTCGTCAACGAGGAATCCCAGATTGACAAGGAATACCACCGCAGTATGAAGTGGGACCCCGAAAAAGGTGACTTTGTGCGCGATGGCTCCAATCGCGTTCTGGAGTGCGATGGCCGTGAGGCGTTTATGATCTGGTGCTTCAAGGCGGCGCAGACCGAGCGTTACCAGTGCCTTGCGTACCCGCGCTCAATGGGCACCGAAATGGAGTCCATCAAGGACAACGACCACGATGTTGCGCAGTCCATGTTTGAGCGCACCATCACTGAAGCCCTTAAGGTAAACCCCCGCACCGAGTATGTACGGAACTTCGAGTTCACATGGGGTGACGATGAGCTGCACTGCTCTTGTGTTGTAAAGGGCATCGGATGGGACGACGAGTTCCAAATTTCAGTGTAAAGGAAGTGATGAAATGCAACCTGAATTTACCCGACCTGACTTCATGGATGGAACATCTGTCGATGACATTCACCGCAGAATGATGGCTGAGTTGCCCGACGACATCGACGATATGCCCGGTGGCTTCCCCTACGATATGACTCGCCCAACGGCCATTGAGAAGTCCGAACTCATCAACTTCCACCTGCTGAGAGCCTTGATGATTGCGTACCCGCAGTACGCATGGGATGAGTGGCTTGACCTCCATGGCCAGCAGGTCCACCTGACGCGGCATGAGGCTGCCCACGCTACCGGCGTTGTCACCGTTACCGGCTCCGCTGGCACAGAGCTGCCGGCAGGGACCGTCTTCTGTACCACTGCTACCAACGACGGACCATCTATCGAGTTTCAGTCTGATGCCGATGTAGCTATCCCGGAATGCGGGAGCATCGACATCAATGTAACCGCTATTGAGGCCGGAACTAACTCCAACGTCAAGGCCGACACTGTTATCCTGTTGATGAAGCCTATCAACAACATCACGTCCATCACGAACAAGGACTGCATCACCGGCGGTACCGAGCGTGAAACCGATGATGACTTCTATGACCGAATCGCGATGGAGTACAGCAACAGTATGACCTACCTCGGCAACGACACCGACTACAAGCGGTGGGCGAAAGAAGCTGGGGCAGGGGACTGCATTGTTGACTCCGCATGGAAAGGCCCCGGCACGGTCCGTCTTGTTCTAATTGACGGTAATGGACAGCCCGCAAACAAGGAGCTTATTGACGCAGTGTTCAACCACATCGTGTCCCCGACAAACCGGGCCGCCCGCCTGTTGCCCACCGGCTGTGCTGAGCTGACCTGTGCAGCGGCCACAACTGTCAGTGTGAACTACACCTGTACCGGCCTCATCTACAACAGTGAGCATACATCCATTGAGGAAATCACAGCGCAGTTTGAGGCGTTGGTCAAGACTAAGTATGAGGAGGCTAAGGCCAACCAAGTCCTACGGTACAACGATATCCGACCTCTTCTGTCAGATATCCCTGGAGTGACAGACTTTTCCGCCTTCCTGATGAACGGCAGCATGGATAACATTCAACTTGCAAATGTTGAATACCCTGCCACTGGCACTGTAAAGTTCAGCTAGGAGGTATCGTTTGATAATGACTAAGAAAATCGACCTTGAAAACTTTCCTACCAGCCAAAGTGCACAGAATATGCTTGCCACTGTCACCTCTGGTTTTTATGACCAGTCCTATGTTGGCAAGTGGCTATATCAGGTCATGGGGCTTGAAATTGATGAGGCTGAACGACTTATTGCTGAAGAACTTCCTCTCCAGTTCTTCCCTGAAACCGCAACATGGGGGCTGATGTACCACGAGGTTAAGTGGGGACTGCCTGTACTTGATTATCTCTCGTATGATGAGCGACGAAAACTCATCTATGAGAAGCGCGACCAGCGAGCTCCAATGACTCCATATAGAATTGAAGCTCTCATTAAAAACACGACTGGATTTGATCTCAGAATTGGAGATATTCATGATGCTCTTCCTGAGTACGTTATTGATCATCCAAACAAATTTGTTGCCGTTATTTCTGGAGTAGGAAATGTAAGCGTCAACACTGCTATGAAGCTTATTGGGCAGGTCAAGCAATCACACACAACTTTCCAGTTTGTTCAAGTTGTTGATTCTCTGCTTGATAAATGTCATGCCTCAGTCGCTCCGTGTGGTGTTTTGACATCTTGTACAGTCAGGCTGCCAGGAATTATCCATCCGCTTTCTGTTTTGTCACATGTACACGTTGTCGGTGCTCTTAGTACATCTCACACGTTTGCAACTGTCGAGTTATCCGAGACTATTGAACCGAAAAGTGTTTCTTCGTCGGCATACGCATCTAGTAGATTTGCACATACACACGAAACTATAACCGTTAGGATTGGAGGACAGACATCATGAGCTGGGAAAAATCCAGTTATACAACTGCCGGTGCCACACTCTTATCAGAATCCCTCTCTGGGGGAGCACTGATTATTACCAGGGCAGTTAGTGGTACCGGTACTGTTGACACAGATTTGTCCAATGAAGTTGCCGTAAGCGGAGAAATTCATGAATTGAGCCTACTGGCAATCGAAACTGTAAATGACGGTGAAAAATCCGCCAGAAAAGTTAGCATCTATGTTGGTGGGGATGATACATCCTACATTATGCATCAAATTGGTGTATTTGGGCGACTAAACGAAGGCGCTGAAACACTACTCTTTTTAATGCAAGATGAACGTGGAATTGAGATTCCAGCAAAGAGTATAAGCCCTGATTACGAATTTCAAATTGCTGTTTTATTAGCGATTTCCACCAAGGCCAATATATCCATTACTGTTGACCCTCAAATTCAAGCATTCAAAAAGCTGCTTGAAAAACATGACACTGACCCCGCTGCCCATGAGGAGACGATCCGCAAGGCATTGCAGGCGGCCGCCAGCGGGGCCGTACAGATCAAGGACATCACGATCCCGGCGGAGGGCTGGACCCAGTCGCCGGGATCGGATGAAGCAGCTGCGCTTAGCTACACCATCGACATCGCCGTAGAGGGCGTGACCGAGGCGGTGTATCCCAGCGTAGCTGTGCATAAAGCGGCCCTGGAGGCCGCCAACACCGCCGGGCTGTGCCCCGCTGTGCAGGCTCTTGCCGGTGTCCTGCGCTTCTGGGCTCAGACACCGCCTAAGACAAATCTGTCAGCCACGGCAATACTGATGACACCTGGCAACATGGTGGGCAGCAGCGCTGGCTATGTGCTGCCGGTGGCAACAGCCACCCGGCTTGGCGGCGTGAAAATCGGCCCCGGCATCACCGCATCCCCAGACGGCACGATCACCGCATCGAACGGCGGTATCCCACCTGAAAAAGTCGTTTCTGCAACGGATACGGAGAAGATGCTGGACGAAATTTTTCCCGATAACGCATAACATCGGCAAATAGGAGGTTTGTATGGCAAACGAAAAACTGGTTACCCTTGCAGCGCTCAAGACTGCAGTGCAGCGGGCGCAGACCGAGTGGGCGAAGGACATCGCTAAGACCGGTCACGCCCACTTTGAGAAGGTCGAAGCCGTCCCCGATGCTGGCACGGCCCAGGAGAATGTGCTGTACCTGGTCCTCAACCCGAAGACCCAGCACTACGACATCTACGCCAAGGTCGAGGGGGCTGTTGTCCTGCTGGATGACACCACCGTGGACCTTTCCGGCTACGCCACCCAGGAACAGCTGGAAGCTGTCTCCGGCGGTCTGGGCGGCACGGTCTATACGGCGACCAAGGAGGATCTGACCGCCTCGGATGAGAGCGTGATTACCGGCTACTTTGCACAGCACCCGGATGCAAAGCCCAAAAAGGGCGATGTGTTTGTGGTGGTCACCACCGTGGAGGGCAGCACCTATGAGCAGGCTGCTTACTTCTACGATGGCTCCAAGTGGGCGGCCATGACCGGCAGTGTGGATGCCGACAAGGTCATCCTGCGGGAAAATATCACCCTGGCGGGCGGTTATACCCAGGTGGGCAACCTGACCAAGAGCCAGAACGGCACGGCCACTTTCTCCACCAAGGGCAAGAGCGTCATGGATGCCCTGACCGAGATCTTCAGCAAGCGTCTTCAGCCCACCATTACGGCCCAGCCCTCTGTGGGCGCCTTTACCCTGACAGGTGCGGGTGCAGTGGAGGCGGGCACCAAGGTGGCTGCTGCGGCCTACTCTGGCGCAACGCTGAATGCTGGCTCCTACCAGTACGGCCCGGCCACCGGCGTTACCGCCACCAACTGGAAGGTCGAGCGTATCACCGACCAGGGCACCGAGCAGGTGGCAAGCCAGGAGGCTGCATCCCTGTCCGGCGGCTCGGACGATAACGGCGGCGCAGGCTTTGTCATCGGCGATGCAGGCGGCGAAAACGCTGTGTCCAGCCTCAAGTATCGTGTCACCGCCACCCATGGCAAGGGCGTGACCGCAAAGGACAACCTGGGCGCAGACTCTGCGCCGGTGGTGGCCATCGAGGCGGGTACCAAGACCCGTGAGACTGCCGCTTATACCCCGTACCGGAACTATTTCTACGGTGCCACCGCAGAAAAGCCCGCCCTGGATACTGCGTATATCCGTGGGCTGACCAAGAGCAACAAGGCGTATGCGGCCGGGACGATCACCCTGTCCGTGCCCGCTGGTGCGCAGCGGGTGTGCATCGCCTGCCTGGCCACCCAAAAGGGCGTGACCAAGATTATCAACGAAAGTGCGATGAACGCCGATGTCACCAGCACCTTCGTCAAGTCTACTGTGGCCGTTGAGGGCGCTGCTGGCTATACCGCTCAGGACTACAATGTCTGGGTGTTTGAGCCTGCTGTGCCCTACGAAAACAAAGCGACCCTGAAGGTCACGCTGGGTTAAAAGGAGGGGATGAAATATGGCGATCAATAACACTGCAAAGACCTATGCCAAGATGGAGTTCCCGCTGGCGATGCAGCGGCAGGATGCGTTTGCGCTGGACCCCACCTGCGTCTGGCCGTCTCTGGCGGCGGCGCAGGCGTACGCAAAGTCCAACCCCACCGCCTACATTGGGCAGGTGCTGTCCGTAGTGACGGACGGCACCGCTGTCAGCTACACCATCGCAGATGCCGCAGGCACCCTGGCTCCGCTGGGGGCGGCAGCGGTGGCTGTGGCGACCGATCCTGAAGTTAACGAGATGCTCACCGAGGTTTTCGGTAAGTAACACAATTTTATATTTTGGAGGTAAATTACAATGGCATACGATGTTAATAAGCTGGTCAAGCTCGCTTCTCTCAAGGCCCTGGCAGAAAGGGTCAACACCGAGCTGAGCACCGCATTCAAGAGCGGCAAGGTGGAGGGCAACAAGGTCAAGCTGTTCACCAGCCCCGACAAGACCGGCGCTGCCGCCTTTGAGTTCGACTTCCCGGTGGAGATGGTGCTGGATCAGGCAAAGACCGCCTTTGTCCCCAAGTTCACCTGGTCGCTTGAGACATACCCCGGCTCTGAGGACCCCGGCCTGAACGGCAAGCCGGTCATGGTCCTGGCCGTGAAGGGCAGTGATGGTTCCGTCACCTACTCTTTCATGGGTATGGCCGCGCTGGTTGATACCTACAAGGCTAAGGTGTCCGGCAAGGATGCATCCACCACCGTGACCATTGCGGGTTACGAGGTGGACGTGAAGGTCAACATCAGCAAGGAGCTGAACAACGTTCTGGAAGCTCGTGCCGATGGCCTGTATGTCCCGAAGACTGACATCTCCGGCAAGGCCGACAAGGTGCAGCCCGCTGTGGATGGCAACTTTGCTGGCCTGGACGCCAGCGGCAACCTGGTCGACAGCGGCAAGAAGGCTGCTGACTTTGTGGCTGCTGAGGCTGGCAAGCGCCTGATGACCGATGCCGAGGGCACCAAGCTGGGCGGCATTGCGGCAAACGCCACCAAGGTGGAGAAGTCCGCAACCAATGGCAACATCAAGATCAATGGCGTTGAGACTCAGGTTTACAAGGAGCCGAGTGATGTGGTGCATGGCTCTATCGCATCCACTGAGGATGTTACCGCCATGCTGACCGAGGTCTTCGGCGCATAAGCAGCCGCTCAGATCGTGTGGAGAGGGAGACTGCTGATGCGGTCTCCCTTTTCTTTTTAAGGAAGGAGGCATGATGTGAAAATCACACAGTTGGATGCCTTGAAGCAGACGGCACAGCGTGCCAAAGGGTATACAGCAAAATTGACAGGCGAAGTCTCTGCGGCTGTACTCGATGCTATAAAGGAGATGGACCGTGCAAAAGCTGATCGGGTCGCATCCGTAACCATTACCATCCCAGCAGCTGGCTGGGTTGCAGATAGCAAGTGGGCTGAGTACCCGCTGCGGTACGATGTTACGGCAGCTAGCATCACAGCAGCCGACCACGTGGCTGTTACGGTGCTGCCTGATAGCTTGTCCACAGCAGCAACATGCGGCCTGTGCCCGGTCTGCGAAACCCAGTCTGGCAAGCTCCGGATCTGGGCACGCAAAGCACCGAGTAAATCGCTGAATGCGTCGTATGCCATTTTACAGGGCGAAATAAAGGAGGGATGAACCATGGCTTGGGGTATTGTAAACACAACTCCGAAAGATATCGTGGATATAGCTCATGGCGGCACTGGCGCGACTACTGCAACGCAGGCTCGTCAGAACTTAGGGGCGGCTGCTTCCAGCCATACCCACGATGACCGGTACTATACCGAATCGGAAGTCAACGCGAAACTGAACGCAAAGGCCAACAGCAGCCACAGCCACGATGCTGGCAATATCACATCCGGCATTTTCGCTGTGGGGCGTGGCGGCACTGGCGCATCCACTGCATCGCAGGGGCTTGCGAATTTGGGCGGAATGCCCAAAGCGGGCGGCACCTTTGCGGGGGCGGTGTACTTTGGCGGCAGTGGCACTTATATTAAGCCGGACGGTACTGCCCAGTTTACCAAGGCACTGGGCGCTGCCTACAATGCAGACTACGCAGAGTTTCTGCCCCGAGGGGAGCAGACTCAGCCCGGGGATATCGTGGCACTGGACACCGACAGCCCGGCGGAACGGTATCTGCGGGCCACCAACCGCAGCCGCCGGGTGGCGGGGGTGCACACCGATGAGTGCGCCATGCTGATCGGCGGCGAGGTGGCAGAGCCGGGCAAAAGCTACCTGGAGACCAACCTGCCGCAGTATATCCCGGTGGCCCTGGCGGGCCGTGTCCGGGTGCGGGTGATGGGTCCGGTGCATACCGGGGACATCATCCTGCCGTCGGAGGAGCCGGGCGTGGGCCGTGCGGCAAAGCCCGGCGACCGGGCCGACCCGGCCACTGTGGTTGGCTACGCCGTAGAGGGGGACGATCGGACCGACATCCGGCGGCTGAGAGTGCGGATTGGAGGGTAAGATATGCCGAAAGCAAATGACCTGATCTCGTCGGCAGATTTTTTGAATCTGAAAGCCACCGTCAAAAAAGAGATCACCCGGCGCTCCAATGCGAAGAGCATTGGCAGCATGGCTGCTTACAACGGCGCCTCTTACGAGTACACCACCAAGCCCGCCAAGGGGGGCAAGGTGGCACAGGAGCACATCAACAAGATCACGCAGCCGCTGGATGCCGTGAACGGCGGCAAGCTGACTCCGGCTGCCGGTGCAGCCATCCGGGCGGCAACGCTGACCGATGCGGCCATCCTGGCTGCGAATCTCGCCCAGAAGTCGCCGACCAGCGCGCAGAGTGCTACTGGGTGCAAATCCAGTTGCAGTGGGCTGTGTGCTACCGGATGCTACTCCGGCTGCACCGGCTGCACTGGCAGCTGCACTGGTAGTTGTACCGGCAGCTGCACAAAAGCCTGCGCAAACGACTGCACGGGTGGCTGCAAGACCGGATGCACCGGAAGTTGTACAGGCAGCTGCTCTGGCAAGTGCGGCAGTGGGTGTTCTTCCAGCTGCACCGGCAGCTGTGACAGCTCCTGTGACGGTGACTGCGACGGTGACTGTGATGGCAGCTGCGGCGATAGCTGTGAGCAGGCGTGCAGTGCTGGCTGCGGTGGAGGCTGTGGCGGCTGCTCCGGCGGTTGCGGTGGCGATTGTTATATGGGCTGCTCTGGCAGTGGTCTGATAGGGTGAGGAGGATATCATGGACATGAATCTCAACTTCCGGGAACATATCTATCCGGAGACCTACTTATATGATAAGCACCGCCTGCTCTGGAAGTACCTGTGTGGAGAGACCCTGGCGGCAGAAGATCTGGCTGAAGCCAAGAAGCTTCTGCCGGAGGAGGAGCAGTTCTTCCGCCTCCTCCGCTATCTGGGGGCATTCCAAAATCCCAAAGTGATCGACTTTACTGGATGGCTTGCCCACGCACGGCAGGCGGTGGACTTGCTGGCGGCAGAGTGCGGAGCAGACCCGCACAGCGAGGACGAGACCCAGCTGCTGGCCTATGGACTGGCGCTGCGCAGCGCTCCCCAGGAGCTTTACCCGGCGGCGGAGCTGCCGAGAGAGCTGTTGGATAAGTTTGTGACACTGGATACCTACACAGATGCGACCATTTGGGCGCTGCTGATCGTCTGCTCGGTAGCACTGGAGCAGATGGAGGCCCTGCCCGCAGAGCAGCAGGATATGCAGCTCTTTTTGCAGCTGCTGGACAAGTTTGTGGTCGTCCGGGATCTGGCCCAGGTATCGGAAAGCTTCCGGGTCGGCACGATGGAAGGTCGTTTATGGGGGGATATCGTCAATGTGCAAAAGCGAAGTTATTGAGCTGACCTGGGAGGAAAGTTCCCTAGTGGAGCGGCTGAACTATATCTGGCAAAGCGAAAAGATGCTGGTGGAGGTGCTGGCCCGCCAGCTGGGGGACAGTGAGATCCCGGAAGCGAAAGCGATGCTGGAGGATGCCTGCGCCAAGTGCAAGAGCGCATATCTGGCGCTGCGGGTGGCGCAGGACGAGGTGTTGGCTGCGCATTTGGGGCCGGAGCACGGAGAGGTGCAGTTCAGCTTTGATTTCCGTCGTCAGGAGGTGAAGGTAAGTGCGTCGGCATAACCAGGAATACACCGAGCTGATCCGCAAGATGTTCCCCGGCAAGGGAACGGAAAAGGGCGCGATTGCCCGCAATATCACCATCCAGGTGACCGGAGACTGCAACCTGCGCTGCTCTTACTGTTACGAACACCACAAGAGCTGCGGAGCCATGAGCCGGGAAACCAGGGAGCGGATCGTGGACCATCTGATCGACCTGTGGGAGGACGGTACCGGGGACTTTATCAACCGGTCTACCCAGGGCATCGTGCTGGACTTCATCGGCGGGGAGCCACTGCTGGAGGCCGGACTGATCGAGCACATCCTGGACTACTGGTTCCAGCAGTGCTGGCGGCGGCAGTGCCCCCTGGGGCCTCGGATGCGGGCCAGCTTTGCCACCAACGGCCAGTTGTGGTTTACCCCGGAGGTGCAGCATCTGCTGGCAAAGTACCATGAGTTTATGGCCGTGACGGTCAGCATCGACGGTGTACAAGAGCTGCACGATAAGTACCGGTTGACCCCGGCAGGCCAAGGCAGCTTTGACAAGGCGTGGGCGGCTTTCCAGGATGCCAGACGGTACGGTTGGACGGGCAGCAAGATGACCTTTGTGCCCGAGAGCTTTCCCTTTATTTTGCCCAGCATCCAGCAGATGGTGCAGGCAGGGTGTGAGGATATCCTGTGTAACTACGCTTTTGAGCCTGTGTACACCGCCCAGGATGCTGCTGTGCTGTACGATCAGCTGCGGCAGGTGTCGGATTGGCTGCTGGATACTGCCCCGGATGTGTGGGTCAGCATCCTGGATGAGACCATCGGCGAGCCGGACCCCCAGGACCACAACTGGTGCGGGGGCACGGGGGCCATGCTGGCCTTTGCGCCGGACGGCAAAGCCTACCCCTGCATCCGATATGCCCCCATCAGCATCGGCCAGGACAGAGCCGCCCCCATGTGCCTGGGGGACTGCTACGCAGGGCTGTACGCCACCCAGGCCCAGCGGGACACCAAGGCCATGCTGGACAGCATCACCCTCACCAGCCAGTCCGCAGAGGAGTGCATCCGCTGCCCGGTGGCCACCGGCTGCGGCTGGTGCAGCGGCTACAACTATGAGTGCACCGGCACGCCCAACAAGCGCATCACCCATATCTGCCTGGCCCACAAGGCCCGGGTGCTGGCGGCCTGCTACTACTACAACAAGCGCTTTTGCACCTTGGGGGACTGCGCCCCCAAGCCCATCCACCTGCCCCGTGCCGAGGCAGAGAGCCTGATTGGCAAGGCGGCAGCGGACGAGCTGTGGGCTTTGCAGGCCCAGGCGGCGGCGCAGGTGCGCAAAAACAATGAGTAAGGAGGTTTGATTCTATGGCAATCCAGGCGTACTCGCTCTCAAAAGAGGGCTACAAGCAGCTGACTCCCAACTTCCGGGTGCGGGAGTTCCGCTGCCGGGATGGCTCTGACCCCATTTTTGTGGATGATGAGCTGGTGAGCATCCTGCAACAGATCCGGGAGCACTTTGGTAAGGCTCTGATCATCACCAGCGGATACCGCACGCCGGCCCACAACAAAGCCTGCGGCGGCGCTGCTTATAGTCAGCATCTCTATGGCAGAGCGGCAGACTTCAAGATTGCAGGTGTGGGACCGGATACGGTGGCCGCCTATGCCGAGCAGCTGCTGCCCGGCCGGGGCGGCATCGGGTTATACCCGCCCAAGACGGGCCGTGCCACCGGCTGGGTGCATATCGATACCCGCCCCGAAAAAAGCCGGTGGAGGGGGTGAACCATGACAGGCGCAGAAGAGTTTAAGGCACTCTTTGGAGGAATCACGCTCTGGCAGGTAGTCGAGTTTGGATTGGCTGTTGGATTTGCCCTGGCACTTTACAGGAAGGTGAAGACCTACATCTTAGAGCGCCACGACGCCGAACAGGAGCGGGATGAAAAACTGGCCACGGCCCTGGATTCCATAAGCAAGTATCCGGAATACCGGGCGCAGAGTCTGAAAATCCAAGGAGAGTTGCGAGGAGAGATTGCCGAGCTGAGAAGTAGCCAGCAGCAGACTGCTCAGCGGCTGCAAAAAATGGACGAGGAGCAGAAGGCTTTGAAGCGCAATGAGCTTCGGGACAGACTACTTGAAGCACATAGGTACTACACTGGGAAAGGGACCTGGAACGCCATGGAAGCAACCGTATTTTGGGAGCTCTTCCACGACTATGAAAAGCTTGGCGGGGATGGCTTCGTACATGGGACGATTGAGCCCGCCATGCGGGCGCTGCCAGTGCTGCCTATCTCCACTTTAGAGGATGCTGACTAAAAACCGCAAAAAAAGCTGGTATCCTTACGTTTTGAGCCAGTCATTCTGATAAAAACCCAAAATCCGTGAATGACATGGAAGAAAGGAAACATATGAATAAGAAAGTTGAAACCGGCACGATTGTGCGTACTGCACTTCTGGGTCTTGCCCTGACCAACCAGATTTTGAGTGCTACTGGGCACCCGGTTCTCCCGATCGAGAACGCAGAACTTGAGACTTTTATCACTACGGGTATGACGGTTGGTGCATCTTTGGTGGCTTGGTGGAAGAACAACTCCTTCACCGTCCCCGCCATTCACGGTGACGAGCTCATGAAGCGCGAGAAGTCCCAGCTGCACTAAGCTACTCAAAATGACCATTTTATCGATCTCGACATAATGATATAAAAAGACCCCCTCTGACCTATATGAAGGCCGGAGGGGGTCTTTTTTGTTTATAAGGATTTCCTCGGATTCCAGATTGTATCACTCATCCAGATTTCCTCGCTCAGTTTGTACAGCATGGCCTGACGCTCCATGATGGAGGTCTTGTTCCATTCCGGCCATGCCTTCAGCTTCTCGTTAGCCTTCGTTATTGCGTTATTCTTGCCAACATCCACCAGCTCAGGCAGGGAAGATGTAAGGTACACTGTGGACTGCCTGTAATCTGTGCATTTGTCCTGATAGGTGCTATTATGAATCGAGCGATTGATGGTGTTCTCCAATAGAGTGAGATTGCCAAGGCGGTTTACTATGATTGAGAATTCGTCCTCGTCTACGCCATACTGCGCTTTGTTTTCGCAGGTCTGCGGCATGATGTGTTCGATCTCAAAGGACCAAGGAATAAGACGGGATAGCTCCTCGCTTGTTGGATTATCGGTTATACTGTTGCCGGTGCGGAGGCCGTTCACATAAGCAGAAATTTTCGCCAGGATAAACTTGACCCGGTACTGCTGCATACTGTTCAGGCCCAAGCGCATAAAGTTTGCCTCGTTGTCTGTCTTCCAGCGCGTTAGTTCCGGCAGGACCGCGGTGCTGATGAATGTGTCCAGCTCATCGGCTGTTTTGATACCCCTTACCTGACCGCACCACTTGACAAAAACGCGCTCTGTATCGTTGGTTGTTACATGGTTGATAACGGTGTAGTAAACGATGGACTCCACCAGCACCTCGAAACGGTCAAGAACAGCAGGCTCCATATTGGAAGCCGCCAGCAAAAGCATCAAATGCAGGCGGTAGGAAAGGCCAGCTAGAAGGGGAATGTTTTTTAGGCTTCGTATCCCCCCGCTGGCTGAATTTACCGGCTTCTTGCATTTTGCGTAGAATGTGGCAGAGTCCTTCATTGTTTGGACGAATTTGAATGGAGCAGACGCATACTGACACTGCTTCTTGTTGGCTTTAAGCCATGCGAAGATACGGTCTTCACGGAGCACGCCGTTTGGCTCTTTTAAAACATCGTACTTGGCCATGATGAAGTATCGTAGGAAGCGCAGCGGCTTTTCGTCGATTCGTTCCAGCTCGTTGATGACCGACTTCCATTCTGTGTTCAGCGCAGCGAACTGGTTTGGCTGCACGTTTGTGAACAGCATATTCTTCAGCAGGTCGATTGGGTCGAGGTTCTTGCCGCGCTCGTTGATGGTCTCGAACATTTTCAGCGCGTCCACCACGTTCTGCGTGTCGATACGCACGAAGCTGGACTTGTACAGCAGAAATGCCGCGAACGGACCGAAGGCTGTGATGTCGGCAAAGTTATCCCGCATGAACTGCTCGACGACTTCCGCTGCATCGAAAAGGCGGCCTCCTGTTTTTGAGACATCGCTTGGCCGAGGCTCGCCCTTTGCGATCAGCTCAAGGCAGTTTGTGACGTTCTGGTGCTGAAGCTCCAGCCGATACCGCGTGACAGGAACGCCGTACTGATTGAGGCTCGTTCCGCAGATGAGCTGGTCGATTGATGCTGTCGGGATGCCGTACTCCGCGTACAGCTTCTTCACGATGCAGAGGATGATGAAGAACGTGGTCAACCGCTGCTGCCCATCCACCAGCTCGAAATCGCCATTGGCACTGCACGTTACGATCGTGCCAAGAAAGTACGCCTTGTTCTTGTCGCTTGTGTAGGCATCCAGCAGGTCCTCCATAAGCTGCTTGACCTGCGTTTTCTCCCAGACGTACTCGCGCTGGTATTCCGGGATGACGTAGAAGGCACTGAACGCCGTATTGATGCTCTCATCGGTGTACCTGATATTGGTTTGCCCCATGATTTTGTTCCTCCAGTTTTGATTTTGTGATGCTCAAAACGGCGGGTCAACCGCGTCCATTGGACAGTCCGTGTGACGTCACGCGGACGCAGTAAACCAGCCGAAAAATCTGTAATTCCGAGGATTTTGGGTCAAATGTCACGCGGACGGTCACAGGGACGGTCACGCGGACAAAATTCGGACGCATTTTTTGACCCGAAATTCGACCCGACGAAAATGTTGCATTTTCCATGGACTTCTGTTGGAAAAATCCGTAGTTCCACGCATTTAGGGTCAAATGTCACGGGGACAGTCCAATGGAACGTCCGTGACCATAAAGAATAAGAGAAAAGTATATTAGTTATATATGGTCAAATGAACTGGGTTAATCTGGTCAAATTGTCTTGCCGTCCGGCATCTTGAACGTGTAGACGAACTCCATCCCCAATGCCTTGGCAATCTGCTCCATCTCTATCCGGCTGAACGATTCGCGCTTCATGCGGGCGTTGAAGTTTGACTTGTTCATCCCGATCTTGTCTGCCAGCTCCGCCTGTGTCATGCCGGTATAGCTGAGTGCCACCTTGATAAGCTGCTCCGTTGTCATAGTATTCTCCTCTCTGGCGACCGCATGGCCGCTCTTTTGTTTGCCTTCAGTATAAACGCCGGAGGTAACGAGGTCAACCGATTTGGCAAAAAAATCTGTAAAAACGTAGATTTTTCGGTTGACAAAAGCCCGCCACCTGTGCGAAGATATAAGTACAAAAACAACACACCTACGAAAGAAAGTGGAGGAAAACGCTATGACTACTTACCGTGAACTGCTCGCCCGCCGCAACGAATTTGCCATCTACTTCCCTGAGTGGAAGGAAATCGGCGACCTCATCGACGCTTACGTCCGCGCTCAGATTCTCGCTGGTCACATGGAGTTCGCCAACATGATCGTCAGCGACTTGGGCGACATCGCCGAGTATGGTGCTTACGAGAACGACCCCGATCTCAAGAATGAGTACGACGGCTACATCGAGTGGTTCCGCAAGTGGAACTTCGATGAGTACGCCGATGAGCTTGAGAGCTTCATCGAGCGGTAACTACATACGACACGTTGAACGGAGGAACGAATATGAATAAAGCATACGTTGAGCAGATTCGCAACGGCCTGAGCACCACTGCGCTCTCTATGGATACCCAGTGGGCGATGATGCACAACCCCAAACTGAACGATCAGCAGCGGCTTTCCAGCGAGGCTTGCTATCAGGGCTTGATGCAGACTCTCTGCTTCATGGGCGGCGACTGGGTACGCGACCAGCACGGCAAGCACCGCGTCTTCCTTGCCGGTATGTCCAGCAGGGAAAATGACGAATACACCTGCGAAGAATAAGAACAGAGCGCACCCGCCGAGTGTGGTAGGTGCGCTCATTTTCTTGTAAAAAATACGTCAAATCGTAGATTTTCGCTTGTCAAATGAATGAGCTTGTGCGATAATAAAGTTACCAAAACAACACCAAAAATCCACTGAGGAGGTAACTGGATGGAAATTCCGCACAGAGCGCGCTGGCCGCCCAAAACGGCTTGACCGCTCAACATCTAGGCAGGAGGTGTATCACACATGGAAGAAGTTGAGATTATGACCGCCAAGCAACTGGATAGGTTGGCCGACTGGCTGAAAAGCAACGGCCACACGGCAGATGAAGTTTTAGACTGCCTCAAGTACATAGCCCAAGACCGCGCACCCGCACCCAAGACCCCGGAGAAAAAGTAAGAGCCTAGGTTTCCCGCCCCTCAGAAGAACGGAAGCCTAGGCCCTCGAAAGCGACTAGGAGACCTGCCCTCCTAGTCCGCTTTTTAATTTTAACAAGGCCGGCAGGAGAAATCAAGAGGTTTACGATGAAAGTTAAGGAATACGTTGATTTTGCTCATTTTGAAAACGACCCGCACCGGCAGGACGTTGATCTCATCTGCATCGTCGGCAAGCCGAACGGCTATGTCTGCGCCGACTTCATCACCGACTGCCGCCGCTGGAAGACCGCGTTCCGCCGCTTCTTCAACGTCCTCGGCAGCGACCCTCGGTTTGAGGGCTGGGATTCCACCGTGTACGAGGCGATGCTCAACGGCGTGTGGAAGGACAAGGAGATGGTTGACGACAAGTACACCGGCGGC